>Ga0184637_10000745_pt1 | contig 23403 bp, 22 predicted proteins | sample PLM3_127_b2_FD_133143 | JGI IMG/M metagenome (GOLD analysis project Ga0184637, IMG submission 133143) | Groundwater sediment microbial communities from an aquifer in East River, Colorado, USA - PLM3_127_b2 | ecosystem: Environmental > Terrestrial > Soil > Riparian zone | place: USA: East River... | reverse complement strand
GAGGGAGCATCCCTGCCCGAGCCGCCGATCGGGACTGTGGTGGGCGACGGCGGCACCATCCTGCGCACGACCAACGGGAGCCAGTGGGGGAGCCAGCAGGGCGGCACGTTGGGCCGGCTCAATGAGGTGGTCTTCGTCAACGCGAACACGGGTTGGGTGGTGGGGGCGAACGGGACCATTCTGCACACGACGACAGGCGGCGAGCCGCCGACCGCCGTGACTGATCCGGGCGCGGTGGCACCCTTGGTGCTGCTTCCAGGCTCGCCGAATCCCTTCCGGCTGATGCACCGCGTCCCCTATGAGCTTCCGGCGGCGGCGGCGGTGCGGGTCGAGATCTATGACAGCGCGGGTAGGTTCGTGCGGCGGCTCGCGGACGGCGCGCAGGTGGCGGGGCGGCACGAGTTCGCCTGGGACGGAACCGACGCCCGCGGCAGCTCACTGCCGACTGGTGTCTACGTCTATCGAATCGAGGCCGTTGCCGGGGGGGCGACGGCGAGCCGCACCGGCAAGATGGTGCTCATCGACTGAGTCGAGTTTCTCCGGCGCCTCGCTCTGGTCCTGGTCCCGCTGCTGCAAGCCATGGCTTCCAGAGTTTTCAAGCCGCGAACGGGTCTTCCTCAATCCTTTATGATAGAGGCGATTTCCCGGGCACCCCTCCGGCTCGAGCGTCGATCGCGCCGATCGCCTCGTACAGGGAGGTGCCGTAACGATGCTCCTTCAGCCAAGACTCTAGAGGAAGGGAGAGTTCGTTGACCCTCGCCGCTGATCCGCGCACCCAGCCCTGGCCCGATTTGCCCCTCGACGCCTGGAGCGACACCTATGCCACCTTGCACATGTGGACCCAGATCGTCGGCAAGATCCGGCTCGCCCAGAGCGCCTGGCTCAACCACTCCTGGCACGTCACGCTCTACGTGACCGCTCGTGGACTCACCACGTCGCCCGTTCCCTATGGGACGAGGACGTTTCAGATTGACTTTGATTTCATCGACCACCAATTGATCATCCAGTCCAGCGATGGTGGAGTCGGGGAGGTGGCGCTTCGGCAGCAGTCGGTGGCGACGTTTTACCGCCAGCTCTGGAAGGAGCTTGGCAAGCTCGATTTACACCTCAAGATCAACACGAAACCCAACGAGATCGCCGATCCAATTCGGTTCGAGCAAGACGAGCAGCACGCATCGTACGACCCGGAATACGCCAACCGGTTCTGGCGGGTGCTGTTGCAATCCGATCGGGTGTTCAAGCAGTTTCGGGCGAAGTATCTCGGGAAGTGTAGTCCGGTGCACTTCTTCTGGGGTGCGCCCGATCTCGCGGTGACCCGGTTCTCTGGCCGCATCGCGCCAGAGCATCCGGGCGGCGTCCCTCATCTTCCGGATGCCGTGGCCAAAGAGGCCTATTCTCACGAAGTCAGCAGCGGTGGATTCTGGCCCGGGGGCGGCCCGGTCTCCCATCCTGCGTTCTATTCGTACGCCTATCCGGAGCCCCAGGGCTTCGCCAAAGCTCGGGTCAAGCCGGAGGCCGCCTTCTACAGCGCGGTACTCAAGGAATTCCTCCTGCCGTACGACGCCGTCCGCGAAGCCGAGTCGCCGGATGACACCTTGCTCGAGTTCTTGCAGTCGACGTATGAAGTCGCGACCGTACTAGGAAACTGGGATCGAGACTCGCTGGAGTGCGGCGACCACCCCGGAAACAAGCCAACATCGAGTCGCGATCAAGGAGCATGACGAGATGACGAGCATGACCATGAACCCATCGACGCCGCTGCCCACTCGCCGCGGTTTTCTTCGCACCCTGACGGTGGGTGCCGTGGCCGGCACCGTCCCCAGTCTGGTCAGTCTCATCCGGGTCCGAGGTTTGTTTGCAGAACAACTCACCCTCACTCCGCGCCAGACCGAAGGACCGTTCTATCCGAACCACCTCGCCCTCGACACCGACAACGACCTGCTCATCATCAATGACAGCATCACGCCCGCGGTCGGTGTAATCACCCATCTCAGCGGCCGGCTGCTTGACGCCCGCGGCAACCCGATCAAGAACGCCGTGGTCGAGATCTGGCAGGTTGACAACAACGGCGTGTATCTCCACGAGGGCACCGCCAATCGAGAGAAGCGCGACGCCAACTTTCAGGGCTTCGGCCGCTTCTTGACCGGTTCCACCGGCGAGTACTACTTCCGGACCATCAAGCCGGTCGTGTACCCGGGCCGGGACGCGCCCCACATTCATTTCGCAGTCAAGATGAAGGGTCGGGAGATGTTGACCACGCAGTGTTACATCAAGGGCCATCTGGGAAACGAGCGCGACGGGATCCTGAACGCCATTGACGACCCGCAGTCACGCGACTCGGTGATCGTTGATTTCGCCCGGGTCGAAGACTCGCGCATCGGTGAGCTGGCGGCTCGATTTGACCTCGTGATGGGGTTCACTCCCGGATCCTGAACCCAGAACCTGAGCCCGAATCCCGGCCCGCGAGAAGTCCCGAACCCAAATTCTGACCCCACGGCCGATCCGCCGATTGGCTTCGCCCTTGCAAGGGTTGCCTGGGCAGCATGGATCGGTCAGGCCATCGAAACATCCTTCGCTGCCTCCTCGACCTCATCCTGCCCCGGTCCTGCGTGGCCTGCGGCGCGGCCCCCACCCCGGACACGCCTCTCTGCAACCCGTGCCTGGCGGAGCTGACCCCGGCCCTCTCTCCGGATGCTGCGGGGCCACTCAGGGTCCAGGCGCTCTGCCGGCACGCGGGACCGGCGCGCGAACTCGTGCACGCCCTCAAATATGGCGGGCGCCGGGATGTGGCGCGGTTTTTCGCCGCGCGGGCGGCCGCGGTCGGGATGCTTCCGGCCGGGGCCGTGCTCGTCCCCATCCCCCTCTATGCCCGCCGCGAGCGGGCGCGCGGTTTCAATCAGAGTGCGCTTCTGGCCGACGCGATCGTCGAGGCGATCCCGGGGCTGGCGGTGGCGCGAGCTCTCGCCCGCCGCCGGCCTACCCGCTCGCAGACCCAACTCGACCGGGCAGCGCGGCAGGCCAACGTCGCCGGAGCCTTCGCGTTGCGCGAGGTGGCGGGGGCGCCCCTGGCCGGCCGCCATGTCATCCTGGTTGACGATGTCGTCACCACCGGCGCCACCCTGCACGCAGCAGCTGCGGCCCTCCGGGGGGTGAACACCGCGGCGATCGGCGCCCTGGTGGCGGTGCGGGCGGAGCTGGACTAGCGCCGGCCCAGGGCCGGCCGCCCATTCCGGCTGGCCGTCCCCCGAGGCCCATAATGTGGTAAGATCCCGGGGCAGCGTGGTGACCGCGCCGTAAGTCCCCCTGCCTCAATCCATCCCGTTGCGGAGGCAACATCATGTCTAGACAGATCATGAACTTCGCGGTCGCCGCCGCGGTCCTGGCCGGAGCGTCCCTCCTGGCAACCGCAGCGCTAGCGGTGGGTATCACGCTCGACGAGTTGAGTTGGCAGACTATCGGCCTGGAAGACTCGGGTGCCATCGTACGGTTCGAGGCCAGGTTCGTGAACAACAACGAGGTGCCCTCCGACCCGGTGGTCGGCGAGTTCAGACCGCAGCCTTTCGGCGGGTTCGTGGGTAATCAGGGCGGCGGCATCGGCGTGTTCGAGATTCCGTCGCTCCCGGGTGGCGAAACGTACACGGTTATCAACGAGGTTCCGCTTGACGATCTGCCACCTAGCGCAAGGCGCCTGCTTCCGTGGGAAGGAGAGGTCGGTTGCCCGATCGACGACTTCTGGTCCGGGGGAGTGGAGGCGTCCTGGACCGGCGATGCTGGGGGACTCGAGGCGGTGCACCGCGGCTCACTGCTGGTCTGTCCGATGGAGGGATGCTCCTACATCCGCGTGCTCGCCGACTGCCCGGATGGCGCCTATTGGGAGTTCCAGGACGTATGCCCCGGGTTCGAGACCGGTCTGGTGGATAACGACTTCAATGAAGCGCCGAATCCTCTCCCACCTGGCCGGTTCGAAGGCTGGATTTGCGTCGACGGCGACCGGGAGCTTAATTTCGGAGAAACCTGCGCGTTCGACCTGGTGTTTGCCTGCGGGGACGAGACCGCACCGCTTCACATGACGGTGCTGACTTGCGATTGTTCCCGGGCTACGGCAGTCGAGCCTTCGACGTGGGGGGCGATCAAGCAGCGCCTGCGCCTGTCGCGCTAGCTTCGTCGGAAGTCACGGCCGGCGCCGCTCCGCGCTCGCGGGCGGCGCCGCTCGCTAAGCAGGGCTCGACCAACGCGCAGGCGATCGCCTCCTGGTGAGGCATCGCCTGCCCGTCGGCCCAAGCCTTGGCGAACGCCTCACTGCCCAGCGTCGCGCGGAGATCGGCCTCCTCCCGGATGAACTCATCCTGGTCGGGTGGCGAGAGGGGAACGGCGGCCGTCTCGCGCCGGATAGCCGCGGCACCGAAGAGCCGGGCCGCCCGCGCCGGCTCGTCGACCGCCATCGCGAGGAGCCCCATGGATAGGAGCGATTCGGCCAGGAGTCCCATCTCCCCCAGCTCCTCGCGGAGGGCAAGGCTCTCGATCAGCGCCGGGCGCGCGAGCTCGAAGTCGCCGAGCTTCAACTGAACCCGCCCCACATGGTCGAGGGCGAGAGCGATCGTCTGCGGGTCCCCGAGGTCTCGGTGGATCGCAAGGCCCTCCGAGAAGAGAGAATAGGCGAGGACGTAGTCGCCGTGGCGTTGCACAACCTTGCCGAGGGTGATGACGGCGATCCCGATCCCGTGCCGGTCTCCGAGCTCCCGCTTGATCTCCAGGCTCTCGGTCAGCAGCGCGCGCGCTTGATCGAAGTCGAACTGCTCTTCGACCACATTTCCAAGGTTGCTGAGCGAGACCGAGATCCCATGGGGATCCCCGAGCTCACGGCGGATGGCGAGGCTTTCCTCGTGGAGGGCCCTGGCCATCATGTAATCGCCGCGCTTCCTGGCGAGGACACCGAGGTTGCTGAGGGAAGCGGCGATCCCGTGCAGGTCCCCTAGCTCCCGCTTGATCTTCAGACTCTCCTCATGGCAGGCGCGAGCTTCCTCGTCGTCGACCGCATTCCCCAGGTTGTTGAGGATGGCTGCGATCCCATGCGGATCTCCGAGCTCGCGCTGGATCTTCAAGCTTTCCTCCTGGTACTGGCGCGCGCGGCTCTTGTCCCCCTGCGCCCAGGCCACGATCCCAAGGGCGCTTCGTGACTGAGAGATCCCTTGTCGGTGCCCGAGTTCCTGCCAGATCTCGTGGCTCTTCTCGTGGAGCGCCGCCGCACCGGCCAGGTCGCCTTGGTTGAGGGCGAGGTTGCCGGCGCTGGCGAGGACCTTGGCGCGGGCGGCGGTTCGCTGGTCGCCGGCCACCGACTCCAGCTGGGCGCATAGCGTTCGCCCTTCGCTCCAATGGCCACGCACCTTCCAGAAGTGCCCCAGGGCGCCGGTCAGGCGGAGTCCGAGCTCCGTCTCGGTTTTGCAAAAAGCGAGCGCGGCACGCAGGTTGTCGTGCTCGGCTTCGAAACGGGCGAACCAGGTCGACTGCGATGAGCCGATCAAGTGCTGCTCGGCCCCTTCGGCCAGGGCGAGGAAGAAGTTGCGGTGTCGTAACCGAGCCCCTTCTTCCTCCGTCTTTTCTGCCAGGCGCTCGCGCGAATACTGGCGGACCGTCTCGAGCATCCGATAGCGGCTCATTCCCGTGCGCTGCCCGCCTTCGACATCCACCTCGACGAGCGACTTGTCGACGAGGTGGGTGAGGAGATCGAGGACCTCCCACATTTCCAGGTCTTCACTCTGGCAAACTGCTTCTGCCGATTCGAGCGTCCACCCACCGGCGAACACCGACAGGCGGCGCTGGAGCGCTTGCTCCTTCACGGTCAGGCCCTCGTAGCTCCAGTCGATGAGGGCGCGAAGCGTCTGGTGGCGGGGGAGGGCGGTCCGGCTGCCTCCGGTCAACAGCCGGAAACGGTCGTCGAGCCGGCGGGCGATCTCGGCCACCGATAGCGCGCGGATGCGAGCGGCCGCCAGCTCGATGGCCAGCGGGATGCCGTCCAGGCGGCGGCAGATCTCCGCCGCTGCGGAGGCGGTCTCGGCGTTGAGCGCGAAGCTCGGCTGGATGGCGCGGGCGCGCTCGACGAAGAGCCGCATCGACTCGACCTCGGCTAGCTCTTCGGGTTTCAGCCGGCGGCGCGGGTCGGGAAGGGCAAGGGGCGGTATTGGATGGACGCTCTCGCCGGTGATGCCAAGGCTCTCGCGGCTGGTGGCGAGGATACGTAGCTCCGGACAGGCGGCGAGCAGGGTCGAGGCCAAGTCGGCGCAGGCCGCGAGAAGATGCTCGCAGTTGTCGAGCAGGAGAAGCGCCTTCCGTGGCCGCAACCGGTCGATGATCGTCTGGGCGAGCGTCCGGTCCCGCTCTTCCCTGAGACCCATCGCCGCCGCCACCGTTTGCGGCAGCAGCTCGGGGTCGGCAAGCGGCGCAAGCTCGGTGAGCCAAACTCCGCCCGAATAGTCGGACAGGACCTCCCGCGCCACCTCGATCGCTAGGCGTGTCTTGCCGCATCCTCCCATGCCGGTCAAGGTGAGGAGCCGAGACTCGCCCATGCGCTCCCGGATTCGGGTCCGCTCCCGCTCGCGGCCGATGAAGGAAGTGAGCAGGATCGGCAGGTTGTTGCGGGGTGCGTCGCGCGGCGCGCGCTCGGCGGGTGCCGGCCTTTGGACCCCTCGCCAAGCGATCTCCTCCTCGATCGCCCGGCGGGCCTCGGTCGCCGTCGACAGACGAGCGGCTTCATTCTTGGTCAGACATTGCGCACAGAGATCGCGCAGGCGCCGGGGCGTCTCGGCGGGGAGAGCGGTCCAGTTCGGCTCCTGATCGAGCGTGGCCGCGTAACGCTCGCGGACCGTCTCCCCCGGGAAGGCCATCGCCCCGGTCAGGCACTCGAACAGGATGCAACCAAAGGCCCAGAGATCCGCCCGCTGATCGAGCTTGAGCCCCTTGAGCTGCTCCGGGCTCATGTAACCCGGCGTCCCCACGCTGCCCTCCGGCTCATCCAGCCCCGGGGTGCGTTCGCTCAGGGGGGTGTCGTGGAACGCCCGGGCGAGCCCGAAGTCGAGCACCTTGACCAGTCCATCCGGCGTGACCATGACGTTGCCGGGCTTCATGTCGAGATGGACGACATTCTTGCGGTGCGCAGCTTCGAGCGCGATCGCGACCTGGCGGCAGATCGAGAGCGCGTCCTCGACGGGCAGCGGCGCCCCGCCGATCCGCTCGCTCAGATTGACGCCGGGAATGAGCTCGAGGGTGAGGAAATGGAGCCCGCCGTCTTCCTCGAGCGAATGAATGGTGGCAATGTTGGAGTGGTTGAGCGAGGCCAGGAGCTGCGCCTCGCGCTCGAAGCGCGCCAGCCGCTCGGGGTCGTCGGCGACGCCTGCCGGCAGAACCTTGATGGCGATGGATCGCTTGAGCCGCGAGTCCTCGGCCAGATAGACGACGCCCATCCCGCCGCGTCCCAGCTCGCCCTTGACCGGATAGGGCCCGATGCGTTTGGTTGGCGGGGCAAGGGGGAGATCGGCGCCGGAGGCGCTATCCGCACGGGGCGCAACCGTGTGGGTGATATCGACTTGTCGCTTCAACGCCATGTGCTACCGAATACCAGAGAACAGAAAGATGATACTCCTAGACTGACCGCATCGCCATACTCCTAGATCGCCCACATCGCCACCGACGAGCCCACCCAGTCGAAGTCTTTGTTGTAGTCGACGCCGTGCATCTTGGCGCGAGAGAGCCGGCAGAGATTGGTGGCCGGAGTTAAATCCCGCGCCCCATCGGGGCGGAGAAAGAGGACGCGAAGCTCGACCTTCACTCCCTGCCCATCCGGCGTGAGCAGCGCGGGTGCGTACTCCACCTTCTCCATCAGCAGCCAATCGGGCCGCGCCGCCTCCGGGATGGCGTCGAGTACCGCGCGATCCACGTCGATCACGACGCCGCGTCCGGCGAAGGAGTACAGGGGCTTGAGGACGAAACGGGACAGGTCGTCGGGCCACGCGCCGAGCTCCGAAAGGAAGTGCGCCCTGGGCACCGCGGGGTGATCGAGGAGCGGGATCGTGGCTTTGGACCAGATCCAGTACCAGTTCGGATTCGGCACCCAAGTCACGTCGAGGGACTCGCGGTAGTCGAACGGGGGCGTAACCCCGGTGGCAATGAGCTCGTCGAAGACGATCCGGTTGTAGATCCGGCGCACCGGCGTCCGGCGGCCGCCCGAGGGGTGGGCGCCGTCGCCGCGGGGCGCGTAGAGGCGCCGCCCTTCCTGCACCAGATCGGTCACGCACACCGACCGGACCCCCAGCAGGCGCTCGGTGGCCACGAAGTCGGGGCGGGTCTTCTGGGTCGCGGGATCTATGTCCACCAAGACGACTTCTTCCGGATCGCAGTCTCCCACCACCGTGCGCCGCAGGAGATCGAGGTAGCTCGGGCGGTCGAGCCCACCCCAATAGCACGACCACGCCCGCCGGAGCTCGGGGATCGTGCACAAGGCCTCCGCCCAGATGTCGCCCTGGATCACCGTCATGGCGTAGAGAGAGGGGAAACCCTGGCATTCGATGAGCCGCGGGACGATCTCACCCGCGGCGTCGCGGGTGAGGGCGAGATCGACGGCGACCATCTGCGGCAGGGCGTCGGTGGTGGGGAGGCGGAAGGCGGGCGGGATTCGCTCGGCGCAGCGGGCCACGACCACCGGATCCGCCATCAAGGCGAGAATCTCGGCTGCGGTCCGCTCGCAGCGGGCACTGAGCTCCGGCGAAAAGAAGACCGGGGTCTCGGCCAGACGGAACTCGATCGTGGGAGTGGCGAGCCGGAGGCTCATCTCCCGCTTGACGGCGGCGTAGAGCGACTCGCTGTAGGCGGCGTTGTAGAGGCGACGCAGCGACGGATCCACCGGCGAGCGCAGCCTCCAGCCTAACGCGGCAAGGCGGCCGGGTCCACCAGGTAACGGCTCGCACGCATGATCGGCTCGCCGTCCACCGCGACATCGAAGTCGCGCCCGACGACGTCGATATGGCTCGGCGCCGACCAGGTGGCGCCGGTGTGCTCGGCGTAAGGATGCCCGAAGGCGATGTGGAGTCCCGGGAGCTTCTCATCTTGCAATATCTGGCCGATCACGTCACGGAGCGCGATGTTGGTGCCGACCGCGAACTCGCCCACCCGGTCCGAGTTCGGGTGCTGGCTCGTGTAGGCCCGGAAGTCATCGACGATGTCCGAGCGGTCGCATTCGAGTTTCACAATTCGGGAATTGTCGATGGTGATGGTGAGGGGATGCTCCTTCATGTCGCCGTACTTGGTCGCCAGCCAATCACCCAACACGCCGTCGCAGACGTACACCCCATCGAGGCGCGCCGGCGAGGTGAAGACCTCGCCCCCCGGCAGGTTCCCCCACTTGTCGGGGCTGATGAGCCCGGACGTCTTGAGCCAGCGGATCGACGGGTCGAAGACAGCCCGGAGCTTACTTCCACCGGTCGAGGTGGCGGTCACCTCCCGGGCCTCCTGCATCCGCTCGAGCACCCAGCGCGACAGAGCGTCCACCAGGTTGAAATCGGCCCGCATGCCTTCGAGCATGATCCGCGGGGTCATGTTGACCATGTGGCCGTGGCGGATCTTCCGGCGGTTCACGATCGCGGTGAGTGCGATCCGGACGGGGAGCTCCCCGGTCTGCGCGCTGGCCACATAGCAGCTCACCTGCGCCCCCTCCATGGCGGCGGCGATCGGCTCGGGGAGGGCGGAGAGCGGCCGCTGGGCCAGGTCCTCGAGCACGAAAACATCGAGGTCGGCCTGGGCAAGGCGGACCTGATCGGCGAGGGCGGCGGCGATCGGGCGGTTCTCGAGGTCGGTGATGAGGACGCAGCGCTCGCCCGGACGCACCGCCAGGCAGGTGAAGACGGCGTTCCGGGCTCCCTCGACGAAGGCAGGGTCGTAGTCGATGTCGAGGTCAGCGCGCGCGGTGGGCATCAAGACTCTCCTCTTTCCTGGTTTCCGCGAGACCGAGTCCTTGCTCGGTCTCCGCAGCGACGAAATCCATCACCGACGTGAACTCGCCGGTCTGGCGGTGAACAGCGAGCTGGCGTGCGGCGCCGTTCCCATGCTGGAGGATCCAGCGGATGCGCCCGACTTCCTCCCGGCTCCCGAGATCGTCGACCACGTCGTCGACGAAATCGAGAATTTCCTCGATGAGATAGGGGGTCGGCACCTCCTCCTCCTTGCGAAAGTCGATCAGTTTCCCGTCCAGCCCCCAGCGGGCGGCGCGCCACTTGTTCTCCATGATCAGCGCCCGCCGGTAGAGACGGAAACCGAGATTCTGATTGAGCAGCTTCCACAGCTTGGCGACCAACGCCTGGATGAGCGCGGCGATTGCGATCGTCTCGTCGGCGCGCATCGGGATATCGCACACCCGGAACTCGAGCGTTTGGAAGTGAGGATGAGGCCTGATGTCGTACCAGACCTGCTTGCGGTCTTTGATGCAGTTGGTGCGGAGGAGGAGGTTGATGAAGGACTCGTATTCGGCGTACGACCCGTAGTAGTCGGGGATGTTGGTGCGCGGGAACTTGTCGAAGATCTTGCTCCGGTACGAATGCCAGCCGGTGTCGTGCCCGAGCCAGAAGGGGGAGTTGGCGGTGAGGGCGAGCAGATGAGGCAGGAAGTAACGGGCGGCATTCATGATGTGGACCGCGTCGTCGCGGTCGTCGATCCCAATATGCACGTGGAGCCCGAAGATGAGATTGGCCCGTGCCACGACTTGTAAATCGGAGACGATTTGCTCGTAGCGCGCATCCGGCGTGATCCCCACATCCGCCCAGTGCGAGAAGGGGTGGGTGCCGGCGGCGGCGATGCGGAGCCCGTTCTTGCGCGCGAGCTCGGCCAGATGGTGGCGGAGTCCGACCACATCGCGGCGGGCCGCGGCGATGTCCCGGCAGATCTCGGTGCCGCCCTCGATCACCGACTGGTGCATCTCCGGCTTGAGCCGTTCTTTTAGAGTGAGCTTTCCCTCCTCGAAGATTTCGGAGATGTGAGAGCGGAGCTCCCGGGTCTTCGGGTCGATGACCTGGAACTCCTCTTCGATACCGATGGTGAGGGGCGGGGGGGTCTTCACGCTCGTTTCTTGGCTGTCGGGGTCCGGCGGCTCCGCGCCACACCGGCGGCTGCCACCTTCCCCTGGTCCCCGTTGAGCTGCATCGGCCAGGAGCCGGTGGCCTCGAACGGGCGGGGCGAGAGGGCGCGCTCGATCAGGAACTCGGCCGCCTGGGAGATCACCCAGGCGAAGTTGTCCGGCCCCACCGAATGGAGGTCGGCGTCGGGAGCGGGGTTCATGAAGTCGATCGCGTACGGGATGCCGTCGCGGATCGCGAACTCGAGGGTATTGAAGTCGTAGCCGAGCGCGTCGCAGAGGGCGAGACAGTCGCGCGTGATCCGCTTTTCGAGCGCCGGATCGATCGGCGGCGCACCTCTCACATAGCGATGCTCATGCGGCACCTTGGGATCGTAGCGCATGACTCGCACCTGCGAGCGTCCCAGGCAGTAGCACCGGTAGTACTCGGTGAACTGAATCGCCTCCTGCGCGATCATGCACAGCGAATGAGTACGGGCGAAAGCGGCGAAGAATTCCCCGGTGTTGTCTACCTTGTAGACATCCTTCCAGCCGCCGCCGTAGGCTGGCTTGAGAAAGATCGGAAAACCGAGGTAGGAGAAGACTTCGTGCCAATCGATCGGGTAGACGAGGTTGGTGAACGAGTCCGCGGTGGTGCCCGTCGGGTGGTCCCGGTGGGGGAGAAGGACGGTGCGCGGGACGGCCACACCCACCGCCTCGGCGATGATGTTGTCGGTGAACTTGTCGTCGGCGCTCCACCAAAAGGGGTTGTTGATCACCTGGGCGCCGCGCGCGGCCGCCGCCTTGAGGAACGTGCGGTAGAACGGCACATCCTGGCTGATCCGGTCGAGGATGACGTCGTCCGCCGGCCGATCGTCCAGTCGCATGGCTGCGACCCGCACCGGGCGCGCCACCACCTTACCGCCAGAACGCTCGTTGATCTGGGCGGCGAGCGCCTGGGGGAAAGTGCGCTCCTGGCCGAAGAGGATGCCGACGGTCGCTGGACTTCCCATGGGCGTCTCGTAAGATCTCCCCTTTGCCTAGTTGCCAACTTGCGCGGTGACAGACCCGATGGTAAGACATTCCGGCCGCTTCGTATAGCGGCGAGTTGCGGCGACAGGATGCGGAATAAAAGGATGACTTATGGAGCGAGACTACCTAAAGACGGACAGCAGTTGTCTGGGCAAGCCCATGGAGGTGCTCTGGTTCGGACGGGCTGGGCGGCCCGTTCTGCTGTTCCCCACCTCGATGGGACGATTCTATCAGAATGAGGACTTCGGGCTGGTTAACGGCTTGTCGGGCAAAATCGCCGCGGGTGAGATCCAGGTTATTTGCCCCGACAGTGTCGATGCCGAATCCTGGTACAACCAAAGCGTCCATCCCGGCGTGCGCTGCCGGCGTCACGACCAATATGATGCCTACCTCCATCAGGAGCTCTTGCCTTACATCCGGACCCGCTCGGGTCGCGACGATCTGGCGGTCTTCGGCGCCTCCTTCGGCGGCTATCACGCCATGAATTTTGCCTGCCGTCACCCCGACGAGGTGAACAAGGCCATCTCCTTCTCCGGCCTCTACGACGTCCACCGGTTTCTCAATGGCTACTGGGACGACACCTGCTACTTTCACTGCCCCACGGCTTTCGTCGCCAACATGAATCATGGGCTCAGCCGCCGGCTCGCCGAGGTCTCGTTTGTGATCGCGACCGGCGAGCATGACTCGCTCGTCAACCAGAACCGCGAGTTCGCCACCTTGCTCGCCCGCAAGGGGATTCCGGTCCACTGTGAGATCTGGCCCGGAGTCTTCGGCCATGACTGGCCGTGGTGGATCCATCATCTGCCGCGCTTCTTGCCCTGACCTCTTGTTCTGGCTTCTCGCCTCGCCGCGCGCTTGACAACCCTCTTTCACTCCACTAACTTCCTTTCATGTTTGACGTTAAACCGGCCGATCGGCTGGCGGCGCTGCCGCCCTACTTGTTCGCCGAGATCGACCGCAAGAAGGAGAGGCGAAGGGCGAAGGGGCTCGAGATCATCGACCTCGGAGTCGGCGATCCCGATCTGCCCACGCCGGCACCCATCCTCGACCGCCTGGCCGAAGCCGCGGCCGATTCCCGCCTCCACCGCTATCCACCGAGCGCCGGCCTGACCGCCTTCCGCGAAGCGGTCGCCGCCTGGTATCTCCGTCGCTACGGCGTCACTCTCGATCCCGAGACCGAGGTCACCAACTTGATCGGCTCGAAGGAAGGCATCGGGCACGTGCCGCTCGCCCTGGTCAATCCGGGCGAGGAGGTCTGGATCCCCGATCCCGGCTATCCGGTGTACCTCTCGGGCACCATCTTCGCCGGCGGCGCGCCGCGCTTCATGCCGCTGCGCCATGATCTCGGCTTCCTGCCCGACCTCGAGGCCCTCGAGCCGAACGGGTTCGACCGCGCCCGCCTCATCTACGTCAACTATCCCAACAACCCGACGGGGGCGGTCGCGCCGCGCTCGTTTTACGAGCGATTGATCCAGCTCGCGCGCCGCCACCGAGTGCTCGTCGTCGCCGACGCCGCCTATGCGGAGCTCGCCGATTCTCCCCAGCCCTCGATCCTCGAGATCGACGGCGCCCGGGAGGTGGCGATCGAGATCGGGTCCTTCTCGAAGACGTTCAACATGACCGGCTGGCGGGTAGGATGGGCGGTGGGCAACGCGGCGGCGATCCGCGCCCTGGTCTCGCTCAAGTCGAACCTTGATTCAGGGTGCTTCGGGGCGGTCCAGATGGCCGCGATCCGCGGCTTCGATCTCATCGACGAGCATCTTCCCGGCTTGAAGCGCACCTATGCCGAGCGGCGCCAGGTGGCGGTCGCCGGTTTGCGCGAGCTCGGGCTCGAAGTCTTCCCTCCCGGCGGCACCTTCTATGTCTGGGCGCGCGTTCCGGGCGACCTGCGTTCGGTCGAGTTCTGCGCCCGCGTGCTCGACTCGAGCGGCGTCGTCACCACCCCGGGAGTGGGCTTCGGGCGGAACGGCGAGGGCTACTTTAGGTTGGCCCTCTGCTCGGAGGTGGCGGCGGTGAAGAAGGCGATGGCCCTCCTGGCCGAGGCGGGGCTATGGGCGGCGCGATCCGGCTCCTGAACATCTCCCTCTTCGGCCACCACGGGGTGTCGAAGGCCGAGCGCGAGGCGGGGACCCTGCTCGAATTCGACGTCGAGCTGGAGCTGGATCTCGACCGGGCTGCCGCTTCCGATCAGGTCGAAGACACGGTAAACTATATGGAGGTGCACGAGGAGATCCGGGGGGTGGTTCGGGACCGGCACTTCCACCTGCTGGAGTCGCTGGCCGGAACGGTCGCTGACCGGCTGGTCGAGCGCTTCGGAGCGCGGCGAGTGCAGGTGCGAGTCCGGAAGTCCAATCTGCCGCTCTCCGGTGGTCGAGTCGAGGTCGAGCTGACTCGAGAAGCACCTGAAGCACGAGAAGCACGAGAAGCACGAGAGGCACCGAAGGGACGCGAAACGCGCCAGGCGAGATGAACTCGGTCTATCTGTCCATGGGCTCCAACCTGGGCGACCGGGTGGAGATGCTCCGCCGGGGGCTCGATGAGCTTGATCAGCTCACCGGGACCCAGGTCGTGCGTCTCTCCTCGATCTACGACACCGACCCGGTGGGGGAAGTGGATCAGCCGCGTTTCCTGAACGCGGTCGTCATGCTCGAGACCGAGCTCGAGCCCCAGGTGCTGCTCTGGAACCTGTTGCTGATCGAGCGCCGGCTCGGCCGAGTGCGGACCCGGCCCTGGGGGCCGCGTCCGCTCGACCTCGACATCCTGTTCTACGGCGACCTGATCATCGACGAGCCCGGCTTGACGGTCCCGCATCCGCTCATGCACGAGCGGGCCTTTGTCCTCGTCCCGCTGGCGGAGCTGGCTCCCGACCTCGTCCATCCCCTCCTCGCCACCACGATCGCCGAGTTGCGCGACCGGCTCCCGGGGGACGGCGGGGTGCGCCGGCGCGGGCGCCTCTCGATCTGAGGGCGGCGGCGGGGCCGGGTGGCGGGCGGGGCGGCGGCCGATGGTGCTTCGAGGGCAAATCGCCGTCGAGGGGGTGATCGGAGCGGGCAAGACGACGCTGGCCGGGCGCCTGGCCGAGCGCATGGGAGGCGAGACCGTCCTCGAAGCGGTCGAGGAGAACCCGTTCCTCAAGCTTTTCTACCGCGACCGCGGCCGCTACGCCTTCCAGACCCAGATCTTCTTCCTCTTGAGCCGGCATGCGCAGCAGGTGCAGCTCAAACAGCGGGATCTCTTTCGGGACCTCGTGATCTGCGACTACCTGTTCCAGAAAGATCGCATCTTCGCCAATCTGATGCTCTCGGATCACGAGCTGGTCCTCTACAATCACGTCGCCGGCCTGCTCGAGCGTGAGGTCCCGGTGCCTGATCGCGTGGTTTACCTCCAGACCTCGGCCGACAGTCTGATCGAGCGGATTCGAAGCCGCGGGCGCCCCTTCGAGCGCCACATCAGCATCGACTACGTTCGGGAACTCAATGAGGCCTACAATCACTTCTTCTTTCACTACGATCTAGCCCCGGTCCTCATCGTCAATTCGTCGCGCGTCAACTTCGACGGGCGCGAAGATGATCTCGAGGATCTGATCGGCGAAATCGAAAGGCATCGCTATGGAGTCGCTTACTACTCGCCGGGCGGAAGCGCTTAGCTCGGCGAGCCCGCCTTCTGCTGCTTCGCCCGCTTCGTCGGCCCCGTCCGTTTCGCCGGCTCCGTCCGCTCCGCCCGAGCCGCGCCGCCACACGATCCACAGCCTTCGTCGCATGAAGGAGACCGGCGAGCGGATCGTGATGGTGACCGCTTATGACACCCCGACGGCCCGCGTTGTGGACCGGGCGGGGGTGGACATCATCCTGGTCGGGGACTCGCTCGGGATGGTGGTTCTCGGCTACGAGTCCACTCTAAAGGTGACGATGGAGGACATGGTCCGGCATACCGCGGCGGTGGGTCGCGCCCGGCCGCGGGCTCTCCTGGTCGCCGACATGCCTTTCCTCTCCTTCCAGGTGAGCCCGGAGCGGGCGGTCGAGAACGCCGGCCGGCTGGTGCGCGAGGGAGGCGCCGACGCGGTCAAGCTCGAAGGGGGCCGCGCCATGCTGCCAGCGATCGAGGCCATCACCCGCGCCTCGATCCCGGTCATGGGGCATCTGGGGCTCACTCCCCAGTCGGTGCTTCGCTTCGGCGGTTATCGGGTCCAGGGCCGCGGCGGCGAAGCGGGAGACGAACTCCTCGCCGATGCCCGCGCTCTGGTCGAGGCGGGGGTGTTCCTGATCGTGCTGGAGGGTATCCCCCAGGGGCTCGGGCGCCGCATCACCGAGGCGATCCCGGTGCCCACCGTGGGTATCGGGGCCGGCCCCGGCACCAGCGGGCAGGTCCTCGTCCTCCACGACCTCGCCGGTCTCTCGGAGGAGCCGCTGCCGCGCTTCGTCAAGCGCTACGGGCAGGTAGGTGAAGCCCTCCAGTCAGCGGTTGAGGGGTTCGCCGGCGAGGTCCGCCTCGGCCAGTATCCGGCGCCTGCTCACTGCTACGACTGAGGAGCGCCCCGGCTCATGCGCATTCTCCGCCGTTCCCAGGCGATGCGCGCCGCCTCGCGCCGCCTCCGGGCGCAAGGGCTTGGGATCGCCTTCGTCCCCACCATGGGTTTTCTGCACGAGGGGCATGCTTCGCTCCTACGTCGCGCCCGCGGGCTCGCCGATCGGGTCGTCCTCTCGATCTTCGTCAACCCGCTCCAATTCGGGCCGCGCGAGGACTTCGGGGCCTATCCGCGCGATCTCCGCCGCGACCTCGCCCTCGCGCGGCGCGAACAGGTGGACCTGGTCTATATGCCTGCGGCCGCGGCCATGTATCCGCCGGGCTATCGCACGCGGGTGCAGGTGAGGGAGCTGGCCGACCGGTTGTGCGGAGTCCACCGCCCCGGCCATTTCGACGGGGTGGCCACGGTCGTGCTCAAGCTTCTGCACCAGGTCGAGCCCGACGTGCTGCTGCTTGGACAAAAAGACGCCCAGCAAGCGCTCATCGTCCAGCGCCTGCTTCGGGACCTCGACCTCGAGGTCCATCTCGTCGTGGGGTCGACGGTGCGCGAGCCCGACGGCCTCGCCATGAGCTCGCGGAACAGCTATCTCGCGCCGCGCGAGCGCGCCCAGGCGCCGGCAATCTACGCCGCGCTCCTGGCCGGGGTCGCGGCGATCGCCGCCGGCGAGCGGCGCACGGCGGCGGTCCGGCAGGTGATCGCCGAACGCCTTGCACGCGCGCCGCTGGTGCGGCCCGAGTACGTGGCCGTGGTTGACACCGGCGACCTCGCCCCCCATGATCGGCTGCCGTCCGAGGCTCTGGTCCTAGTTGCGGCCCGCCTGGGACGGGCTCGCCTCATCGACAATGTGCTCGTCCGCACCGGCGGCGGTCGTCGGACGCGGCGGCATCCTTCCGGCTAGGAGGTTCCATGCCCGCTCGTGCGCTCACCGTCATCTTGGCTGCAGGGGAGGGGAAGCGGATGCATTCGATCCTCCCCAAAGTGCTTCATCGGGTCGGCGGTAGGCCCCTCGTCGAACATCTGGTGCAGGCTTCGCTCAAGGCCGGCCTCGGCCGCGTCATCGTCGCCGTCGGCCACCGGCGGGACATGGTCATCGAAGCTCTGGTGGACTACCCGATCGACATCGTGGTGCAGGAGGAGCAGCGAGGGACAGGACACGCCATGCAGACGGTCAGGGAGTACATCGGCAACTACGACGGCTCATGCCTGGTTCTCCCCGGCGACACCCCGTTCCTTGCTCCGAAAAGCATGCGGGAGCTGGTCCTGTTTCACGAGACGGAGGACTACGCCGCGACCCTGCTCACCGCCGAGTTCGCCGACCCGACCGGTTACGGCCGGGTGGTGCGGAATGCGGCCGGCGATGTCGAGCGAATCGTCGAGGACGGCGACGCCAGCCCCGCGGAGCTGGCGATTCGCGAGATCAACTCCTCCGTCTATGTGTTCGACTACCGCCGCCTGAGCCAGGCGCTCGAGCGGCTCCGCGACGACAACCACCAGGGCGAGCTCTACCTCACCGACACGATTGCGGCGCTCGCGGCCGCCGGCGGTCGAGTGGGAGCCCGGCGGGCCGAAGATCCGGTCGAGGTCATGGGAGTGAACGACCCATTGCAGCTCCGGGAGGCCGAGCGGATCTATCGGGAGCGACAGCCGGCGGCGCCGCCGGAGCCCCCGCGGCCGCAAGTCGAGCTGGATGAGGACGAGCACCTGACATTTGAGGCCGTGGACGACGGAAGAGTGGAAGTCGGAGCCGGTGCCGAGGGGAGCTTGGAGAGCGAAGGGGGCCTGGAGGGCGAAGCCGATCTGGCGGGGGACGCCGATCTGGCGGGCGAAGCGGAACCCGCGGGCGAAGCGGAGCCGGAGGGAGAAGCCGATCCAGTGGGCGAAGCGAGCGCGGGGTTTGCCGGAGACGGTCATGAGACGTCGGAGCCGGCGCCGAGCGGGACGGGGACGGGATCCGACCTCTAAGCGGCCAGCGAGGAGGCGCGGTGGAGCGACTGTGGGCGGGCTGGCGAATGAGCTACATCGAGTCGGCCCGTCAGGATCCGGGAGAGTGCATCTTTTGCCGCAAGCCGGCGGCGGGCCGGGATCGCCAGGAGCTGGTGCTGGTGAGAGGACGAGCGTGCTTCATCCTGCTCAACGCCTTTCCTTACAGCTCGGGACATCTCATGGTCGCACCGTATCGGCATATCGAGTCATTCGCCACTCTTGAGCTCGCGGAGCGCGACGAGCTGATCGTGCTGCTCGGGCGGAGCGAGCGAGCGCTGCGCCGGGAGTACCGGCCACACGGGTTCAACATGGGGGTGAACCTCGGCGCGCCGGCGGGGGCCGGCGTGGTCGGCCACCTGCATGCCCACCTTGTCCCGCGCTGGAACGGGGACACCAACTTCATGACCACCATCGCCGGCACCAAAGTCTTGCCTGAGGCGCTCGACCGCACTTACGAGCGCCTCCTCGACGCTTTCGCACTCGAGGGGGAAGTGGCCCCGGGTGAGGTCGGAGCGGGATGAGCAGGGGCGGGGCCAGGAGCCGGTCAGGAACGCCCGCTCGCAGGCTCGCGCTCAACGCGGCGATCGTGGTCACCGGGGCGGCAACCGCGATCCTCCTCATCTCTACGGTGCTGCGTGCCGCACTGCCCGATTCGCGCGCGGGCTCATCACGGCGGGCGGAGGGCCGGATCGCCCCTTCACGTGCCGGCGGGGTGGGGGAGGGCGGGAGAGAGACCCGCGTTCAGGTGCTGAACGGCTGCGGCGTCGGCGGGGCGGGGTCGAGCCTGGCGACGTTGCTGCGCCGGGCCGGGGGCATGGATGTGGTCGAGATCGGCAATGCCGACAGCTTCGACTACGAGACCAGCGTCGTCGTCGATCGCACGGGGAATCGGAACAACGCGCGGCGGGTGGCCGGAGTCCTCGGCGATCCGCCGATCGTGCTACAGCGCAGCCCTGATCGTCGATTCGACCTGACGGTGATCGTGGGGTATGACCACGGCCGGTGGCTCGAGCCCCTGGGGCGAGCGCCGAGCCGGTGAACGAGGCAATCGATGGCGACACGGAAGATCCGGTTCGGTCTTCTGGTCCTGATCCTCCTCCTCGGGCTCGTCGTCGGCACCGCTCTGGGCGAGATGCTCGGTCTGATCTTGCCGCCAGGGGCGGTCCGGAGCTTCCTGGTCGAGGGTTTCAACTATGACTTTGGGCCGATGACCCTCAACTTCGTCGCGGCCAGCCTCACCTTTGGATTCACCATCGATGTCAATGTCATGGGGGTGCTGGGGGTCATCCTCCTGGCTCAGCTCTTGCGATGGTACTAAGATGTACTGAGATGTACTAAGATGTACTGAGAGTCTTCGGGCCTGGTACAATCGAAGCTCCCGCACCGCATGCGGAGCACGGAGTCGCTAATCGCCATGGGCAATATCGGCACCCAAGAACTCATTATCATCCTGATCATCGTCCTCTTGCTGTTTGGAGCCAAGCGCATCCCGGAGATCGCCCGCTCCATGGGGCACGGCATTCGCGAGTTCAAGAAAGCCACCCGCGAAATCTCGTCAAATGTTAACCCCAAGGACGAGGACGACGAGAAGCGGCCGCGGCCGGAATAAGGCCTGGCAGTCGGCTGGGCAGTAATAAGGCCTGGCAGTCGGAGCGCTGGACAGTTAGAAGACCGGCTCCCGCCGGTCCTCGATATCGGCGCGGGACCGCAAGCCTTCGAGCCACGCCTGGAATGTCTGACTCTGGCGTTCGCGCTCGATATTCTGGCGGACCATGGCGCGCTGCCGCTCGAGTTCCTCGCCCGTGACCGGGAACAGCGAGTCCGCACGCACGAGGAAGAATCCGCTCGGAGTTTCGATGAGGCCGCTCGTGGTCCCCGCCGGCAGGGTGAATGCAGCGGCGGTCAGCTCCGGATCGCGGCCGACGCCCGCGATGCCGCCTTTGCGGTTGAAGCGGTTCGAGTCGCGCACGGTGAGGCCCACGGCCTTGGCGGCGCCGGCCAGGTTCCCGGCGGTCTGGTAGGCGTCGAGAAGACCCTTCGCCTGGGCGCGGGCCATCTCGTGCTGTCGTGCACGTATCACCTGCCGGCGTACCCGGGGGAGCACCTCTTCGAGCGGCAGGAGCTCCGGCTCGCGCCGCTCGATGACCTGGTAGAGGACGAAGTCGTTGGCGCCCTCAACTGGGCTGGCCAGGGTGCCGGCCGGGTGCTCGAAGGCGAACGCGGCCGCCTCACGCACCCCCGCCAAGAGCGGGTTGAAGGAGTTGGGTTCGAAGAGGGCGGTGGTGTCCACCTTGGCCCCGGCCGCCAATCCAGCCGCGGCGAGCCCACCGCGCTCAGCCCGCGTGTGGATCTCCCGGACGCGATCGCGGAGCTCGGTCAGTCGGTCTGCACCGGGCTCGATGCGGCGCTCGATCGTGGCAAAGCGGCGGGCCGGCTTGCCTTCCATCAACGTGTCGGCGGTCACCTGGACGAGCAGGACCCGATTGCCGATGCGGAAGGGCTCGGAGAGCTGCCCCACCTGCCCGGAGAAGACTCGATCGGCCAGCTCGGGCTCGATTTCCGACCTGGTGTAGGGTCGCCCGTGATCGCCACCCTGCTCGGCGAAGGCGTCCTGCGAGAAGCTCTCGGCGATGGCGGGGAAGGTGGCTTCTCCCTTGCGGATGGTGTTCGCGTACCCACGCACTTCGTCGAGGACATCAGATTCGTCCTGAGGGCTGTGCTCCTTGGGCACGCGCACGATGACCACCCGGGCGCGCTCGCCCACCTTGAACTCGTCCGGATGGGCCTCGTAATAGGCGCGCGCCTCGCTCTCGCTCACCTCCGTGTCCGCCTTCCCGAAGTCCCCCGGGTTGACCCAGACGAAGCTCGCCCGCATCTGCTCGAAGCGGTCCCGGATGTAAGCATCGACCTCGGGCTGAGACACCTTGGCCGCCGATAGGACGTTCTGCTGCAGCTTGGTGACCGGAAGCTGCTGGCGAACGAACGCCTCGTACCAGTCGAACTGCTCGGGAGCGCGGCGCAGCGCCTCCTGATAGCGGGCCATGTCGAACTGGCCGGTGGAGTCGACGAAACTTGGATCCTCTCGGAGTGGGTCTGGAGGGTTCGACCGAATCCAGTAGAGCACCTCGGCGTCCGACAGCGGGATGGGGTCCTTGCGCGCCTCCTGGGTGATCAGGATCTCGTCCACCAACGACTGCCAGGTCTGAGCGACCGCTGCTCGCTCCTCCTCGACGCTGGTCTCGCGGTCGCTCCGGGAGCGCATTTGCTGGAGGTTGGCGGTGATCCGCCGCTGATAGTCCTGGTAGGAGATGTTTTGCCCGTTCACCGCCCCGGCCATGCCTTGTTGGCTCGGGCCGAACTGGAGATCCGCTCCCCAGACCAGCATGATGAAGCCAACGAACGCGATGACGATGATCCACAGAATGATTCGGGTATTGTTGCGCAGGGTTTGCAGCATGTCGGTTCCAAGGGTTCAGAAGGGGGGAAAGAGTTAACCATGGGCGCGGGAGGCGATCAAGGCCGAGGCTCGCCGCCGCAGCGGAAGCCGACTCCCGGGGGATCGAGCCTTGACGGGCACGGCAAGAGCTTCCTAGTCTAACCCTCCAGTCCAAGCCTAAGTTGCCCCCACGGCGGGCCCGGCCGCGGCAGGATCTCCGCCGCGGGATCGAGCTCACCTAGATCGGGCGCGAGGAGGCGCCGCGCCGCCCCATGAGTTTTCAGGTCACCCTCGCTGTCCTCGCCGGACTGCTCCTGCTCAGCGCCTTTCATTCGTGCTCTGAGACCGCCCTCTTCAGCCTGAACCGCATCCAGCTCCGGCGCCTGGAGGGCTCGCGGCGCCGCCGGGATCGGGCGGTGGTCCGCCTGCTCGAGCGGCCGGCCGAAGTGCTCTCCGCCATTCTCGTCGCCAACACCCTGGTGAACGTCGCGTTCACCGCAGTCACCACCGACCTCCTTCTCACCCTGACCGGTTCCACCCCGGGCCAGGCGGCGGCGATGGCCACCTCGATTGCTTCGGTCCTCATCATCCTCTTCGGAGAGGTCACGCCGAAGATGGTCGCTCTCCGCTTTGCAGAGCCGATTGCCCGCTTGGTCGCCCGTCCCCTCCGGCTCGACCTCCTCCTGTTCAAGCCCCTCGTCGTCCTCCTGTCGGGGATCGCCCACGCGGTCCTCCGATTGGTCGGCATTCGCGATTTCGGCGGCGGCTTGGGCTCGCTCACCCCGGGAGATCTCCGCATCCTGTTCGAGGAGGTGGGGGAGGACGCCGTGCTCAGCGAGGCCGAGCGGCGCATTGCTGCCCGCATCTTCGAGTTCTCCTCCACGCGCGCCAAGGAGGTGATGACGCCGCGAGTGGATATCCGCAGCGCCGACCGGCATGCGAGCCCGGAAGCCCTGGCCGAGGTGATCCGCACCTTCCGCCACACTCGGATCCCGATCTCGGACGGATCGATCGATCAGATCCTCGGCTTTGTCAACGCCAAGGAGTACCTGCTCAACCCCGGGGCGACACTGGATGATCTCCTGAAGCCGGTCCACATCGTCCCCGAGTCCAAGCCGGCCAACGAGATCTTCCACGAGATCCAGCGCCGGCGCATCGGCATGGTGGTGGTTGTCGACGAGTACGGGCATACGGTGGGGATCATCACCAAGGAAGATCTGGTCGAGGAGATCGTGGGCGAGATCTATGACGAATACGAGACCGACCCGAAGCCGATCGTCAAGGTGGGCCCGGATCGGTATCTGGTCACCGGCCAGGTGACGGTGGACGAGCTGG
>Ga0184637_10000744_pt1 | contig 23444 bp, 16 predicted proteins | sample PLM3_127_b2_FD_133143 | JGI IMG/M metagenome (GOLD analysis project Ga0184637, IMG submission 133143) | Groundwater sediment microbial communities from an aquifer in East River, Colorado, USA - PLM3_127_b2 | ecosystem: Environmental > Terrestrial > Soil > Riparian zone | place: USA: East River... | reverse complement strand
TTGCCGCGGTACTCGCCGAGCTCGAGCGCTTCCTGGAACAGGGCTCCGATATCCTGCCGCATCTTGGGCGACAGCGCGACGTGGCTGCGCACCATCAAATCGAAGCGCTTCTCGCGCACCAGCCCGTCGAACTGGAACGGGCCCATGCGCGACATGTCGACCTCGACGATGAAGCGCGTGCCCACCTTGTCGGCGTCCTCGCCCTTGTCCTTTTTGCCCCGATCGCGGCGATAGAACAGGTTGATCTGGCGGATGGTGCCGTCATCCAGCACCGGAATGAAGAAGCAGCGCCAATCCACGCCGGCCTTGTCCTGGGCATAGCTGGAGACCTGCGAAAATTCCTGGCGCAGCTTACGCGCGCTTTCCTCGCGGCCGCCCGCGGCCTGGCGCAAGGAGGCGAGACCGCCCATCAGTGCCTCGATATCGCCGGCGCGCAGCGCCTGGATCGCGGCAACCAGGCCGGCGGCCAGTCGGTTGCCGGTCTGCGGCAGTCGCGACAAGGCCGCCGCGTCGCCCGCCGGATTGCCCGCTGGATTGCTTTGGCGCAGCATCACGATCGCCTCCGCCAGGCCCGGCCAGCCGCGCGACAAGGCGAACAGCGATTGCGGCGGGACTTGCGCTGATATGACGCCCGGCATCGGCAAAGCAGGCTCGATGGCGACGGAAAGCTCGGTGCCGACCGGGAGCGACAGGCCGCCTTGCAGCACGATGGCGCCGAGCGGCGAATGCAGCACCGCATGACCGGTCGGCGTGTAGCCGACGATGCGCCCGGACATGATGCTGGGTGTTGCCGCGGCAGCACCCGGCAGCATCATCGGCTGACCGGGGCCGGGCGAGATCGCGATCAGGCGCAGCTTCACCTCGCTGCCGGTGGGCAAAGCTGCCAGCAGCTTCAGCGACTCGGCCAAATTCCGTGCCGGCTGCGCCGCTTGCGCGCCGGCGCCGCTTGCCGGCGGCGCGCCGGGCGTCGCGGTTTGATTCGCTGAGGCGAAGAAGAGGGATTCGATCTTGGCGCGGACGTCGGATTGCAGCGAACTCGCCAGAACGCCGGGCAGGCCCTGCGCTTGCGGCAAGAGTGCCGCCTGCGAGGCCGGCGGCGTTGGAGCCGCGGCGGATTGCCGGGCGGCGAGCGGTTGGCCGGATGGCTGCTCGCTGGCGGGTTGACCGCTCGGCGATTGCGCCGGTGGATGCGTCTGAGCGGGGAGCGGGAAGGCCGTATTCGGCGCAATCGGTGTTGGGAGAGGGGGCTGGCCCGGCGTCGGCAGCAAGGTGCGGAAAAGCTGCGTCAGCGTGTCGGGAGCGGCCTGCACCACGGTGCCCTGCAAGAGGCTGCCGACGATGGCCACCGGAATCGGCGGCGGGGTCGGGCGCTGGGGTGCTGCCGCGTTACCGCCGGTCGAGGTCGGCAGTGGCGATGTCGCGCTGCCGCTGCCGCGCGGCGGCGCCTGGCCTGATGCCGAGGTGCCCGGCGCCTCGGACGCGAGAACCAGAACCTGCAGGCGGTCGCCGGTGGCGCGGACCTCCAGCGTCACCTGGCTGCCGGGCGCGAGATTGGCGGCGGTGGACAGCTTGATCACGCCCTTGTCGGTATTCACCACCAGCAGCCCATCCGGATCGCGGCCCTGGACGATGCCTTTCAGGATCGTGCCGTTGTCCAACTGGGTCAGATGTCGCGGCGGGTCCGCCACCACAGCCGTCAACACATTCGCAGCGGCACCGGCGGTCGGCAGTCGGGGCGGCAGGTTGACGGAAAATTCGCTCATGAGGATTGCGCGATCTTCTCCGCGATCGCGCCGATGTCGCGCGCGGCATCGCAGTTCGGATGCCGGATCAGCAGCGCCGTCTGGGTGCGGATCGCTTCGCGCACCTTGGAATCGCGGCGCACCACGCCGATCAGCGGCGGCGTCATTTTCAGGAACGTATCGCAGGCCTTGGCCAGAGTCTTATAGGTGCGTTCGCCCTCGGCCTTGCTGGCGGCGGCATTGACGATGACGCCGATCCTGGTGCGCGCGCCGTCATGGGTCAGCAGCTTGATCAGGGCATAGGCGTCGGTGAGCGAGGTCGGCTCGTCGTTGGTGACGACCAGCGTTTGCTGCGCGATGGAGGCGAGGTGGCGCACCGGCCGCTCGACGCCGGCGCCGAGATCGATCACCACGCGGTCGTAGCGCGTGGCCAATGCCGCGATGCCGTGGCTGAGCGCGGCGAGGCGTGGGCCGGAGAGCGTGGCGAGGCTGGCGACGCCGGAACGCCCGGCGACGATGTCCAGGCCTGTCGCTTCATGCCGCTGCGCCGCCTGGGCCAGCGGCACGCCGTTGTCCAGCACGTCGGACAGGTCGATCTCGGGCGACAGGCCAAGCTGGATGTCGACATTGGCCAGACCCAGATCGCCGTCGATCAGCACCGTGCGCCGGCCAAGCTTGGCCAAAGCATGCGCCAGGGAGATCGCCAGCCAGGTCTTGCCGACGCCGCCCTTGCCGGAGGCGATGGCGAGCGCATTCGGGATGAGTTGCGGAGCGGGCGCGGCGACGGTTGCGGACATGGCTTCGATCATGAGACGGCTCCGCCCAACGGTTTGACGAGGGGCTTGGCGGGCGATTTCGGCTGCGAACGATCGACGTTCGCAGCACCCTGCTGTTTGCCACTATTGGCCGGAGTCGGTCCATCCTTCTGGGCAACCGATGATTCAATCGATGATTCAGGCAGAAACAGGCGGCACAGCCGGTCGGCGCGGGGTGCGGCCAATCCCGTGGCGATCTCCGGCGAGGTGCCGAAGCCGGCGAAGCTGAGTTTGCCGGCGTCCGCCGCCGCCAGGATGCCGCCATAGCGGCGGGCAACGTCGAGCTTGGTGGCGATCAGCCGCCTGGCGCCGGCCTCGGCGTAGGCGGCGGCCAGTTCCGCGCTTTCATTGGCGTCGCCGCCGGCGGCCATCACCAGGACCGGATCGGCGGCGACCGCGACGATCAGTTCGCGAAGCTGGCGGAGATCGCCCGGCGCCAGCGGATTGGTGCCGATCGTATCGATCAGGACCATGGCGCCCTTGTCGGCGCGCGCCACGGCGCGTTGCAAGGTCTGGGCATCCTTGGCGCGGAAAGCGGGGATCTCCAGCGCCTTGGCATAGGTGGCAAGCTGCTCCACCGCGCCGGCCTTGGCCAGGTCGCAGGTGATGGCGACCACCGGCCACTTATTGATCTTTGCCAATGCGGCCAGCTTGGCCAAGGTCGAGGACTTGCCGGCACCCGGCAGTCCGGCCAGCAGGATCGGCCGCGGCGGCGGGCGGTCGGTCAGCGGCTGGAAGGCGAAGCGCGCGCGCAGCGCCGTGGTCATCGCCTGCTGCGCATCGCCGAGCGTGAGATCGGTGGTCATGGCCAGCAGGCGATGGGACAGTTCCTGCGGCACGCCGTGAAAGCGCAGCGCAGCGCCGATCGCATCGACCGGATCGATGTCCACGCCGTTGCGCCTTGCGCCTTGAACGGGTGCCGCCGCCAGGCTCGCCGGATCGATGGCCGCGGTCAGCTTGACGCTGCGACCCTGCTGTTCGGTGGACAGGATGACGGCGTCCTCGCCCAGCGCTTCGCGCACCTGGCGCATCGCCTCGGTGATCGACGTGGCGGTGAAGGTCCGAAGGCGCATGCGCCGCCCCGCCTAGATCTGGCCCAGAGTGCGGATCCGCGCCCGGGCGTGGATCTCGTTCTGCGACATCACCGTGGTGATGGGCCGGAAACGCTCGATGATCGATCGCACATAGGGGCGAATCGCCGGGCTGGTCAGCAGCACCGGACTCTCGCCCATGATGGTGTGGCGCTCGAACGCCTGGCGCACCAGTTGAATGAATTGCTGCAGCACCGTCGGCGCCATGACCAACTGCTTTTCCTCGCCGTCGCCGTGCAGGGCGTCACCGAAGGCCTGCTCCCATTCCGGCGACAGGGTCAGGATCGGGATGATGCCGGTCTGGTCGGTGGCGGCGTCGCTGATCTGCCGCGCCAGGCGCGCCCGCACATGCTCGGTGATCATGGTGACGTTGCGCGAATAGCCGCAGGCCTCGGAAATGCCTTCCAGCACGTTGGGAAGATCACGAATTGAGACCCGCTCACCCAACAGCCCCTGCAGCACGCGCTGCACGCCGCTGACCGAGATCTGGCCGGGGATCAGATCGGCGACCAGTTTTTGGTTCTCCTTCGGCAGCTCGTCCAGCAGCTTCTGCGTCTCGGCGTGCGAGAGCAGCTCGGACATGTTGTCTTTGATGAGCTCGGTCAAATGCGTGGTGATGACGGTGGACGGATCGACCACGGTATAGCCGCGGAACAAGGCCTCTTCGCGCAAAGTCGGATCGACCCACATGGCGGGCAGGCCGAAGGTCGGCTCGACGGTCTCCTCGCCGGCCAGGTTGATCTTGTCGCCGCGCGGATCCATGACCAGCAGCATGCTGGGGCGCAGGTCGCCGCGGCCGGCCTCGATCTCCTTCACGCGAACCACATAGGAATTGGCGTTGATCTGCAGATTGTCCTGGATGCGCACGGCGGGCAGGACGAAGCCCATCTCGCCGGCCAATTGGCGGCGCAGCGCCTTGATCTGGTCGGTCAGGCGATGGCCCTGCTCGGCATTGATCAGGCCGAGCAGGCCGTAGCCAAGCTCGATGCGCACCGCGTCGATGGACAGGGCGTTGGAGATCGGCTCTTCCAGGACCGGAGCCGCCGCCTGGACCTGAGCTTGCGTGGTGACGATTTCGGCGGCGGCGACGCGCTGCCGGCGCGCGACCACAAAAGCCGCGCCGCCGGCAAGGCCGGCCAGGATCAGGAACGGAACCGCTGGAATGCCCGGCAACACGGCCATGACCGCCATCAGGAACGCGGACATGCCGAGTGCTGCCGGATAGCTCGAGAGCTGCGAGAACAAAGCCTTGTCGGTGGAGCCGTCGATGCCGGCCTTGGTCACCAGCATGCCGGCGGCGGTCGAGACGATGAGGGCCGGGATCTGCGTCACCAGGCCGTCGCCGACGGTCAGCAGCGTATAGGACCGCGCCGCGTCGCCCATCGACATGTCCTGCTGTGCGACACCGATGATGATGCCGCCGACGATGTTGATGAAGGTGATGATCAGGCCGGCGATGGCGTCGCCGCGCACGAACTTGGCGGCGCCGTCCATGGAGCCGAAGAAGCTGCTTTCGTCCTCCAGCTCCTTGCGGCGGGCGCGGGCTTCCTTCTCTTCGATCAGGCCGGCGGACAGATCGGCGTCGATCGCCATCTGCTTGCCGGGCATGGCGTCCAGGCTGAAGCGCGCCGAGACCTCGGCGATGCGGCCGGAGCCCTTGGTGATGACGACGAAGTTCACCAGCACCAGGATGGCGAACACGATCAGGCCGATGACATAGTTGCCGCCCATGATGAAGCCGCCGAAGGCTTCGATCACGTGGCCGGCGGCGTCGGTGCCTTCGTGGCCGTTGGTCAGGATCAGGCGCGTCGAGGCCAGGTTGAGCGACAGCCTGGTCATGGTGACGATCAGCAGGACGGTGGGGAAAGTGCTGAAATCCAGCGGCTTCTGGATGAACAGCACCACCATCAGGATCAGCACCGAGACGGTGATGGAGAAGGCCAGGCTGATGTCGAGCATCCACGGCGGCAGCGGCAGGATCAGCACCGTCAGGATGCAGATCAGGCCGGCGGCGAGCGCGATCTCGCCGCGCCGCAGCGTGCGGCTTAGCTGCGACGCCCACGCGAAGTTGCCGCCAGTCGCCGTCGGATTGTTGCCGGTATCCGCCATGATGTTCGATCCCCTGCCTGGCGTTGCGCGTTACGCCGCCGGCAGGTGATCGCCCTCGCTATGCACGCCAGGCACCGGGACGCCTTCCTCGTTGTATAGCTTCAGCTTGTTGCGCAGGGTGCGGATGGAAATGCCGAGGATGTTGGCGGCGTGGGTCCGGTTGCCCAGGCAATGTTGCAGCGTGTCGATGATCAGGTCGCGCTCCACCGCGGCCACGGTGCGGCCGACCAGCGCGCTGGTGACGCCGGCGGCGGCCTTGGCGCTGACCGAGGCGGACAGCGCGCCGCCAGCCTGGGGTTGCAGCGCCGAGACCGGGATGCCGCGGCCGCCGGTCAGCATGATGGCGTCGGGCTCGATGATCGGGCCTTGGGCCAGCAGCACCGCGCGGTGCATGGTGTTTTCCAGTTCGCGGACATTGCCGCGCCATTCATGCCCGCGCAGCGTCTCGGTCACTTCCGGCGTCATGCCGGTGATGCGGATTCCGTTGGCCTCGGCATACTTCCTCATGAAATGCTCGGCCAGGACGGCGATGTCGGCAGGCCGCTGGCGCAGCGGCGGCAGCTCGAGCGCCATGACGTTGAGGCGGAAATAGAGATCGTCGCGGAAGGTGCCCTTGCGCACCTCTTCCTGCATGTCGCGATTCGAGGTGGCGAGCAGGCGGATGTCAACCTTGACCGGGTGAGAGCCGCCGACCCGGTCGATCACCCGCTCCTGGATCGCGCGCAGCAGCTTGGCCTGCAGGCGCGGATGCATTTCGCTGATCTCGTCCAGCAGCAGGGTGCCGCCATTGGCTTCCTCGAACTTGCCGATGCGCCGCGCGATGGCGCCGGTGAAGGAGCCCTTTTCATGGCCGAACAGTTCGGATTCCAGCAGGTTCTCCGGGATCGCGGCGCAATTGACCGAGATGAACGGCTTGTTGGCGCGGCGGGAATGGGCGTGGATGTAGCGCGCCATCATCTCCTTGCCGGTGCCGGATTCGCCGGTGATCAGGATGCTGGCGTCGGACGGCGACACCTGGTCGGCCAGCTTCAGCACCGATTTCATCGCCGGATCGTTCCAGATCAGCGCCGAGCTTTCCTCCGCCACGGCGGCGAGGACGGCGGCGATCAGTTCGGCATCCGGCGGCAACGGCACGTATTCCTTGGCCCCGGCCTTGATCGCCTTCACCGCGGTCTCGGCGCTGGTGCCGATGCCGCAGGCGACCACTGGAATGTTGATGCGCTCGTTGCGCAGGCAGTCGATCATGCGCTGGGTGTCGAGCGCCACGTCGAACATCACCAGATCGGCGCCCTGGCCGTTGCGTAAGGCGTGCATGGCCTGATCGACGTCGTCGACATGGGCCACCTTGGCGCCGCGTGACAAGGCGATCTTGCCCGCCGCGGTGATGTGGCCGTCGAGGGATCCAACGATGAGTAGACGCATGACGTGACTCCTGGTGTTCCGGCCGAGGCCGTTGTCGTTTAGTCGAAGAAGCGAACCTGCTGGTTCGCCGGCAGCAATGTGTTCAGCAGCATCTCCAGGCGGCGCGGATTCTCCTGCCGGCCCATCGACGCCACCGCCATGATGTAAAGCTGGTTGACCAGTTGCTCGACCGTCGCGTTGCGCTCCAGCTTGGTGGCGAGCGGCAGGAACACGACATTGGCCATCAGCGCGCCATAGAGCGTGGTCAGCAAGGCGATGCTCATGGCCGGGCCGATGCGCTCGGGCGAATCCAGGCTGCCAAGCATCTGCACCAAGCCGACCAGTGTGCCGATCAGGCCCATGGCGGGGGAAACTTCGGCGGCGCGGCGCAGGATGGCCGAGGCGCGATGCCGCCCTTGCGCCGTCGCGTGGCTTTCCATGGTCATGTTGCGCTCGACCTCGTCCGCGTTCATGCCGTCGATCAGCATGCCGAGGGAGCGCTGCAGGAACGGCACGTCGCGCAGACCGTAGAGATCCGCCTGCAATTGCAGCAACCCGCGCTTGCGCGCCTTGTCGGCCAGCAGCATGACCCGGCGCGCGGCGGCATGGGGCTCGGTCTCGGTCCGCATCAGCGCCTGGCGGAAGGTCGGCTGCGCCTCGCGCAGCTCCTCGCCGGTATAGGAGATCACGGTGACGGCTGCGGTGCCGAGGATCACCAGCAGGGTCGCCGGCAGATCGATGAAGGCGAGGGGAGAGCCGTTGAGCGCGATGGCGATGCCGATCAGCGCGATGGCGGCGATCAGGCCGAGCAAGGTCGCCAGGTCCATCTTGCGCTGCGGCCGGTCGAAGCGCAGCGGCGCATCCAGCAATCGCCCCGGTTGCTTGCCCTGGTCCGGCGTAATGTCGGTCATGGTGCCTGCCTCGCGCTCAGCTCGTCGGTTGCATCGGGCGTTGCATCAGGCCCGGTCGGCCTTGATGATCTCGGTCATGGTCACGCCCAGGCGGTCTTCGACCACCACGACCTCGCCGCGCGCGACCAGGCGGTTGTTGACATAGATGTCGACGGCCTCGCCGACCTTGCGATCGAGTTCGACCACCGCGCCGCGACCCAGCTTCAGCAGCTGGCTCACCTGCATGGAGGTGCGGCCCAGCACGGCCGATACCTGGACCGGGATGTCATAGACCGCATCCAGATCCTTGGCGTTGGCCGGTGGCCTGCCGCCTTCGGGAGTCGCTTCGGGCGGCTGCCCGTCCGACCCTTGGAACTCGGTGAGTTCCAGATTGTCCTCGTCGCCCATCACAATCTCCTTTCGATCACGCCGGATCGCGGTCCTCGACCGCGAGGTACTGGTTTATTGCTTCCTCGATGGTCCGCCAGATCAGCGCGCCATCGCGCTCGACGCCGCCGTCGGCCCATTCCACCCGGCAGTCGCTGTCGGCCATCTTCTCGTCGCCGATCAGGACCACCCGGCCCTCGAACCCGTTCGCCGCGGTGAGTTCCGCCAGCCGGCCCTGCAGCGCGTCGAGCTGCGCGGCGCTGACATAGGCGACCAGGCGCGGCTCCTGCTTCAGCGAGGCGAGACAGTGATTGAGAATCGCCTCGATCTCGGCGATGCCGTCGCGTGCCGCCAGCGCCGGGAACAGCTTCTTCACGATGGCCAGCGCCAGGTCGACCGATCTGCTCGCCGCCAGCGCCTCGCTTTCCGTCGCCTTGGCGATGGCAGCGGTCTGCTGCGAGATGGCGGCCAACGCGGCGGATACCTGCTTGTCGAAGGCGGCGATTGCGTCGGCCTTGCCGCGCGCGACACCGGCCTCCTCGCCCTGGCGGCGCGCCATGTCGCAGGCGCCCTGCATTTCCGCTTCGGAGAACATCGGCGCTTCCGGCGCCGCAGGGCGCTGCAACTCCGACCGCGACTTGCCCGCACCCTGGTCGGCGCCCTTGGCGCCCGCCGGCACGGCGCGCCCGCCCGCCGCCGGGCCACCAGGCCCCGCGCCGAAGTCGTTGTCGAATAGGAATTTACGAACCACCGCCATCTCTCACGCCGGATTCCTAATAGATCAGCTCGTCTTCGCCCTTCTTGTCGCTCAGCATGATCTCGCCCTTCGTGGCCAGATCCTTGGCGACGGTGACCATCGCCAACTGAGCCTCTTCGACGTCGCGCAAGCGGACCGGGCCCATCGCCGCCATGTCTTCCCTGAGCATCTTCGAGGCGCGCTCCGACATGTTGGACAGGAACATGTCGCGCAGCGCCTCCGAGGCGCCCTTGAGGCAGAGCGGCAGCTTGTCCTTCTCGACGTTGCGGAGCAGCGTCTGCACGCCGCCCGGGTCGAGCTTGCCCAGATCCTCGAAGGTGAACATGAGGGAGCGGACCTTCTCGGCCGAATCCCGGTTGCGTTCCTCGAGTGCCGTCAGGAAGCGCTGTTCCGACGCGCGGTCGAGGTTGTTGAAGATCTCGGCGATCATCTCGTGCGCGTCGCGCCGCGCGGTGCGCGCCAGGTTGCTCATGAATTCGTTGCGCAGCACGCGCTCGACGTCGTCCAGCACGTCCTTCTGCACCGATTCCATGCGCAGCATGCGCATGATGACTTCCATGGCGAAGGCTTCCGGCAGCATCGACAGCACGCGCGCCGCGTGATCGGCCTTCACCTTGGACAGCACCACCGCCACGGTTTGCGGATATTCATTCTTCAGGAAGTTGGCGAGCACCGCTTCGTGGACGTTGCCCAGCTTGTCCCACATGGTGCGGCCGGCCGGACCACGGATCTCTTCCATGATCGTATTGACCTTGCTCTTGTCGAGCACCTTGGAGAGCAGCCGCTCGGTCGATTCATAGGTGCCGGTCATCGTGCCGGTGGAGGAGATCTGGTCGGCGAACTCGACGAACAGGCGCTCGATGACGGTCGCGTTCACGGTGCCGAGATTGGCCATGGTCTGCGAGATCTCGCGGATCTCGTCGTCATGCATGAGCTGGAACAGCTTGGCCGCCGTTTCCTCGCCCACCGACATGACCAGCAAGGCCGCCTTCTGCAGCCCGCTCATCGACCGGTAATCGTCTTTGCTGCGCATCATGGAATAGTCGGTTCCCTGCCGGCTTGCCTATTGTTCCTGGTAGACCCACTGCCGGATCAGGTTGACGGCCTGCTCCGGATGCTGGTCGACCAAGTCGGAAATCTTGCGGATCGAGGAGGCGCGCACGCGGCCCTCGACCTGGTTCAAATCGATCATCTGGTCGATCTCGGCGGCGATGGCGGCGGCCTCGCTGGCGCTCTGCGGCGTCGGCAGGCCCGGAATGCCCGGATCGCCGCCGACGGGTCCGGGGATGGCCAGCGCCGCGGCGGCGCCCGGCGGCAAAGCGAACTGGCCGTCGCCGCCCATACCAGCCAGCGCCGCGTTGGACGGCGCCACGCTCGGCATGGCAAGCAGGCGGCCAAGCAGCGGCCGCACCACGAGCAACAGAACCAGCGTCGCGACGACCGAGAGCACCAGCAACTCGGCCAGGCGCATCAGATCGGTCTTGTCGAGACCGAAGAACGTGCCGTCGGAGGCGACGATGTCCTCGGCCTCGGCGAATTTCATATTGACGACCTGGACCAGGTCGCCGCGCGCTTCGTTGAAGCCGACGGTGGATTTGACCAGCGTCTCGATCTGCGCCAGCTCTTCGGCCGGCCGGGCGGCGTAGGTCCTGGTGCCGTCCTCGGCGACAGTGTAGGTGCCGTCGACCAGGACCGCGGCCGAGAGGCGCTTCACGTTGCCGCTGGCTTTCACCTCGGTCTGGACGGTCTTCGAGATTTCGTAATTGACGGTTTCCTCCGTTCGCGCGTTCTGCGAGGTGGATCCGTTGCCGGCGCCCTGAGTCTGGCCCGGCGGATTGGGCGTGTTGTTGGCGGCGCTGACCGCGTTGGAATTGTCGGTCTCTTGCGCGTTGCCGGTCTCTTCGACCGATTGCGTGGAACGCACCACCTGGCCGTCCGGGTTGAACTCTTCCTTGTTGGTGGTGATCTGGTTGAAGTCGAGATCGGCGGTCACCTCGGCGCGCACCTTGCCGGCGCCGAGAGTCTGGGCCAGCAATTGCTCGATCGCCTGGCTCATCCGCGCCTCGTAGGAGCGGCGCATATCCTCGGAATTGGCGGCGTCGAGCTCGCCATCGTCGGCGCCGCGCGCCAGCAGGTCGCCGCTGCTGTCGATCACCGAGACGTTGTTGGCCTTCATCCCCGGCACGGCGGACGAGACCAGGTGCTGGATCGCCGAAACCTGGCCCTTGTCGAGGCCGCCTTGCAGCGCCAGCACGACCGAGGCGGTCGGTTCGGCGCGGTCGGTGGAGAACAGTTCGCGCTTCGGCATCACCAGATGCACGCGGGCGGAACGGACCTGGCGGATGGAGCGGATGGAGCGGGCAAGCTCGCCCTCGAGCGCGCGGATCTGGTTGATCTGCTGCACGAAGTTGGTGGTGCCGAGGGCGTCGGCGCGGTCGAAGATCTCGTAGCCGATCGAACCGCCGGCCGGAATGCCTTCCGAGGCGAGCGACAGGCGCAGCCGCGCCACCTGGTCCGCCGGCGCGTAGATCTGCGAGCCGTCGCCGCGCAGTTCGTAGGGGATGCTCTGGGCATCCAGGCGCTGGACGATCTGGCCGCTGTCGGATGGGTCGAGGCCGCTATAGAGCAGCGTCATGCCGGGCGAAGCCAGGCGTGTGACGATGAAAGCAAAAAAGGCGATCAGCGCGAAACCGACCGCGGCCAGCGCCACCAGCTTTGTCGGTCCCAGGTTGCGCAGAGTCTGCATGAAGCCATTCACGAGTGTCACCGGTGAGAAATCTTCCGTCGTCACTGCGCCGGCCGTGGATTGCGCGAGTTCGTCTAAAATTTTCCGCAAATCGAATGCATTTGCGCGCAAGTACGGCCGGCGATGGCTTGACGCTACGCCGCAGAACTTAACAAGGCCTTAAACGGCGGCAAAAATTGCCTAGAACTGGGAAAAGTCTGCCGGGCGAAGCCGTGGCGACTCAGGGGCGATTTGGGGCGAATCGAGGGAGGGGCCGCTATTCGGCCGTGCGCATGCTGCCATTGCGCCGCGCCGCGGCGCGATAATCCTGCAGCCGCGTGGTGCGCAAACCGCGCATGCCATGCCGATCGATGGAGCGCTGCCAGGACAGGAACTCCTCGACGGAAAGTTTGTAGCGGTCGCAGGCTTCTTCCAGGCTGATCAGGCCGGCGCGTACGCCAGCGACGACCTCCGCCTTGCGGCGGATGACCCAACGTTTGGTGCCCGGAGGCGGTAGATCTTCCATGCGCAAACGGCGCCCGTCGATCCCCAACACCACCATGCTTCTGCCGTCCAGCTCGGCGTCCATGCACTCCTTCCCAGGCGTGGTCCGATCACTGCCTAAGCCTATCGATGGACCACTTAAGGAATCGCTAAATCGGGACATAAAGACGGGCGCGAGATAGGTCGCTATTTTGCATAAAATTTTATCGATCAAGTATTCGAGATGTAATTATCGAAAACACCAAGTCATTACGTTTCGCTGTCCGAACTCGTCGTGTCCTTGGTGACCTTGAGAATTTTATCGATCGGGAATCCGACCGAGCCGATGAACAGCTTAACCTCGCCATCTTTGATCTCTGTCGAATCGACGATGCCGAAACTGGTGATCTTGGAGGAATAGGCGTTGCCCTGTTCGTCCTGGTAGCTGACCGAGACCTGGTATTCGCCGTCGGGCAACTGATTGCCGAACGCGTCCTTGCCGTTCCAATCGACGTTGTAGGTGCCGAGGGCGCGGTTGGCCTCCTGGACCAGCACCGTGTTGCCGCTGGCATCGACGATGCGCAACATGGCGGCGGAGGCGTTGCGGTCGATCTCGTACTGGAAGCTGGCCTTGCTGTCCTTGAGGCTGACCCGGTCGCTGTCGATCGCCACCTTGTTGCCGAGGAAGCCGACGGCGCCGAAGGCGTTGGTCGCGGATTGCAGCGAGATCAGCTTTTCCAGGCTCTTGTTGGAATTGATCTGCTGTTCCACCGCGCTGAACGACACCAATTGCTCGGTGAATTGCGCCGTGTCCAGCGGATCCAGCGGGTCCTGGTTCTGCAACTGCTTGGTCAGCAGCAGCAGGAAGTTGTTGTAGGTCTCGTCCAGAGCCTCGGTCGCGTCGTTGGTCGAATCGCTGGTCTGGCTCGTGTTCGACGAACTCAGCAACTGCTGAATATTGGGAATTTCCATGATTGCCGCTCCCGACCTTTCCTAGATCTGCACGTTGACCAGCCCGGCGGCGGTATTCACCAGTTCGGCCGCCTGGCCGGTTGGGACATCGCCTTCGGCCTGGGCTTCGCCCGGACCGTCGCCGTAACCCGCGGGACCCGAATGCTTCATATCCTGGGAGAATTCCTTGCCATCATGGCGTCCCAGGCTGAAGGACAGATCGCTCCCATCCATCTTCAATCCGGCATCTTGCAAGGCGCGTTCCAACGCCTTCACATCGCGCTGCAGCAATTCGAGCGTGCTGGGTTTTTCCACCGTGACCGCGGCCGTGACCCGTTTTTCCTCATCGATCTCGAGCTTTACGTGGATCTTGCCGAGTTCCGCCGGTGAGAGCTGGATCGACAGGCGGCCGGTTCCCTCGCGCAATGCGCGCTGGATATTGACCGCGACCTGTTCGTGGGCCGGCAATTCCTGCAGGTGTTGGCGCAACTGGGCAATGAAGTCCGGACGCTTGGCGGCGGCGCCCTGCGCCAAATGCAGGGTCCAGCCGGGGGTGGTCGCGCCATCGCTCGGGAAATCGGCATCGGGGACGCCGGACGATGCCTCGCCAAGGGCGGCGATCGGCGCGGCCTGGGCCGCAGCCTGGGGCGCGGCCGTCGCCTGCGGCGCCTGGTTCGCGGCGGTCTGCGCCTTGATCTCCGCTGCAGGCGTGGTGCGCATTGCGGGACGCGGCTTGATTTCGGCGGCCGGGCGCGGGGCGTCCGGCGTGATCTTGGCAGCCAGTTCGACAGCGGCCGCCTGCGGCGCCTCCGCCATGGCGGGGGTCGCGGCCTTGGGAGCCGCCAGCGTCGTGAGGCTGGCCGATGCCAGGACCTGGGCGCTCGCGGCGGCGGCGTCGCTGGCCATCAGACCGACCATGGTGTCGTCGAGCGAAGCGGCAAGATCGGCGGCAAAGCTTGCCTGCGCCGGAGCATCTTCCGCCTGCGCCTCGGTGTCCGCGGCCGAAGCGGCCGCCGGGTCAACTGTCGGGTCGGCCGCCGGGTCAACTGTCGGGTCGGCCGCCGGCTCAACTGTCGGGCTGGCCAGTTCAGTCTCTACTGGGGTGATGGTTGCCGCAGCTTCCGTCGTCTCGGCGGCGGGCAGAGTCTGGTCTTCGATCAAGGTCGGCGCCTGCGGATCGATGGCGATCACGACGGCCTGATCGGCCTCCTCGGCCGGAGCGTCTGCGAGGACTTGCGCCGACACCAGGACAGGTTCCTGCTGATCGGTCCGCTGATCCTTGTCCTCGACCGTCCCGGCCATCGCCTCGTCGGTGGTCGTTTGGTCGTCCATGCACGCAGGCCGATCTCTCGCCGGCGCCGGCAGCGTGGGCTGCACGTCGCGATTCGGCGTGACATCGCGCGCGGTCGTGGCGGTGTCGTTGAACTCGTGGGAATTCTTGATCACGATGTGCGGCGGCCGGCCGGTCGCCGGGTGGTCCTCGTCCTGAATGCGCCGCTCCGCCTGCGGGCGCCGGCGCGTGATGGGATCCGGCCGGTCGGCATCGGCGCGCTTCTTCAACTGCTCGCCGAGCATGTCGGTGAACAAATCGCCGCCATTGCCGGACGGATTGCGGTCGATGGCGAAGGTCGCGCTGACCGTGGGTTCGAACCGGATGGAATCCATGATGGGCCTTCAGGTGATGAAATTGATCAGGGACAGCCGCGTCGTCTGCGCATAGGCGCCGAAGCTGGCCTGCAATTGCAGCTCGACGGCTTGCAATTTCGCGGCCACCTCGTTGGGGTCGACGGCCTCGATCTTGTCGGAGTCCGAGACGTTGGCATTGATCGTGGTCTGGTGCGACAGGGTGGTGGCCGCCAGCAGCGCGTCATTGACGGTGTTGTCGCTCAGCAGAGAGCGGACACCTTCCAACGATTCCCGGGCCAGTTGCCGGGCGATTTCCATCACCTCGGCATAGGTGTCCGGATGCTCCACGGCGGATTGCGCGTAGCGCAGCGCCAGGCTCAGCTTCTGGAACGCCACTTCGTTGGCGCTGAACGTGTATTTGAGCTGCACCTGGTCGGCGGCGACCACCGAGGATCTCTGCCAGGCGAGCGCCGAATCGGTCGGCTGCTGATAGACGCTGTAATCCGGCGGGGTCGGATCGGGCACCGCGCGGGGCTTGGCGACCGTGGCCTCGGTCTCCAGTTCGACGCCGATTGTGGCGGCGGTCAGGACCAGCCGGCCGCTGCCGGTCGGGCCAGGCACGGCGGAGGCGGGAAAGGGCGGGACCTGCGCGTTGATCAGCGCGGTCAGGTTGATGACGATCGCGTCCATGTCCTGCTCGGCGCCGGTGGTGGTGTAGCGCACCGTGCGGCCGTTGACCGTCACTTCGTAGACGTCGCCCTTGCGGCCGACCGGGCCGCTCAATTGCACGCTGTCGATCTGGGCCAGCGGGCCGGCCGGAATATTGGCGACCACGTTGGTGGCGACCGGCGCCGGCGTGACGTTCGGTCCGGCGTCGGTCGAGAGCGTCGGCACAAAAGTCATCGCCGTGCCAGGCGTATCCGAGCGCAAGGCCAGCCGGCCGTTGCGCACGAAGGCGGTGACACCCATGCCGGCGGCATTGATGGCGGAGACGAACTTGGCGGCGATCGAGGTCTCGTCGTCATTCTGCGCCGCGGTGACGGTAAAGGGACCGCCGACGGGTGCTGCGAAGGTGATGGTGTATTCGTCGCCGGCGTCCAGCGGGCTGGGGAAGGCGACCTCGTCCTCCTGCGCCACGGCGACGACGGTGCGCTGGGTCGTCGTCACGGTTGGCGTGTTCTGCACCGTCGTGTGCGAGGTGAAGGCGGTGGCCGATTCAAGCCGGATCTGGCCGTCGCCCAGATTGGTGGGCGCGACCGAGAAGGGCGGCTGATAGTTGTTGATCTTGGCGATCAGCTTTTCGACGATCTCGTTGAGGCCGGTCTCTTCGCCGGTGGTGCGATAGCTGATGGTCACCGGCGCGCCGTGCGCCGGCGGGTCGGTGATGGTGACGCTGAAGATCTCGCCGATGGTGCCGACCGGGCCGGACAGCGTGATAAGATCGGTCTGGGTGGCGCTGATCGGTACGTTGGCCTGCACCGTTTCAAGGCTCGTCGGAGTCGGGTCGTTGCCGGTGATGGCCGCGGTGAAGGCGGTGCCGGCGACGTCGGCGGTGATGGTGAAACCGTTGGCGTCGATATCCTGCACCGACACGCCGGCCAGCGGGCCGACAGCCGCCGCCATGGCCGCGGCAAGCTGCTGCGCGGTCATCGGGCCGTTGAAGACGAAGGGGTTGCCGTTGACGGTGATGGTCTCGCTCTGACCCTGGCCCAGGCGGTCGGTGGTGACGCGCATTTCCTGGAAAATCGTGCCCGGCGCCAGTTGCAGGGTGGTGGCGCTACTGGACGAATTCGCCGAGCCGGTCGGGTCCGGCAGGCGCGCCAAGTCGACAATCGGCGCCAGCTCGTTGGCGTTGATGCCGCCGAACAGATAGCGGTCGTTGACCTGCTCGTTCAACAGCGCGCGCAGCTCGATCAGCGCGGTGCTGACCTGCTGGATGATGGGAGAGACCTTGCCGGCCCGGTTTTGCGTCACCTCGATGTTGTTGTCGACGCCGCTGCCGATGTCGACCTTGGCCACGGTGACGTTGAACAGGGCGCCGGGCTCGGTGCCGGTGATCTTCAGCTTTTCGCCGTCGGAGATGGCGGTGGCGCGGATGCCGGCGTGGTCGTTGATCTGCGCCGCCAGGTTGCCGGCGATCTCGTCATAGCTGCCTTCGGTGCCGTTGGTCACATAACTGAACAGCACGCCATCGACGATCACCTTGTAGATGTCGCCGGTATCGCCCAGGTCGCCGGTGAAGCTCACCGTGTGCTGCTGAGTCGTCGGCGGATCGGTGTTGGGCGAGGTGAAGGCCTGCAGCATCGTGGCGTTGATGTCCTCGATGCTGGTGATCACGCGGTCGTAGGCCTTGACGTCGGTCTGGGCGCTCTTGATCGCCTCGATATAGCCCTGGCGGCGCGCGATCTCCGCGCGCAGATCGACCAGGCGCGTCGCCTGGACACCGTAGGTGGTGAGGTCGGTCGACTTCTTCGAGGTGTTGATCTGCTGCGTCAACTGCGCCAGCGAGGTCTGCAGCTTCTGGAAGCCGCCCAGGTTCTGGAGGTAGGCCGCGTAGGTCGAATATCCGCTGACCGGCATGTGACTATCCCCGTTCCTATCTCGAGACCGCGGCCTGCAGCGTGTCGAACAGGGTCTGGATCACGGTCATCAGACGCGCCGAGGCGGCATAGGCGTTCTGGAGGATCTGCAAGTTCGCCAGCTCCTCGTCCAGATTGACGCCGGTATCCTGCAGATAGCGCTGTTCGGTCATGCTGAGCGTCTCGGCGCTGAGCGCGGCATTGTCGGTGATGATCTTGGCGTTGGCGCTGGCGGTGCCGATGAAACCGGACATGAGCCCCTTGTAGGAGACGCTGGTCAGGCTCAAGCCCACCGCGATGAAACTGCGTTCGGAGCTGCTGAGCGCGGTGACCACGTCCGCCGCCGCGTTCTTCTTCAGCTGCTGGGTGCCGGCCGACAGCTCCGCGTTGATCTTGAAGGTGTAGCGGTCGGCGTCCTGGAAGAAGCCCTGGATCAGTTCCGGCAACTGGCCGTTGACCGAACTGACGACGGTGAATTTCTCGTCATTGTTCTGGCCGACGAGCTGCAGCGACGCGATGCCGTTGATCGCGGTCACGCCGAGTGTGGTGTCGGCATTCACCAGAGCCGCGAGTTTCTGGGCGATCTGGTCGAGGTTGGTGTCGTTCTGGGTCGCGGTGTAGCTGAAGGTCTTGCCCTTGACCGTGATCTCGAACACGTCGCCCTCGGTGAGGCTGCCGCTCAGGAACACGGTGCCCATTTGCGGGTTCGACGGACCGGCCTTGACGGTGGTCTGGTGGCTGGCCGAGATGCGCAGCGACGTGGCGCCGGCATTGTAGGCGGCGGAGAAGGTCGGCGGGTTGCCGGTCACCCCGGTGAAGGCGCCGACGATCACGTCCAACTGCGAGCGCAGCTTGCGGATCACTTCGGTCGCCGGGTCGGCGCTGGCGGGCAGGCCGGCGGCGTTGCCGTCGGCGCGCAGGTCGAGCAGCGCCTTCAGCTTGCCCTCGCGGAACTGCTGATCGACGATGATGTCGGTGTCGAGCGAGACGATGTGGGTGCCGTCGAAATTGAACCGCGCCGGCGCCCCGTCCAGCAGAGACAGGCCCGACGGCGTGATCAGCGCGATGGCGCCGTTTTCGCGCTCGATGGTGCGCACGTCGACCAGCTTGGCGATCTCGCGCACCAGCTGGTCGCGCTGATCCGTCAGCTCCAGCCGCTCGGCGCCGTTCGGGTCCGCGGACTTGATACGCAGATTGGCTTCGAACACCTTGGACAGCAGGTCGTTCAACTGGGTGGTCGTCGTGCCGAGATCGGCCTGGATCTCGGTATCGATGTCGTCGATGCCGGCGCTAAGCCGGCGGATCTCGGCGGCCAACTGATCGCCCAGCGAGATCACCTGGCGCTGCGCCGCTGAGCTTTCGGGCTGGGTCTGGAAGCTCTGCCAGGCGGCGGTGAAATCGCTCATCAGTTTCGGCAGCGCCGCGGTGTCCGAGCTGGCGCCGAGCAGGTTCTGGATCCGGCTCATGTAGTCGAGCTGGGTCTGGTTCAGCCCGTCGCGCGAGGTGAAGCTCTCGACCTGCTTGCGCAGGGCCACGTTGACCGCCGACTGGTAGCCGGCGATCAGCGCTCCGCCAATCTGGCCGTTGCCCAGATTGGCCGATTCCCGGACCAGGGTTTTCTTGGTGTAGGTCGGATCGTTCGCATGCGCGACGTTGGCGGAGACCAACTGCACGTGCGCCTGATTGACCCGGAGGCCGGAGATCGCGGCGTTGAGGGCGGCGGTCAGCGACATGGCGTCACCTATCCTCTGCTATCGGATTACCGCTTGATGTTGATGACTTCGGCCAGCATCTCGTCGGCGGTGGTGATCACGCGGGTGTTGGCGGCATAGGTGCGCTGGGTGACGATCATCTTCGAGAACTCCTCGGCAATGTCGACGTTGGAGCCCTCGAGCGCGCTGCCGCGCATGGTCCCGGCGCCGTTCTCGCCGGCGGAATTCACCAGCACCGAACCGCTGTCGAAGGTCTCGGTGAAGCCCTGCGCCACTTCGCGCTTCAAGGCGGTCGGATCGTTGAACTGCGCGATCGGCACGCGGAAGAAGATGCGGCTGCGGCCGTTATCGTACTGCAGCTCCACATCGCCGTTGTCGCGGATGCTGACATCTTTGAGAAGGCCCTGCGGAACGCCGTCCTGGGTCAGGCGCGAGACGTCGATATTGTCGCCGGCGAACTGGGTGACGCCATTGGTGGTCTGGAACTGGCCGAGATTGAGGGTGATTTCCTGCGCGCCCAGGCCGTAATCAAGCAAGAAGGTGATGTCGATATCCTGGTTTTCGGTCTGCAGCACCGGCACGGAGGCGTTGCCGGACGGATTGAACTGGTTGGAGATCGCGACCACCTTGCCGGCGGTATCCGCCGTCTCGCCGAACTGCACGTCGATGAAGCCGGGCACGTTGCCGTTGCTGGCGTTCGCGGCGGAGGAGAAGCCCACGCCGGCATTGATCGCGGTCAGCGAGATGACGCCGCCGGCCGCCGTGGCGGTGACGCCGAGGCCCGCATTGTCATTGATCAATTCCGCGAACCGGTTGGCGAGATCGCTGAGGCTGGTCTCGGTGCCGTCGGCGATATAGGAGATCGACTGGGTGCCGATGGTGAGCGTATAGACGTCGCCGATTTCGCCGGGGCCGACGGTGCCACCGAGCGTCAAGGAGTCGGTCTGCGCCACCGGCGGAACGTTGGCGGTGGTGACGGCAAAGGCGGTGGGAACTTCGGCGCTGACGTTGGTCGCCGCGTCGGCGCCCGTGCCGCCCGGCACGCCGACGAAGCTGCCCAGCGCCGCGTCGGCCTGTACGAAGAACTGGGTGGGATTGTTGGGGTCGACGATCGCGGTGACCAGGCCGGCGAGCGTGACGTCGGCGTTGATCGCCGCCACGAGGGCGTCGCGCGCCAGGGTGGCGCTGGCGATCGGGCCGGTCACCGTGACCGTGGTGGCACCGATCGTATAAGTGACTTCGTTGGCGACCGCGGCCAGGGCGTTCGGAACGTTGACGACATCGAGATCGCCGGAGCCGTTGCCGGACAGGGAAACGGAGAATGGCGTGCCCGCCGTATCGGCGACGATCTGGAACGTGTTGCCGACCACGTTGGTGCCGGTCACGTCGGCGCTGATGGTGGCGTTGCCGTTGATGGCGGCGACCAGGGCGGAGGCCGCCTGCGTCGCGGTATAGCCGGTGGCGGGCGCGGTGACCGATACGCTTCCCGACCCGATGGTGATGGAGATCGTGCGGCCCGGCGGCAGGCCGGCATTGGGCAGCGTGACGGTGTCGACCTGCGCCACCGGCGGGACGTTCGGCTGCACCGGCGCGGTGATCGCGGTCTGGTCGTTCACGCCGCTGATATTTCCGTCGACCGGATCCAAGGTGCTGCCGTCGGCGACGATGTCGAGGCGCCAGAGATTGTCGGCGCGCTTGGCCCAGACCAGCTGGACGGTGTGCGGATTGCCGAGCGCGTCGAACACCTGGACGCTGGCGGGGCTCAAGGGCGGCGTCGGATTGACGTCGGAATTGGAGGGCAGGTTGCCGACGAAGTCGATCTCGGAGGTGGGCGTCGGCTCGTCGATCACCTGCTCGATGTGGATCGGCGACACGACGGAGGTGTCGGCGACGCCGGTCTCCGGATCGACGGTCCAGCCGTTCAGATAATAGTTGCCGTTATTGACCAGATAGCCGTCACGGTTGACCTCGAAATCGCCGGCGCGCGTGTAGTAGCGCAGCGCGGTGAAGGTGGTCTGGTTGGCGGTCTGGGTCTCCGGCCGGCTGACGATGAAGAAGCCGTCGCCGGTGATGGCCAGGTTGGTGTTGCTCTGGGTCTGGGTGATGTTGCCCTGGATGTGGTTGGCGTAATAGGGCGAGGCGATCACGCCGCCGGGCGCATGCAGGTTCTGGTTCGAGACGGTGATCAGGGTTTCGAACCGGGTATCCACCTTTTTGTATCCGGTGGTCTGCGAATTGGCGATGTTGTCGGAGATGTGTCCGATCGCCCGCGACTGCGCGTTGATGCCGCTGACCGCCGTAAACATCGCGCCAAGAATACTCATTGCCGACCTCTTCAGAGAAATGCAGGACCTGGTGGTTTCTCTGATGCAAGGTGCGGGCCAATTTAAAAATAGCAATATTTCAATGAGTTAATCATGGATTGGTCGCCGACGGGGCAGGTCGTTCCGGGGCGCTGCGGCCCGCTCGGCAGCAATTACCGGATGGATCGGCGCCGCCCGCTGCTCAAGCGGCGTGGGGTGCGGCGCGGTATTTGCGCTGCACCGGCCAGATGATCGGCTGCACCTGGCGGCGCTCGAAAATGCCGATGACGGCGGAGCCCGCCGGCGCCTCGTTGAAGCGCTGGAACGGCGGCAGTTCGAAGACTTGGGTCTTGATGCCAGGCCCCGCCTGGACGCCTTTGAGCCAGAGGATCTGGAACCCGTTATCGCCCAGGAAGTCGTGATAGAGCGTCGGGTTGAAGCTCCAGAAGCCGTGATTGAAGCGGTTCAGGGGCGCGCCGTGGACGATCAAGCCGCCCCGGCGCATGGCTTCGCAGGTGTTCTTGAAGGCTTGGCCGACATTGAAGCAATGCTCCAAGGTGCCGGTGTCGATCAGCAGGTCGAACCGCTGGTGCAAATCCGCCGGCAGCGGATCGTTCAGATCGACGATCCGCTCCATGCCGCGATTGACCGCGATGTCGATGACCTCGATGTGCAGGCCGAGCCGCTCGAACAAGGCATGCGTGTCGAACACGACCGGCAAGCGTCCGCTCATGCCGTGGTGGCGCAGGATCGCCTCGCTGTCCGGGCGGACCGGCAGATCGCGCGCTGCCTCCGCGCCGAACAGCGCCGCGATCTCCGCCTCGGAGGCGATCAGGTCCGGATAGGCCAGCTCCAGGCAGCGGATCTCGGTCTTGCCCGCCTTGCGCAGATGGATGAGCGATTCCTTGACCAACGTCAGGAAAAAGGCGTCGATCGCCATCTAGGCCTCCAACACCTTGCGGACGGCCGCGATGACGCGCGTCTGCTGCATTTCAGTCAGGCCCGGATGCATCGGCAATTGGAAGGAAGCGGCCGCGATCCGCTCGGTCACGGGCAGCTCCGCCTGGCCGGCATAGGGCGCTTCGAGATGCGAGGCCATGACGCCGCGCCGCGTCGGAACACCCAGATCGTGCAGTTTGTCCATCAGGTCGTTGCGCGAGATTCGAGCGGAGTCCTTCAGCACCAGCATGTAGCTCTGCCAGTTGCATTCCACGCCGTCCTCGGTCGCGCGCAGTTTCAGCTCCGGCATCTGCGAAAGGGCGCGGTCGTAGCGCGCCGCGATCTCCTTGCGCGCCTTCAGCATCGCGTCGAGCCGGTCCAACTGGCACAGGCCGATGGCCGCTTGGATGTCGGTGATGCGGAAGTTGAAACCGATTTCCGGATAGTTCTCGAACATTGTCGGCTTGGCATTGTGTCGCGCGAAATCGGACGCCGACATGCCCTGATGCCGCAACATCCGCAACCGCTCGGCGAATTCGGCGTCGTGCGTGGTGATAACACCACCTTCACCGGTCGTCACCACCTTGCGCGCGTGCAAGGAGAAGACCGAAAGATCGTTCATCGACCCGACCGGCCGGCTGTTGATGCGCGAGCTGAAGGAACAGGCGGCGTCCTGGATCACGATCAGATTGTGCTTGGCGGCCAGCGCTTGAATCTCGGCGATGGCGCAGGGCATGCCGATCTGATCCACCGGAACGATGGCGCGGGTGCGCGCAGTGATCTTGCGCGCCGCATCCTTGGGACAGATATTCCAGGTCTCGGGATCGACATCGACAAAGACCGGTTTGGCGCCGGCATGGGCGATCACATTGACCGAGGCGATGAAGGTAAGCGACGGCACCAGGACTTCGTCGCCGGGACCGATGCCCAGCGC
>Ga0184637_10000743_pt1 | contig 23453 bp, 21 predicted proteins | sample PLM3_127_b2_FD_133143 | JGI IMG/M metagenome (GOLD analysis project Ga0184637, IMG submission 133143) | Groundwater sediment microbial communities from an aquifer in East River, Colorado, USA - PLM3_127_b2 | ecosystem: Environmental > Terrestrial > Soil > Riparian zone | place: USA: East River... | reverse complement strand
AAGTCACTCTACGCACGCTCACCGCGCATCGTCCACGGTTCCGCGTCCCAGTCTGCTCTCAACCCACTCCGGACATCAGCCCATGTTCGTCGGCGCTCAGCGCACTAACTTCGGGGGCACCCTTTCGCTATCGCAGACGTGCGGCCTCAGCTTGAGCTACTCTATGGCCTGAATCCGGAGGGGGTGTGTCACATGCCCATTGTCATCGACCACCTGACCGTGCCCGTACGCGACCAGGACGCGAGCGTTCGCTTCTACACCGACGTTTTCGGAGCCCGAAAGGGAGCAGCACGGGGGCGAATCGTGGGCGTCTGGCTCAGTGAGGTCCTCGAGCTGCAGCTTCGTGCCACCGAGCCGGTCGAGGCCAGCCACTATGCGTTCCGCCTGGAGCGCCACGAGTTCGACGGGGCGCTCGGGCGGCTCCAGGCGCTCGGCGTTCCCTATGGCGTGTCACGAGATCAACTGAACGGTGCCCTGCTCGAGGAGCAAGGCAAACGCAGCGTCTTCTTCTCCGATCCGGACGGCCACAGCCTCGAGCTGATCGTCTACCCCTCATAGTCGGCGCTTGGTCGCCTCATCGGGCCTAGCTGATATCCCACTTCTGGGCCTCGTAAGTCTGCGAGTGGCCCGTCCTCGGAGTTACGTTCTTCACCCGGTTGCTGATGAGTGAGGCGTGCACCGTGTGGTACAGCGGCATCAGCACGAGCTGATCGGTCACGTGCGCGCCGATCTGACGCAGCACATCGATCCGTTCCTGCAGGGGGACGGTGACGAAGAACCGGTCCACCAGTGCGTCCAGCTCTGGATGCGAGTAGCGCATGAAGTTGCCGCCGCGATAGTTGTTCTGGGCTGTCGGCATGTCGCGGGTCGTGAAGCGCACGAGCCGAGTTGGCTCTGAGATCGCCGCGCTGAACGAAGTCACCTCGAAGGCCGGACGTGTGGCTCGTGTCTGTCGATCTCGAGCCTGGGGGCTACCGGGCCTGGGAATGCCCCTGAGCCCCAGCCGGGTCCAGCTGTCTGCCAGGAAGAGGGAGGCGCTCTCCTGCGCAGTGTCGCCCGTGGTCACTGCCACCTCGACCGCTACCTCCTGCCCGGCCGCGTCGCGATAGCTATCTCCCATGCGGGTGAAGCCGATCTCTTCGAGGAGCTGGGACGCCCGACGTCGAACGGGTAGTCCACTATGCCTGGCTTGATCGCCGCGAACTCCGGCGCCCCCGGAGGAACGATGAACCCGGAGATCGGCGCGTAGCCACGCGTCGCCAGGTCGTTCAGGTCGTTCCGATTCAGGGCGTGCTGCAGGGCTCGACGGAAGCGGAGGTCCGTCAGGACCGCGGGGGTCGGGTCCATGAACTGCGGATAGGCCACCGTGTTGCTCTGGAGCTCGCCGGTGCCCATCTTTCCACCCGGCCATTTGTCCTGCACCTGGAGGGCCTACTCAACGGTCAGGCCGGGGCCGATGGTGAAGTGGACCTCGCCGGCGATCAGGTTGGCGCCGAGTGTGTTGGCATCTGTGATGTAGCGAACCTCGACCTCATCGACGAGGGGCCGCCCCAGCGCGTACCCATCGAACGCTTCGAGCGAGAGGCGCTCGGTGGGGATGAACTCCTTGACCTTGAACGCGCCCGCGTGAACCCATTCGTGGGTCCAGTAGCGGTGCTGGGTGAAGGCGGCTTTGTTGTTGGTGTACGCGTCTTCGAGCAAGTGACGGGGTAGCGGCAGGGCGAGCGCCCAGCTGAACATCTTGTTGGCCTGGATGAACGGCTCTTTCCATTCCACGACGACTGTGCGCGCGTCCGTGGCGCGGACGGTGGTCAGCGCGGCGTAGGCCGAGTGGCCGAACTCAGGCAGCTCCCTGTCCTGGCCCAGCCGCACCGCGAACAGCAGGTCGTCGGTGGTGATGGGGACGCCGTCGTGCCACCTGAGGCCCTCCCGCATGCGGAAGGTCGTCTCCATGCGACCGTCCGGGAAGGTCCGCCACAGGTTGTTCTCCAGGGTGGGGATAGCCTCGGCCAGGATCGGGTAAGGGTCCCCCACCGGCGTCAGGCCGCTGAGGCCGACCCCGATCATCTCCTCGCTGACGTCGGCGTTGGCGTCCAGCCGGCTGCTGAGGACCGGCGCTGCCTCACGCGCCGCCACCACGAGCCGCTTGGGGCCCGCGGGCCGAGCGGTCTGGCCGGCATCGGACTGCCCCGGCGATGTCCCGCCGGGAGCGCATCCCGCGACCAGGATCACAAGCGCGATAGCGACCGCCACTACCCTGGGTACCATCACATTTCCCCTTGCCCGCCCTTCACATCGGAATCCGTCAGTGGAGCGCCAGCAGCTACGGTTCCCCGAAGAACCGCACCGGGTTATCCCAGAGCAGCTTGCGGCGCTGGTCGTTGTTGAGCTTGGTCCAGCCAACCGGAATTCCCACCGATTCCGGGAAGCGGGACTCCGCATGCGGGTAGTCCGAGCCGAACATGAGCACGTGGTCGCCGAGCAGGTCGGTGACCATCTTTGCCATGTCCTCGCCCTCGTGGAGCACGGTGGCGGCGAAGAAGCGACCGCCGGTCATGTACTCGCTCAGCTTGTACTCGAGGTGCTCGTTGACGTAGCCCATATAGACGGCCTGGTCGTCCATCCGCTTCGCCCAGAAGGGGAGCCAGCCGAACCCGGATTCCAGGATGCCGAACCGGATATTCGGGAACCGGTCCATGATGCCGGCGCCGAAGAAGGCGCCAACGGCGCGCATGGCGCCCCAGGGGTGGGAAGCGAGGCGGCTCAGGAAGGGGCTGTTCCACAGATCGCGGTAACCCGGGTAGCCCGAGGACCCGCTGTGGTGGATGACGCACAGGTTGTGCTCCTGGGCGGCTCCCCAGATCGGGTCGAGGTCCGGGTGGTCGATCGGGTAATCGCCTCGCAGATGCGGGTTCACGGCGACCGCCCATGGACTGTCGCCCCAGCGGTCGATCTCCTCCAGGGAGGCGTCCATGTTCTGGGGCGATGCGTGGATGCTTGCCTTGAGCCGGTGCGGATCAGTCATGCAGAAGTCGTTGAGGAATCGGTGGCCGGCCCGGATAAACTCCGCCTGGATCTCGCGGTCCGGGTGACCCCCGCCTCCGCCGCCCCCGACGATGTAGTGGACGTCGGTACCTTCCTCGTCCATGTCCTTGAGGCGGATCTCGGCGCTCCAGTCACCGCCCCCCTCGGTCGGGAAGCGGCTGCCCATGAACGTCTGGAACCCACGGCGCTGCGGTCGGGGCTCTGCCTCACCCAGGAAGCGGGGAGTTTTGCCGCCCCAGCCGCCTTCCTCATCGTCGCCCCGGTGGCCGTAGCGGAACCAGTGCCGGTAGGGCGCCTCCCGCTTCTCGCCCGCCATCCCCACAACGATGTCCACCAGGTGGCGATCCCAGTCCGGGATCGCTTCGATGACCTGGCTCGGAAGGTACGGCTTGATCGACTCGATGGAAGGTCGGAGGTGGGTGTCGGCGTCGAAGATTTTGAATCCGTCTTTCACTGCGTGACTCCTTTGATGAGCTCTCAGCCGGCTCGCGCGGCAGCCTCGCGAGTCGAGACGCCGTTGCGTCGCACGTAGACGGCAAGGAGCACCAGGGTCCCCGCAGTCAGCGTGACAGCGCTGAGGCCAAGCGACCAGTGCACCCCGATCACGGCTCCGAGCACCCCAACGGTGAACCCGCTGCCCACCTGAAGGCCCATCTGCGCCGTGCTAAACAGGCCCAGCGCTTTCCCGCGGATATGTGAGGGCGCCTCGAGCTGGACGATGGTCTGGGCCATCGAGCTGAACGCGAGTCGGAATACGCCCGCCAGGAACAGTAGGACGACCGCGACCTCCACGGACGGCGCCGCTGCGAAGCCCACCACGGTCAGCGCGAACAGCGTGGCGCACACGATTCCGGCGGGGACGCTAGGGCGAAGGAACCCGCCGGCTTCGAGGGCGATCCCGCCGAGGAGCGCGCCCCCAGCCCCGGCCATCTGCAGTGCCGTATAACCGTGCCCCCCGTCGGGATCGCCTAGATCCTCGGCGAACTCCGGCATCTGCGCCTGAAACGCATGACCGACCAGGAGCGCCGTCATCCCAGCTACGGCGAGCATCGCCAGTACGGAGCGGTTCGCCGATAGCTCGCGCACGGTGCCCACGACGTCGCGGGGGGCCAGGCTCCGCCGTCCTGCCTCGCCGGTCTGCTCCCGCAGATGGCCGGTGTAGGGGGCGAACAGGAGCCAAATCGCCAGCGGCAGCTGCGTTGTCGCGTTGATGAGCAGCGCGACGCCTGGGCCGACCAGCAGCATCAGGAGGCCCCCGAGCGCAGGTCCGACGAGCACGCCTAACTGGCGGGAGGTTGCGGACAGGCGAACCGCGCTTTGCAGGTCCTCGCGTCCGACCATGTCGTGCATGATCATTTGCGTGGCCGGACCGTGAAACAGGGCAGCTATTCCGTGGAGTGTGAGCAGTACCACCGCGTGCCACGGCTCTAATTGATCGCTGATGAGCAAGAAGCCCCACCCGAGCTGGGCGGTCGTAGAGACCGCAGTCGAGATCTGGATCAACCGCCGGCAGTCGAAGCGATCGGCCAGGGCACCGGCGTACAGGCCGAAGAGGAGGACCGGCAGCCAGTGGCTGATCACGGCGTAACCAGCCAGGAGTGGCGACCGGAACTCCTGGAACATGGCCCAGTAGCTGATTATGTGCTCCATGTTGTCGCCAGTCATCGCGAGCATGCTGGTGGGTAGGTAGATACGAAACGGCGCATGCCGAAGGGCGGCGAACGCTACCCTTCGCTTCCCGCCCTCCCGTGTGTCGAGCCTGGAGGCAGGGCGCTCGGCTGGAGCCTGGGAGAGCTCGCTCAACCTGCTTCGAGCCCGCAAGAAGCCTGGGCGTTGTCGTCGACGATCTCCACTCCAAACCCTCCATTTCTCGGTTCCTGCATCAGGCGAGCGGATTCTATCACTGGTGCTCCGGGTGACACTATAGTGTCATGCGGAGGCAAGATGGCAAGAGTGACCCTTCGGCTACCGGACTCGCTTCACGCTCGGCTCGTGGCGGAGAGCCGCGCAAAAAACAGGTCTTTGAACGAGCTGATCGTAGACAGCCTAGAAACGCGCTTGCCTAAAGAGCCCATGTCTATAGACGAGAAACGCGAGCGTATGCGAAAGGCACTAGGGGATCTGCTAGTTGACGTAGACGAAGTAATGCCGCTTTGGCCTGGTGAGGACGAAAACACACCCCTGCTGACTCACGAGGAATTGCAAGCTCGGCTCCCGCGGCTCGATCCGCCGATGTCGCAGACTGTCATTGAAGACCGCGAAGACCGCGTGTAGATTGCCCGAGTATTTCGCAGATACCAGCGCGGTCCTCAAGCTTTATTTCAACGAATCTGGTTCCGCGTGGCTCAGCACGCTCGATTTGAGCTCCTTGACACTATCCGGCCTGACCATTCCCGAGGTAGCGTCGGCTATCGCGCGGCGCCGCGGCGAAGGCCTTCTCTCGGACGGGGACGCTCGCCTGACCTGGAGAAAGTTCCGGCAAGATGTCCAGGCATGGCTGCTCGTCGATGTTGCAAGAGCGCTGCTGATCCGGGCTGCCGGGCTCCTGATACGATCCTCGACAGGCGTCCCGCTGCGGGCGCTTGACGCCATTCAACTCGCCAGCGCCCTGGAAGCGCAGCGCCAGTACCGCCAGGCTGGCGTTGGAAGTCTGACATTCTTGACCGCGGATTCGCGGCTGGAGCTGGCGGCCAGACGCGCCGGTCTTGATGTTGACAACCCTGAGCGCCACAGTGTCTAGCCAAACCCGCGCAAGCGACACGTTTGACACCCGTCCAGGCGGCCGGTAGTGTGCTCGGTAGCTTGCGCGGGTTAGCCGCGCCGTTGTAACAGCACGGGGTGAGTGAAAGGGGGAAGCAGTTGGCGCAGCAGAAGGTCATTCCGGTCCGATTCGTCTATCGGTCTCAGTCCATGATCCCGTTAATGTCGATCATGGAGAACGCGGGTGTCTGGAAGCAGCACGGCATCGACGTGCGCGACTACCGGTACAGCGATGATCCGCTGGACTCCGAAGAGCAATTGCTCGACGGGGGCATCGATTTCATCTTTGGCAATCACGTTTCGCCCTACATGCGGCTTGCCCAGGGTGAGCCGATGGTGTGTCTGGCCCAGACGGAGAACTGGCTTCATAGCTGGATCGCCACGTCAGAAGACGTCACCGATCTCCACCAGCTCCAGAACAAGCGCGTCGTGGCCGTGCCGTTGTTCGTAGACGGCAAGTTCTCGGGGCACGGGAACGGGAATCGCATTGCAGCTCGAGCTGGAAGGGCTCGAAACGCAGCGAATGGAGTTCATCCATCCCAAAGAGGCCGGGAACGCCGTAGACGCCGTGCGGGATGGCAAGGCCTCAGCTCTCTTCGTATCACCCGATCGGGCGCAGCGGGCGATCGACGCAGGCCTGAAGATCCACAGGCTTCCACCCATGCCGATGGTCCACAGCATTACCTTCACGACGACCCAGCCCCGCCTCCGCCAGGAAGCGGACTTCGCCGACCGCATCATGAAGGTGCTCGTTGACGCGACGGCCTTCTTCAAGACGAGGAAGGATGAGTCGCTCGAGCTGCTGAAGAACCCGATCGCGCCGTTCCGCACCGAGGCCGATTACCAGAAGCTCGTGGACAACTACGACGAGGCCGCGGCGGAATACGAGACGAAGCCGTACCCCAGGGCCGATGCGATTCTGAACGTCCACAAGCTGGCGTGCATGGTCTACCCCGAAGCAAAGACCGTGAACCCGCTGGAGCTGTGGGACACACAGACGTTGCGTCAGATCCACTCGACGGGCTACGTGGACAACCTCTACGGTGGGGAGGACCGGGTCAACGCCGACATCCTTGGGGTGCTGCATCGCGGCGAGTGCGACGACTGAGGTGAGAACCCCCCTCCCTAACCCTCCCCCGCAAGGGGGGAGGGGACAGGCCCTGAGGCGTCTGGTCATTCTCCCCCTCGTGCTCGTGGTGCTAGGGTGCGCGGGGCCTCCAGCTCCGTCGGCACCGGGCAGCGGCCGCCCGCCGGACGCGCAGCCTGCTCGGAAGCGCATCACCGCGGCTGTCGCGGGCAACCCGTTCACGGTGAGCACGCTGCTCGCCGTAGGCGGCACCGGTACTGCTGTGCCAGGCACTTCAGAGATCGAGAAGCTGGTCAACTCCGGGCTCAGGGTCCAGGGCGCGCGCGGCCCGCTCGAGCCACGCCTCGCCGAGGCGGTCCCCACCGCGGACAATGGCATGTGGCGCGTATTCGCCGACGGCCGGATGGAGACCACCTGGAAGCTGCGGCCGAACATCCGCTGGCACGACGGCACGCCGCTCACCGCGGACGACCTGGTCTTCACGACAACCGCTTCCCAGGATAGAGACCTGCCGATCGCCCGCAACGCCATCTACGAACAGGTCGATAGCGTCGAGGCGGTCGATCCACTCACCGTCGTCGCCAGGTGGAAGCGGCCGTACATCGAGGCCGACCTGCTGTTCGGCACCTCCGGCACGCTGCCAATGCCACGGCACCTCCTGGAGGCTGCGCTGGCCAACAAGGAGACGTTCACCGCCCTCCCCTATTGGAGCAGCGAGTTCGTCGGCACGGGCCCGTTCGTCCTGCGGCAGTGGGTCGAAGGCAGCCACGCCGTCCTCCAGGCGAACGATGCGTACGTCCTCGGCCGCCCGCGCATCGACGAGATCGAGGTGAAGTTCATCCCCGCGACGACGACGCTCGTGGCCAACGTATTGGCGGGCGTCGTCGATCTCACGATTGGCCGGGGCGTCTCCATCGAGCAGGGGATCGACATCCGCGGCCAGTGGCGCGACGGTAAGGTCGACGCCGCCCCGGGGAACCCTCTCTCGCTACGACCGCAGCACATGAATCCGAGCCCGGCGATCCTGGGCGACGCCCAGTTTCGGGGGGCACTGTATCGGGCCCTGAACCGTCAGGAGATGGCCGACACGTTGATGGCCGGACTGAGCTCCGTTGCCCACAGCCCGCTGCCTCCCGGTGCTCCGCAGTACCGGGACGTGGAGAACAGCGTCGTCCGCCACGAATACGACCCGCGTGCCTCGATTCAGATTCTCGAAGGGCTCGGATTCGCGCGCGGCCCGGACGGACGGTTCAGAGACGGCTCTAACCAGCCGCTGACCGTTGAGATCCGACGCGCGGGTGACGACGACCTCGAAGAGAAGGCGGTGCTCTCAGCCGCCGACAACTGGGGACGGGCCGGCGTGACCGGCGACGTCGTCGTGGTGCCGCCGGCTCGGCAGCAGGACCTGGAGTACCGTGCGGCGTTCCCCGGGGTCGAGATCAGCTCGTCAGGCGCCAGCTTCGGAGACCTGAGAAACATCCGGCGGTCCGAGATCCGCAGCGCCGAGAACAGCTACCGCGGTCGTAACCGCACCGGCTACGCCAACCCCGAGCTGGAGGGGCTGCTCGATCGCTTCTACACGACGATCCCCGAGCAGGAGCGGAATGGCATCCTCGGCCAGATCGTCAACCATCTCACCGATCGCGTGATCATCATGTACCTGTTCTGGGAGATCAATCCGACCATCATTGCCGATCGCCTGGTTAACATTGGCGCCCGGCACTTCAGCGCGCCGGAGAGCTGGAACGCCCACGAATGGGATTTGCGCAGCTAGCCGTGGTCCGGACGACAGGCCTGGCGGTCGCTCATCTATAGCAAGGCACGAGTTAGAATCACTCAGGCCAAAGACTTGAGAGGTTGGGAATCGCCCCGTGATCGCCTCGATTGCTTAGATGCACGGGGCAGGCTTGTTTGACTGGGACGAAGGGAATGCTGAGCACATCGCTGAACATGGGATCAGCACGGACGAGGCTGAAGAGGCCGTCCTGGATCCTCTACGCGTACCCGCTCCCGTTTATCGAGCATCAGGCGAACGGCGTCGCGGACTACTCGGTGCGACCTCCGCGGGAAGGCTGCTGTTTCTAGTCGTCGCGCACCGCGGTGAACTTATGCGCGTGGTGACGGCGCGAGATGCATCTCCGCGTGAGAAGCGCCGGTATCGGAGCAAGGGCAAGTAACTTGAGCGCTAGCAGACAAAAAAAGACTATTCATAGCTTGACCGAAATCCCTCCGTTCCGCGACGAGGTGGAGGAGCACGCATTCTGGTCGAACCACGAGCTCGGTGAAGAGTTGTGGAAACTAGCCGAGCCGCTCGATCCGGGGGAATTGCCCGAGCCGCGACCGCTGAAGCACGTAACGAAGAAGTCCCTACCGTCGAGGAAGATCTAGCGATCTGAGATCCGCACCGCCGAGAACAGCTACCGCGGCCGCAACCGGACCGGCTACGCCAACCCCGAGCTGGAGGGGCTGCTCGATCGCTTCTACACGACGATCCCCGAGCAGGAGCGGAATGGCATCCTCGGCCAGATCGTCAACCACCTCACCGATCGCGTGATCATCATGTACCTGTTCTGGGAGATCAATCCGACCATCACTGCCGATCGCCTGGTGAACATCGGCGCCCGGCACTTCAGTGCGCCCGAGAGCTGGAACGCCCACGAGTGGGACGTGAGGAGTTAGCGATTCTCCTGGAGGACGAGTAGCCCGCCGTCCCAGTCGGCGACGTAAATGTAGCCGTCGCGGACCACGAGGCCGGACGCCGCTCCGCCGGTGTTGTAGTAGCCAACCACGACGGGCGTAGCCGGTTCCGTAACGTCGACGACGCGCACGCCGCTGCCACCCATAGCGTAGAACAGATACCCGCGCACCGCCATGATCCCGTAGCGTTCGAGGCTGCGAGCATCACTAGTCCCTTCGCGTCGGACTGGGGGTTCTACGTACCCAACCTGTCGCGGCTGAGAAGGATCGCTCACATCCAGGATGAGCACGCCTCGGAGGTAGTCCACTACGTACGCAAACCGGCCGCTGGCCGCAACTCCCCACGAACCGCGAATGAACTCGTAGTCGCCGATCCTACTGGGCGCAGAGGGCTCGGAGATGTCGAGGATGTGAAGGCCCGCCAGGGAACCGACGTAGGCGTAACCCTCAGAGATGGCCAGACTGGTGGCCTGCATCAGCTGGGTGACAGCGATCGTCCTCGGTCGCGTCGGCTCCCCGACGTCAAGAACGTTCAGCGCATCCCGCGAGGCCACGTAGAGATACTCCCCCGCCAACGCGGCGTCGCGCGCATTCCTGACCTCAACAACGCGTGCTATCGGGGTCGGACGCCCAGGGTCAGAAAGGTCGAGCACCTCGCCGCCCTCGTCCCCGAAGACGTATGCGTGGCCCTGGGCAAGGGCGACGCTCCATACGACCGATTGGCGACCGATTGGCGGGGGGAATGACCAGGCAACCGTCGGAGCTGCGGGCTCCGAGATGTCGATCCCAAGCAGGCCCGAGCGGCCCGCAACCACAAATGCGTACCGATCCGTGACTGCCACGGTGTAGGCTGCCTCCATACCGGGGATTGAAGCAACCTCTGTTGGGTTCATCGGATTCGTCACGTCGACAACACGTAGACCGTTGTGCCGGTCGGAGACGTAGGCGTACGAGCCAGCCAGCGCAACACCGGTTGCAGACTCCGAGCAGCATGCGAAGCGTAGGCCCACCTGATGCGAGGCAAGCATTCGCGGCGCAGCAGGGTCCGACACATCTATGATGCGCAACCCGTACGGCCCGGCCGCCATGTAGAGCACGCCGTCGCCCAGGGCCATGGTCACCCCAAACTCACCCAGGCTGTTCGGCATCGGAACGAACCCGAGTTGGGAAGGTCGGGACGGATTCGAGATATCCAGAATCCGCAAGCCGCTGAGGTCGGCCAGGTACGCGTATCCGCCGCCGGCGAGCACGCCGACTGGCAGCTCGGAAGTCGCGAATCCGACTTCGATCGGTCTCGCCGGCGAGCTGATATCGACGATTCGGAGCCCGGTTGGCACATGCGGCCCGAGCCCTGGGGACGGCCGAGCCGTGAGATACGCATAGTTACCCTCGACGGCGACATAGTAAGTTGCCCCAGGCGGTCGATAGGCGCCGACCTCGCGCGGGGCTGCCGGGTCCGATAAGTCGAGGATCCGTAGTCCATCGTCCCCAGCGGTCAGGAACGCCTGATGACCCGCGATGGCGACCTCGCCCGCGAAAGAGCCGTCTTCACGGTCCGGGTTTAGGATGAACGTGCCGCGCGTTATTACGTGAGCCGGGTTCGAGACGTCGAGGACATGGAGTGCAGACCCTGCCGCGACGTAGGCGAGATCGCCCTCCGAGGCCACACGACGGACCGTATCGCGCAACGGTGCGCTCTGACCTCTTAGCACCGGCCGAGTGGGGTTGCTGGCGTCCCAGACCGCCAGCCGAGGGCCAACACCCACGTAGAGGAGCGTGTCTCGCGCGGCGAGCGCGGTAGTTGGCCCGCCGATCTGGCCGACCAGCTCGAGGTTCAGGTCAGGGGATGCCGGCGGTGGAGTCTGAGACGGCCCCGGTGAGGCGGGCAGCGGAGCGACCCAGCCGCAGCCAGCCACGGTGAGCACACAGAACACGGCAGCCAGCTGCACGAGCGACCAACGAGTAGTCATTCGATCACACGCCCAGCTTCGCGTGAGTTGCCCGTATCTCAGCCAAGAGATATGTTAGAGCCACCAGGAAGGAGCGTGCTAGATGCTGACGAAAGAAGAGAACGATTTCCTGACCCGTGTCGGTCCTGGAACGCCCGCCGGCGAGCTGTTCCGGCGCTACTGGCTGCCGTTCGCTGTCGCGAAGGAGCTGACGGACGACAACCCGACGAAGTTCGTCCGTTTGTTGGGCGAGGACCTGGTGCTGTTCAAGGACAAGAGCGGCAACGTCGGTCTCATCGCCGACCATTGTGTCCACCGCGGCGCGTCCCTGCTATACGGAAGGCCCGAGGAGCGCGGTATCGCGTGCGCCTACCACGGTTGGCTGTACGACACGGCCGGCAACTGCCTGGAGACGCCCGCCGAGCCGGCGGACAGCAAGTTCCATCTGACGGTAAAGATCAAGGCGTATCCCGTGAGGCACTGGCTCGGCCTGTACTGGGCGTATATGGGTCCGCTGCCAGCCCCGCCCATCACGAAGTTTGACGTGTGGGCGCGCAGGGACGGGACCCACAAGGTCACCGTCCAGCCGCAGCTCGACTGCAACTGGCTGCAGGCCATGGAGAACTCCGTCGATCCCGCGCACCTGCCGATCCTGCACCAGAACACGTCGACGCAGGGCCGTGTTGCGCCGAGCACGACGCGCGGCTTCACCGACGACATCAAAGACTTCGAGTTCTACGAGCTGCCGTACGGGATGATGAAGAAGCGCAACTACAAGAACGGCCTCATCGACGAGCACCCGATCCTCTTCCCGAACATCCTCCGGCACCAGAGGAACACCCAGATTCGCGTTCCCATCGACGATACCCATTGCTTCGTCGTCTTCGTGAGCTTCGACCAGTCACCCGACGGCAGCCTCGTCGAGGAGGAAGACCAGGAGGCGATTCCGGTTCGGTACGTGAAGTCCTACAAGGAGCCGGCGGGCGTGCTGCACCCGAACACGCGGTTCGACATGTCGAAAGACGTGCAGGCGCAAGACCACATGGCCTGGGAGACGCAAGGGCCGATCGCCAATCGCAGCATCGAGCGGCTGGCGACCTCCGACCGGGGCGTCGTGATGCTGCGCCAGATCGTGCGGCGCGAGATCGAGAAGGTCCAGATGGGCCTGGACCCGATGAACGTGTTCCGCGACCCCGAGCACGAGATCGTCGACACCAACCTCCAGCAGTCCATCGACGATCTGGGGACCTGGCGCGGGGCCACGCCACCACCTCCGGAGCTCGCTCGGGCCGGCGCCAGGTCGGGCCGCTAGTCTGGTCCTGGTGTAACCGCGACACGGGAGCGCTTCGCGGAGGAGAGATACATGACGATGTCGGCATCGAGTCGGATCGGCGTCATCGCGCTTGCCCTCGTCACGCTGCTCGTCGGGTGCGCGCCCTCTCTGGCGTCACAGTCGTCGTCGGGCGCTGATTCCCAGGCGCGAACGAGCGCGAAGAAGCGCATGGCGGTAGCCATTCGCGGCAACCCGGACGCTGAATAGCGCGATCAACTCGGCGGGATCGGGCGGCGTCGCCGGGGTCAGCGAGATCGAGGACATGGTCCACGCTGGGCTGGCGGACATCGCCATCCGCCGCGTAGCGGTGGCGCCTCGACTCGCCGAGGCGGTTCCGTCGATCGAGAACGGGCTGTGGAAGGTCTTCCCCGACGGCCGTATGGAGACGACCTGGAAGATCAGGAGCAACGCCCGCTGGCATGACGGAACCGCGTTCACCACCGAGGATCTGGTCTTCACCGCGAAGCTCGGGCAGGACCGCGACCTGATCGCCCTGGGGCACCGTGGCTACCAGTTCATGGACAGCATCGAGGCGCTCGACGCGCAGACGCTCGTCGTCAAGTGGAGGCGGCCGTTCATCGGCGCCGACACCATGTTCAGCAGCGAGTTCGGCATCCCGCTGCCCAAGCACCTCCTCGAGCGGATCTACGTGGAGGAGAAGGCGGCTTTCGATCAGCAGCCCTTCTGGACGCGCGACTTCGTGGGCCTCGGCGCGTATCGAGTTCGGGAGTGGGCGCAGGACAGCCACGCGGTCCTGGAAGCGTTCGATGGTTACGTACTCGGGCGCCCCAAGATCGACGAGGTCGAAGTCCGCTTCATTCTCGACACGAACACCATCGTCGCCAACGTGCTCGCCGGCACGGTGGACCTGTCGTTCGGCCGTGGCGTCTCCTTCGAGCAGGCGGCTCAGGCCCGCGACCAGTGGCGCGATGGAACGATGGCCATGGACATGGATGCGACGAGCTGGATCGCGCTATTCCCGCAGTTCGTGAATCCCAGCCCGCGCGTCATCGCGGACGCGAATTTCCGACGGGCCCTGCTCCACGGTACGGACCGACAGGCCCTCGTGGATACGTTCCTCGGCGGTCTCATGCCGGTCGCGCACAGCTACGTGAGTCCCGCTCAACCCGAGTACAAGAGCATCGAGAGCAGCATCGTCCGCTATGACTACGACCCGCGCAGGGCGGGCCAGCTCATCGAGGGGCTGGGCTACGCAAAAGGCCCCGATGGCGCCTACCGCGATGCGAATGGCGAGCGGTTGTCGGTTGAAGTGCGGACGACGGCCGGCGACGACTTGCGGGACAAAATGCTCTTCTCTCTGGCGAATGAGTGGTCGCAAATGGGCGTGCCCGTCGAGACGGTCGTCATCCCGCGGCAACGCGCTGAAGACCGCGAGTATCGGGCAGCACGACCCGCGTTCGAGATGGTGCGCCAGCCGAACGACCTGTCGGAGGGCGCGCTGACCCGCCTGATCAGCTCCGAGGCCGCGCTGCCAGAGAATAACTTCCGTGGCCAGAACCGCGTCCGCTACATGAACGCGGAGTACGACGCGCTCGTCGACCGGTATCTGGTGACGATCCCCACGGCCGAGCGGATGGACGTGGTTCGGCTACTGGTGCGTCACATCTCGGAGCAGGTTCCGATCCTCGGGCTCCTTTACTCCGCTGAGCCAGTCCTGGTGGCGAATCGCATCGTCGGCGTGGACGCGAGTCTGAAGGGGCGCAACTCCCATGAGTGGGACGCGCGCTAGAAATGAAAAACTGAGAATGAAGAGTTTTCTTGATTGTTAATTCGCACCGGAGGGGCGGCTATGTTGTCGCGCGAAGAGAACGAGATGCTGACCCGTGTCGGGCCCGGCACGCCGGCCGGCGAACTGCTGCGCCGGTACTGGATGCCGATCGCGATGGCCCAGGAGCTGACTGACGAGAACCCGACGAAGTTCATTCGTCTCCTCTGCGAGGACCTCGTCCTGTTCCGCGACAAGAGCGGACACGTGGGGTTGCTCGCGGATCACTGCTCCCATCGCGGCGCCTCGCTGCTGTACGGGCGGGTGGAAGAGCGGGGCATCGCGTGTGCCTACCACGGCTGGCTGTACGACACGGCGGGCAACTGCCTCGAGACGCCGGCCGAGCCGGCGGACAGCAAGTTCTGCTTGACCGTGAAGCATCGGGCCTACCCAGTTCAGCGGTTCCTCGGGCTCTACTGGGCGTATCTCGGCCCGCTGCCCGCCCCGGTGATCCCGAAGTACGACGCATGGGTGCGCAAGGACGGGCGGCGGCGAACGAGCTTCCGACTCCTCGACTGCAACTGGCTCCAACCTATGGAGAACTCGGTCGATCCGGCCCACCTCCAGATCCTCCACCAGGACCAGGGGACCAACAGGGAGGCCGGGGAGGCGAGCAGCACCACGCGCGGTCGGACGGACGACGTGGCTGAGTTCGAGTTCTACGAGATCCCCTACGGCATCATGAAGCGACGCGTCTACCGCAACGGTCTCGTCGACGAGCATCCCTTGATCTTCCCGAACATCCTTCGGCACCAGGGAACCCAGATCCGCGTCCCGATCGACGATACACATACGCTGCACGTCGCGATCAGCTTCCGCGGCACCCCGGATGGCGGCGAGGTGGATGAACCGGACCCGCCCGCCGGCTACGGCAAGGCCCATAAGGACCCGCCCAACGGGCAGTACCCAGCAGCCCGCTACACGATGGATGACGTCGCTGCGCAGGACTACATGGCGTGGGAGACACAGCGGCCAGTAGCCGACCGCTCGATCGAGCGGCTGGCGACGTCCGACCGAGGCATCGTTATGCTGCGCGAGATGCTGCGGCGGGAGATCGGTCGGGTGCAGCAGGGGCTGGACCCGCTGGGCGTCGTGAGGGACCCGAACCACGAGATGATCGACACCAAGCTCATCCACTCGGTTCGCGAGTACTTCGGGCGGGACCGCGGCGGAGCACCTCGGGAAGAGCAGCCCGTCGGGGCGTAGACGCGAGCCTCGCTCGGGGTGAGCCTGTCGAACCATGAGCCCCCCTTCGACAAGCTCAGGGTGAGCGGGGGTGTAGGCCCGTTTCTTGACGCTGCGGCCGTGGCCGGGCTACCGTGGCGGTAGTGTGGGCCGGGCTTGTCGCCGCGGCCCCAAAGTTTCTTGGACGGCTGAAAACGACAGGAGGCATGACGTGCAGCAAAACGGGAGCGGAAACTTCACGGCGGCAGGTCTCGTCGGGGGCCGCGGCGGGCCCTACGAGCAGTGGCAAGCAGAAGAGGGTGTGCCAGTCTACAGATCCTACTACGTCACCGACATGTACACCATGGAGCTGGGAGACTGGGCTCGCAAGGGCGGCAAGGGCGCATACCTGAACCTCGCGAACCAGTATGAAGACGACGCAATGGTCGTCGAGATCCCGCCGGGTGGGCAGTTGAACGCCGAGCACCACATGTACGAGGCGCTCATCTTCGTGCTGACCGGGCGTGGCGCAACCACCGTCTGGGGTGACGGCATTCCGAAGCGGACGGTCGAGTGGAAGCCCGGCAGCCTGTTCTCGCCGCCGCTGAACATGACGTACCAGCATTTCAACGCGAGTGGGTCGGAGCCGGCACGGCTTCTGGCTGTGACCAGACAGCCTGCCGTGTTCGAGCTCTTCCGCAGCGCGGAATTTATCTACAACTGCGACTACACGTTCAAAGAGCGCTTCGCAGGAGAGGAGAACTACTTCGCCGACCCCGGCCATCGCCTGAAGCGGCTCTACTGGAAAACGAACTTCGTGCCGGACGTTCGCACCTTCCAGCTCGAGGAGTACCCGGAACGCGGCCCCGGCTTCAACATGAAGTTCTCGCTCGCCGGCAACTCGATGATGGCGCACGTGTCCGAGTTCCCGATCGCCACCTACAAGAAGGGGCACCGGCACAACGCGGGCGCGCACGTCATCATCATCGGCGGCGAAGGCTACTCCCTCGTCTGGTTCGAGGGGGACGCGGAGCGCGAGCGGATCAACTGGAAGGATGGCGCCATCCTGTCGCCGGCGGAGGGCATGTACCATCAGCACTTCAACGCTGGCGCCACGCCGGCGCGGTATCTCGCGCTCCGCCTCGGCGGGAACCCGGAGCACATCACCGGGCGCGACGCCGAGCAGGAGGCCGAGTGGTGGGGCGAGCGTGCCGTGAACCAGATCGAGTACGACGATGAGGACCCGGAGATCCGAGCCGAGTACGAGGCCGAAATCGCAAGGCACGGGCTGAAGCTCCAACTCGAAAAGGACAAGTTCCGGGTCAAGGAGACGCTCGAGCGCGTGGCGCGCGGCGAGCTCCACTGAGAGAACTTAAAAAGGGGTGCTCCGACACATCGGAGCACCCCTTTTTCGTGAGACGTGAATGCATTACCACTCTGGCGTTGCCCATACCCATGAATACGACGACCCCGAACACGAACATGAGATGGCCTCCGAGTACGAGCGCATCCACGGTCTGCGCTTCGTCGAGGGCCAGGAGACGTTCGATCTAAACAGCGTCGGCATCGACATCGGCTCTTCAACTTCGCACCTCATGTTCTCGAAGCTGACGCTCATGCGCATCGGCGGCGCGCTATCCAGCCGCTTCGAGATCGTGCAGCGCGACGTGACGTACGCCTCGCCGATCCTGCTCACCCCCTACGTCGACAGCTCGACTATCGACCTGCAGGCGCTTGGCCAGTTCATCTCTGAGTCATATGCGGCGGCGGGCGTGGAGCGCGACGGGGTGGACGCCGGTGCCGTCATCGCCACGGGCGAAGCCGCGAAGAAGGAGAACGCCGAGGGGATCGTCGCGCTGTTCGCCGAGCAGGCCGGCAAGTTCGTCTGCGCCACGGCCGGGCCGAACCTCGAGGCCCTGATGGCGGCCTACGGCTCCGGGTCCGTGGATCTGTCCGGCAGGACGGGTAGGACCGTCCTGAATCTGGACGTCGGTGGCGGTACCACCAAGCTGAGCCTCGTGCAAAAGGGCGAGGTCGTCGAGACGGCCGCGATGAACGTGGGCGCCCGCCTCGTCGCGATGGACGAGGGCGGACGCGTTATCCGCATTGAAGACGCCGCCCGAATAGCCGCGCGAGCGGCAGGCGTGCACTTCGCCATGGGGCAGCGCTTCAGCGCGGAGGGCCAGAAGATCCTGGCCGAGGCCCTGGCGGACTGTCTCCTCGAAGCGATCGTTCGGCAGGGCTTCTCCCCGCTGGGCGAAGACCTCCTGGTCACGCCCCCGCTGCAGTATTCGGGGCCGATCGACGTGATCACGTGCTCGGGCGGAACGTCCGAATACATCATGGGCGCTGAAACGCGGTCTTTCGGCGATCTCGGGCCTCTGCTCGGCGCCGCCATTCGGCGACGGCTCGACTCGCTCGGCATCGAGATCGCGCCGTCCGTTGCACGCATTCGCGCGACGGCTATCGGCGCCGCGCAATACACGCTCCAGGTTAGCGGCACGACGATCTACGTAACAGATCCCGAGCTGCTTCCGCTCCACAACCTGCAAGTGCTTGCACCGCACTTGCCCGACGAGATCACGGCCGACGGTGTGGCCGAGGCGGTCCGTGCCGCCCTGCGGCGCGGAGACGTCACCGGCACCGAGCAGCCGATCGCCCTCGCGCTGCACTGGGACCACGAGCCGTCGTATCCATTGCTCCGCGCTCTCACTGACGGGGTCGTGGCCGGTCTTGGCGACCTGGCCGTGAAGCAGCCCATCGTCCTCGCCTTCGACGGCGACGTGGGAGGTATGGTCGGAAGCATCCTGGCCAAGGAGGTCCGACCCGAGGCGAAGGTCGTGTCCGTCGATGAGCTGACGCTGACCGACTTCGACTACATCGACGTCGGCTCGGAGATCAAGCACGTGCAGGCGGTGCCCGTCATCATCAAGTCGCTCGTGTTTCGGCCCGAGCACCCGCTCGCCCACGATCACGAGTACCTGCATCGGCGCGGTCTGGCGCACGACCACCCCCACGGTCACGAGCACCCGCACACTGACCACGACCACGACCACGACCACGGGCACGCGCACTAGGCGGTGCGCCAAGACTCCTCACCGAAGTGACACGGCCCAAGGCTGTTGACCCGACTTCCGAGGCTGACTAGTATTGAGGCACGCCTAAACGTGAGGCGTCGTCAGGGTTCAAATCGTCCGCATGGAGGTGTGCGATGCGGATTTATCGAAGTGCTGGGCTTATTGGGGTGCTGGTTCTTCTCACCGTGGGTTGCGCGGCACCCTCCGCCCGCCAGGAGGCCGGAGTGCCGGGGCAGACGGAGAGGACTTCAGCCCCCAAGCGCGTCCTCGCCGGCATCCTCGGCGACCCGCACACGCTCAGCCAGTCCATCAATTCCGCCGGCACTGGCTCAATCCGCGGGGTGGGCGAAACGGAGAAGCTCATCCATGCCGGAGTCGCGATCTCCGATGCGCAGGGTCGTTTCCATCCCCAACTCGCTGAGGCAATGCCGACCCTGGAAAACGGCCAGTGGCGGCTACTCCCGGAAGGGCGGATGGAGACCTCCTGGACGATCAAGCCCAACGCCCGATGGCATGATGGAACCCCGGTTACGACAGCCGACCTGATGTTTACCCTTCGAGCCGGGCCGGACAAGGATCTGGCTCTGACAGCTTTTCCGGGGTATGCCTTCATCGACTCCATCGCGGCCGCGGACGAGCGCACGGCCACGGTGACCTGGAAGCGGCCCTTTATCGAGGCGGACAGGCTCTTCACTCATGAGTTCGCCTTGCCGCTGCCCAGGCATCTGCTCGAAGCAACTTACTTGACCGACAAGGCCGGGTTGCTCGACCTGCCGTACTGGACCACCGACTTTGTGGGTGCGGGGCCGTTCCGGGTCCGCGAATTCGCCCGCAACAGCCACATGATCCTCGCGGCGAATGACCAGTACGTCCTGGGTCGGCCCCTGGTCGACGAGATCGTGATCCGCTTCATTTCCGATCCGAATACCTTGATCGCGAACCTTCTGGCCGGTGAGGTACAGATGACCATCGGCCGCGGCTTGAACCTGGAGCAGGCGGTGCAGGTCGCTGGTCAGTGGTCGGAGGGGAGAATGGAGGCCAAGCCCGCCAACTGGATCGCGCATTACCCGCAGCTGCTGACTCCGAATCCAGCGGTTATCGGCGACGCGCGCTTCAGACGCGCGCTCCTTCACGCCCTCGATCGCCAGGGCATGTCGGAGAGCCTCCAGAGTGGACAGGCGCCCGTTGCCCACTCGTACTACGAGGTCGGCGCCGCCGACTACAAGGACGTCGATCGGTTCGTGGCGAAGTACGACTACGACCCAAGACGCGCGACGCAGATGGTCGAAGAGCTCGGCTACACGAAAGGCCCGGACGGATTCTTCCGCGATGCGGCGGGGCAGCCGCTCGTGGTCCAGAGCATGACCAACGCCGGAGATGACCTCAAAGAGAAGATGGTGTTCGTGGGCGCGGACTACTGGAAGGCGATCGGGGTCGGTGTCGACACGGTCATCACGCCGCGCCAGAGGGCGTCCGACCGAGAGTACCGGGCCACTTACCCGGGGTTCGACCTCGTGCGCCAGCCCTTCGAGCCCGAGCGGCTGCTGGGGACCGAAGCTGCTGTGCCGGAGAACAGGTTCGGCGGCAAGAACCGCACCCGCTATATGAACGCTGAGCTGGACAGCCTCATCGAAAAATACTACGTTACGATCCCCACTCAGGAACGCCTTCAGACGCTTGGCTTGATGCTCCAGCATATATCCGAACGGGTCGTGGCTCTGGGTGTCTTCTACGGGCCCGAACCGATGCTGATCAATAACCGGCTGCTCAACGTGGGGACGGCGCCCGCGCCGAGCTCCGATGAGACCTGGAACGGCCACCTGTGGGACATCAGGTAAAGCTGAAGCGGTGCTTTTAACGAGGGGATGCATGCTAACCAAATACATCCAGGCGGCGATGCGAGGCGCTAAGTACCAGATCCTGGAAGAAGAGGGCATCTTCTATGGCGAGATTCCCGGGTTCCAGGGCGTCTATTCTGATACCGATACGCTCGAAGAATGCAGGGAGGCGCTCCAGGAAGTTCTCGAGGAATGGATTGTCCTCGGGCTTCAGCTTGGGCATGTGCTACCGATCGTCGATGGGATAGAGCTGAAGGTCAAGCTGGAACGCGTGTAGATTGCCGGCATTCGGGCCCGTAAGCCGGAATGACCTCATCCGTCTCCTGCGGAGCGTCGGCTTCCAGGGCCCGTACTCAGGTCCCGATCATCAATTCATGGTGAGAGAGCGAAACCGAATACGCCTGCCCAATCCTCATCGGTCGGCTATCGCTCGGCCACTCCTCGCCCAAATCCTGAGGCAGGCTGGCCTCAGTCGGGAAGAGTGGGAAGCGTTGTAGGCAGCCTCAGGACGAAAGGAGGGACGAGTGGCCGAAGACGAGCTCAGGTTCAAAGTGGCTACGGCAAGCCGAATCCTCGGGATGCTCGGGCTGGTCCGGGAGTCGACCGGCCACGTGAGCGCTCGGATTCCCGGCACCGACGAGATGTGGATTCGGTGCAGGGGGGGCGACGAGGCGGGGTTGACCTTCACTGGATTGCATAACGTGCGTCGATTGGACTTCAACGGCGAGGGGCCAGGACTGGGAACGGCACATGGCGCGCCGAACGAGACCGCGATTCACGGCGGGATCTACCGCCATCGACCGCAGGCCCACGCCGTGGTACACGCCCATCCGCCCTACGCACTGCTCTGCGGGGTGACCGCGCTCGACTTCAAGCCGATCTTTGGCGCGTTCGATCCTTCGGCTCTGAGCATCATTCTGAAGGGCGTACCCGTCTTCCCGCGCTCGGTGACCGTGACGAACGACAAGCTGGCCGCGGACATGCTGGCCGCCATGGGCGATCGCGACGTGGTCCTGATGCGCGGCCACGGCATCAGCGTCTACGGCCGCAGCGTCGAGGCCGCGACGACGCTGGCCATCAAGTTCGATAGCGTCGCGCGCATCATGTGGCAAATCGCCATGTCGGGTCGCTCGGCAATCGAGCTGTCTGAGGAGGACATGGCGGAGTTCACCCGGATGGGCCGAGGGGATGGCGAGCGCCGCTCCGGCTGGGCGGCTCTGCCCGGCGTCGACAACTGGGCCTGGAACTATTACGTGAAGCTGCTACAGTCCAACAACATCGGCCTGCCGGACGATATTCCTCAGGACTGAGCCGTCGTCTGGCGTACCACTCGGCTAACCTGCACCTGCCAGTACGAACGGCTGGCGCGCCACCCCCTCGATCGGGATTTCGATCGCTGGGAAGTTCTTCGCGGGATCGCGAACCACGCCCGTCGGATCCTCGCCGCGCTCGACCTTCTCCACGTTCTCGAGCAGCATGTTGTGGTACATCATGACGCCCTTGTCGGACGTGACGAGGTGCTCCAAGGTTCGGTCGCTGACCGGGCCCTGACCGATCCAGCCCATCTCGTCTTGCATGATGACCTGAGGCGCATCCACCAGGCCCCGCTCGTCGTACATCACTGCTCGGCGTTCGATCACCAGGTCTTTCGGCGGGTCGCCCGGCTCGCGTTTCTTCATGCCGTAGTAGATGTGTAGGGTGTTGTGGTCGTCAGCCGGCACGCGGATCTGGAAGCTGGAGCTCTGTGCCGATCCAACGTGCAGGATATTGGGGAACAGCACTGGGTGGCCGATCTGCCAGTCGTCACAGTCCTCCGTCTGGCCCTCGAGTAGCCGCCGCTTGTAGATTCCGTATTCGAAGACGTCGAACTCCATCTTCAAATGGCGCGGTTGGTTCATAGTGGGCGGCAGCCCGCGCCGACCGTTGTAGTAATTCCCGTAGTGCGCGTGGAGATACTCGAAGTGGAGGGGATCCATCGAGTTGTCCATGCACTGCAGCCAATTGCAGGGCAGCGGTTTGATCCACATCGATCGGTCGACGTCGTCACGGACGAACCCGTTGAAGCGGCGCAGCAGCGGACGGGGCTCGGGGCCGAGATACGCCCAGATCAGCCCTCCCATCTCCTCGACCGGGTAAGCCTTGATCTTCAGCGGCAGGCACGCCGGCTCGAAGGGCATATCGACCACGCGACCCTCGGTGTCATAGGTCCAGCCGTGGTAGCAGCAGCGGAGGCCGTTGTTCTGGGGGATCCCGTACGCGAGCGAGATCGCCCGGTGTGCGCACCGCTCGCCAAGGAGCCCGATATCCCCCCGGGCGCTCATAAACAGGGTCAGGTTCTCACTGAGCAGGCGAACCGGCTGGACTGGCTCCTTCTCGAGCTCGAGCCGCGTTCCAACCGGATGCCAGTACATGCGGAGCATCTTGCCCGCCGGCGTGTCGGGACCGGTTTGGGTCATCCGCTCGTTGAGCTCCTTCGTGATCATGTCCTCTCCCTTTTTGGGGGCATCAAGATGAAGCCGCCCGACTGGTTTGCGACCGCGGTCGGTCCCAGCATATCCAAAACGCGTCAATTGCGCCGAGAAATCATCAGCGCTGGGGTGCCCCCGAAGTTAGTGCGCTGAGCGCCGACGAACATGGGCTGATGTCCGGAGTGGGTTGAGAGCAGACTGGGACGCGGAACCGTGGACGATGCGCGGTGAGCGTGCGTAGAGTGACTT
>Ga0184637_10000741_pt1 | contig 23511 bp, 19 predicted proteins | sample PLM3_127_b2_FD_133143 | JGI IMG/M metagenome (GOLD analysis project Ga0184637, IMG submission 133143) | Groundwater sediment microbial communities from an aquifer in East River, Colorado, USA - PLM3_127_b2 | ecosystem: Environmental > Terrestrial > Soil > Riparian zone | place: USA: East River... | reverse complement strand
GACGGGCGCGCCGTCGGCGTCATCAACGTGATGGGACGCGTGTTCATGCTGAACATCGACGACCCGTTCGCCGTCGTGCTGCGCGAAATCGAGAACATCCGGCACCAGACGCGGGTGATCATCGTGGACTTCCACGCGGAAGCGACGAGCGAGAAGGTGGCCATGGGATGGTACCTGGACGGCAAGGTCACCGCGGTGATTGGCACCCACACGCATGTGCAGACGGCCGATGAGCGCGTGCTGCCGAACGGGACGGCGTACCTGACGGATGCGGGCATGACCGGCCCGCACGACTCGATCATCGGCATGGAAAAGGAGCCGTCGCTCGCCCGTTTTCTGACCGCGATGCCGTCGAAGTTCGAGCCGGCGACCGGGAATCCGCGCCTGAACGGCCTGGTGATCGAGGCGGATGACAAGACCGGGCGCGCCACGGGCGTCACGCGCATCAGCTATTCCGAGCGCGAGCTGCTCGAACTGCCAGGCGCACCTATGTCAGGCGCACCGAAAGGTGCGCCTCTACGGGCGACAGTGCCATGAGGACCCGTGTCGGAGACGCGAACCTCGGAGAAGCGGACCTCCTCGAGGCGGATGACCTCTCTCTTTGATCTCCCGTTCGAGGAACCCGAGCCGCCCGCCCCGGCGCCGCAGCCCGAGATCCCCGCGCCGCGGCGCATCCTGACGGTCACAGAGCTGACCGCCGGGATCCGCGCGCTCCTCGAGGATCGATTCATCGAGGTCTGGGTCGAAGGCGAGCTGTCGAACAGCCGCGTCTGGAATACCGGCCACATGTACTTCACGCTGAAGGACGCCGGGGCCCAGATCAAGGGCGTCATGTTCCGGTCCGCGCTTCGTACCCTGCGGTTCACGCCGCAGGACGGGCTTCGCGTCGTGGCGCGCGGCCGCATCAGCGTGTACGACCCGAAAGGCGAGTATCAGATCATCTGCGAGCACCTCGAACCGGAGGGGCTCGGCGCGCTGCAGCTGGCTTTCGACCAGCTCAAGACGCGTCTGTCGGCCGAGGGCCTGTTCGACCAGCGCCGCAAGCGCACGCTGCCGGCGCTACCGCGCAAGATCGGGGTGGTGACGTCGCTCGACGGCGCCGCGTCCCGCGACATCATCCACGTGCTGCGGCGCCGCTATCCGAACGTGCACATCGTCATCCGTCCGACGCGGGTCCAGGGCGAAGGCGCCGCGCTCGACATTGCCCGCGCGCTGGCGGCGATCGGCAGGGTCCCGGGTGTCGACGTCGTCATTGTCGGGCGGGGCGGGGGATCGATCGAAGATCTCTGGGCGTTCAACGAGGAGGTCGTGGCCCGGGCGATTGCCGGTTGCCCGGTGCCGACGATTTCCGCCGTCGGGCACGAGACGGACGTCACGATCGCCGATTTCGTCGCCGATCTCCGCGCGCCGACTCCCTCGGCGGCCGCGGAGATGGTCGTCGCCCGAAAGGATGATTTCTGGGCGCGCATCGATCGGCTGGCGCGTCGCGTGCACACGACCATGGCGGCGCGCCTGCACCGGTGCGAGTCGCGCCTGCACACGCTCCAGGCGCGTCCGGGCTACGCCGGGGTGGGCGGCCGCCTCGCGATGCGCGGCCGCCACGCCGCGGACCTCGCGCACGAGCTGCGTCGTGGGCTGCGCGCGCAGGTGAGGGCCCGCGAGGACGCTTATCAAAAGCTGCAGCTGGCACTCGAGAAGCTCGATCTCCGCAGGCGCCTGGGCCGCATCCGGACGCGGCTCGTCGAAGCCGACGGCAAGCTCGCCGGCGCGAGCGATCGGGGCCGTCACCGCGCCGACGGCCGACTGCGCGGCGCGGCGGCGCGTCTGGACACGCTCAGTCCGCTCGCCGTCCTCGGCCGGGGCTATGCTGTGTGCTGGAACGCCGACCGCACGGCGGTCATCCGCGACTCGGCCGCCGTGGCGAAGGGCGACCAGGTACGCGTGACGCTGGCACACGGCGAATTGGAGTGTCACGTGACGGGCCACGGAGGCACGGAGACACAGAGATAAACAGGCAGGAACGTCTCTGTGCCTACGTGTCTCTGTGGCTTGTGAGGATGAAAACGGTTGGATTCAACAATTAAGGACTTCGAGGCGGCGATCGCCGAGCTCGAATCGATCGTCAAGAAGCTCGAGGAAGGCGACCTGCCACTTGAGACGTCGCTGAAACTGTACGAGCGCGGCGTGCAGCTTTCCCGCTTCTGTCATTCACGCCTGGAGGAAGCAGAGCGCCGCATCGAGGTGCTGAACGAGCGCGGCGAGCTCAAACCGGCGCCGGCGGCGCTCGACGAGGACGATGAAGCCAAGTCAAAAGTCAAGAGTCAAAGGTCAAATGATGCTGGCGATCGCTGACGTCGATCACAATTTGACTTTTGCCCTTTGACGTTTTGCCTTACATGAGTTCACCGTTCAGCGAATATCTCGAGTCGCGCCGCGCCGAAATCGAGATGGCGCTCGCCGGCGTGTTGCCCATTCCACCAGCATGTCCCGCGGTCGTCGCCGACGCCATGCGCTACAGCGTCACGGCCGGGGGCAAGCGGCTGCGGCCAGTGCTGTGCCTGGCCAGCGCCGACGCGGTTGGGGGCGATCGCGCCCTTGCCATGCCGGCAGCCTGCGCCGTAGAGCTCATTCATACCTATTCCCTGATTCATGACGACCTTCCGGCCATGGATAACGACACCATACGCCGCGGCCGGCCGACGCTGCACGTGGTCGCCGGCGAAGGCATGGCCATCCTGGCCGGCGACGGCCTGCTGACCGAAGCGTTCGCGCTGCTGGCGCGTGCGCCGGAGACGACGGATCCGGCGGTGGCGGCGCGCAAGCTTCGCATCATCGGCGTGGTCGCCACTGCCGCCGGCGCGATCGGCATGGTCGGGGGCCAGGCCATTGATCTCGCCGGCAGTACCCCTGATCCTGCTGGACGCCGCGCGCCGCCGCTCGACGCGGATGGGCTGCGCGGCATGCATTCCAGGAAGACAGGCGCCCTGATCAGGGCCTCGGCGGTCGCAGGCGCAATCATGGGTGGCGCCGGACCTGGCGCGATTGGCGCTGTCGATGCTGCGGCCGCCGAACTTGGCCTCGCGTTTCAAATCGTCGACGACATCCTCGACGTGGAAGGCGTGTTGGCCCATCTGGGCAAAACGCCGGGCAAGGACGCGGCAGCGGGCAAGCCTACCTATCCGGCGCTGTATGGCCTCGCGTCCGCCCGACGCATGGCCGCGGACTGCCTCGAGCGGGCCGAAACCACGTTGCGCGCGACGGGCCTCGCGGAGTCGCGGCTGATGGACATCGGCCGCTGGATCGTGAACCGGTCGAATTGACGAATTGACGAATCTACGGATTGGCGCATTTCAAGTGCGCAATCAAATACGTCAATGCGTAAATTCGTAAATTCAATGCCCAAGGTTCGTCTTGACCAGTTGGTGGCCGACAAGGGTCTCGCCCCGTCGCGCGAACGGGCGCGCGCGTTGATCCTCGCTGCGCAGGTCCGCGTCGACGGCCAGGTGGTCAGCAAGGCGGGCGCGCAGGTCGAAGGGGATGCAGAGGTCACGTTGACTGGGCCCGACCATCCATATGTCGGACGCGGGGGGCTCAAGCTGGCGCACGCGCTCGATACGTTTGCCATCGCCGTGGCCGGACGCGAGGCGCTCGACATCGGCGCATCGACGGGCGGATTCACCGACGTGCTCCTGCAGCGCGGCGCCGCCCGAGTCGTGGCGCTCGATGTCGGACACGGGCAACTGGACTGGAAGATGCGCAACGACGCGCGCGTCGTGGTCATCGAGCACTTCAACGCGCGCAACCTCACGCCCGCGGACCTTCCGGGGCCGGTGGACATCGCCTGCATCGACGTGTCATTCATCTCCCTGCGGCAGATTCTCCCGGTGGTCCCGCCCCTCCTCCGCCCGGGTGCGGACGTCATCGCGCTCGTCAAGCCCCAGTTCGAGGCCGGCCGCGCCGAAGTGGGCAAAGGCGTGATCCATGACGCGGCCATTCATGCGCGCGTCGTCGAAGAGATTCGCGCCGCGGCCGCTGCGGTAGGATTGACGCGAGCAGAGGCAACGCCCTCGCCGATCACCGGCCAGAAGGGCAACGTCGAGTTCCTCCTCCACCTGCGTCCATGACCATTCGACGCGTCGGCATCGTCGCCAAGCAGGGCCTCGTGGCCGCGTCGGAACACGTGTCGCGGCTCGGACCATGGCTGCGGGAGCGCGGCATTGAAGCGACATACGAGCGCGACACGGCGATGCTGGCCGGCGCCGCCGCGCATGGCGCGAAAACGATGACCCGGGAGGCGCTGCCGCTCGAGGTCGACCTGGTGATCGTGCTCGGCGGGGACGGCACCCTGCTCGCCATGGCGGCCCGGATCGCCCAGTCGGGCCGCGACATCCCGATTCTCGGCGTGAACTTCGGCAGCCTGGGATTCCTGACCGAGATCCGGATCGACGAACTGACGCCGTCACTGGAACGCGTGCTGGACGGCACGGCCGTGTTCGACGAGCGCGCCATGCTCGCGGCCGACGCGTACCGGAAAGGGCAGCAGGTGGACTCGCGCATCGTCCTGAACGATGTCGTGTTCACGAAAGCGGCGCTCTCCCGCATGATTGAACTGGCGGTCTCGGTGAGCGGGGGGTTCGTGACGCGCGTGAAGGCCGACGGGCTGATCATCGCGAGCGCCACGGGCTCCACCGCCTACAACCTCGCCGCGGGCGGCCCGATCGTGCATCCGATGGTGGACGCGCTCATCCTCACGCCGATCGCGCCGCATACGCTCACCAACCGGCCGGTCGTGATTCCCGGCAGCGCGACGGTCGAGGTCCGCGCGCACGCGAACGGCGCGCCCGAAGACATCTACGTCACCTACGACGGCCAGTCGGGCTACCCTCTGCACGCCGGCGACGTTGTCTCGGTGCGGAAGTCGGAACGCGTGCTCCGCCTCGTGAAGGCCCCCGCGCGGGGTTACTTCGAAGTCCTGAGAGAAAAACTCAAATGGGGAGATCGCTGACACTCAAGGGGGAAGGGCTGTCCAGGGAATCAGGCATAAGGCTGCAGCCGTCAGTCACACCGTCGATCGCTGACGTCAACGGCGCCCGCCTCGCGTACTGGGACGTCGGCGATGGCGCCCCGTTGCTGTGTCTCCATGGCGGGATGGGGATCGACTCCCGCACACTGCGCGTTCCTGGCATTTTGAATCTCGCCCGGCACGGGATTCGGCTGATCATCCCGGATCAGCGTGGCCACGGACTCTCCTCGCGCAACAACGCGACAGACTACACACACGCCACGTGGGCAGGTGATGCCCACGCGTTCGCAGCTTTCCTCGGTTTACCTCGCATCGCGCTGCTCGGTCACTCGTATGGCGGGTTCATCGCTCTCGAATATGCGATTCGCTGGCCGCAGTCGCTGACGCATCTCATTCTCGTTGCAACTTCCGCTGGACCAAGGCCCGCTCGAAGGGCGGACGTTACCACCGATGCCGAACTGAAGGAATGGTTTCGTGCGCTGTGGCCTCAGTTCTTTGTCCGCGACGACAGTCAGTGGTCGCTATTCGAGGATCTGAAGTTTTCTGTCGATCCGTACATGGCGGCATTTACAAGCGAGTTGCCTCGCTACGATCTTCGCGAGCACGTGCCGAATCTTCGCGTGCCGATGCTCCTTATTGTGGGCCGCGACGACTACTATCGCCCCGACATGGAGTGGCTGGCAACGCACGCCCCAGATGCGACATTACGCGTCATAGAGGGGGTTGGGCACTTTCCGTTCATCGAGGCGGCGGATCAATTTGCGGACCTCGTCGCCGCGTTCGTGACCACTCGTGGCCAAACACCGTTATCGTATTAGCCCCGAGACCGCTCCCCACGCACGACCCGGCGAAGCGGCGCTCGAGCGGCCCGAGCTCCACAGGCATAGTGACATCTGGACCACCCGCTCCCTGACCAGATGAGTGATGCCCGCGGGCGATTGATTAGTTCGTCACCGAGACCCCGGTGCTCGCCGTCGCCTGGTTCCCCGCGCGCCACTGCCGTCACCGTGTGCGCCCCATTGGCCGCGGCCACCGTGTTCCACGCCACCTCATACGGCGCCGTCGTGTCTTCCGCCCAGAGGTTCGCGCCATTGAGCTGGAATTGCACCCGGGCAACGCTGCCGTCATCCGTGGCCGTGGCCGCCACCGTCACCACCAAAGTCACGCTGCTCGCCGCGGCCGGACTGGTCACCGTCACGGCGGCGCCGTCGTATCGTTCGCCACCGTCACGCTGACACTGCTCGCGGTCGACACGTTGCCGGCCCCGTCGCGCGCCACCGCCGTCACGGTGTACGTCCCGTTCGGCACGTTCATCGTGTTCCACCACCGCTCATAGGGCGCCGTCGTGTCTTCCGCCCAGAAATTCGCGCCATTCAGCTTGAATTGCACGCCGACAACGCTGCCGTCATCCGTGGCCGTCGCCGCCACCGTCACCACCAAAGTCACGCTGCTCGCCGCGGCCGGACTCGTCACCGTCACGGCCGGTGCCGTGGTGTCGTTCGCCACCGTCACGCTGACACTGCTCGCGGTCGACACGTTGCCGGCCCCGTCGCGCGCCACCGCCGCCACAGTGTACGTCCCGTTCGGCACGTTCGTCGTGTTCCACGACCGCTCGTAGGGCGCCGCCGTGTCTTCCGCCCAGAAATTCGCGCCATTCAGCTTGAATTGCACGCCGACGACGCTGCCGTCATCCGTGGCCGTCGCCGCCACCGTCACCACCCCAGTCACACTGCTCGCCGCGGCCGGACTCGTCACCGCCACGCTTGGCGCCATGTCGTTGGCCACGGTCACGCTGACACTGCTCGCCGTTGCCTGGTTCCCCGCCCCGTCGCGCGCCACCGCCGTCACCGTGTGCGTCCCGTTCACCGCGGTGCTCGTGTCCCACGTCAGCTCATACGGCGCCGTCGTGTCCTCCGGACCGAGGTTCGCGCCATTGAGCTGGAACTGGACGCCGGCGACGCCGGCGTCATCCGTGGCCGTGGCCGCCACCGTCACTGTGCCCGTCACACTGCTCGCCGCGGCCGGACTCGTCAGCGTCACGCTTGGCGCCGTCATGTCGTTCGACACCGTCACGCTCACAGCGGTGATCGCTTGGTTGCCCTTCGAATCGCGCGCGACCGCCGTCAGCACGTGCGTGCCGTCGGCCACGGCCGCCGTGTTCCACGCCACCTCATACGGCGCGACGGGATCTTCCGCCCCCAGCGCAGTTCCATCCAGTTTGAACTGCACCCCGGCGACCTCCCCCCCCTCATCCGAGGCGGCGGCCGCGATCGTCACGCTTCCCCTGACCGTCGCGCCGCTGGCCGGACTCGTCACCGTCACACTCGGCGCCGCTGTGTCGTTCGACACGGTCACCCCGATGCTCGCCGTTGTCGCGTTGCCCGCCGCATCGCGGGCGACCGCCGTCAGCAGGTGACTGCCGTTGGTCACGTCCGCCGTGTTCCACGTCAGCTCGTAGGGGGCCGTGGCGTCTTCGCCGAGCGCGTTGTCATCCAACAGGAAACGGACTCCGACGAGTCCGACGTTGTCCGAGGCCGTCGCCGACACGAAGATCCTGTCGAAGAGAGTCCCCCCGCTCGCCGGGGTGACCACGGCGACCGTCGGAGGCGTCGCATCAGGAAGACTCCGGACCACCTCGAGGAGATTCAGCCGTCCCCTGCCCATTCCAGCCGACGCCATTCTTTCCGCTTTTTGGAAGAGGCTGTCAGCTTTGATCTGGTCCAATGCCGGATCCACTTGCAGCAACAGGGCCGCCGCGCCGGCGACCATGGGCGTGCTGAACGACGTTCCCCACGCGCCGGCATAGCCACCTCCCGGGTACGTCGTGATGATCGCTTCCCCCGGGGCGCCCAAACTTACAAGAGCATCTCCATAGTTGGTGAACGAGCTCCGAGTCGGCGGATTGAAGCTACTCGTCGATCCGACCCCCAGCACATTGCGCAGCCCGGCAGGATAGGCCACCGTTTCCTGACCCAGGTTGCCGGCCGACGACACGCACACCACACCGTGACTGGTGGCAAAGTTGATCGCGTGTGTGATCTCACGCGACCAGGTCGTGGTGCTGAAACTCATGTTGATGACGTCGGCGCCGTGCTCTACCGCGTAGTAGATCGCGCGAACGATATCGAACACTCGCGACGTACCGTCACCATTGAAAGCCTTGAGTGGCATGATCCGAGCCGTCGGCGCGACGAGATGGACCACGCCCGCAACCATCGTCCCGTGGCCAAAGGCCGCAGGCAGTTGGCTGGGATCGAGCGAGGATGCCGTGACCTGGTTCATGATTCCCACGGTGGATTGATTCAGCGGAACAGCCGAATCGAGAATCTCGACCGGGGATTGATCCAGGATCGCGGCCGTCCCTGGGTCGATGTCGGTCCATTCCGACGCTTGGCCTTCGATGTCGCGTACGAAGTCGTAGCCTGTTACCAAGGAGCCCGCCAGGAGCGGGTGGTTCGGATCGATACCCGTGTCGATGATTGCCACAATGCCGGCGCCCGTCCCGGATGCTTGATGGCTCTCGGAAACGCGAATCGCGGTGGCGGCGCGCTGGTTGACATAACCAACCCACGCCTGGTCGCCAAAATAATCGACACGGCGAAGGTCGCCGAGCGAATCGAGTATCTCGACTGGCGACTGGTTCAGTTGGATGCCCGAGGGAACTTCGGGAGCGACCGCGACGGCATTCAGTTCAAAGTCCGTGACTTCAGGATCGGCTTGGATCTCATTCACGAATTCTTGCTGAGCCCCGGACCCGGCGGCCAAGAAGGTGTCGCTTCCTCTGACGTCGGGGGTTCCGCTGACGCCGGCGTTTCCTCTGACAAGATAGAGGTCGTGCGCGTGTGTATCGAGAGCACGGATTATGGTCAGCCCATGACGCGCCGCAATTGCCTCGATGCGATTCGCGGGCGCCCGCAGCAGGAACTCATTCGTGACTTCAACTGCCGACGCGGGAACCGTGCCCAAACCGGGGACAAAGGGCTGCTGCGCGAGGGCGGTATCCCCCCTGCCGATCGACAATGCGACGATCAGGCACGCAAGCGAAACCCGAGCGAAGGGGCGACTCCTCATAGGACGGCTGTGCTCCGACGTGGACTGCGCCGACGGCCTACGCAAACGTATTAAGAATTTGAGGATGATGAGCCGCGCAGGTAACCCGACCTAAGAGAGACTAAAGTCAGTCCCCGCGACGACCGAAGCTTAGCGCAAGACGGATGAGTTTGTACGATTTTCTTTTGACTCAGCCGTTATGGGGGGCTGGCGGCTTGGGCTTCGCCCGCCGACCGGCGATCCTGGCTCGCCCGGGCCGGCTGGGCCTCCCGGTCGTCAGCCGACTGAAGGGCACCTCGAGACGCGTTCCGGCTGCGGGAACGTCGACCCACAACCGAAGGTTGGGCCCAGGCTCATAGGCTAACTGGAACTCGCCGAAGCGGTTACAGCGTGTGCTGGCCACGAGGCTCTTCTGCGCCCGCAGCCAGACCGGCAGATGGGCGGCGAGGTTCGTCGGCCGATTTTCCCGATCCGCAACCTGGCCGACCAGAATCACCCGCCCCGAGGGCTCGTGCTCGAACTGCAGGTCGAGGCAGAAGCTCTCGGCCTCGTACAAGGCGTGTCGCGCAGGGCGGTCCTGGGACCGCATGCCGGCTGGAACTGGCTCACCGAGGCTGTCGTACACGAGCCGGGCGACCAACCTGGCCAAGGAGGATTTTTCGGGTGCGTGGGGTGGATAAATCGCTTTCGCCATCCTGATCGCGTGCTCGGGTGGCTCGTAGCCCGCCTCGAGACGAGCCGTGGCAGCGACCCCGCGCATCACGTCTACGATTGGCTGACAGCGTTGGCAGCCTGTCGACAGATGCATTTCCATGGCCGACCGGGCCACATCGTCACCCAGACCCCGCGCGAAATCGACCCATTGCCAGATATCGAAGTGCTTCATGTGTTGGCGCTCACCCGACCTCGGGGAGCGTTCGTCCTTGCTACCTAAGGGTGCAAGCCTCACTACGAAATATATACGGTGCCCGAATTTACACTCACGACGTGCGCAGCACCTCTCCGACCAGGGTAAAAGGTGCCCAGTAAAACGGATGAGGATAGCGACCACGAAGCGCGCGCATCGCGTCCTGGGCGGCTCGCGCCTTGCTCCAGCCCTGGCGCAGGTGCCCATAAAAGGTCGCCATGAACTCGGCCGTGCTCATGTCGTACGCGTCCCAGAGCGTCAACTGCACGGCGCGGGCACCGGAATACAACAGTCCGCGCACAAGTCCAAGCAGCTCGTCTCCCCCCGCGACCACGTTCAGACCGGTGCCACAGCCGCTCAACGTGACGAGCTCCGCCGCCAAACGCAGCTGATACAGGTCGTAGACGCTCAGGGCGCCGTCGCCGAGCCGAATCGACGAGAACATCGGGTTGTCTCGACGAAACAGTCCGTGGGTGGCAATGTGGATCCACCGGCTTGTTGCACCGTATCGCCGTAACTGATCGGCTGTGGCGTCAGGACCCAGAAACACCTGCGAATCATCCAGAACGTTTGCTACCGCCCGGACCTCATCGGCGATGAATGGAGTCTGAGGATCGGGCACGCCCATGACCAGGGCGCCGCCCCTCGCCGCGGCCGGCTTGTTCCAACACAGCCGATAGACGCTCGAGCTCGGCGCATAGGACATCGTGAAGTCGTCGATCAGAAAGCGGCTGCCGTCGAACAACGCATGAAACGGCACGGCATGCAGGACGTCGTGCGGGACCACAATCAGGTGCGCGGCCTGCAGTCGATCGCGGACGGGTGCGATGAGCGCCGTATACAGCTCGTGAAGATGCGCGTGCGTCGCGGTCTGCAACTGGTCGGCGAACAGACCAACGTAGTTCGGCCCGAGACGGAATTTTGAAAGCTGAAATTGCAACAGCCGCACCAGATTCCGCACGTCGGCCGCGGGCGCCAATGGCACGATGTCGAGCCGGTCCCGACCGAGCACACACACGTAGGTCTGCCCGCGAGCCTGGTAGTACTCGAGGATCATCGTGTCTGCCGCCAGCGTCGGACGAATCTCCTCGAGTCCAGAGGCTCGGCCGCTTTGAAGCGCCGAGAATTCTTCGTCTGTACTCCGAAGCTCCTCCAGCGATCCGACGAGTTGTTTTTCGAGCGCGTCAGCCCGGTCCCGCAAACTGTTCATCCGTCGCGGGGAGCGCTTCTCGCGCGCGATTTCCTCCAGCTCCAACTGCCGGTAATGCCAGTTCAGCTCCTGGCGCAGCCGTCGCACCTCCTCAGGCGCCTCGCCCGCCACATGCGGCTCCAATGCGGCCGCACGAAACGCGATGAGATCGGCCAGGCTGCGTGACTTGGCCTGTTCGATGTAGCCGAACGCCGCCTCCCGGTATTCGCGCGCTGTTCCGAGCGCAAGGCAGGTGATGACAAGACTCTCGTACACCGCCAGCTTGTCCTCGAGGAACGCGACTTTCAGATCCTCCGCCTGCAGGCGGCTGCGAAGGTGTTCGAGGCCGCGGTGCGCTTCCTGAAAGGCGGCATAGGCGGCTTCGCGCTCGCCTCGCGCTTCGTGAATCAGCCCGAGCACAAAGTTGGCCTGGGTGGTGAAAATCGGCGCCTCCACCCCGGCGAGCCTGCCGAACGCGGCACGGCAGGCCCGCTCCGCCGCCTGCAGATCGCCGGTCTGCAGCTCCAGCCGCGCCAGCAGCAACTCACACAGGGCCGCCTTTCCGGGCACCGCGGCGCGTGCGAACAGCTTCAGCGCGTGTTCGCACAGCCGCCGGGCGGGTCCGTACTGCTCGTCTCGATAGAGCACAAGCGCCTCGTACAGGTCCAGGCGCGCCAGCCACACCTGGTTTCTCTCTCGAGCGAACAGCGCGCGCGCGCGCGCAAATAGTTTCTGCCTGCGGGGAACATCGCGCCGGCGACTCGCCGCGAGGGCAAGGTTCGTGAGCGCCTTCGCTTCCTCGTACGCCATCTCGAGCCCGTCGAAGCGCGCCAACGCTCGCTCGGCCAGCTCGCCGGCCTCGTCACTGAGATTCAATTCCAGGTACATCTCCGACCGGTCCAGGTCGCAGAGCGCACTGCGATAGGTATCCCCTAGCCGGTCGGACTGCTCCTGTGCGGTGCGGTACAACCCGAGGGCCCGCGTGTAATCACCGCGCAGGTAGTAGAGGTACGCGATGTTGTAGTCGGCCCGTGCGACGAGGAGCGGCATGTCGTGGCGCTCGCAGTACTCGTGCGCCTGGTGATACGTCTCGAGAGCCTTCTGAAAATCGTTGAGGCTCGTGTAAACCATCGCCATGTTGCTCAGTACGGCCGCCACGTCCGGCGGCTCGCCCTGAATGGCAAGCCGCTCATAGGCCCGCTGGTACAGCGTCTGCGCCTCGTCGAAGCGGTCCTGGCGAAACAGAATGTTGCCCGCATTGCTGTCGAGGCGAGCGAGTCCGAGAAGATTGCCGTGCCGCTCGAAGATCGCTCGCGCGTGGCCGACCGACGCGAGCGCCTCTTCGTATCTGCCGAGGGAAATGAGACTCTGAAGGGCACCGTTCAGCGTGCGCGCCACGTCCACGTCCCTCCGCAGACGTCGAAACAGCGTCAGCGCCTCATCGTAGTGTTCCAATGCCTCGCTGTATTTGCCGCGGCAGAATCGGACGTGACCGGCGGCTCGCAGGCTTTGCGCCCGGCAGCCGTCGTCGTCGAGCTTGTCGGCCACCCATTTCGCCGCCTGCGCCAGGTGGTCCGCGCGCTGCAAGTCGGTCCGCGCCAGGCGCACGACACGCGCATACAAGCGTTCCACAACATGGGGAGTCCAGAGCTGGGGATGCCGTCGGAGAAAGCTCGCGCGCGCCCGGGAGTTCCTGACTTGTGCCAGCTGGTCGATCAATTCGTCGTGCCGCTGCTCGTCGTTCGTGTCCGCCATTTACTGGACCGCATCAACTGATTGAGGAGCGGCACATGCCACTAAGACCCTGACCTTTCCAGCGCGCGCTGGAGACGCCGGAGGCAGCGCCCCCGGATGAACCCAATGGAGCCTGTTGCAAGACCAAGCCGCCGGGCCAGGTCACTGTACGGCACCGGCGGGTGCTCATAAAAGAGCAGCCGGATCAACTCCTGGCACCGCGGTGGAAGCTGCGCCACAGCCTCACGCACCATCTGTTCTCGCTCCACCTGCTCGACGAGATCGGGTTGGGGATCCGCCTCGAGCTGCTCCTGGTCGGCGTCCGGCAGCTCCTGTTCGGCGCGTCGCCTCTGGGTCCGCTTCCAGCGAAAAGCCGCATGCGCCGTAACGGTGATGAGCCAGCTGCGCAAGGCGGCCGTCTTGCGAAGGCGCGGCAGCTCGGAGAACAACTCGAGGGACACGGACTGAAACACGTCCTCCGCATCCTGCGGAGTGGCGCCGTATTTCAATGGGATGGAGAAGATCAAATTCCTGTACTTGTCGATGAGGGCCGACCAGGCCTGCTCATTCCCGCTCAGGCACGCGCGGACAAGACGGCTGTCGTCCCACGTAACGCCTGGACCAGCGATCCGTCGGGCGAGGCGTGTCCGCTTGGTCGTCTCATTGCGGCCCAGCGGGCCGCCTCTCGCGCCAGAACAGCTCTTCGACGTTCGACAGCGCGTGATGGTCGAGGATCGTCGGCCGGAAGTTGCCGAGCCCCCGTGTCGCGCCGACCAGAACGTTGGGGCTCGCGAGCGGAATGAGAGGCAGATGTTCCACGACCAGCTCCTGCACCCGGTCGTACAGCCGCTTGCGCTGCGGGGCGTCGCGTGTCGTGAGCTGTCGTCGCATCAACATGTCGATTTCGGCTTCCCACGAGGTCGCCGGCTGGCTCTGTCCCGGGCTCCAGAGGTGAGTGCCGCCGCTCGAGAGCCAGACATTCATCTCCACGTTGGGATCCGCGTCGCCGCCGCCCAGGCCGAGCACGCAGGCGTCGTAGTCGAAGCTGGTCAAGAGCCGCTCGAGCAGGGCGCGGAGCTCGAGCGTGACGACCCCCACACGGATTCCGAGCTGCTTGAGGTCATCCTGAATGATGGTCGCGATTTGAATCCGTTCCGTGTTTCCCGCGTTCGTGACGATCGTGAACTCAACGGCATGGCCTTCCTTGTCGACCAGCCCACCGTCCGGTTTCCACGCGAATTCCGCCTTCTGGAGCAACTGTCGCGCGCGCTCAATGGAACGGGCCGGCCTCGGTAGCGACCGATTCACCCACAACGTGTTGCCCGGCGAGACGTGGCCCCACAGTGGCGTGGCCTGTCCTCGGTACGCCAGGCGAACGATTCCCTCGCGGTCGATCGCCAGCGACATGGCCTGCCGAAATGACAGCTGCCGGAACCACGACTGTCTTCGTGCGAGCTCGGGAGACGCCTTTCCGACAAGATTGTTCAGGTTGAAGAAGAGAAACGTGTAGTCGAGTCCGGGCCCGCGGTCGACCATCTGGTAGTTCCGGTTGGGTTGATCTCTCAACAGGACGGCGAAATTGGTCGCGCTCACACGTGTGATGACGTCGGCCTCCCCCGATTGGAACCGCACAGCCTGCGCGTCTTCGCTCGGGACGAAGAGAAACACGATCCTGTCGAGGTAAGGCAGCGGCTCGCCCTCGCGGTTCACTTTCCAATAAAACGGGTTGCGCTCCAGAACGATCCGCTCGCCCGGCACGTACTCCTTGAAGCGAAATGGTCCCAGACCCGCGAACGCGGCCGGAGTTGATGTCAAACCCCATGCCTCCGCGAGGCGACCCTCCCTGTACGGTGTCTCGAGCAGGTGCCGGGGAAGCATCGCGACGCTGTCGAACAGCCGTTCGGCAGCGGCGGACGGTTCGCTCAAATCAAACTGCACGGTAGATTGGTCGAGTTTCCGCACCGCGATGGGCCGGCCCCCCACGATCAGTAAATCCCGCTGGGGCGACGCCACCTTCTCGTCCAGGTACACCTGGAACGAGAACAGCACGTCGTCTGCGTCAAAAGGATCGCCGTCGGAGAAACGGAGGCCGCGCCGCAGGCTCAGCGTGTACCGGCGGCCATCGGGCGCGGCCGTCCAGGACTTCGCCAGGGCGGGTTCCGTCTGGTGCGTTTCGCGGTTGATGTGAATCAGATCGGCAATCGTGAGCCTGATCACTTCTCCGGACGGGCGGTCAACCGCGATGAGCGGATTGAGCGTCCTCGGCTCAGCGCGTTGAACGACCACCAACTGGCCACCGGAGCGCCCGACTTCCGCGCGAGAGACCAGAACATCGGCAGCGGGCGCTGACTGCCAGGCGCGGCCCGATGCGGACGGCATTGCCGCCAGCAGGATGAGAGCGGTCGTAACGAAGCACCGTCTTTTCATCACATCATCACATCGATCGAATACCCCGCTGGCAGTGCTCGAGCGATCTCACACCGAGAAGGCGCCCGATCGCTGATGGAAAGCGTCCGCGACCGCGTAGTAGAGCAGAAAAACGGGGATGAGGGCAACTCCAGGGAGAAACATCCACCAATATGACGACAGCACACTGTAGCGTTGGAGGCTCGCCAGCATATTTCCCCAGCTTGGCACCGGTTCTCCTACGCCGAGACCGAAGAACGACAAGGTGACCTCGGCCAGGATGAATTGGGGCGCCAGCAAGGCCCCCTGCGTCAGGACGATTCCCAGCACCTGCGGCAACACGTGTCGGCGCAGGAGGTAGAGGTCCGAGGCGCCGAGGCTCCGTGCCGCCACGACATAGTCCCTCAGTTTGGCGCTGAGCACGACGCCGCGGATCAATCGCGCCGGACGCGCCCAGCCGATGAGTCCAATCACCACGAGGACCAGCAGGAACGCCTCCGCCGGCTCGATTTGCAACGGCAGGGCCATCCGAACCGCAAACAAGAGATACAACCACGGCAGCGCGAGGAACAGCTCCGCAATGCGCATGATCGTCTCATCCACCCACGCCCCGTAAAAACCGGCCAACCCTCCGAGCACCACGCCGACGCCCAGCGAGAGGCCGGCGCCCAGCAGCCCGGCGAACAGCGAGATCTGTCCACCGTACAGGAAGCGGGAGAACTGATCCCGCCCGTAATCGTCACTGCCCATCAGAAAGAGGCGAGTGGGGCTGTCGGTTCCAAACAGATGCCGGTCCCCCCTGAAGATGCCGGCAATCCGGTAGGGGGCACCTCGAACGAAGAAGCGTACGGGATAGATGCGGCTCTGATCTTCCGCGTATTCCTCGAAGGCCCCGGAGGGGCGCGCCAGGCCGTACACGAACGGGCGCACGTGCAGCCGGCCCGTCCCGTCCACGACATGGAGGCGGGTCGGAGGAGCGAAGGGGAAATCGCGATTCTGCGTGGCTGGGTCGTCCGGGGCGAGAAACCCTGCGAAGACCGTCGACAGGTACACAAGGCCGAGCAGACCGAGCACCAGTCTGCACCTCCGCCCACGGCCTCGGGCGGACAACGATGCGCGCGTGCCGGAGTGTGCCGAGCGTCCTTGCATGGCCGATCATGCCTGCGTTGGCCGAAGGCGCGGATCCACCAGGTAGAGCAAGCCGTCAGCCAGCAGGTTACCGGCAATCAGCAAGACCGTGGAGCACGTTACCGCGCCAACCACCAGGTGGAGATCGCGCGCAACAACCGCCTCGATCAGCAGCGGACCGAGTCCGGGCCAGCTCATGATCGTTTCGACGACGAGCGACGCACTGAGCAGCGCGGCGACGGAGAGCCCCAGCAGCGAAATCAATGGGTTCGCGGCTGCACGCAACGCGTGGCGAAAGAGTAAACGCCGCTCAGAAACACCCGTCGCGCGTGCCGCCTGGATGAACGGGGCCTGGAGGACGTCGATCAGGCTGGCGCGAACGTGCCTGACGAGCACGGGCAGGTTGACCAGCGTCAGCGCCGTGACGGGCAGGACGAAATGGGAGATGACGTCCTTGAGCTTGTCCCACGGGCCGAGCGCTGCAAAGTCGATCGAAACCATTCCGCCCGTCGGAAAATAGCCAGTGCGCACGGCCAGCAGCAGAAAACCCAAGCCAACAAGCAGGTCGGGCACACCCAGCAGCGCCGTCGTCGCCCCCGCGGCAACGCGGTCGGCCCATCCTCCCTTCCGGCTGGCCGCCCAGGTGCCGACTGGGACAGCGATCAACCAGGCAAGCACCGTCGCCGTCACCGTGAGAAGCAGTGTGTTGCGCGCGCGCGGCCAGAGCAGCGGACCCACTGGGCTGTTATAGGCAACCGAGAACCCCAATTCTCCTCGCGCGATCGACTGCAGCCAGTGGAGGTATTTCTCAGGCAGGGATCGATCCAGGCCGTACCGATCACGCATCGCCGCGACGGTCGTTGCCGATATCCGTGGGTCCAATCTGAGCTCGTCGAAGGAGCTTCCGGGTGCCACCTCCGCGAGGAGGAAAGAGAGGACGGAAACTCCGATCAAGACCAGAAGACCATGGCCAAGCCGCCCGCAAGAGTATCGCACGGCGGCATGGTATCTCATACCCCCACTAGAACTTAGCCCGCCTCCCGCAACTATCTCGGAGCCGCCCTATATCTTTCGTCTTCGCCGGCACCCTTTAACCACAAAGGTATGTTTTTTTCAGTCCGACACACCCTCACCTGGCTTCCGACACACCCTGCACCGGAGTGGGATGAAATGGTTGATTTCCAGACTGTGACGAGACAGTTCCACCATCAGCATTCCGACCTCGGGGCGCGGCTGACCAGCGTCGCCCGAGAATGCAAAGAAATCCTCCTCGTTGATCCAGACCCCGACGGGCTGAGCGCGGTGCAGGCCGCGCTACGGCTTGTGGCTAACGTCGAGACATGCTCCGAGTTTCGGGCCGCTCGCGCCCGACTACTCGCCCGGCCACCCGACCTGCTCGTCACGAATCTCCGGCTTGAGGCCTACAACGGCCTACACCTTGTGTACCTGGCGGCGGGGACACCTACCCGGTGTATCGCGTACGCGACATACGACGATCTCGTCCTGGCGCGCGAGGTGCAGGCGTTGGGAGCGTTTTACGAACGCGCAAAACGGCTGCCCCTGACTCTCCCGTCCTACGTGAACGCCACGCTTCCCCGCCACGACCGACGGGAGCCCATCATGCTTGATCGGCGGGAGACGTTTCGGGGCGGTCGGCGTTGCGCCGATCCGCCGTCGAACGTCTGGCTCCTCGACCCGCTCAACGGCTAACGTGCATGTGGACTGCTACCCACGGCACAACTGATAGATTCTCGGCAACGAGTATGAGCCCACGCCCGTTACGGGCTTAGGAAGAAAGAGCCGTATTGATGCGCCCGGCTCAGGGGAGACTCGCACCCGAAGAGGTCACGTTCATTCGCACGACGTTGAGCCTGTAGTACAGGCTGGCGAGAAATGCGCCGGTTTCCACGAGGGGGAAGAGCGGCTCAGAGGTCGTTGCGACCACTTGCACTTGCCAGCGTTCATCGAATTGGTCCAACCACCGCAGGAGCTGTGCTTGCTGCTCCACATCCAGTCTGGCGACCTCTAATAGAACCAACGTTCCTTCGAGCGGCTGCGGCACCGGCACGTCAGTCTTCGGCGTGTACTGCCGGAGCGGCTCGCGAAGGTGCGACTCCAACGCGACGAGCATCGCGTTTGTGGCCGACGACGACCCGACCAACAGAAGATTGCAACGTGCTCGGATGACCAGGTCCCACTCGGCGTGGAGGTCAAAAGGCAGGAAAATCGGCCGCTGACGCGCAGCCTCCTCTTTCCCGGAACCAATTGTCGGCTGGGGGCGCCAACCGGTTACAGGTTGCATATGCGAGAGTTCTTCGAAAGCGCTACCCTACTCTCCAGACACGATGGTGTCAAGAGGTCCCAGACAAGGTCCCAGACAAGGGTCCCAGGCAAGGAGGACCTGCCTGCGGAACGGGAGCCATTCGATCCAAGGATTCCGCGGCCGCGGTCCAGGATTCGGGCCTGCAGGCGGAATCGCCGGTCGGCCTGATGCCTGTTTCCTGAGACGGCCCTGTAGTATCGTGATCGGCCGTGCAACTGACCACGCGGATCAATCATTTCTTTCAGCACCGATCGGAACCCGAGCGCATCGTCTTCGAGAGGATGCGGCAGGCCCTGAGCTTGCCGACCTTCGTCATCCGGCGGGCGATGGCTCGCGAGATCGCCGGCCGCGCGTCTTTCACGATCGACCGGGACCGGGGCTTCAGGGTGTTTCCCCCGGGCGCGTTCCCCGAGGCGGAGGAGATTGTCGCGGTCACGCGAGACCTGGGCCGCGATGTGGATCTCAGCCGGCCTGGCTTGTCGAAAAAGGCCCGGTCCGGATTCATGGTGCCGATGATCGACAGCGCGACCGTGACGCTCGACTCGCCCTTGCTGCGATTGGCGCTGCGGCCCGACGTCATCGCCGCGGTCTCCTCGTACCTGGGAATGGTGCCCGTGATCGCGTACCTGAACGTTTTCTATTCGGCGGCCGGCGCGGATGAAGCACGGTCCAGCCAGCTCTTTCACTGCGACGCGGATGCGACCACCCAGGTCAAGATCTTCGTGCTGTGCAGCGAGGTGACGCCGGCGAACGGGCCCTTGACCCTCCTCGACGCGCACACGTCGCGCACAGTCCGCCGCCGCCTGGGTTATCACTTCGGCGGGAAGATCAAGGACAAGCGCCTGACCGGTCTGATCGACGAAACCGACCATCACCGTATTGTCGGAGCCCCTGGGACGGTCTGCTTCGTCGACACCACGCAGTGCTTCCATTTCGGGAGCCGGGTGGAACGCGGGACGGCTTCGCGTCTCGTCACGATGATCCAGTACCTGACGCCCTCGTCCTTCATGCTGCCCCGAGATCACCGGCGTGGCTCACCGTTCCGGCACCTCGCCACGCCCGACATGAACCGGGTCCAGCGGCTGGTCCTCGGCGCCGCCTAGCCCTTCCGATCCCCTTTCCCTTATCCCCCTTCCCCTGTATCCTCCCCGGATGCACCTGAAATTTGGGGCCGCGACCGATCCCGGGCGGGTGCGGGCGCGAAACGAGGACCGCTTCGTCGCCGACGGGGATCTCCGCTTCTTTGCCGTGGTTGACGGCATGGGGGGGCACGCGGGTGGCGAGCTGGCGTCCGCCACGATCGCCGAGGCGGTTACGGCGTGCATCCGGGAGACTGCCGGAGATTCGGACAAGACCTGGCCGCTCGCCCTCGATGCCCGCCTGTCGGTGCTGGCCAACCGTCTCCAGGTGGCCATCCGCAGCGCCAACCGCACGCTTGCCACGCGCGCCCAGGCGGACGCGGCCCTCGAAGGCGGCGGCGCCACGCTGGCGGCGGCCCTCTTCGGCCACGATCGCCTTGCCGTGTCGAATGTAGGCGACTGCAGGGCCTATCTGCTGCGCGCAGGCAGTCTCTCGCAGATCACACGGGATCATTCGGTAGTGGCCGAGCAGGTCGCGCAGGGGCTGATTGATTCGGAGGCCGCCCGCACTCATCCCCTTCGCCACGTCGTGACGCGCGCCGTGTCGGGCCAGGCCGGCATGGCGGTCGATATCTTTGAGATGGAGGTGAAGGCCGGCGACCGGCTCGTCCTCTGTTCCGATGGAATTCACGGCGTGCTGACCGATAACGAGATCGCGATCCTGGTCTCGGCAAACGGCCCGCCCCTGGACGACGTCTGCCGCGCCGTGATCGACCAGGCAAACGCGCGCGGCGGCCCGGACAACGCGACGACGGTTGTCATTGAAGCCGTTCATGGCGATGAGCTCTAATCTCTAGAACCGAAGTACTGAGTGGCCACCATTCCGTCGCGAATCGGCAACTACGAGGTCCTCCGCCAGATTGCCTCCGGAGGGATGGGCTCCGTGTATCTCGGCCGCGATCCGGAACTCGACCGCCAGGTCGCGATCAAGGTGATTCGCGAGGAGATCCACGACCAGGAAGTCCTGGACCGGTTCTTCCGTGAGGCACGGGCAGCCGCCGCGCTGCGCCACCCGAACATCATCACGATCTACTCCAGCGGCCTGCAGGAGCACCAGCCGTACATGGCCATGGAGTTCGTCGATGGCGATTCGCTCGCCGATATCATCAAGCAGCGGCGACAACTGTCGCTGTCCGTCAAGGTTTCGTACCTCGAACAGATCTGCTCGGGCCTCCAATTCGCCCATAAAGCGGGGATCGTCCACCGGGACGTCAAACCCGCGAACGTCATGGTGGACCGGGAAGGCGTCGTGCGGATCCTCGACTTCGGCATCGCCCGAATCGAAGGGTCGGCGATGACGCAGGACGGCGCGCTGATCGGGTCGTTGAATTACATGTCTCCCGAGCAAATGCTCGGCCGCCCGGTTGATCATCGGAGCGATATTTTTTCTGTCGGCTCGGTGGCGTATGAGCTGCTGTGCTACCAGCAGGCGTTCAAGGGGGGGCTCAACGACGGACTGCTGCACCGGCTGCCGCATGAGGACCCGACGGCATTAACCGAGCTGTACCCCGGCCTGCCCCCCGCGCTCGAGCGTTTGATCATGCGCGCGCTGGAGAAGGCGCCGGAGAAGCGATTCCAGAGTCTCGCGGAGATGCGCAGCGCGATCATGGAGGCCCAGTCCGGGCGGCAGGGGCTTCACGCCAACCCGCCGCCCGAGGACGGAGGAACGGTTCGGATCCCCCGGGGGGAAGTGGCGCAACCGTTCACCGCCCTGTTCGTACCGCCGCCCGCCGATCCACAGGCACGGGAGCCTCTGACCCCCCACAGTATGGTCAGCGTCCGGGCGCCGGTTGCGAACGTGCCTGTGGAGCCCGAGGAGACTCCCTTCCCGCGCCCGCAGGGCCTGCAGTTGAAGAAGGAGGCCGCGGGAGCCGAGGCGCAACTGCCCTCCGCGACCTGGACGCAAAGGCACGCCGCGAACGTGACAAAACGCCCACCCGTCGCGGCCACGCCACCACCGCAGACGACCCGGCGCGCGCCCTCACGAAAGTGGATGCTCATCGGTGCAGGCGCGTGTGTGATCGCGGCGGCTGTGGCGTTTTCCCGGCTGACCGAGGCGCCGCCGACCGTGATAGAACAGGAGCGCCCAGGCATTGAGGCGGCGATGGGGCGTTTCCGGAACGCCTATCGAAACCGGGATTTGGAAGGTGTGACCGCCGCGTTCCCGACGCTGCCGGATGACACAAGGCGGACGATGCAGCGCGCGTTCGAGAACTGTCTCGTCTACGAAGTGACGTTCGCGGAAATGCAAGTGGCGCTGAATCCGGCCGATCCGGGCCGGGCCCAGGTCGACGTCCGCAGCACCCACACCTGCACCCCGAACTCTGGCGGGCGACAGACCACGACCACTCAACGCGACGTGTTTACCCTGCGGAAGGGCGGCGGGGCCTGGGTGATCGACAGCGCCGTCAGCGCGCCTGGTCCCTCAGCCGGCCGGACGCAGTAGCTCCGCCCTCACCGCCGCCGCGTCCGGCTCCTCATGGAGCGCGACGAATTCCCGCTCGACGGCATCGAACAGCTCAATCGCGGCCGGATCGAACTGCGACCCGCTGCCGGCCCGCAGACGTCGCGCGGCCTCCCCGGACCCCAGCGCAGCCCGGTAGGGACGTGCGGAGGTCATCGCATCGTAGCTGTCGGCGACGGCCATGATCCGTGCGTGCGGATGGATGTCCGTGCCACCCAGCCGGTCCGGATACCCCTGGCCGTCCCAGCGCTCGTGATGGCCGCGCACCGACGGGAGCGAGGCATTGAGGAACGGCAGCGACACGAGCATGTGGTAACCGATGATGACGTGCGCCTCGATTAATGCGCGCTCGCGCGCATCGAGAGCGCTCGGCTTCATCAGCACGGCATCGGGAACGCCGACCTTGCCGATGTCGTGCAGCATCCCTGCGCGGCGGATGGTTTCGAAATCGCCGACATGCTTGCCGCTGCAACGGGCGAGCACCAGTGAATACGCCGTCACACGCTCGGAATGCCCGGCCGTATAGGCGTCGCGTGCGTCGATGGCTCGGGCAAACGCCTCCAGCGTTGCGCGGAAATGGCGCTCGCGTTCGTCGTACAACTGGGCCGTCTCCAACGCGGCCGCCGCGTGACCGGCAAAGGCGGCTGCGTACTCGGCGAGCTCGGGAGCGAACTGCTCCACACCGAGCTTGTCGGCATACAGGACGCCAATCGGACCCGATCGGCCGAGCAGGGGTACGCAGATGACCGACCGCACGCCGGCGGCCATCACGCTCGCCGCTTGCTGCAACCGCGGATCCATCCGGATGTCATGAACGAGGAACACGTCGCGCGCCGTCAACGCCTGGTAGACGACCGTCGAACTGGCAAATTCGGACACCGACGAATACGCGCCGGCGGGGCGGACGGCCCTGGGCATCATCGCACCGGTTTCCGCATCGACCAGCAGGATCGCGGCGCGATCGGACTTGACGATGGAGGACAGGCGATCGAGGACGCGTTCGAGCAGCGCCGGCAGATCCTCGCACGCCATCATCTCGCGGCTGGTCGCGAGCAGGGCTTCCAGCACCAGCCGATCGACGTTGGGCGTGGGGCTCATCGCCACGCGCCGGAGAACGGTCTGCGACGAGACCGCCCCTTCAGTGATTG
>Ga0184637_10000740_pt1 | contig 23530 bp, 21 predicted proteins | sample PLM3_127_b2_FD_133143 | JGI IMG/M metagenome (GOLD analysis project Ga0184637, IMG submission 133143) | Groundwater sediment microbial communities from an aquifer in East River, Colorado, USA - PLM3_127_b2 | ecosystem: Environmental > Terrestrial > Soil > Riparian zone | place: USA: East River... | reverse complement strand
GCGCTGCGGGAACGGAATGGTAATGGCGCGCGCTCGGAAAGTCTCGACGATGGCCTTGTTGATTTCCCCGGTCGCCGGACCGAAATCGGCCACGTTCACCCAGGGAGCCACCGTGATGTTGATCGACGAATCGGCCAGCACGCTGATGCCGATAGCCGGAGCGGGTTCCTTCAGCACCCGCGGGTTGTTCTGCAGGACTTCCCCCACCGTCGCCAGCGCCTTGTTCAGGTCGGTGTCGTAAGCCACGCCGACCACGAGCCCGAGCTGGCGGATCTTGCCGTAGTTGTGCAGGATTTCACCGACGATGCTGCGGTTCGGAATCACCACCCGCGACAGGTCGGGGTGGCTCAGCACACTGTTGAAAAGACTGATGGTCTCCACCCGCCCCTCGACCCCGAGCATGGAAATGTATTCGCCGACCCGGAACGGTTTGGTGAAAATGATCGTCAGGCCGGCAACGAGATTGCCGAGTACGCCCTGCATTGCCAACGCGATGCCCGCACCCGCCAGTCCGACTCCGGCGATCAGCGGCAACAGTTCCACCCCCAGGTTCTGCAGGGCCATGATCGCGAACAGGCCCAGCACGAAGATGTGGACGATCCGCACCAGCAGCTCGCGAACGGGAGGTTCGAGATCGATATTGAGGAGCCCGCGTTGCATGATCCTGCCCACCCAGCGCCCTGCAAAGTACCCCGCGACTATGATGACGATCGCGATCAGAACCTTGGGACCGAACTTGATGGCAAGGTCGATGATCGTGCTCTTTATCTGCGTCAGCGTTTCAACATGCTCGTTCATGCAAACTCCCGTGAATGTCGTGAATGTCGTGAAGGTCGTGAATATCGTGAATGTCGTGACGAACGTGACGAACGTGACGGTCGTGACTCGTAAAACAAAAAAACGGAACCTGGAACTTAGACTAATTTCAGAGCACCGACCTCTCGCCTCTCGCCTCTCGCCTCTCGCCTCTCGCCTCTAGCCTCTAACCCCTGCCTTCAATCTTTCCATCGCCGCCACCAGACGAGCGCTGATGCCCGGTTCCCAGACCGAGTGACCGGCGTCGGGCACGATGATGTACTGCGCTTCCGGCCAGGCGCGGTGCAGGTCGTCTGCAGACACGATCGGACACACCATGTCGTAGCGTCCCTGCACGATGATTCCGGGAATAGGGCGCAACCTGCCCGCGTTCTCCAGCAGCGAGTTCTCGGGCAGAAAAATGTTGTTGGAAAAGTAGTGCGCCTCGATGCGGGCAAGCCCCAGCGCAACGATGTCCTCGGCAAAGTGCGCAACCGTGGAAGGGCTGGGCAGCAGAGTCGAGCAGGAACCTTCGTAGATGCTCCACTGATGCGCGGCCGGCATGTGCACTTCCGGATCGGGGTCGTTCAGCCTCTTCGAGTAAGCGGTTAGCAGGTCCCTGCGCTCCGCCTCGGGAACGAACTCGGCGAACTTGCGCCACGCTTCCGGGTAGACGAAGCGCATGCCGTAGAGAAACCAGTCGATCTCCAACTTGCGGCACAGAAAGATGCCGCGCAGCACCAGCGTCATACAGCGTTGCGGATGCGTTTCGCCGTAGGCCAGCGCCAGTGTGCTGCCCCATGAACCTCCGAATACGATCCACTTGTCGATACCGAGACAGGCACGCAGCTTCTCGATGTCGGCGATCAGTTTCGGGGTGGTGTTACCGGCGAGTTCGCCGTGTGGACGCGAGCGGCCGGCGCCGCGTTGGTCGAAGATCACGATGCGATAGTGCGCCGGATCAAAGAAGCGCCGGTGCATCGGGCTCGCGCCTGCGCCCGGTCCGCCATGCAGGAACACCACCGGCACGCCGTCGTCGTTTCCCGATACTTCCCAATACATCTCGTGGCGCTGGTCGAGCCTGAGATAACCGGACTGATGCGGCTCTATGTCGGGATAAAGTTCGGTGCGGATTCCTGGAGCAGCATAGTCCATGCAATCGATCCTGATGGGCTTTCATCGAGCCATAACAAAAACATGCAATCTGCTCAAAGGCGGCGTAAATGTGCCCGGCTATTGAGAATAACGTAACTGCATGACACTTCCCTCACCCCGACCCCTCTCCCGGAGGGAGAGGGACAACTGAAACCCTCGCCCTCCGGGAGAGGGCGCCGCGCAGCGGCGGGTGAGGGCAGCAGTCGCACAAGTGCTGTCACGCTGTTATGTAAAACGCAATAGTTCTTTCGTTAGAGCATGCGCACCCGGTAACCTTTTTCCGACAGGATCTGCAGAACGCTGTCCTGCCCGAGCAAATGTGCCGCACCGATGGTGATGAAATGCACATCGGATCCTTTCAGCATTGTTTCAATTTTCCCTGCCATCGCGATATTGCGATCCGTGATCAACTTCCGGTGAAACTCCTGCGCGAGCGCAGCCGGCAGTTTGTGTTCCTCGGTGGATACCGCGTCCTGCAGTTTTTTCCCGTCCCCGGACTTCCACGCGTTTACCATCGAATCGACCAGTGCCGGGATTTCCCCTTTGTCTATGGATTCCAGCGTTACCTGCAGCAGACTTTGCTGCAGGCGGTCGGACATGTTGTTCATCAAGGCTATCTGACCTCCGAACGATTCGAGTTCCACAACAGGCTTGCCGTCCTGCCTGGCCCGTCCGGCGAAATGCATGTCTACGCCGAGAGACGGGTCGAATCCAGCCTTGGCGTACTCGATCGAAGCGAGCGTGATCGCTACCAGAAAGGGCTTCATCGGTTGTGCCTGTTCCAGCGGAATCCCGTAGCGTTCCAGCGTCCTGGAAACTCTGGCCAGTAGCGGTCCCGGCAGGTTTTTCTGCAGCGTTTCCGGCGGCCGGTAAAGGGACCCCGAGATCGCCGCCATGACTGCCTGCTGATCGGTAGGGTCGGCTTCGAGCGCGACGATCTTCGACGCCTGATAGGCCTTTTCGACCACCGGCCCCATCGGGTACATGTCGCTGCGCCCGAGGTGAATCGATCCCAGCAGATACACGGCGTTACCCGCAGAGCGTACTTCCCAGATCTGCGGCGTGGCGCCTGTTTGCTGCGCCAGGATATTCCCGGCTGCCAGGGCTGCGACAAGCAGCAACAGGCGGTAGAGATGCCGGGCGATGGAGCGACGCATAAGACCTCGCTGCGGAAATCGGGAGACGCGCTGACCGGCGTCCGGTGCATTGCGCCGGTCCGGCTTGCAGCGAACCATAACAAAAACCGCGCCCCCCCACAAACGCGGCACCCGGACCGCGATGACCACAGTGGTCGCGGAGGGGCTCCCGTATAATCGCCGCAACCTGTTGATTACGGAGTATCCATGGACGAGCACTTGCGAAAGAGTGCGCTCGATTACCACCGCTTACCCACCCCCGGCAAGATTTCCGTCGTTCCCACCAAGGGCCTGATCAACCAGCGCGACCTCGCGCTATCCTAGTCAGAGCTGAGATTGTTTAACGCGACGGCAAGGTCAAGATCCTTCGACGCAAAGGCGCAAAGGCGCAAAGGCGCAAAGAAAATCCTTTCGAGGATCGAAATTGGCAGAAGTTCGGATCGGGCGAATGCCGTTCGCTCCCCTGGGTGAAACAGAATCCGCCTGTCCATCAGGCGCCTTGTACATTCGAAACGTTTTTGTCCTTCTTTGCGCCTTTGCGTCTTTGCGTCGAGGTTTTCGCGTTCTGGCAGCCATGAGTAGAGAAGCGAAAGTGCCATGACCGACCCCAGGACCCAGTCGGTATTGTTCGAAGAGCGTCGAGCGGACAACGGCGCACGCGCGGGCATCGCGCGCTTGAACGTCGAAAAGTCGCTGAATTCCCTGTCGCTGGACATGATCGACCTGCTCTTCGAGCGCCTTTCGGTGTGGGCGAGCGATCCCGGCATTGCGTTTGTGGTCCTGGAGGCGGCCGGCGAGAAGGCGTTTTGTGCCGGTGCCGACCTGCACAACCTTCACAGGAAAATGGTGGAGCATCATGCGTCGCCGCAACGCGACGACATTCGCGGCAACGCCTATGCGCTCGCCTTCTTCTCCCGGGAGTACCGCCTCGATTACCTGATTCACACTTATCCGAAGCCGGTGCTGTGCTGGGGGCACGGGATCGTGATGGGAGGCGGCCTTGGGCTGATGGCGGGGGCCAGCCATCGCGTGGTGACCGAGCACTCGCGCGTGGCCATGCCGGAGATCACCATCGGCCTGTATCCCGACGTCGGCGGCACCTGGCTGCTCAACCGCGCACCGGGCCGCAGCGGCCTTTTCCTCGCGCTCACCGGTGCCCAGTTGAACGCTGCCGATGCGCTATTCGCGCGGTTTGCGGACTACCAGATCGGACACGCCGACAAGGCCCGGGTCATGCAAAGCCTGATGCGGCAACCATGGACTGCGGACACTGAGGACGCTCATCGCCTGCTCACGGACGTCCTGCGCAACGTCGCGGTTGCGCGTCCTGCGCCCGGCCCGCTGCGCGAGCATTTCGACCTGGTCGGCGAGTTGTGCGGATACGCAACGCTGCCTGAAATCATCGCGGCCATCACCGGCGTGAAAACGCAGGACGCCTGGCTGGCAAAAGTCGCCGCGACGCTTGCCGCGGGGTCGCCCGGTTCGGCTGCGTTGTCGCATGCCCTGCAGCGGCGCATGCTGCGTGCCTCGCTGGCCGAAGTTTTCCGCGTCGAGTTGGTGGCGTCGCTGACCTGCGCCGCCCGTCCGGATCTTGCCGAGGGCATCCGCACGCTGCTGATAGACAAGGACAGGCACCCGCGCTGGCGGCCGGCGACGCCGGCAGAAGTGACGCCGGAATGGCTCGATGGTTTCTTCGCCAGTCCTTGGCAGGCGCGCGAGCATCCGCTTGCCGACCTCGGCGCCTGAAAGCAACGCCGTCCTGACAGACGGCCATAAACGCAATTAACACGAAGGGGCGCGAAGGAAGGACAAGAAAGGATCACGAAGGAGAACATAGAGACTGGATATGAACGACCAAGATGCCGAGAACGTCGGGAAACCTTCCATAAGCCAGGGCTATTTTGTCTACCAGATTCTTATATTCCTTGGCGTTCTTTCGGTTTATGTCCAATCTTTGTCTCTCCTTGGTGGCCCTTACTTCTTGCCTTTCCTTCGTGTACCTTCGTGTTGAAAGAGTTTCTCTTGGTTTAGGGGTTAAATATGAAAACCAGGATAGAGAAAGACACGTTCGGGGAGATCGAGGTCCCGGCGGAGAGGCTGTGGGGGGCGCAGACCCAGCGCAGCCTGCAGAACTTCCGTATTTCCGGTGAGCGCATGCCCGTGGAGCTGATCCGCGCGCTGGCGCTGGTGAAGCGTGCCGCCGCTGCGGTGAACATCGAACTCGGCCTGCTGGATGCAAAGAAGGGCAACGCCATCATCCAGGCAGCGGACGAGGTCATCGCCGGGGTGCATGACGAAGAGTTTCCCCTGGTGGTCTGGCAGACCGGCTCCGGTACCCAGACCAACATGAACATGAACGAGGTGGTCGCGAACCGTGCTTCGGAAATTCTCGGCGGCAGCCGCGGCGAGAAGCGCGTCGTGCACCCGAACGACGACGTCAACAAGGGGCAATCCTCCAACGATGTTTTTCCGACCGCGATGCATGTCGCAGCGCTGCGGATGTTGCATGACCGGCTGGTGCCGTCTCTGAAGATCTTGCGCGACACGCTGGCGCAAAAATCCAGGGCGTTTGACGACATCATCAAGATCGGCCGTACCCACCTGCAGGACGCCACTCCGCTGACGCTCGGGCAGGAATTCTCCGGTTACCTCTCCCAACTCGAACACGGCATCGCCCACGTGCAGGCGTCATTGACGCACTTGTGCGAGCTGGCGCTGGGCGGCACCGCCGTGGGTACCGGGCTGAACGCGCATCCGGAGTTTGGCGCGCGGGTGGCGAAAGAACTGGGGAAGGCGACCGGACTGCCTTTCGTCTCGGCGCGCAACAAATTCGAGGCGCTGGCGGCCAACGATGCGCTCGTTCACGCGCACGGGGCGCTGAAAACGCTGGCGGCATCGCTGATGAAGATCGCCAACGACATCCGCTGGCTGGCGTCCGGCCCGCGCTGTGGTATCGGCGAGCTCAGAATTCCCGAGAACGAACCCGGTAGCTCGATCATGCCGGGCAAGGTGAACCCCACGCAGTCGGAAGCACTGACCATGGCTTGTTGCCAGGTGTTCGGCAACGACGTGGTCATCAACGTCGGCGGCTCGATGGGCAACTTCGAGTTGAATGTGTTCAAGCCGGTGATCATCCACAATTTCCTGCAGAGCGTCCGGCTGCTCGCCGACGGCGCGGTGAGCTTCAACGACAATTGCGCGGTCGGCATCGAACCGAACCGCGAACGCATCGAAAAGTCGGTGCGCGAATCATTGATGCTTGTCACGGCGCTCAATCCGCACATCGGTTACGAGAAGGCCGCGCAGATCGCCAACAAAGCCTACCAGCAAGGCACCACGCTCAAGGAAGCGGCCGTGAAGCTCGGCTATGTCACTGCGGAACAGTTCGACCAGTGGGTCCGGCCCGAAGATATGGTCGGTAAGACCAAGACCTGAAACGCGTTTAACGCAAAGGTCGCAAAGGTACGCAAAGGAAAGACAAGGCAGGGCTGATGATCAAAGAAAAACGTGGGCACACGATCCACCCTGGAAGGTTTCCCATTCCACGAGGCGTTTTTGCAGTTCACCTTCGTTCCTGGTTTTCCTTCGCGTACATTTGCGTCCTTTGCGTTGAAAAGGGGTGGGTTTGGATCCAGATGGAGATTTGGCGAAGCTGATGGCGAACTTTCCCCGAGCGGGAAAAGTGGAGTGGATCGGCATCCGGCTCGAACGGCGGGCGCCGCTGGCGGCACTCGATCGGGTGGACGCGGTCGCAGGCTACGGTCTCGCAGGCGATCACTATGCATCCAAGAACAACGGCAACCGCCAGGTTACGCTGATCCAGGCGGAACACCTGGAAGCCGTGGCGAAGCTGCTCGGCAAGCCGGAGGTACGTCCCGAGTGGGTCCGGCGCAACATTGTGGTTGCGGGTATCAACCTCTATGCACTGCGTGACCGCCGTTTCCGTATTGGCGATACGGTGCTGGAAGGCACCGGTACCTGCGATCCGTGTTCGCGGATGGAAGAGGCGTTGGGAGTGGGGGGTTACAACGCCATGCGCGGGCACGGCGGCATTATCGCGCGCATCGTCGATGGTGGAATGATCCGGCTCGGCGATCGCGTCGAGCCGGCCGATGGCCGTCGTGAAGAGCGTTGACGCAGCAGCTTCAGCCGTAAGTGTTTCACCTTAAGGGCGCAGAGGAAGGGCAAGAGAGGTCGCAGAGTAAATCAGGGTAAGGATCCCGGGGCACTAGAACGTGTACCTCTGTATTGGGATCATCTCCTGTTTTCTCTGCGTTCCTTTGCGCCCTTTGCGCCTTTGCGTTGAGGTTGAGGTTTGAGTGGTGGTGACAGCCGGCCGATGGCCGGCCACATGGAAGAGGAAAGGTTAAAGAGGAGAGAGAAAAGAGAAAAGAGGAAAGAGGAAAGATGGAAACCGCAAAGCCTCATTTGTAGAAATCGGCACTTGATCTGACATACAGTGTCCGTCGGAAAGTGATTCGCTTTGAGAAACGCCGACCCAATCGAGTTGCCCAGTTCGCCCTCACCCTACCCTCTCCCGGAGGGAGAGGGGCCATTTGTATGGCTGAGAGGGAAGACAACTCCCTTCTCCCCTCGGGACAAGTGAACACTTGAAGCGGAGCAGAAGGTTTGGGAATGAGGGAATTGCAGGAAAGCAGTTCGATCTGATCTGACGTTCCTTGAGCGAGCAAATCTCAATTGCTACACCTCATTGACGTCGTCTTTATCTTTCCTCTTTTCTCTTTCCTCTTTCCTCTGATTTTCTCCCCGGCACCTAGCACCCGGCACTGTTGTTTCTCCGCCCCTCACTTGACCTGTCTGCAAGCTTCCCCGAGACTCATCCAAGCCGCGACCAACTGCGTATCATTTCCGCTGTACAAGCCCACCAAGGAGAATTTGCATGGATACCTATTACCACCCGCACGATTTGTCCAAGTTCGCCGAGATGGGCAAGGGCAACAAGGAGTTATGGGAAAAATTCATCGGTTACTACGGTGCGGTGTTTGCCGAGGGCGCGTTGTCGGAGCGGGAGAAGGCGTTGATTGCGCTGGGCGTGGCCCATGCGGTGCAATGCCCCTACTGTATTGACGCCTATACCGAGGCCTGCCTCGAGAAGGGCTCGAACGTTGAGGAGATGACCGAGGCGGTCCATGTTGCATGTGCCATTCGAGGGGGCTCGTCGCTGGTGCATGGCGTGCAGATGCGCAACGTGGTCGACAAATTGTCGATGTGAGACTGCGGACATGGGGCTCACACTCGTTTCCAGGAGGGACCCGCTGGCTTCGAGCCAGGTGCAGTTGAATCGGCTTGCGGCGACGAAGACCTGTCCGCCGTTCGACGAAAAGCTGGCAACATCGGGAATTCAGCCGCTTCACGCCACGGGGATCACGGTTTTTCAGATCAACGTCGGAAAGTTCTGCAATCAAACCTGCCGGCACTGCCACGTCGATGCCGGTCCCGCGCGCACCGAGCAGATGACGCGCGAGACGGCCGAGTTGTGCATCAGGGTGCTGTCGCAGACCGACATCCCCACCGTCGATATCACCGGTGGAGCGCCGGAGCTCAATCCTAATTTCCGCTGGCTGGTCGCGCAGGCGCGCGCATTGGGGCGTCATGTCATCGACCGCTGCAACCTCACCGTCCTGCTGCTGAAGCCGCAGGCTGACCTCGCCGAGTTCCTGGCGAGCAATCGCGTGGAAGTGGTGGCCTCGCTGCCGTACTTCCAGTCTTCGCAAACCGATGCCCAGCGCGGGGACGGAGTATTCGAGAAATCGATCCTGGCAATGCAGATGCTGAACCACCTGGGTTACGGCGTCGAAGGCAGCGGCCTTGCGTTGAATCTGGTGCACAACCCGGTCGGGGCCTTTCTGCCGCCGAAGCAGGATGCCGCCGAGGCACAGTTCCGTCGCGAATTGACGCGGCGCCACGGCGTGACTTTCAACCACCTGTACACGATCACCAACATGCCGATCAGCCGCTTTCTCAAATTCCTCATCGAGAGCGGCAACTACGAGGGATACATGGAGCGGCTGGCAAACGCGTTCAATCCCGCCGCGGCCGCGGGCGTGATGTGCCGCTACACGCTGTCGGTCGGCTGGGAGGGCACGCTCTACGACTGCGACTTCAACCAGATGCTGGATTTGCCGCTGGGCAACGGAGCGCCGAGGCATATTCGCGACTTCGACACCGCGAAATTGAACACCAGGCGGATTGTCACCGCGAATCACTGCTACGGCTGCACCGCCGGTTCCGGCTCATCGTGCGGCGGCGCCGTGACCTAGCTTCGCACAATGACAGCCGGCCTATGGCCGGCAACTAAGAGCGTTGACGCAAAGGGTTCCTTTGCGTCGAACGCTCTTGATTTTCCATTTTTTGTTTCAAGGACTGCGACGACAGAAAACAAAAACCCCGCTGCGTGTCGCCACGGAGCGGGGTTGGTGCACATGTCCTGGTTATTTGATTCCCAGAATCGCCATTGCCTTGGCCAAGGTGTCTACCGACTCCTGGTGCTTGCCGGCGTTGTGCAACGTCTCGCCTTCGGCCCGCAGCTTCTTCACCTCGGTGAGCTTGTCGGCGGAGATGTTCGGCTTCTTCGCCATTGCTTCGTCGATTTTCTTCATGTCCATCGGGCAGTGTATCGCGAACGCGCTGCCCGCCATTGCGAACATTACGGCAGCAATCAGAGTGCGTAGTTTCATCGTCGTCTCCTCGTCTCTTGTTCGGGCCGTTCCTGGCCGCTCCCGTTTGACGGCGGTCAATTGCCTTCGTTCCGGGACGCCTGCAGATTCTATACCTTTGCGAGAAGGATAAAATAGCGTCCTTCATTATCAGTGCATTGCAGACCGTTGTCTCCATCTGACGACTTTAGGCCGCCGCCCTATACCCGAGATTGGCTGGCGCAACGTCTTCTCCGGCAGGGCATCCTCCCGGAGGACGCCAATTTTCCCCGTTACACCCATCCCCCAGAGCGCAAGCCGGTACCGGCTGCGGTGCTGGTACCGGTGGTGAACCAGCCGGCCGGGCCGACGCTGCTTTTCACCCAGCGCACCGCCCATCTACACGACCATGCCGGGCAGATCAGCTTCCCCGGCGGACGCGTAGATAAAGGCGATCCCGACCGGATCGCCACCGCATTGCGCGAAGCCGAAGAGGAGACCGGACTGAGCCGGCAGTGCGTCGAGATCATCGGGCGCCTGCCCGACTACGATATCCTGACCGGATTCCGGGTGACGCCGATCGTCGGATGGGTGGAGCCTCCGTTCGACCTGAGGCCCGATCCGTTCGAAGTGGCCGACGTTTTCGAAGTGCCGCTGGAATTCTTTCTCGACCCGGTGAACCATCAACGCCACGACGACGTATTCAACGGCCGCAGCCGCCACTTCTATTCGATGGCCTACGGCGATCGCTATATCTGGGGCGCCACGGCCGGGATGCTGTACACGCTCTATCAGATTCTCACCGGCAGGTCCTGAGCGATGGGAAGGGACGTGAGGCGTGAAAGGCCGTGAATCCCGTGAATATCGTGAATGTCGTAACTGCAGTTGGCAATCCAATGCGAACTGACTACCGATTTCGATTGATTTGGTTTCTATCAGACTTTTTGATCTGAGTACTTCGAATCACGGTATTCACGACATTCACGTCATTCACGACATTCACGGATTCGCGATGATTGAACTCCTGACACTGTTGATTTTCGTTGCCGGCGCATTGTTCTGGACCGACAGCATGCGTGCGCGCGAAGCGGCGCTCGACGCCGGCCGCCGCGCCTGCGCCGCGGAAGGCGTGCAGTTGCTCGATTGGACGGTGATGCTGAAACAGACTCGGATCGGCCGTGACGACGAGGGCCGGGTGCGGGTGAAGCGGGTGTACGAGTTCGAATTCAGCGATACCGGCGACAACCGCATCAAGGGCAGCATCACGCTGCTGGGCCGGGAACTGCTGGCGCTGAATCTTCCGGTCGCGGCACTCATTCCATCCAGCGTCGTCCGGCTGCACTGATTCATCTTCTCGGCATTTCATCCGGTGCCGGCGCGCGCCGGCAGAGCTTCCCTAGCCCGGATAATTCATGAAGACGCCCCGTGTGCGGATAATCGCTGGCGTGCCGTGTCTATGAGCAAGCTCTTGCGCGGTACTGTGTGTCGCGTCGGGCTACTCGGGCGCTGGCGGCCGATTTCCGGCCATTTGCGGCATGCCTGCCTGGCCGATAGAGTGGTCTATCGGCTGCGGCAGTCGAGCCGCAATTGTCTCGGAACTTGACTCGCCATCATCCCGAGTCCCTCATGAATTATCCAGGCTAGGAACGCCTTGCCGACAACAGCTTGTGCAAGCTGATTTTTCGGACTTCGAATTTGCTGGTCTCGATGTGGGCCCGTAGTAACCCGATGGCGCGATCGGCGTCGTTCCGCAGCACCCCGCGCAGAATCTGCGCATGCTCCAGGTAGGTGGCGGCGATGCGGCCGGTTTCGGTGAAATCGAGCCGGCGCAGCAAGTGGATGCGTTCTGTCACCTCCTGATGGCAGCGTGCCATCTCGCGATTGCCTGTGGCGGCAACTAGTGTGCAGTGAAACGCTTCGTCCAGCGCGCACACCCGCTCCCCGTCGTCGAGCCTTGCATCCGGTGGTATCAGCCAGACTGATTTCAGTTCCTCCAGGTTGGGGCGCTCGGCCTGATCGCAGAGCTGTTTCACCGCGGCGGTTTCGAGCGCGATGCGCAGATCGTACAGATCGTCGAACTGCTTGAAGTCGAGTTCGCGAACGCTCCAGCCGCTGCGAGAGTGCACCTGCAGGTAGCCCTCGCGCTCCAGGCGGTAAAGCGCTTCGCGCGCCGGGGTGCGGCTGACGTTCAGCCGCCCGGCGATCTCGTTCTCAGTAAAACGATCCCCGGGCAGCAGGCGGAAATCGAAGATGTCTTGCTTGATGCCCTGATACACGGACTCGGCAAGCGACGGTTTGCGTTCCTGGTCCGTCGCCACTTTCTTGCGCTTGCCGGCGGCAGGCCTGGCGGTCGCCGACCGGCCTCGATTTCCGTTCCGCTTCAACGCGCGGCCTTGCTGGCGAGATACGCGCGCCAGCCGCCGAGGTGCGAGATCTCCTCGGCGCCGTGCACCGCCCAACTCTCGCACAGGAAACCCTGAACCCACTCGCCGTCATTAAGTTCGACGCGGCCGATTCCCAGCGGCGACGGAATCCCCGCTACGAACGAGCCATACTCGGCTACGGGCAGCCTCCACACCTCGACGTCGATCACGTTCCCGTTGTCGGCATCGCGAACCAGGCCGGGTTTTGGCGGCGTCGTACCGGGCAACGCGAACAGCCGGTAACGCGCCGTGGTGCGCGCCGGTTTTTCCAACCGCGCCCCGCGCTCGGTCAATTGATGATTGAGCGGCAGTCCCGACAGGTGCGCCCCGACCACTGCCACGCGCACGCTATCGTCGCCGGTGGTGATCGGTGCGGGCGGCGGCAGCACTTCGTCCAGTGCGCCGAGCTTGAGCCCGGTGAGATGATGCAAGCGCTGCGCCAGATCCGCGAGCATGAGATCGGTTCCAGCCGGCGCGATCAGAGTGATGCCGAAAGGCAGGCCGTCCGGCCGCATCGAGCCTGGAACCGCGCAGGCGGCGAGGTCCATGAGGTTTACGAAATTGGTGTAGTGCCCAAGCCTACGGTTGTTGAGAAACGGTTCCGCAAGTACTTCCTTGATGCTGTAGATGGTCGGTGCGGTCGGTACCACCAGCACGTCGGCTCGGTCCCAAAGTCCTGCTGCGCGCTTCTTCAGCGCCTCCAGCTTGGTCAGCCCGGAGAAAAGGTCCGCGGCCGAGAACTTGGATGCTCCCTCGATGATCTTGCGCACCACCGGGTGCACCTGGTCGGGACGGCTTTCGAAGAACGGCCGGATTGCTGCCAGCCGCTCCGCCACCCAGGGCCCTTCGTAGAGCAGCGCAGCGGTTTCCAGGAACACCGAGAAATCGACGCCGATCGGCCTGCCGCCGAGGCCTTCGAGCTTGTCGACGGCGTCGTTGAATGCGTGCCTCGCGTGGTCGTCGCCATGGAACTCGAGCGTTTCGGGCAGCGCGAAAGTAAAGCGCTCGGGCAGCGGCGGGACGGAAAGATTCAGGCCGCGCGACCAGGGGTCGTCCGCATCCGGGCCGCGTGCCACAGCGAGTACCGCGACCGCGTCGGGAACGGTGAGCGCGAACACCGATACGCAGTCCAGCGACTGGCAGGCAGGTACCACGCCGCGCGCGCTGATCAGGCCGCGGCTGGGTTTCAAACCGACGATGTTGTTGAATCCGGCCGGTACCCGGCCCGACCCTGCGGTGTCGGTCCCAAGCGAAAAGCTCACTTCGCCGCGGGCGACCGTGACCGCGGAGCCGGAACTGGAGCCTCCGGAGATATACTCGGGCCTGAATGCGTTGGGCACTGCGCCGTAGGGCGAACGCGTGCCCACCAATCCGGTGGCGAACTGGTCCAGATTGGTCTTGCCGACCAGGATGGCGCCGGCTGCCTCGAGTTTCTCCACCGCTGTGGCGGAGCGCTCGGGAACGTAGGAAAAGGCGGGACAGGCCGCGGTGGTCGGCAGTCCGGCAACGTCGATGTTGTCCTTGACCGCGAACGGGACCCCGTACAGCGGCAAGCGGTCGATTGCGCGCGGGTCGTCGCGCAGCAACCGTTCGAGTTGGCGGGCGCGGCGTTTGAGCGCGTCGGGCCCGACCCTGCAAATCCAGGCGCAGGCATAGGCTTCATCGTCCCCGGACTGCAGTGATTCCACCGCTGCGCCGGGTGTACGCTTGCCCGACCGGTAATCGGCGAGCAGCGAAGGTATGATCATGGACACTGCTTTCCCCCGTGTTGCATCTTGTATACCATTGAGTATACCAAGGGAGCGCAAACTGGGCGTGGCGTGGTTCTCTCGTCGGGTTCATCGGCGCCGCCCGGCAAGGCAGACTGATCAGTGAGGAGGGTAAAAAAATGGCAACCAAGGGGATCGAGGCTGAGCCGTACGAACTGGAATTCGATCCGAACACCACGGCGTTGCTGATCATCGACATGCAGCGCGATTTCGTCATGCCGGGCGGATTCGGCGAGGCACTGGGCAACGACGTCACGCCGCTGCAGGCGACCATCGCGCCGACGAAGCGGGTGCTGGAGGCGGCGCGCAAGAAGGGCATGCTGGTCATCCACACCCGCGAGGGCCATCGGCCGGACCTCACCGACTGCCCGCCAACCAAACTGGTGCGGGGCAGAGGAAAGACGCGCATCGGCGATCCAGGACCGATGGGGCGCATCCTGGTGCGCGGAGAAATCGGCCACGATATCGTGCCGGAACTGTATCCCGCGCCCGGGGAGCCGGTGATCGACAAACCCGGCAAGGGCGCATTCTACGCCACCGACCTCGAGCTTATCCTGCGCGACCGCGGCATCAAGACGCTGATCGTATGCGGCGTAACGACCGAAGTCTGCGTCAACACCAGCGTGCGCGAAGCCAATGACCGCGGCTACGAATGCGTGGTGCTGTCCGATTGCGTCGGGTCGTATTTCCCGGAGTTCCAGAAAGCCGCGCTCGCCATGATCAAGGCCCAGGGTGGCATCTTCGGCTGGGTGTCGGACTCCCGCCGTGCACTGGCCGCGCTCGGTGCGTGAGGTCAACAACTCGGCTGTGGGGCGCGGTTCGGGCGGTTCCGTGACAGACGACGGGAAGGTCTTGTTTGCGAACAGCGTCGGCGCGTGCGTGCCGTTGCACGCCCGCGCGCAGGTACACAGCGTTTTCCTGTGCGCCTGCAACATCGAAACGGATTCCGGCGAACTGGTAACGCTCCTCGCACCCGGCTCCGGCAATCTCCCCCACGGAATCCGCTGCGCCTTGCCGTTCGCGCCGCTTTACACGCGGTTGCGCCAGGGGCAGGCGGCGACACTCGAAGGCGCAGCATTGCGCATTCCCGTTGTAAATTTCGTGATGGATTTCTCCCGCGCCGCAGTCTGGAATGGAACGGTCGCCGCGTCGCCCGGCCTGCGCGGCGCGGGGGTGCAAGGAGCGCTCCGCGAATTGTGCGGGACGCTGCGCGCGCGCGCGCCGGATCAGGGCGTCGCGCCGGCGCTGTTCTCCTCCGGCAGCCCTCACTCCACGCTCGAGCGCGCGCTGGTCGCGCGCATGGCGCAAACGCTGCCGATTCTCGCGCGCGCGACCGAAACAAACGATGCCGGCGCAGTCGTTTCGGCCTTGAGCGCACTGGTGGGCCTCGGCGCCGGGCTCACGCCGGCGGGAGACGACTTCATCGTCGGTTACTACGCGGCACTGTGGAGCCGTTCGTGCCGGGAACCCGGCATCGCCGCGCTGCTGCGCGCGCTCGCGGTGCCTATCGGGCAATTGTCGCTGCATACCAACGCGATCAGCCGTCAAATGCTGCACGACGCGCTTCAAGGCCATTTCGCGGAGCGCCTGACCGAAGTCGTGCGTTGCGTTTGCGATGGCGGCGACGTCGCTGGCGCCGCCATGCGGGCGCTGGAAGTCGGACACAGTTCGGGTGCGGACCTTTTGTGCGGGCTGCTGTTCGGATATTCGCCCACGCTGATTGCGCGGCTGATCCACGCCTCCGCCACAGACCATCATTTCGGAAATCGCCGTGCCGCGCACGCGGCGACAATCGCCGGCTGATCCGGGAGAACGGGACTTGTCGGCCACGCTGGTGAAAATTGTGCCCCGGGAATACCGGGACTCGGTCTCGCTGATGCAACTGTCCGCGATGCTGGGGAAGCTCCCGGGCGTGGAACAGGCTTCGGCCGTGATGGCCACCGAGAACAACCTGGCGTTGCTCGCGGAAGCGGGACTGCGCGTGGATGCGAAAGGCGCGAGTGCGAGTGACCTGCTGATCGTGGTGCAGGGAGAGAAGTCGGCGCTGCCTTCCGCAATCGAAGAAGCGGTGAAGAGTCTCACGCGGCAGACCGAGGACAACGGCGCAGAAGCGCGGGCGGCGCTGCGCCCGCGCAGCATCCAGATGGCGCTGAAGACCACGCCGGAAGGCAACATGGCGCTCATTTCCACTCCGGGGGACTATGCGGCGGCCGAAGCGATGAAGGCGCTGCGCCTCGGGCTCAACGTGATGTTGTTCAGCAACAACGTCTCCGAGGCGGAAGAACTCCTGCTCAAGCGTTTCGCGCGCGATGCCGATCTCATCGTCATGGGCCCAGACTGCGGCACCGCGATCATCAACGGAACACCGCTCGCCTTTGCCAACGTGGTGCGGCGCGGGCCAATCGGTGTGGTGGGCGCCTCGGGCACCGGGTTGCAGCAGGTCACCGTGCTGGTGGACCGGCTTGGCTCGGGAATCTCGCAGGCGATCGGCACCGGCGGGCGCGATCTGCACCGCGATATCGGCGCGATCTCGATGCTCAAGGGGCTGAAGGACCTGGCCGCGGATCCCGCCACCCAGGTCATCGTGCTGATATCAAAACCGCCCGCTCCCGAAGTGGCCGAGCGCGTGCTCGCCGAGGCCGCCAAGGCCGGCAAGCCGGTGGTGGTGAACTTCCTCGGCACGGATCCCAGGCAGATTGGGCGCAAAGGCGTGCACGCAGTGAAAACACTGGAAGATGCGGCGCGCGCGGCCGTCGCCATCGCCAAGGGCGAGAAGCCGCGTGACAGTTACGCCGAACCGCCGTCCGCACCGTCCGCGCTTCCGCGCTTCGCCGATACGCAGCGCTATGTGCGCGGGCTCTACAGCGGCGGGACATTCTGTTACGAGGCCACGCTGCTGCTCGGTGAACTACTGGGCGACGTGCACTCCAATACGCCCACGCGCGGAACCACTGAGCTTGCCGACGTTTGGCAAAGCAGGCAGCACACGCTGGTCGACCTCGGAGACGACGTTTTCACGCGTGGGCGTCCGCATCCGATGATCGACTACCGCCTGCGCACGGAGCGCATCGCCAGGGAGGCGGAGGACCCGGAGACCGCCGTGATCCTGCTCGACGTGGTGCTGGGATACGGCAGCCACATGGATCCGTCGAGCGAACTGGTGCCGGCGATCCATCGCGCGCGCGCTACCGCGTCCGAGCAGGGAAGAACCATCGTCTTCGTCGGCCAGATCTGCGGCACCGCCGCCGATCCGCAGGATTTCGCCCGGCAGGCGCGGGCGCTTTCCGATGCCGGAATGCTGTTCGCCGAAAGCAACGCGCAGGCCGTTCGTCTCGCGGCCGGCATCGCCCCCACGCTCGCCCCGTCGCAGGCGCAGCGGATGCTCAAAACGTAGTGCAGGCCCAGAGCGCAATGAACAAGCTGTTCCAGGAAAACCAGCCGCTGATCAACGTCGGATTGCAGTCGTTCGCCGATTCCATCGTAGCGGCCGGGGGCAAGGCGGTGCAACTCGATTGGACTCCACCCGCCGGCGGCAACCGCGCGGCCGGCTGGTGCCTGGCGCAGTTGCTGAACCATCCATCGCTGGAAACCGCGAACGAGAAAGCCTACGCCGCCTTCCTCGCCGCGCAGCCGGTGCTGGCCGGGGTCGGCGTCGCGCGCGAGCACCTGCCGGGCATGGACGATCGCATGATTCTGCACGCCGGACCGCCGATTGCCTGGATGGAAATGTGCGGGCCGATGCAGGGGGCGGTGATCGGCGCGATCCTTTACGAAGGCTGGGCGGCGGATGCAGACGCGGCCCGGCGGCTGGCCGGCAGCGGCAGCATCGCTTTCGAGCCCGCGCATCATCACGCCGCAGTTGGGCCGATGGCGGGGGTCATCAGCCCGTCGATGCCGGTATGGATCGTCGAGAATGCGGCGGGCAGGAACCGCGCGTTCTCCAACCTGAACGAGGGCCTCGGCAAGGTGCTGCGCTTCGGCGCCAATTCTCCGGAAGTGATCAAGCGCCTGCAGTGGATGGCGCAAGTGCTTGCGCCGGCGCTCGCTGCCGCGCTCGCGAAGCTGGGACCGATGGAACTCAAGCCGCTGATCGCGCAGGCGCTGCAGATGGGCGACGAAGTCCACAACCGCAACGCGGCCGCGTCGTCGTTGTTCCTGAAAAAGATCGTGCCCGCAGCGCTGTACTCCGGCTTCGACGCGGCGAAAATCGCCGATGCGGTGACGTTCATCGCCGGCAACGATCACTTCTTCCTGAACCTGTCGATGGCGGCGTGTAAGACCATGCTCGACGCCGCGCACGGCGTGCCGGGCAGCAGCCTGGTCACCGCGATGTCGCGCAACGGCGTGCGCTTCGGCATCCGCCTTTCGGGAACCGGCGAACAATGGTTCGAAGCGCCGTCTCCGGTGGTGGGCGGACTGTACTTCCCGAGTTACGGACCGGAGCACGCGGCGCCGGACATGGGCGACAGCTCGATCACCGAGACTGCGGGCCTTGGCGGCTTCGCCATGGCCACGGCGCCGGCAATCGTCCAGTTCGTCGGCGGCACCCCGCAGGACGCGGTCGCCAATACGCGCGAAATGCGGCACATCACGCTGGGACGCAACAGCGCATTCACGCTGCCGGCGATGAATTTCAGCGGCACGCCCGCCGGCATCGACGCCCGCCGCGTGCTCGACACCAACATCACGCCGATCATCAACACCGGCATCGCGCACAAGGAAGCCGGGATCGGCCAGATCGGCGCCGGCATCACGCGCGCGCCACTCGAGTGCTTCACCCTTGGCATCATCGCGCTGGCGTCGCGGGTCGGCGTCGGTATGCCCGGCAGCATCCGCTCCACACCCTCATAGAGGAGATCGCGATGGCCAAGCGCAAGCACACGGCGGTCGTTGCTGTCGGCGGCAATTCGCTGATCGTGGACGATCAGCACCAGTCGATTCCCGACCAGGTCAAGGCGGCGACGATGACGTCGCATTACGTCGCCGACATGGTCGAGGCCGGCTGGACCGTGGTCCTTACCCATGGCAACGGGCCGCAGGTGGGCTTCATCCTGCGCCGCTCGGGAATCGCGAAGGGCGTGGTGCCCGAGGTGCCGGTGGACTATGCCGACGCCGACACCCAGGGCGCGATCGGCTACATGTTCCAGCGCGCGCTCTATAACGAGTTCCAGCGCCGCAAGCTCAAGCGCAAAGTGGTGGCCGTGGTTACCCAGGTGCTGGTGGATCCGAACGATCCCGCGTTCCGAAATCCGACCAAGCCGATCGGCGCGCACATGACCGAGGACGTGGCCAACTCCCTGGCGAACGATTTCGGCTGGATCGTGAAGGAGGACGCCGGCCGTGGCTGGCGGCGCGTGGTGGCCTCTCCGATGGCGCAGCAGATCATCGAGCGCGACATCATCGAGGCACTGATCGATCTGGGCTACATCGTGATCGCCTGCGGCGGCGGCGGCATTCCGGTGCTGCGCGACGCGCAGGGCGACCTGCAGGGGCTCGAGGCGGTGATCGACAAGGACTTCGCCTCCAGCCTTCTGGCACGAGACCTCGGCGCGGAACTGTTCGTAGTGTCCACCGGCGTGGAGAAAGTGGCGTTCGACTTCGGCAAACCCACGCAACGCTGGCTCGAACGCATCACGCTGGCGGAGGCGCGCAAGTATCTTGCTGAAGGCCAGTTCCCGAAAGGAAGCATGGGCCCGAAGATCGAGGCGATCATTTCATTTCTGGAGGGCGGCGGCACGCGCGCGCTGATCACCAACCCGCCCAATCTCGGGCGCGCGTTAACCGGCGCCACAGGCACGCACATCGTGCCCGCCTGAGCCGCTACCTGTAAAGCTTCAACAGACTGCTTCCAGAATGGCATGCCAACGCGCGCCCGAGACGCAGGGCCGCGTGGTTGTCGATTTGGCCGAAGTCCTCGCACAGCGGTTAAGCTTCGGCGCGCAGTCGTGTGTTGACTGCGCGCCGAAACTTGGGCACCCGCGCGAGGATACGGGTGCGGCCTCATGAGACGGCCGCGTGGCCCTGCGCCTTACCAACCGTCAACCCGGCGCGGCCGAGGTCTGGCGCGACATCGCCAGACAGAGCGCACCGAACATCACGTAACCGAGCGACACCATCGGCGAGACCATCCAGCCCAGCTGCGGCCCGTGTATCAGGCCGACGTAGGCCAGTGCCGCGCCGATGACAGCGACGATCGCGGCGTGTGTCAGCTTGCGGTCGATGATAAAGGCGGCCATCGCGCCCAGCACCATGCCGGCCAGCACTGACCCGCCGCCGAGCACGGCCATCCCCTGGTAGACAACGCCGACCTGCGCCAGCGCGGCAAAGCCGACTTTGTCGGCGCTACTACCTGCCACCTGCAGCGCGCTGTCCATGTTGATCTTGGCCCACTCGGCGATGTTCGGGATGATCGCCAGCACCACCGCCGGCGCATGGTTGGAAGGGCTCGCCTGGAACGCCTGCGCGCCGATCACCAGGCCGATGTACAGCAAGATCGGCAGGATCGCCACCAGCGGGATGACATTGAGCAGCAGCGCGGTGAGTCCGAGGAAACACACCAGCGCAATCGCGATCCCGGTGGCGAACGAGTAACCGATGCGGCCGCCCACCGATTTCCAGCCTGGATGGCCGATATAGACCGCGGGCGGAAACGGGCTTCCCAGCATCGAACCCACGATCGCCCCGATGCCGTCTGCGGCGAGGATCTTGCGCAGGTTGTAGTTGTCCCCTGCCGCGGAGGCGCTCTCCACGTTGTTCATTGCCTCGGTGAAGTTGTAGATTCCCAGCGGAATGGCGGTGGCCAACAGCGGTGCGATTCCCGCCAGACCGCGGAACACGTCTGCCGAGAACCACGGCAGGTGCAGGCCGAATTGCTCGAAGGCCTTGCCCACTTCGGCTCCCTTCATGTAGTCGCTCCAGCCGAATGCGGCCGCGAGCCAGCCGATCGCAGCGCCGAGAATCACCGCCGCGAGGCCGCCGGGAATTCCACCCGGCAGGCGGATGTTCGCGGTCCAGGCGATCAGCACGATGGCGAAGCAAGCCAGGCCGATCCACGGCACCTCCCACATCTGAAACGCCGGGCGCATCGAGATGAAAGCGATTGAGATACCGGCCAGCGTGCCGAGCATCGCCGCGCGCGGCGTGACCTTCCGGATCCACGGCCCGACGAAGCAGCCCAGCAGCACGATCACGCCGATGATGAAGCACCACGCCAGCCCCGCCGCATAGGCGAGCATCGCGTCCTTGGTGGCGAGGTAGGTCGGCAACATGACCACCAGCACCACGATGAACATGTGCGGAACGCTCGGCCCGTACGGCATCGCCGTGACGTCGGAGCGGCCCTCCTTCTTCGCCAGTTGCCATGCGAGATAGGCGTAGAACAGGTTGCCGATCGGCAGCGCGATGCCCAGCGCCGGCAGCACGCGCCCGTAGACCGTGTCGGGCGGAAGTTGCACCACGTACAGGCACAGCGTGGTCAGGACGATGACATTGAGCAGAACGTTGGTGAAAAGACCGAAAAACCCGTTCCAATCGCCCGGCACCCACCAGCGCGGGCTTGCAGCAGATCCGGCAGCACTCATGTTTTTTCCCCTTAACGTTGTTGGATTTGTCTGTTGTCTCCCGCCCGGCAGCACTGCGCAGGCAACTTCACGGCCGCAACGATGGCGTCGTCATAGGCCGGCGGCCCGTCGCCGGACAGGCAAAAGCATGCTCCCGCAAGACCGGCAAGTCCAGACCTTCCCGGCTCAATCAGCCGCGCGATGGCCGCGGCCGGAGCACCTCATCCCCCGCCTTCTCCCCGCGACGCGCGGAGAAGGAGCCAAGAAAAACGGAAAAACCCTGCGTCGGATCTTTTGATCCTCAGACAAGACGCAACGAGTCAGTCCCTGGGCCTGGCGAGATAGTTATCGCGCAGCGTACGGTCGATGAAGGCACGCGCGTCGGCGCGATCGAAGCGCTTGCCGTCGGCAAGGTTCTGCGCGTACTCGAAAAACGGTTCGAAAAGGCGGCCCTGGTCGACCGGCTGCTTGAGCGTAAAGCGCGCCTCGCGCTGCGCGATATCGCGCCAGGCGGCGCGCACTTCGGCCCAGAAAGGATCCGTGCGCGCGAAGTAGTTCTCTCCTGCGCTGAAGTCATAATCCCTGATGCGCTGATAACGCGCGAATCCGTATTCGCGCGCCAGGTACGGCATTTCGGCACGCGCCTTGCCGCTGTTGTCCAGCGCGAGCTTGAGGTTGTTCTCCTCCTGCACCCAGCCGTCCGGCGTGATGGTGTGGCGGTTGGTCCCCACCAGCACCTGATAGTCCTTGCGCACGCTCCACTCGCGGCGCGGCAGCGGCCGCCAAGTCTCGTCGCTGATCCAGGTGGAATAGCTGTCGTTGTGCTGCCAGCGTCCGCGCGCCGCGTAGCGCGGGGAATCGTCGACCTGGTACACGCTCTGCACCCAGGCGCCTTCGCGCTGCTGCGCGGGCACCGGCCGTCGCGCCCAGGTATTGGCACCTTCGTAGGCCAGCAGCGCGTCGGACTGGTAACGCCATTCCTGGCGCCAGTGGCGCACGACGATCGGCTTGCTGGTGCTGCCGTCTTCCATTCGCACCCGCATCACCAGGATGTGCTGCAGGGCGATGAAGTCGTCGCGATCCTCTGATACGAAGACGTATTCGGTGCCCCAGCTCTGATAGGGCGCGTCCGGCTTCAAGGCCGGATCGAATCGCAGCACTTCCAGGAAGTCGAAACTGACGCGATACGGGCCGGCCATCGCCAGGATCGCGCGGCAGTCGCGCTCCAGCGCGCTCAGGCCGGGCTCGCGCAGCCGCCTCCAGGCTTCGCCGGGCGCGGTGTCGAGAACGACCGGGGCGCCGCGCGTGCTGGCGCCGCGAGGCTTGAGTGCGCTCTCACCCAGCGGCCAGGCGAAAGTGAACCAGCTTTTGTTGGCGCCGTCCGCCGCGCTGGATTCGTAGGCTTGCGCGGCGAGCGGCAACAAGGCGAGGAGAAGGAGGAATGATGTTTGTCGCAGCATGACAATTTTCGGAGTCTCGTAAGACATGCGGATTGTAGACGAATGCGGGAGGGCAACAGCCGGCGTTGCCAAACGGGCATACTTGCGTAAACATTCCAGGCTCAAGTCCGGTACCGTGACCGTAAACTGCAGACTTACCGAGGAGGGTGTCTATGGCTGTCGATGGCAAGACCAAGGTGACCATCCTGACCGGAACCTACCGGATCAAGGGGCACATCGAATTGACGCTGGGAGCGCGGGTAACGGACTACCTGGTCGAGTCGAAAGAATTCATTGCCGTCACGGACGCGGAAGTCTGGGAAATCGCGGGCCGGCATGTCATGAACACGTCGTTTCTCAACGTGAGCCGCCATCATATCGAGATCGTCATTCCAGGACATTGATCCGGCGCCGCCTGCTTCTTGCGACGGCCCGTTTCGCTTCAGTCGAAGCCGCGCTTGTGCGTTCGCCAAAGCACGATCGTGACCCGCATCAGCGAGGCCAGAGTCAGCGCCGATAGAACCGGATAAATCACCAGAAAATCCACGCGGACGTTGCATTCGTCGCTGCACAATACGCGAATCTGCATCAAAAACTC
>Ga0184637_10000739_pt1 | contig 23561 bp, 24 predicted proteins | sample PLM3_127_b2_FD_133143 | JGI IMG/M metagenome (GOLD analysis project Ga0184637, IMG submission 133143) | Groundwater sediment microbial communities from an aquifer in East River, Colorado, USA - PLM3_127_b2 | ecosystem: Environmental > Terrestrial > Soil > Riparian zone | place: USA: East River... | reverse complement strand
GTCACCCACGCGCCGGCGATCGTCGGGATCGAGCGGGGCTGGTTCGCCGAAGCGCTCGGGTCCGAGCACGCGCTGCAGACGAGCACGTTCAACGCCGGACCGGAGGCCGTGGAGGCGCTCTTCTCGGAAGCGCTGGACATCACGTACATCGGCCCGAACCCGGCGATCAATGCGTTCGCGCAGTCGGGCGGCGAGGCGATCCGGATCGTCGCCGGCGCCACCTCGGGTGGTGCCGCGCTCGTCGTTCAGCCTTCGATCACCGCGCCGGCGCAGCTCGTCGGAGCAAAGCTCGCGACGCCGCAGCTCGGCAATACGCAGGACGTCGCCCTCCGCGCCTGGCTGAAGCAGAACGGGCTGCGCGCGAGCCTGGAGGGCGGCGGCGACGTGTCGATCCTGCCGCAGGCGAATGCCCAGACGCTCGAGACGTTCCGCTCCGGCGAGATCCAGGGCGCCTGGGTGCCCGAGCCGTGGGCCACGCGCCTGGTGCTCGAGGGCGGCGGCTCGCTGCTCGTCGACGAGCGCAGGCTCTGGCCGGACGGCCGCTTCGTCACGACCCACGTGATCGTTCGCACCCGCTTCCTCGCCGAGCATCCCGATCTCGTCGCCAGCGTGCTGCGCGCGCACGTGCGGGCGGTCGCCTTCTTGAACGCCGAACCGGTCACCGCCCGGGAGATCGTCAACGCCGGGATCGCCAGAGTGACCGGCAAGGCGCTCCCCTCGGAGGTGATCGAGGGGGCGTGGAAGAACCTCGTGTTCACCGTCGACCCGATCGCCGCGTCGCTGCGGAAGTCCGCCGAAGACGCCACCGCGGTCGGACTGCTCGAACCGGCGAAGCTCGACGGCATCTACGATCTGCGCGCGCTGAACCAGATCCTCGCGGCCCAAGGCAGGCCGCAGATCGCGCTCTGACAACCAGCCCATGGAACCCTCTATCGCGCAGGCAGCGGCGCCGCCGGAGATTCCGTCGGCTGCGCCGCCGGCAATTCGGATCCGCAACGTCTCCCAGACCTATCACGGCGGTCACAGCGCGATCCAGGCGCTCGATCGCGTGTCGCTCGACGTGGCGCCGGGCGAGTTCGTGTGTCTGCTCGGTGCGTCGGGCTGCGGCAAGAGCACGCTGCTCAACCTGATCGTCGGCCTGTATCAGGTGAGCGCCGGCTCGATCGACGTCGGCGGCCGCCGGGTCGCGCTGCTGTTCCAGGAGCCGGCGCTGTTCCCGTGGCTGACGGTCCAGCGCAACGTCGAGATGGGCATGCGCTTCCGCGGCGTTCCGGCGGCGCAGCGGCGCAGCGTCGCGCAGGAGCTGCTGCGGCTCGTGCATCTGGAGGGTTTCGCGGATCGCCGGCCCCACGAGCTCTCGGGCGGGATGCGCCAGCGCGTCGCGATCGCGCGGGCGCTGGCCCAGCAGGCGGACGTGCTGTTGATGGACGAGCCGTTCGGCGCGCTCGACGCGATGACCCGGGACGTGCTGCACGACGAGCTCGAGGCGCTCTGGTCGCGCAGCGCGCTGACGGTGGTGTTCGTCACGCACAACGTCGGCGAGGCGGTGCGGCTCGGCGATCGCGTCGTGCTGCTGTCGAGCCGGCCCGGACGCGTGGTGGCGGAGTTCCCGATCGCGCTCGAGCGGCCGCGCCGGATCGACTCGCCGCCGGTGGCCGGGCTGGCGGCCGAGATCACCGACCGGCTGCGCGAGGAGGTGCGCCGCCATGGCCGTTGAGCACTTGCCCGTTGCCGCGCGCGAGTCGCTCGATCAGGAGATCGAAGGCCTCGACGCGCTCGACGCGCCGCGGGTCGAGCGCGAGCGCGCGGCGCGGCGGGCCTGGCGCGCCGTCTGGCCGAAGCTCGCGGCGGTGTTCGGCGTGCTGGCCGTCTGGCAGATCGCCGTCTGGACGGGCTGGCGGCCGCGCTACGTGCTCCCGGACCCCGCGCGCGTCTTCTCCGAGCTCGCGATGCAGATCGGGACGGTCGTGTTCTGGTCCGCGGTCGCGACCACGATGCGGCGAGCGGCGACCGGCTTCGCGCTGGCGGTCGCGATCGGCACCGCGCTCGGCGTCGCGGTCTCGCGCAGCCGGATCGTGCGGCGTGCGTTCGGCGCGTTCATCACCGGCCTCCAGAGCATGCCTTCGATCGCCTGGTTCCCGTTCGCGATCCTCGTCTTCAAGCTCTCCGAGTCGGCGATCCTGTTCGTGGTGGTGCTCGGCGCGTCGCCCTCGATCGCCAACGGTTTGATCAACGGCATCGACCAGATCCCGCCGCTCTTGTTGCGCGCGGGGCGCGTACTCGGTGCGCGTGGCCTGGCGAGCCTGCGCCACATCGTGCTGCCCGCGGCGCTGCCCGGCTATGTCGCGGGGCTCAAGCAGGGCTGGGCGTTCTCGTGGCGCTCGCTGATGGCCGGCGAGCTGCTCGTGATCATCGAAGGAAGGCCCGCGCTCGGGAGCCAGCTCCAGTTCGCGCGCGAGCTCTCCGACGCGCCCGGCCTGATCGCGATGATGCTCGTGGTGCTGTTGATCGGGGTCCTGATCGACAGCCTGATCTTCGCGCAGATCGAGCGCCGGCTGCGCGAGCGCCGCGGCCTGGTCGACGCCGCCGCATAGCGGGCTGCCCGCCTTCTGGGCAGCAAGCCCGCGTCGATTGGGCAGGAATCGGCCGCGCTGTGCTCCAGCGGGGTCGGCGGGTTGGCATCGAGCTTGCTCTAGCCTGCCGACGGAGGAAGGGTGACGTGCCCCGATATGCCTACGAACGGCTGTCCGCCCAGGACGCCACGTTCCTGTGGGCGGAGCGCGAGCACGCGCCGATGCACGTCGGCGCGATCGCGGTCCTCGAGTCCGGACCGCTGCGCAACGCCGACGGCGGCGTCGACTTCGCGCGCTATCGCGGTGCCGTCGAGTCGGTGCTGCACTGGATCCCGCGCTATCGCCAGAAGCTGGCGTGGACGCCGCTCGAGGGCTGGCCGGTGTGGGTGGACGACCGCCACTTCGACATCGGCTATCACCTGCGCCACCTGTCGCTCGCGCGCCCCGGAACGCTCGCGCAGCTGCGGGAGCTCGCGAGCCGCATCCTCGCGCGGCGGCTCGACCGGTCGCGGCCGCTGTGGGAGATCTGGGTGATCGAGGGGCTCGCCGGCGGCGAACAGTTCGCGCTGCTGAACAAGGTCCACCACTGCATGATCGACGGCGCGGCGGGCGCCGATCTGTCACAGATCCTGATGTCGCCTTCGGCTTCCGCCCCGCGACAGGAGCCGCTGGCCTACATGCCGCGGCCCGCGCCCAGCGGGAGCGAGCTGCTGCTCGACTCGCTGCGCGATCGCGCGCGCATGCCGCTGGCCGCGCTGCACGCCATGTTCGATCAGCCCGAGGGCGTGAGCGGGCTCGTGGGCGATGCGTGGCGCCGCACGCGCGCCGTCGCCGAGCTGGTGAGCTATGGGCTGTCGCCGGCGTCGGACACGCCGATCAACGGCGAGCTCTCTCCGCACCGCCGGATCGACTGGCTGACGATGCCGCTCGCCGACGTGCTGGAGCTGCGCGGGGAGCTGGAATGCACGGTGAACGACATCGTGCTGGCGGCGGTCACCGGCGCGCTGCGCCGCTATTTCTTCCGCCGCCGCGTCGACGTCGCGAAGCTCGACTTCCGCGTCGCGGCGCCGGTCAGCGTGCGCACGGACGCAGACGAGCGGCGCCACGGCAATCACGTCTCGACCTGGATCGTCGGGCTGCCGCTCGCCGAGCGCGACCCGCTGGCGGCGCTCGCGATCCTCCGCGAGCGCACCGCCGCGCTCAAGCGTTCGCACGCCGCGCTCGGCGCCGACACGGTGATGAAGCTCGCCGAGTGGCTGCCGCCGGCGCTGATCGAGCGCGGGGTGGGGATCGCGAACGGCCCCACCAACACGATCGTCACCAACATTCCGGGTCCGCAGTTTCCGCTCTACGTGGTCGGCGCGCCGCTGCTCGCGATGTATCCGATGGTGCCGCTCTTGCCCGGCGTCGGTCTCGGCATCGCGCTGTTCAGCTACGACGGCAAGCTGTGCTGGGGGTTCAACGCCGACTACGAGCTGGTGCCCGACCTCTCCGCGTTTCGCGACGACGTGTGCACCGCGTTCGAGGAGCTCCGGAACGCGACCGTCGCGCGCTACCTCCAGGCGCGCACGGCTACGGCGGAGCGCAGCGACGCCGAGCCCGGCAGCGAATCCGCATCGAAGCCGAGCGAAGAGCGGCCGAAGCGGAAGAGCCGCCGTCGGGGGACCGCCGGCGTAAACCTCGCCGCCGGGGGACCGGCGGCGTAGATCACTCCGGCTCGATGAAGCGGTAGCCGACGCCGGGCTCGTTCGCGATGAAGCGCGGCCGGGCGGAATCGTCGCCGAGCTTGTCGCGCAGCTGCCCGACGTAGACGCGCAGATACTGCGTGTCGTTCTCGTGCACGCGCCCCCAGATCTCGTGCAGGAGCTGCTTGTGGGTGACGACGCGGCCGGCGTGCATCACCAGGACGCACAGCAGCTCGAACTCCTTGCGCGAGAGCTTGAGAGCGCCGCCCGCCAGCGTCACGCGGCGCCGCGCAACGTCGAGCTCGAGCGGGCCGACGCGATAGACCGCGGTCTCCGCGCTCGGGCGCGGGCGATCTCGCAGCAGCGCGCGCACGCGCGCCAGCAGCTCCGCCATGCTGAACGGCTTGACGACATAGTCGCTTCCGCCGAGGTCGAGCGCGGCGACCTTCTCGGCGACGGAGGAGCGCCCCGACAGGACCAGGATCGGCACTCGGCTCCAGACCCGGACCTCGGCGATCAGCTCGCGGCCGTCGCGATCCGGCAGATCCAGGTCGAGGATCACGAGGTCGGGGTCTGCCTCGGCGCATTGTGCGATCCCCGTCCCGGCGTCGGCCGCCTCGAGGACGCGAAAACCCTGGGCCTCGAGCCCGCACCGCAGCAGCTTGCGGATCGGGAGCTCGTCGTCGACGACCAGCACCTTCGGACCCAGGGCACCCACGGCGCCCGGGCGGCGTCGAACGGGAGTTCGACGGGCCAGCGGGGACGCACCGCGCAGCGCTGACGGTTCTGCCATCACACTCCCCGCTCGCCCTGGCTGGCTCGCGATGTGTCGAGCCTAACCTTATGAAAAATTTACGGCAAGTGGCGTTTCAACGCGAAAAATCCGAATGGAACCTTTACGCTCGGCGGTCGTAGGGTTCGCCCCCGGACTCGGGAATACCCGTGCCTCCGGGAACCCCGGGAACGAGCGTGGGCCCACGACCTTGGCAGGATTTCGGCTACCGATCTCATTTCTGCTGGCGTTGTGCACCACCGTAGGGCTGTTCTGGTTCCTCGGGATGCTGATCACTGGCACTCAGGATCACGAGTTCATCACCGCGATTCCGCGGATCGACTTCTCCCGGCTCAAGGCGGATACCGACATCGAAGAGATCCGGCGCGTCAAGCCGGTGATCGACAAGCCCGAGCCGCCGCCCAGCTCTCCGACCGTCACGGCCTCCAAGACGACCAGCGTGGCGCAGGGGCTGGACTCGTCGGCGCTTGCGCCGGAAGGAGTGGATTTCGGTGGGTCGGGCGAGGGCGGCCTCGCGACGGGTGGGGCTCCGGCCGTAGCCATGGCCGGAGGCTCCGACCGCAGCGCCGTGCCACAGGTGCGGATCGAGCCGGACTACCCGCCGGATGCGAAAGCGCGGGGCATCACGGGCTGGATCCTGGTCCGGTACACGGTCACTACGACCGGTGCCGTGAAGGACATCGTGATCGTCGACTCGAAGCCGCCGCGGACCTGGGACCGCAACACGTTGCGCGCCGTGTCGAGCTGGAAGTACCAGCCGAAGATCAAGGACGGCAAGCCGGTCGAGCAGCAGAACATCCAGATGCGCATCATCTTCGACCCGGATCGCTAGATGGCCCGCTTCCTTCGCACTCGCCTGCTCCCCGCGCTCAGCTTGGCCGTATGCCTGGCCGCGCCGGCCTGGACCGCGCGAGCCGCCGAGCCGGACGCCGCCGGCGTGGCGGATGAGGCCGCCGACGAGGATTCCGACGAGGAAGCGGAGGAGGAGGAGTCGGGCCCGCGCTGGCGCGCCAAGACCGATGAGCAGATCGACGAGGAGAAGGCAGCCGCGGCGCGGACGGTAGGCCGGAGAACCGCCCGGTTTCTGGTGAAGGCCCGCGACGCCTTTCTCGAGCAGAAGTACGACGAGGCGGACGAGGTGCTCGCCCGGATCAACCTCAAGCGGCTCAACCCGTACGAGCGCGCGCTCGTCTACCGGCAGCAGGGCTACGTCGCGTACGGCAAGGGGCAGCTCGGCCCTGCCGTCGAGCTGCTGAACAAGGCGCTCGCCGAGAACATTTTTACCCAGGCCGACAGCACCGACGTCCTGTACCAGATCGCCCAGATGCAAATGAGCCAGAACGAATTCGAAGAGGCGCTCGCGACCATGAAGGCGTGGTTCGAGGCCGTCGAGAAGCCGAGCGCAGCCGGCTACTTCCAGCTCGCGATCATCTATTACCAGCTGAAGAAGCTCGACGACGCGGTCGAGCCGGCCCAGAAGGCGGTGGAGCTCGCTGGGACCCCACAGCAGTCGTGGCTCCAGCTCTTGCTCGCGATCTACCTGACGAAGGAAGACTACAAGTCCGCCACCCCGGTGCTGGAGGACCTGCTGACCCGCTACCCCGAGGTCGGCAAGAACTACTGGCTCCAGCTTGCGACGCTCTACGGGGTTCAAGGCGACACGCCGCGCGCCCTCGCGATCCTCCAGCTCGCCCACCGCCAAGACTTCTTGACCGATGACCGCGATCTGCGCCGGCTGGCAGGGCTCTTGCAGACCAGCGAGATCCCGATTCGCTCGGCCAAGATCCTGGAGGAAGGCCTCGAGCAGAAACGCATCACCGAAGACGCGATCGCCTACGAGCTGCTCGGCAACAGCTACATCATGGCGCGCGAGTCGTCCAAGGCTGAGCCGTCGCTGGCGAAGGCGGCGGACCTTTCGCCCGAGGGCGTTATCTCGGTCCGATTGGGTCAGGTCCTGCTGCTCAAGGACGACTACGAAGGGGCGGCGGCGGCGCTGAAGCAGGCCCTCGCGAAGGGCGGCCTCGACGATCCGGGCAACGCCGAGCTGCTGCTCGGCATCACCTACTACAACTGGGGGAAGCTCGGGGAGGCCCGGACCTGGTTCTGGCGCGCGCGCCGGTCGCAGAAGTCAGGCACGATCGCGGCGTCCTGGATCGAGCACATCGACCTGGAGATCGAGAAGCAGAACTCGAACGGGGACGGCTCGGTCGGGCTCTAGAGAATCACGAGAGGAAAGACATGACGAACGTGGCACAGAGATCGATTGCGGTTCTCGCCGGGCTCTTGCTGGCGCCGGCAGCGTGGGCGGCCGAGCCCGCGGAGGTGCCGCTCGAGACCGTCGTCCAGGCCCAGATGACCGCCGACAAGGAGGCGAGCGCCTCGCAGGCGCGCGTCAACGACATCGACGACGAGACGCGCGAGCTGCTCCAGAAGTACAACCAGCTCACGGCCGAAGCGGAGAGTATGACCGGCTACAGCGATCACCTGGCGCTCACGGTGCAGTCGCAGGTCGAGGAGATCGCGCTGGTCGAAAAGCAGCTGGTGGAGATCGAGGACACCGCGCGCGAAGTGATGCCGATGATGCAGCGCATGCTCGATCGAATCGATCGCTTCGTCGAGCTCGACCTCCCGTTCCAGCTCGCGGAGCGCCGAGAGCGTGTGCAGAAGCTGAAAGACATCATGGGGCGTGCGGACGTCACGATCTCGGAGAAGTACCGCCGGATCGTCGAGGCGTATCAGATCGAGCTGGACTTCGGGCGCACGCTCGAGGCCTACGACGACAAGCTCCTCGGAGACCCCGAAGGCAGGACGGTCAAGTTCCTGCGCATGGGGCGCGTCGTGTTGGCGTACCAGACGCTCGACGGCAAAGAGACCGGCTACTGGGATGCCGAGAAGAAAGCCTGGGTGGTGGACGACAGCTACCGCCAGGCCGTGAAGGATGGCTTCGAGGTGGCGCTCAAGATGGGCGCTCCCGAGCTGCTGGTGCTCCCCGTTCCCGCCCCCCGCGAGTTCAAGCCGGAGTCCAAGTCATGATCCGCAAGACTTTCGTTCCGCTCCTCCTGCTGCTCGCAGTGGCGCTGCCGATCGCGCCCACCACCGCGATCGGCGACACGCTCGACGATCTGCTCGCCGAGACCCAGAAGGCGCGCGGCGCCGAGGCGGCGGCGAACGCCGCGCGCGAGAAGGAGTTCCTCGCGAACCGCGATCAGCAGCAGCAGATGGTCGAAGAGGCGCAGGCCAAGTGGAACGCCGCGAAGGCGCGCAGCGACCAGCTTTCGAGCTCGTTCGACACGAACGAGGTGACGCTGGCCGATCTCGAGACCAAGCTCAAGGCCCGGGAGGGGAACCTCGGCGAGCTGTTCGGCGTGACCCGGCAGGTGGCCGGCGACTCCGCGGCGATCGTGTTCAACTCGCTGACGAGCGCTCAGTTCCCCGGCCGGGACCAGTTCTTCATCAAGCTCGCCAAGGCCAAGGCGCTGCCGAACATCACCGAGTTCGAGGATCTCGCGTTCGAGCTGCTGCGCGAGATCACCGAGAGCGGGCGCGTCGTGCGCTGGAACAATGAGATCGTGACCGCCGAGGGCGAGAAGGAGAGCACCGAAGTGGTGCGGATCGGCGGCTTCATCGCGATGGCCGGCGACCGCTATCTCGCCTACAACCCGACCCTCGGCACGTTCTCGGTGCTGCCGCGCCAGCCGTCGGGCGAGCTGCGGGACGCCGCTATCGAGCTCACCGAGGCGAAATCGGGCTACACGAGGGCGTTCGTCGATCCGTCGCGCGGCGTGCTGCTGGCTCTGTACGTGCAGCGGCCGAACGTGATGGAGCGGATCGAGAAGGGCGAAGAGGTCGGCTATGTGATCATCCTGGTCGGCGTGATCGGCCTCGTGTGCTCGATCTACCAGCTCTTCTACCTGATCCTGGTGCGCCGCCGCGTGACCCGGCAGCTCGCGAACCTCGACACGCCGACGCGGGACAACCCGCTCGGTCGCGTGCTCGCGACGTTCCGCGGCGATGCGGAGACGCTCGAGGACGACGTCGAAGTGGTGGAGCTCCGGATCTCCGAGGCGGTGCTCCGCGAGGTTCCGCCGGTCGAGCGCTTCCAGGCGTTCCTGCGCCTGGCGGTAGCGGCAGGCCCGCTGCTGGGCCTGATCGGCACCGTGATCGGTATGATCATCACCTTCCAGAGCATCACCGAATCCGGCTCCAGCGATCCGAAGCTGATGGCCGCCGGCATCGGACAGGCGATGATCGCGACCGTGCTCGGTCTGGGCATCGCGATTCCGCTCCTATTCATCAACGCGGGTCTCTCGACGCTTTCGCGCGCGATCGTCCAGGTGCTCGATGAGCAGAGCAACGGCCTGCTCGCCGAACACATCGAGCGCAAGGCCGGCGATACCGCGGTCCGAGGAGGTCCGCGTGTCTGATACCTGGCTGGCGACGCCCTATCAGGCGGTGGCGGATCTGATCGCCGGCGGGGGGCCGTTCGTGGTGTGGATCTTCATCAGCGGCGTCGTCCTGTGGGGGCTGGTGATCGAGCGCTACTGGTACTTCACCCGCGTGTTGCCGGGTGAAGCGGAGCGGATGCTCGCGGCCTGGCGCGAGCGCTCCGAGCACAAGTCGTGGAGCGCGCGCGCGATCCGTCAGATGATGATCTCGCGCCTCAACGCCGGCATGTCTTCCAACCTGACGCTGATGAAGGTGCTGGTGCCGCTTTCACCGCTGCTGGGGCTGATCGGGACGGTGAGCGGCATGCTCGAGGTGTTCGAGTCGATGGCGCTGCGCGGCTCGGCAGACGCGCGCACGATGGCCAACGGCGTGTCCGAGGCGATGATCTGCACGCTGTCGGGCCTCGCGGTGAGCATTACCGGCCTGTACCCGGTCTTCTACTTCAACGCGCGTACCCGCCGGCAGACCGAGCTGCTCGCGGACCAGTTCGAGTACTGAGATGCGGACGCGACGGGTCTCCGGAGCCGATCTCGAAACGACGGGCATCGACCTCGCACCGATGCTCGACTTCGTCCTCAATCTGCTGATCTTCTTCATCATTACCGCGGTATTCGCGAAGGAGCTCGGCATCCAGGTGAGCCGGCCCGGCACCGGCGTCGGGCAGGCGGGGAAGGAGTCGAAGAGCATGATCGTCTCGATCCAGCAGTCGGGCGACATCATCATCGAGGAGCGGGTCGTGGACGTTCGCGCGGTGCGCGCCAACGTCGAGAAGATGCACGCGGTGAAGCCGGAGAACGGCGTGATGGTGGTGGCCCACAAGGCCATCCCGTCGGGGCTCCTGGTGGAGGTGCTCGATCAGATCCGCCAGGGCGGTGTCCAGGACATCTCCTTCGGCGCGACGAAGTAGAACGGAGCTCGACACGTGGCAGGCTCGCATCACGCACCGGAGTCGGAGGAGACGGGCATCGACCTCGCACCGATGCTCGACTTCGTGCTGAACCTGCTGATCTTCTTCCTGATCACCACCTCGTTCGTGAAGGAGGCGGGCATCACGGTCGACCGGCCGCTCGCCTCCACCGCCCAGTTCGAGGAGACGGGGAATATCCTGGTGGCCATCAGGCAGAACGGTGAGGTCTGGATGGACCGGCGTCAGGTAGACATTAGGGAGGTGCGCCCGATCGTCGAGCGCCTGCACATCGAGCGCCCTGACGACTCGGTGGTGGTGATCGCCGACAAGCAGGCGCCGACCGGTGTCCTCGCCGAGGTGATGGACCAGGTGAAATCGGGCGGGATCAAGGACGTCGCGATCGGAGCGGCCACCGGCGGCGAAAAGTAGCGCGCGCGAGCCGACTGTAGTCGGCGCGCAGCGAGCCGAAGGCGAGCGAAGCCGGAAGAGCTAGGCGAAGTGCAGCGCGGCGAGCTTGCGCGGCGCCAGCACGACCTGAACCTCGCGGATCAGCCCGGCGTCGTCGAGCTCGACGCGCAGCACGCTCCTCGGCGCCTGACGGCGCACCGGGCGGCCGAGCACGGTGAACAGCGCGGGCAGCCCGTTCGCCAGCCGGATCTCGGAGCGCGCGTCCGAGGACTGCCGGTACAGCGCGGCCATCCGGTAGAAACGCGCCACCCGCGCGCGCCCGGACATCGGCTTTGCCAGTGCTGTGTACTCGCCGTTCGCGTCCGTGATCGTGTGCACCGACTCGGTGAAGAGCGCCTCGAGCCCCGCGGTGTCCTGGGCGAGCATGCAGCGGTGGAGTCGCTCCAGCGCTTCGCGGTGACGCAGACGAAGTGCGGCGTCTGGAACGCAGCGGTCGCGGTCGTAGTCCGCCAGCGCGCGGCGGCCGCGCAGGTGCAGCACCCGGACGTTCGCTTCGCTCGTCTCCAGCAAGTGAGCGGTCTCGCGCGCCGAATAGTCGAGCACGTCGCGCAAGAGCAGCGCCGCGCGCGGCCGCGGCGCCAGCGCCTCGAGCGCGATCAGGAACGCATAGGTCGCGCTCTCCGCGAGGCCGTAGCGGTGCTCCGGATCGGCGCCGTCGCTCGGCCGCTGCGCGAGCCAGTCGGACTCGCCGTCTTCGCCCTCGACCGGTCCCGGTAGCCACGGACCGTCGTAGCGGCGTCGCTTGCGGCGCCGGAGCGCGTCCAGCGACAGGTTGGTCACCACGCGCACCAGCCAGGGACGCAGCGAGCCGGCCACTGGCTCAGGAACTCCCTGAACGAGCCTGGCGAACGCCTCCTGAACGATGTCGTCCGCGTCCGCTGCGATGCCAGTGAGCCGATACGCGATTCCCCACAGGGCGCCGCGCTCGGCGCGAAACAGCTGTTCGGGCGCGGTTCCGCGGACCCGCGCTTCAACCTGCATGGATCGGCCCCTTGCTTCGCTCTCTCTCTACAACGCACGACGGGCACGAGACGTTACTCAGCCGGGGAGCCCCTGAACGAGCACCGCGAAGTGCTGGGACGTCGCCGCCAGGCGCTTCCCGATCACCGCCTGGTACGCGCCGGACTCGTACAGCGCCTTCGCCTGCTCCTTCGAGTCGAACTTCAGGATCACCGTCTGGTGGCCGGCCGAGTCGCCCTCCAGCCGGTCGGTGGCGGGGTCGAGCGCGATCAGCTGACACTCGCTCCCGATCTTCATCGCGGGGCCGGCGCCCTTCGCATACTCGCCGTAGAGCGCGGGATCCTCGACTTTGTAATTGACGATCAGGTATGCGGGCATGGCTACTCCTGTTTGGGAAGGTTACGCGAGCTCGCGGTTCGCCGCGCTGATCTGCTGGTTCAGCGTCCAGTAGTCGTAGAGCACTCCGGCGAACAAGAGTCCCCCGGTGAGCAGCCAGACGATGCCGCTCTTCCACTTGCCCAGATAGAAGCGGTGCACGCCGAACACGCCCAGGAAGGTGAGCAGGATCCACGCGACGTCGTAGTCCACCACGCCCTCGTCGAAGCGGAGATCCGCCTCCGCATCCATGCCGGGGATCAGGAACAGATCCACGATCCAGCCGACGAACAAGAGGCCCAGCGTGAGGAACCAGATCGTTCCCGAGATCGGGCGGCCGTAGTAGAACCGGTGCGACCCCATGAATCCGAAGATCCACAGGATGTAGCCGATCGTCTTGCTGTGGGTGTCCGTTTCGTCGCGCATGCCGGTACCCGCATGGATATCAGCAATCGCGTGTGCTGCGCAATCTCAACCGCGAGGCACGCCTCAGGCGTCGCGGTCACCGGCGGCGAGACGGGCCCGATCCTCGCCCTCGCTGCGCGCGCGCATCCGCGACGTCTCGACCTCGTCGATCCCGAGTGCGGTGATCGCGAAGCCGCGGTCGGTCCGCTCGACACACTTCTTCTCTCTCAAGTACCAGAGGTGGAAGGCGAGATGCTCGCGCGGGCAGGCGAGGACCCGCTCCATCTGGACCTCCCCGATCGCGGGGTCGAGCACGTCGCGGCGGCGCTGCGTGTAGAGGATGGCCAGCAGGCGGTCGCGGACGGTCCGGTCGTCGTCCTGGCTCTCGTAGCCGATCGCTTCGTCGAGCAGGTGGATCCGGTCGTCGATCGCGTCGTCGTAGTGCAGGTCGTAGGCGGCGCGTTTCTCGGGATCGGTGAGGGTCTCGTGGGCCTCGGCCAGCTCGTCGAACTTCCTGCGATCGCCCGTCTCGGCGTTGTCGGGGTGATAGCGCTTGGCGAGATGCCGATAGACGCGCGAGATCGTCGCCGCTTCCGCGCGCGGATTGACCTGGAGCACCTCGTAGTAGTCGACGAAGCCTTTGTTGCTCACCGGACCCCCCGCGCTTTTCCCGCAGATTCGCCTCTGCCTCCTTATCGGAGGGTGGCCTCCGCGCCTGAACGGAGCGGCCGAAAGGAAGGGCTAGGAGGCCGACTCGAGAGTCGGCCGACGCGCAGCGAGCCGCAGGCGAGCGAGGGCCTGCACGAGCTAGATCCCCAGGCGCGGGACGCGCTCGTCCCAGCGCCGCGCGAACACCGGCCGTTCGCCTTCGCTGGCCAGGAGCCGCGCCGCGACGCGGAACGCGTCCCGGGTGCACGAGACCTCCACCTCCGTCTCCACCGCAACCGACCAGGCGCCGCGCCGCAGCACGGTGCGCTGGGCGATCGACGCCCGGGCGCGCAGCGGGTCGCCCGGATGGATCCGCAAGAAGGTCGCCATGCCGTCTCCGCCGTCGATCCCGACCTCCTCGTGGCGGCCGAGAACGACCTGGCCGGCGGCGTCGTAGCCGGAGCGCATCGAGCTCACGACGTCGCCCGTCCCCGGGTCCACGTCGGAGCGGCGCTGGAACTCGCTCTCTCCCAGCGCCTTCCACTCGCTGCGCGGTGCGCGCTCGGGCGGATCGAAGTCGGGCAGGTGCGCGTCGCCCGGATCGGGCGGCCGGACCGGCACCACCAGTCGACACCCCTCGGTGTGGACTTCGAGGGTGGCGGGCACCGGCGACGGCCACACCAGCGGCCAGTACGCGGTCGAGAGCGCGAGCCGCAGCCGGTGACCCGCCGGAAACGCGTGCGCGGCATCGTTCAGCCGGAAGCGGAACTCATTGCGCCGGCCGGGAACGAGCGGGGCCCACGACGCGTGGTCCGGAGCATGCGTGAGGTTGCACAGCCCGTAGCTGACGCGGGTCGAGCCGCCGTCGGGCGCGACATCGCACAGGCGCGCGACCACGAACGCCACCGGCTGGTCCGACGACACGACGAGCCACAGCTCGGGCGCGCCGAGCAGCTCGGTGCGCTCGGCAAACGGCTCTGCGTCGAAGCACAGCGAGTCGGCATCGTCTTCGCGCTGGTCGCGCACTGCGGCCACGAGCCAACCGCCGGCCGCGCGACCGGCCGTCTGGGGCGAGCGGATCGAGAGTCGCGCCGGCGGCCCCGGCGCGCCGAGGCGATGGCTCGCCAGATGGAGTACGCGCGGCTCGATCCGCGGCGACGGCCAGCTCGCCTCGGCAACCCAGCGGCCCGGGCGGTCGCGGCCGTCGAAGCCGGCGGGCACGCTCTCGGGCATCCAGATCCGGTAGAACGGGCGGCGCTCGCGCCCGCTCGGCGCGGGCGCCCCGCGCAGGCAGTGGTTCCACCAGTCGCGCGCGTCCTGCAGAAAGCCCACCGCCGGACCCGGCGCGCCTTCGTGGGGATAGGCGTGCCCCCAAGGGCCCACCAAGCCACGGCGCGGAGCGGCGAGTCCGGCGAGCAGGCGCGGAATCGCGTTGGTGTAGGCGTCGGCCCAACCGCCCACGGCGTATACCGGGCATTCGATCGCGGCGTAGTCCTCGCACACCGAGCCCTGACGCCAGTAGGCGTCGCGCAGCGGGTGCTGTAGCCAGCGCAGCGGGTGCGGATGCGCCGCCTCGAGCCGCTCCTGCCACAGCGCGCGCCACTCCGAGCCCACCAGCTCGGGATCGGGCGGCTGCGCGACGAGCTGGAAGAAGACGCCGCCCCACCACAGGTTGTCGTTGAGCAGACACCCACCCATGTAATGCACGTCGTCGGCATAACGGTCGTCGGTGGAGCAGACGGTCAAGATCCCGCGCAGCGCGGGTGGACGGCGCGCGGCGATCTGGAGCGCGTTGAAGCCGCCCCACGACTTTCCGATCAGTCCGACGGCACCGCTGCACCACGGCTGGGCCGCCACCCACGCGATCACATCGACGCCGTCTTCCTGCTCCTGTGGCAGATATTCGTCCCGCAGCACGCCAGCAGACTCGCCCGAGCCGCGCAGGTCGACGCGCAGCGCGGCGATCCCGTGCCCGGCGAACCAGGCGTGCATCGCCTCGTCGCGGTCGCGGGTGCCGATGCGTTTGCCGTACGGGATGTATTCGACGACCGCCGGCACCTTGGCTCGATCTGCACCCTCGGGCAGCCAGAGCCGCACCGCCAGCCGGCAGCCGTCGCGCAGCGGAATCCACGCGTGCTCGACGTGTCGCACCGCGTGCGGAAAGTCCAGCGTGACCTTCACTCCTGCTCGCCTCCGCCGGCAGAATGACCGCGGCGGAACAGCGCGATCGCGCTGCGGCCGTAGCCCGCGACGTAGACGTGGTCTCCGCCCGGCGAGATGCCCAGCGCGCAGGCCTCCGCGACCGTCTCGGCACCGGCGTCGTGGTGGACCGCAACCGGCCGCAGACCGCCCCCATCGACGTCGAACGCGACGAGCGCGCCGGGCTCGGACGCCGCCGCATAGACCTCGCGGCCGCTCGGGTCGAATGCGACGGCGAGCGGGCGGCGCAGGCGTGCGTGGGCGTCGATGCCGGCGCGCGCGGTGGCTTGGCGCCGCAGCGCTCCCGTCTGCGGATCGCGCGCGAACAGCTCGAGCGCGTCCTCCCCGTAGCTCGCCGCGACGACGCTGCGTCCGTCGGGGCTCACAGCCACGCTGGCCACTCGCTGCAGCGCGTGCGCAGGGTCGTCCGCGTCGCTCGTGGTCGCGACGCGTGCGAGCCGGCCGCTGGCGGCGTCGCGGCCGTACCCGGCGATCGCCGACGCGTCGAAGCCGGCGGCGTAGACGTGCCGCCCGTCGGGCGCGATCGCGATCGAGGTCGGGCCGAAGCCCGCTTCGCGCTTCGTCTCGACGAAGCGCAGCCGGCCGCTCGCCGCGTCGCGCGCGAACACGACGAGCGCATCGTCTTCGCGGCCCGCCACGTAGACCGACCTGCCGTCCGGGCTCACCGCCACCGATACCGCGCCGCCGAGCCCGGCGACGCCGGCGATGCCGTCTCGCATGACCGCGACGAAGCGCAGCGATCCGCTGATCGGATCGCGTGCGAAGACCGCCAGCGCGTCGGCGTCGAACCCGGCGACGTAGAGGTGGGCTCCGTCGGGGCTGAGCGCGAGATCGCCCGGCTGGTCGAGCCCGTCCACCCTGCCGGCGCCATCGCGCACCACGGAGGCGAGGCGGAGCCGACCGGTGCCAGCGTCGCGCGCGAACACCGCCACCGCATCAGCGCCGCTGCCCGCGACGTACACCTGCCGCCCGTCGGGGCTCACCGCAATCGCGACCGGGTCCTCGATTCCGGAGACTCCGGCTATGCCGTCGCGCCAGCCCTCCGCGTAGACGAGCACGCCTCCCGCCGACGCGCAGGCGCAGGCGAGGCCGATGCACGCCGCGTGCAGGAAGCGCGATCGGAACGGGCGCGACGCGGTCACGATCGCTCTACGTAGCGCACGAAGAGCTCCGTCACCTCGTCGACGAAGTGCGGGTCGCCCAGCCGCTGCGGTGCCTCCAGCGACGTGCCGTGGATCACGGCTTCGAGCGCGCGCGCGGCGATGAAGCTCGTCAGCTCCGGCTCCGGCAGGCCGAGCTGCTGGGCGTGCTCCACCAGGAACGTCCGCATCTCGGCGATGAACTGCTGGGCCGCCTCGCGATCGTGGCTCGGCTCTCGGCTCGTGAGCGCGCCGTGCAGCGCGGGGTCGAGCGCGTGCAGCGCGACGATCCGCTCCACCGCCTGACGCACGCCCTCGCGCAGCGGCAGCCCGCGGCCGCGCTCGATCTCGGCGCGCACGCAGTCGTCGTACCAGTCGAGGTGGCGCTCGCGCAGCGCCACGACGATCGCCTCCTTGTTCGGGAAGTACTGGTAGAGCGAGCCGACGCTCACGCCGGCCTTCTCCGCGATCCGGTTCGTGGTCGTTCGTGCGAATCCCTCGGTCTTTAGAATGTGAGCAGCGGCCAGCAGGATCGCGTCCACCGTCGCCTGAGCGCGGCGTTGGCGCGGCTCCTTTCGGCGCTGGACGGGCTTCTCGAGCGGCAGAGGATCACCTCCGCAAATGCGAGTCGACGCGGCGCTGCGGGCTCCCGACACTCTATCCGATGCGCGACGGAGTCACGCTGCGAGATTCACCGGCATCGCTTCCGCACCGGCCCGTGCAGTGGCGCCGCGCCTTGCGGGCGCTCTCGCGGATGCGGGGCAACTACGACAGCGAGCTGATCATGGACTACGCCTCCGCGCTCGAGGGCGACGAGGGCGAGCGCGGCTTCCAGGATTTCCGGTCACAGCCGGGAGCGGCAGAGCTCGAGCGCGATCGCCCGTGCCTGGCGGCGGCGCTCGACGACTGGGAGTCCCTGGAGAAGCTGCCCGCGCCGAGCCTCGGCCGCGCCTATCTCGCGCTCGCGCGCCGCGATGGCATCCGCGTCGGCGACCTCGTGGCGGGTGCGCTCGCGCTTCCCGGCGAGCGCGAGCGGGCGCCGGATCCGCTGCGGCGCTGGTACCGCGATCGCATGACCGCGGCCCACGATCTCTTGCACGTCGTGACCGGCTACGGCCGCGATCGCGCGGGCGAGCTGCAGCTGATCGCGTTCTCGCTAGGCGTCGCTCCGATGCGGGTGCTCCGGATCGCGATCGTGCTCGGCCCGTTCAGCGTTCCGCCGCGCAAGCTGCCCGGTGTGGCGCGGGACCTGTGGCGCGCGTGGCGCCGGGGTGTGGCCGCGCAGATCTCGCGCGCAACGCGCTGGGAGGAATTCTTGCCGCTTCCGATCGACGAAGTGCGCACCCGGCTGGGCGTGGCGCCGCTGCGCTCCGCGCACCCCGCAGGCGTGTGGCGCGAGACCGCGCCGGGGCGCTGGATGCGCGCCGCGTCCTGACGCGCTCGTTACTCGTCGTCCTCGTCCTCGTCGTCGGCATCGATCGGGTCGCCTTGCCACTGCGCGGCGAAGCGCGTCCGGAACACCGGGGAGGCGAGGATCCAGAGCATCCGCTCCTCGGGCTCCGCGAGGAGCACCGCGTCGCCCTCCCAGACGAGCGATCCCGGCTCGGGCGAGAAGATCGCCGCCGTAGCGTCGAACGCGCGGCGCTCGCTCGCTCCGCGCACCGCGATCCGCCCGCGCTCGGGGCCAGATCGCGCACGAACGCGAGCGCGTCGTCGAGCACCTCGCGCGCGAGCGCGGGCGATGCCTCGGCGATCTGCCACGCTCCGGCTCGCACCGGACCGCGGTACAGCGCGCGTCCGATCACCGGGTTCGCGTCATCGTCGGGATCCGGCGCCATTGCGAGGCAGCCATTGCTCCTCTTCCTCCGGCAACAGCGGCTCGTCCACGACGATGCGCACCGGCATCGAGTCGTCTCCGTGGAGCAGGAGCAACAGCGCCTGGTGGGCCGTCACGAAGCGCAGATCATCCTGCCGGCCGTCCTCGATGATCGCGTCCGCGGCGGCGGCCGCGATCACGCTGAAGCCGCCCGAGTCGTTCTCGATGAAGACGTCGCGCCGCACCTTGTGTCCCCCCTGGATGGCCTCGTGCCCGAATCCTTCGTCCCCGGCGAGCTTCAGCTGAAGGCTTGTTTCGCCGCTACGCGACTCGGGGAGATCGACGATCGGGAGAGCGCTGCGTGAGGAACATCGGGCTCGCCTTCGCGCTGTTCGCAGTCGGGTGGGGCGTCTCGTTCGGCTGGAACACGATCACTGCGACGCCGACGCCTTCGCCGTCGGCCCTCGCGCGGGCCGCCGAGACAGACGTCCGGGTGGACGAGGACGTGCGCTTTGGGAAGGCCGCACCGGCACGGGGCTGGCTCGGTGCCGAGAATCACCTCTCGTTCGAGGGACACCCCGCCGCGATGAACGAGTGGATCGAGGCGTTTCACGCGGCGGGCGCCGAGCGCGTCTGGATCGTCGGGATCGAGGAGTGGAGCGGCAGCCAGATCTCCGACACGATTGCCGTCGAGCTGCCGCCGGCCGGCGCTGCCCGCGAGCGGGTGCTCCAGGTCGAAGCGCGCCTCCGAGACGGCGCGCGCAGCGACGACGTCGGCCAGCGCTATGTCACGGTGAGCTTCGACTGACGCCACCGGGCTGCGCCAGCAGCAGCGCGGCCGCCGGCAGCAGAAACGGCCGCACGATCAGCGTGTCGATCAACACCCCGATCGTGATCCCGATTCCCACCTGCTCGAGAAACGCGATCCGCGACAGCAGCAGCGTCGCGAAGGTTCCGGCGAGCACGACACCGCACGACGTCACGACGGGCCCGGTGGCCTCGAGCGCGCGCACGAGCGCCGCATCGTACGCGAGCGTTCGCGCCTCCTCCCGCGCGCGTCCGAGCACGAAGACACCGTAGTCGGCACCGATCGCCACCAGCAGTACGAACAGGAAGAACGGCGCCTTCCAGTCGACGCCGGGCCACGCGCCCCACTCGACCAGGAGCTGCAGGCTGCCGAGCGCGGCGAAGTACGAGGCGAGGATGAACGCGGTGACGACCAGCGGCGCGATCACACCGCGCAGCAGTGCGACGAGCAAGGCGAACACGCCGAGCACGATCCAGACGCCCAGGCGCTCGAGATCGGCACGCGTCAACGCGGTGAGCTCGGCCGTGATCGCGGTGGCGCCACCGAGCCACACGGTGGCGCCGGGCAGGCCGAAGCCGCGGAGCAGCACCGGGATCTCCTCGCGCAGCCGATCGGCGAGGGCGACCGCCGCGGGCGAGTTCGGCGCGGGCTCGAGCCGCAGCTCGAGCAGCGCGGCGCGCCCGTCGCGGGTCACGTAGTGATCGAGCGCGCGCGCCAGCTCGGGCACCGCCGCGACATCCGACGCGGTCAGCGCGAGGTGGTCGAGCAGGCGCCCGGCTCCCGGCTCGCGGTGGAGTGCCTCGAGGCGCGCCGCGCCCAGCGCGACGCCGTCGGCGAGCGCGCTCGCGCCGCTGGCGGCGCGTCCCAACCCCTGCTCGAGCGCTCCGAGCTTCTCGCCGGTCGCGTCGAGGTCGCGCGCGGCCGCATCGAAGCGGCCCGGCGCCAGCGCGGCCAAGAGTGAGGTCTTCCGCTCCTCGGCGAGCTCGCCGCGTTTGGCCGACAGGTCCCTGCGTCCGGCGCGCACCTCGCCCTCGGCACCCCCGAGACCGCTGGCGAGCGCGCGCGCCCCGGCGCTCGCCTGGCCGAGACCCGCGCGCAGCTGGTCGAGCTGGCTCGCGAGCGTCCCGCGCGCCAACAGCCCGGGCGCGCCTGTCGGCTGGGTCGCGCTGAACACACCCCCCACCCCCGGCTCCCGGGACAGTGCGCGGGTCAGCTGGTAGAGCGCGTCGAGGCCGTCGATCGCGCGCAGCGAGCCGGCATGCGCGGACGGCAGCTCGATCGCCGCGATCAGTGGAGAGATTGCGGCCGGATCGAAGTGACGGGTGAGCGCCTGCCAGCCGCGCCCGGACGCGCTCCCGGCCGGAATGTCGAGCTCGAGCTCGAAGGAAGGCACGAGCCGCAGCCCGACCCACACGAGCGGCGCGAGCGGCAGCCCGAACAGGGCCAGCACCGCCGCGGGGCTCCGGACGACGCGAGCGGCGATCGCCGACCAGACGCGCCGGGTCGAGTCGGCCGCATGCAGCGACCCGGGCCAGAACAGCGCGCCGCGCGCCAGCCGCATCAGCGCGGGGGTGAGTGTCAGGATCGCGGCGAGCGCGACCGCCGTGCCGACCGCCAGCGCCGGCCCCGAATCGCGGAACAGCCCGAAGCGCGCGAACGCCATCAGCGCACACGCCACCGCCACCGCCGCGGCGCTCGTCGCGATCACTGGCTGCGCGCCGCGCAGTGCTGCGGCGACGGGATCGGGATGGTGCCTCTTGCCGTCCGCCTCTTCGCGCACGCGAGCAAACAGCAGCAGGCAGTAGTCGGTGCCGATTCCGAACAGCAGCGCTACCAGGAAGCCGCGCGACTGATAGGCGACGGGCAAGCCGTGCGCCGCGGCCAGCGTGACGGCCCCTACCGCGACTCCCAGTGCGACCCCCAGCGTCACCAGCGAGACGAGCGCGGCGACCGGGGAGCGGTAGACCGCGAGCAGTGTCACGGCCACCAGCGCGAGCGTGGCCAGTCCCGAGCGCCGCCCGCCCTCCTCGATCGCCACCAGATAGTCGCGGCCGAGCGTCGCCTCGCCGGAGAGGGAAGCGTGGAGCCCACTGTCCGGACCGAGCTCGAATGCGACGGTGCGCTCGACCTCGGCGACGACCGCGCTCGCGCCCTCCGACGCGAACCCGAGCGCGAGCCGCAGCACGACCAGCGCCGCTTTGCCATCGGCGGCGGTGAGCCGGTCCTCGAGCACCGGATCGTCCACCGGCGAGAGCACCGCGGTGACCACGTCGGCGGGGAAGGCCGCTCGCAGGTGTTCCGCCAGCGCGCGGATTCGCGCGCGAGAGGGCGGGGCGAGGATCTCCGCCCCGGCGTCCGGCGCCGTCTCGAGCACGACGACGATCTGGCTGGCGGAGCGCGCGGCGGGGAACAGCCTGGCGAGCGCCGCGTCCGAGCGCAGCGTGCGGGAATCGCGGGGAAAGAACTCGAGCGGATCAGTGACGGAAACCACCGGCAGCTGCGGAGCGATCGACACCCCCCCGGCGAGTGCGGCGAGCCAGACCAGCAGGACGGGGATCGTGCGGCGCAAGGGCGCCATCGTATCGCCGACGCCGGAGCGCGACACTCGCCCCGCGCGGCGCTCTAGCGGTCCTGGCAGGTCTGGCCGTCCAGTCTGAGCCGGAAGATCGCCGCGTCGGTCGGCGTGATCGCCCTGTCGCCATCGAGATCCGCCGCTTCGCAGTCGTTCTTCCGGCTGCCGCCGAGGCACGAGTTCAGGAAGCCCTGCCCGCCGCCGTCGAGGTCGGGCGAGCAGAAGCGGTCGAGGAACTCGCCGTCGTCCGAGCCGGTCGCGCCGCTGACGACGCGGCCGTTTGCCGGCAGCGCGCGGTCGACGAGCGCCGCCACCGGTGCTCCGGAGGTGGCGAGCCAGAGCGTGACCGCGCCGTTCGCGGTGTCGCTCCAGGCGATGTCTTCGCGGCCGTCTCCGTCGTAGTCCCCGCCACCGGAATAGCTCCCGAGAGCGATTGCGTTGGCAAGGTTGCGGGCGCCGGCGATCCCGCTGCGATCGAGGGTCCACGCCTGGGTCGCGCCGGTCGGCACCTGCTGCACCACGAGCTCGGCGGCGCCGTCGCCGTCCAGGTCGACGGCGCCCCGGATGCGCCAGTCCGCCGCGAGGTTTCCGAGGTGCTGCGGGTCCGTCGCGTCGGGGTCGCGGCGCTCGAGGACGCGGTCGAGCTCACCCTGCCACACGACCTCGGCGTCGCCTGCGCCGTCGGTGTCGGCGACGGCGATCACGCTCCACGCCCCCGTGTGACCGGCGAAGCGCGTTCGCGAGGCGATCGAGGAGCCCGACAGCGCCCAGACCTCGACCTCGCCGCGCACGCGGCTGAACCACAGCACCTCGTCCGCGCCGTCTCCGTCCAGATCGCCCGACCCGCCCACGTGCCAGGCCTGATCCAGCGGGAGGGAGCTGCGATCCAGCACGCCGGCGCGCAGCACGACGCCGCCGTCGAGCTGCCAGAGTGTGATCTCACCCGATCGCGAGTTCTCCCAGAGCAGGTCGGAGACGCCGTTGCCGTCGTAGTCTCCGGTGCCCACGAGCTGGGCGCCCGTGGGTGGGAGCGGGAGCGGGATCTCCGCCGCGACGTGGGCACCCCGCATCGCCCACACGCGCAGCTTGTCAACGTCGCGCACGACCAGATCGGCGGTCCCATCGCCGTTGAAGTCCCGAGCCACGTGCGGCCTGGTACCGCCGGAGTCGGCGGCATCGCTCGCGGGCGGTACCGAATCACCGCCGTCGGGCGCCGGCGCGCTGGGCGCAGCGGCCGCGACGAACCGGATCGGTTGTGAAGACTCCGATAGCGGACCCGCGACGCCGTCCGCGCCGAACGCCGCCACCCTCACGAGCAGGGTCTCACCGTAGGCGCCCTGGACGCTCTCGCGCGGATCGGAGCTGATCGATTCCACCTGGGATGGGCGGCTGTCGCGCGCGACGACCACGTAGTAGCCGGACACCGGGCCCGACGCCGGCGTCCACGCCAAGGTCGCGGCGTTGCGGCCCACCACATCCACAGCGTGGGCCGCGCTGGACAGCGCGACCGCGATCGCCCCGAGTACGATCGACCCCCCGAATCGATTCGCCATCCGCCACGCCCCCCCGGACAACGTCCGCCGTTCGATCCTGATTCAGCAAAGGGGGGCTTGTCCGGATCGTGAACGGAATCGCGGCGCGCTGCTGTGAGCGGCGTCACCGATTCGGCAGATCACGGGAACTCCAGTGCAACGCGGCGCGAGCGCGCCTAGCAGCGCGCCGCCCAGGTTGCAACGGATGAAGGTG
>Ga0184637_10000737_pt1 | contig 23594 bp, 21 predicted proteins | sample PLM3_127_b2_FD_133143 | JGI IMG/M metagenome (GOLD analysis project Ga0184637, IMG submission 133143) | Groundwater sediment microbial communities from an aquifer in East River, Colorado, USA - PLM3_127_b2 | ecosystem: Environmental > Terrestrial > Soil > Riparian zone | place: USA: East River... | reverse complement strand
GATCAGGTCCGCGATCCGGGCGCGCGCCGGCACAGAGAGAATCGCGGCCTCGCGCTCCACGAGGCCGGCGACCGCCGCGGGCAGCTCCTCGTCGCTCGAGCGACCCGCGGCCGCCTCTGCGCGGCGACGCTCGATCAGCCGCCGCCGCAGCTCGCCGGCAAGCGCCTCCAGGTGCCGATCGCGGGGGCCCACATCGATATGAGGTCCCAGCACGGCGGCCTCTCCCCCGGCTGCCTCCGGATAAGCTCCGCCCGATGGCGGAGATCGAGGTCCGGCAGGCCGACATCACCAAGCTCGAGGTCGATGCGATCGCCAACGCCGCAAACACGGACCTCAAGCACGGCGGCGGCGTGGCGGCCGCGATCGTTCGTGCCGGCGGTCAGGTCGTCCAGGACGACAGCGACGAGAAGGCACCGATCGGGCTGGGCGAGGCGGTGGAGACGACCGCCGGCGAGATGCCGGCGAAGTGGGTGATCCACGCCGCGACGATGGAGCTCGGCGGCCCGACCTCCGCCGAGATCATCCGCAAGGCCACCGCGCGCACGCTTCAGAGGGCCGACGAGCTGGGCGCCAAGTCACTCGGGCTGGTCGCCTTCGGCACCGGCGTCGGCGGCTTCCCGGTCGAGGAAGCGGCCCGGATCGAGGTCGAGGAGGTCCGCCGCCACGCCGAGCAGGGCGGCGGCGTCGAGCGGGTGGTGTTCGCCGTGTTCGGCGAGGAGGCCAGAGAGGCGTTCGAGGAAGCGGTCGCGGCGGGCGGCTAGCGGCCCAGGTGCGGCAGCAGCCGCACCTGGCGGGCGAAGTTCTCGGCCTGGATCAGCTGCAGCGCCTCGGCGCGGGTGAGCGCCAGGGTGGCCGACCAGTCGCCGGCCGCGCCGAGCCCCACGTCTCCCCCGCCGATCCCTCCCCCTCCCTGGCGGAGCGCCAGCAGCTCGACCCCCTCGGCGGCGATGTAGGTGCGGCCCCTGCCACCGGGGCCGGGCTCGGTCGTCACGACGACGTCGACGCGGCTTCCCTCGGGTGAGCCCCCGGTCGCGGCGAGCGCCTCCGCTCCCGTGACCGCGATCTCGACCGGGCGGCGGCCGGCCTCGAGTCGCGGGCGCCCTTCTTTCTGCTTCGATCGCGGCACGCGGAGCTGCGAGGCGAGCAGGTAGGAGCCCGGAGGCACCGGGGTCGCCGGCTCGCGGCCGACCGCCTCCTCCGGAGATGTGAGCGCGTCGGGGGGCACGAAGCGGACCGGCACCCGCCGCACGTCGAGGCCGCGAAGGTCCCCCGGCCCGATCGGCGCGCCCGGCCGCAGCTCGGCGCCCGACACGACCACGGGCCGAAGCTCCCCGAACTGGTTCGCCACGCTCGTCCCGTAGCCGTCGGCGATCGACGCGGCGACCACCGCGCAGATCGCGGCCACGACCCCGAAGGCGATCGCCCGCGCGCGTCGGCTCATGCCGCCCCGGCCGGGGCGACCGCCGGCGCGGGAAGGCTCGCGAGCGGCAGCTCGAGAGCGGCCACCGTTCCCCCCGCGCTGTGACGGACCATGAAGCGCCCGCCGTGCTCGGCGGCGATCCGCGCCACGACCTCGAGCCCATGCCCGCGACGGCCCCCCGCTCGCCACCGCCTCGCCACGGTGTGGAGCCAGCTCGGCGGTCGCGAGGCCGGCGGATCCTCGCCTCCGGGATCGAAGCAGCCCCGGTCGAGCACGGCGATCCTGAGCCGCGAGTCCCACACCGACCCCTCGACCCGGATCGGCGGGCCGCCGTGCTCGATCGCGTTCACGATCAGGTTGTCGAGCGCCTGGGCGAGACGGCGCGGGTCGGCGAGCACCGTGGCCGATCCCGCCCGCCAGCGCAGCTCGACCGGCGAGCCCGAGCGCCCCGCCGCGACCCGCCACCGGCCCAGCGATCCCTCGACCCACGGCCGGCAGAGCACCGGCCGCACCCGGGGCGGCGGCTCGCCGCCGTTGATCTCGCGATCGAGGTCGTCGAGCGCCGCGAGCGCCAGCTCGAGCGCCCCCGGACCGCTCCGGTTGTCACCGGGGACACCGTTTCGCCGCCTCCGGTCGGGCACCAGCGCCAGCGCCTGGAGCGGGCGGCGCAGCTCGTGGAGCGCCCGGTTGAGCGCGCCGCGCCGCCGCCCGGCGCGGGCCCGCTCGCGCACCAGGATCGCGCCCGCCGTGACGGCCAGCGGCCACCCCGCAACGGCCGCCTGCTCGAGCCCGCTCAAGGCTCGACCAGCCGGTAGCCGACGCCCCAGCAGTTGACGACGAACCGCGCCGCTTCGGGATCGAGCTTGCGCCGCAGCCGGCTCGCGTGCGAGTCGAGCGTCCGGGTCCTGCCCATGGAGCGAAAGCCCCATACGTCGCGCAGCAGCTCCTGCTTCGAGAACACGCGCGTCGGCTCGGCCGCCAGCGCCCGCAGCAGCGCGAACTCCTTGTTTGCCAGCTCAACGCTGCGCCCGGCGACCTTCACCTCTCGGGTCGAGGGATCGACGAACAGCTCGCCGATCCGCCGCGGGCCCTCGCGCCGCCGATCGCGTCGCCGCAGCACCGCCCGCAGGCGCGCCACCAGCTCCTCGTAGTGGAACGGCTTCACGACGTAGTCGTCCGCGCCCTCCGCGAGGCCGCGCACCCGGTCCGCCGGCGCGCCGCGGCCGCTGAGCACGATCACCGGGAGGCTCGGGTCGAAGCGGCCGTTGGACCCGTCGGTCGCCCTGATCTCGCGCAGCACGTCGAGCCCGGAGGCGTCGGGGAGCCGCAGGTCGAGCAGCAGCAGGTCGGGCTCCTTGTAGTGGCAGAGACGCAGCGCGTCGGAGGCGCATGGCGCCGCCAGCGCCCGGTAGCGATCGGCCGTCAGGTGGTCGCAGAGCAGCTCGAGCGTGGCCTCGTCGTCCTCGCAGACCACCACCGTCGCCACTTCCTCGACCTCTGGGAGCATGTCCCTGTAAGCCGGCGGCCGGCAAAACTCTCCCCCACAGGCACTCAACCGAGGAGGTCAACCGGGAACCTCCAGGACGGACGCGGCGCGTGGCTCGAAGAGCAGCCGCCCGGGAGGCACCGCCAAGCGCCAGGAGATCACTGCCCGGTGGCGATCGAGGAAGACGACGTCAAGCGCGAAGCGCATCCCGAGCGTGTGGACGCTGCGACAGCGGGGGATCAGCAGGCCCGGGCCGGCGCTCTCGCGATCGAGCAGGGCGAGTCCGAGCACCCGCGCCAGGGCCGTCTCGGCGAGCGGGACGCGATGCCCCGCGACGACGGTCCAGGGCAGGCCGCGGAAGCGCCTCGGGAGCGTGCGGCGGCTGCGGGCGGCGTCGAAAGCCACACGTGCTGGAAGCCGCCTCGGCGGCCTCCCGCCCCCGCTCCGGGCCGACCTGCAAGCCCGCGTTCAGGGAGCCGGAGGGAACTGCGCGCCTGCGGTGCATACATAGAATCGTCCGCACTCAGCAAGGGCCTGGCGCGAGCCGCCGGGACGATGGAAGCCAAGCCAGCCGGACGTGGAGAACAGGAACACAACCCGCAGAGGCAACTACGAGTCGGGCTCGGATTACGTCCTCGAGTACGGCGAGCTTCGCTTCTCCTTCAACGAGCGTGACTTCGCCCAGCGGGTCGAGCAGGCCGCCGTGAAGCTCGAGTTCGTGGAGCCGGGGCTCGAGTCGGAGGAGCTCCAGGACCTGGTCGAGCTGGCCGTGAACGGCGAGATCGGCGAGTCGGTGTCACCGCTCGGCGAGCACGTGAGCGAGCATTGGGGCGAGCTGGTCGGGCCCTCCAACCGCAGCCTCGTGCACTGGATCCGCCGCCTCGTGTTCCGCGGAGCGTGGCTCGACCAGCGAGTCAAGGAGGGCGAGCTGGACATCGTCTTCGACGGGGAGACGCACACCTTCGGCTACGTCCAGCTCGATCGCGACTCGGAGCCGATCGAGCTGTCGCACGAGCCCTCTTGGGCCGGCGTCGCCTACGACGGCTGAGCTAGAGGGACTCCAGCAGCTCGGAGTTCGTCCGCGAGCTTTCGAGGCGGTCGCGAAGCAGGGCCGCCGCGTCACCCGGATCCTTGCCGGCCAGCTCCTCGCGCAGCTTCCTCACAGCGTCGAGCTCTGCGGCTTCGCGCAGCTCCTCCTCGTCGGAAGCGCGGCAGTCCTCGACTCTGAGCGCAGGGAAGATCCCGGCCGCCGCGAGCTCGGGATCGAGGCGGATCAGCGCGTTCTCGGTCCCCTCGACGGCGGCCCTCGCCTCCCCCTCGTCGGCGGCGCCGTCGAGCGCGGTGGCGATCACGGTCAGCGACCCCGCGCCTTCCTCCGCCAGCTCGCGCCCAGCGCCAAACAGGTTCTTCACCCCGCCGGCGTCGCCGTGCGCGAGCTCCAGCCGCGACAGCGAGTCGACGATCAGCACCACGTCCTCCCCGGACTCGGCGCGGCGCTTCGCCCGCTCCAGCGCGAGCTTCCCGACCCGAGCCTGCTCGCGGGGGCTCATCTCGGCGGTCGCGACCGCCAGCTCGTCGTCCGGCAGCACCTCGGCCCAGGCGGTCGCCTCCTCGGGGCGCTCATCGACGAGCAGGACGATCAGGGCCGGTCGGTCGGGGGTTGCCTGAATCGCTCCGGCGAGGCCGCGCAGCAGGGTCGTCCGCCCCGAGTGCGGGGCCGCCCACACGAGCACCCGCTGTCCCAGTGCCAGCGGGACGAGCAGGTCGACCGCGCGGGTCAGCAGGTCGGCCGGATCGGGATCGAGGCGCAGGCGGCGTCGCGGGGCGACGGCGGTCAGGTCCTCGAGCTGGGGACGGCCCATCGCCTGCTCCGGCTCGGCGCCGTTGACGAGATCGACGTGGACCAGAGCCGGGTAGCGCTCCTTTCGCTCCGGCTGGCGCGCGGGCCCGGATACGAGGTCGCCGAGCCTCAGCTCGCAGCGGCGAATCTGGGAGGCCGAGATGTAGACGTCACCCGGCGCAGGCTCGAGGCCGCGCAGGCGTAGGAACCCGTACCCGCGGTAGGTGCGGTCGAGCACACCGCTGACCTGCTCGGTTTCCGCCTCGGGCCGCTCGCGTGGCGCCCGCTCGCGTGGCTTCGCCTCGGCCTCCGCGGCATCGGCCTCCGCGGCATCGGCCTCCGCGGGCGCATCGTCGGGCTCGGGCTCGGGCTCCGGCGCCGTGTCGCCGTCGCGGTCGGCGATCTCCTCGATCAGCCGCTCCCGCCGCAGCATCCGGTATCCGGGCACGCCGAGGCGGGCCGCGTCGGCGTGGAGCTCGGACAGGTGCTTGCCGGCGAGATCGGACTTGGCCATGCGCGGCGGCAGCATACCCGCGGCCCGCCGCACCCAAGAACAACTCAGCCGTTGGCCGAGGGCCTAGGAGCCGGTCGCCTGGAGCCGCCGCTCGGTCAGCTCGCGCAGCCACTGCGCGAACTCCGGGCGCGACTCCCAGTCCTTGCGGAAGCGCTCCGCCCCCGCCTCGGTCAGCGGGTGGTTGAGCATCTGGCGAAGCACCTTCGCCGGCACGGTGGCGATCTCGCACCCCAGGCGCGCGGCGGTGACCACGTGCTCGGGATGGCGGATCGAGGCGGCGATCACCTGCGAGGTGACGCCGCCGGCCCGGTACGCCTCGACGATCTCGCGCACCACCGCAGTCGAGTCCACGGAGATGTCGTCGAGCCTGCCCATGAAGCAGGAGGCGTAGGTGGCGCCGGCGCTGGAGGCGAGCAGCGCCTGGTTGGCGGAGAAGACCAGCGTCATGTTGACCGGAATCCCGTCGGAGGTCAGCGCGTGCGCGGCCTCGAGCCCGTGCTCGCAGAACGGGACCTTTACGGTGACGTGCTCGTGGAGCTCGCGCAGCGCGCGGCCCTCGTCGACCATCCCCGTGGGATCCTGGGAGACGACCTCGGCCGAGACGGGCCCGCCGACCAGATCGCAGATCCTGCGCACGATCTCGCCGGGGTCGCCCTGCTCCTTGGCGAGCAGCGACGGATTCGTGGTCGCGCCGGCGAGAACGCCCCAGGCGGCGATCTCCTCCACCTCGGCAACGCTCCCCGTGTCGATGAACAACCTCACTGCCAATGCCTAGCTTACGCCCCCAGCCGGATCAACACCCTCGGCCCGAGCCGCCTCGACCCAGGCCTCGGCCTCCTGCTTTACCCGCCGCCCCCTCCATCCGAGCTCGGGCCCCATCGCCTCTGCGACCGGGAGCACCGACTCGGCGCTGCGGAGCTCGGGGGCGGCGAGGACCCCGAGCCGGGTTCGGCGCAGCAGCACGTCGGCGACCGAGCGCGCCTGCTCGGAGCGGGCCGCGACCACGGCCTCGGCCAGGAGGTCCGGCCGGCCGGGCGCGATCGGGCGCGCCAGCTCCCCCCGCTCCGCGGCCAGCTCGAGCACGACCCGGGCCGCGTGGCCGTAGCGGAAGGCGAGTTGCTCCAGTGCGCGGTCGGGCAGGCCGTCTTCGTCGAGGCCGTCTGGCAGCTCGAGGTCCTCGGCTCGCGCCGTCATCCCGAGCGGGATCTCCGCGGTGCGACACGGTGCCTCGCGCTCCTCGCGCTCGACCATGCGGTCCACGACCTGCATTGCCATCCGCCGCCACGTGGTCAGCTTGCCGCCCGTGATCGTCAGCAGCCCCGAGGAGGTCTCGTACAGCTCCGCCTTGCGCGAGATGTCGACCGACTTCTTCGGGTCTCCGGTGGAGATCAGCGGCCGGACGCCGGCGTACGCGCCGCTCAGGTCGCTCGCGCCGAGCGCGAGGTCGAAGTAGGAGTTGACCGCGCCGAGCAGGTACTCGATGTCGTCGGGGCTGGGCTGTGGGTGATCGATGTCGCCGTCGTAGTCGTTGTCGGTCGTGCCGATCAGGGCGCGCCCGTACCACGGGAGCGCGAAGATCGTCCGCTCCTCACCCGCCGGGAGAATGCACGCCGCCTCCTCGAGCGCCAGGCGCTCGAGCGGGACGGTGACGTGGGTTCCCCGACTGGGATTGATCCTGGGGACGTCCTCCTCGGCCTCGATCTCCTCGGGGCGGATGCGGTCGGCCCACACCCCGGTGGCGTTGACGACGTTGTCGGCCGCGACCTCGAATCGGTTCCCCGACTCCCGGTCCACGCACACGACGCCCGACGCCTTCCCCCCTTCCTCGCGCAGCTCGGTGACCTCGGCGCCGTTCAGGCACACGGTGCCGAACCGCTCCGCCTCGCCGAGGATCGTCAGCACCAGCCGCACGTCGTCGGTCTGGCAGTCGTAGAACAGGTAGGCGGAGGTCGGATCGCGCTCGGCGAGCGCGGGTATCAGCTCCACGACCTCATCACCGGAGATCTGCCGGTGGCGGTCGGGCGCCCAGTAGTCGTCGGCCTCGCGGCGCGCGGCGCGCGCGCGGCGGCCGCGTCCGACTCGGGTCGTGGCCATCACGTCGTACATGTTCAGCCCCACGCTGTAGCGCCGGTCGCGCCGCTCCTCGCCCAGCGTCGGGATCAGGAACGGCGTCGGGTAGACGAGGTGGGGTGCGAGCTGAACCATCAGCTGGCGCTCCAGGAGCGCCTCGCGGACGAGACCGAGGTCGAAGTTCTGCAGGTACCGGAGGCCTCCGTGGACCATCTTCGAGGAGCGGCTCGAGGTGCCGACGGCGTAGTCGTCGCGCTCCACGAGCGCGACCGAGTAGCCGCGCGAGGCAGCGTCGAGCGCGACCCCCGCTCCCGTGATCCCGCCGCCGATCACGACGACGTCGAAGCGCTCCCCGCTGATCGCCTGCAGTGCGTCCTGCCGCGAGATCACTAGTGGAGAAAGGTGACGTAGTCCGCGGCGGGGGCGCGCTCCGTCTGGCGCTGCTCCTGCACCGGCGGGCCGATGTGGAGCAGGCTGACGAAGCGCTCGTCGTCGGGGAGGCCAACCGCCGACCGGCCCTCCTCCGTGCGGAGCACCTCCGGGGTGCGCCAGTAGCCGGCGAGGCCGCGGGCGTGCGTCGCGAGCAGCACGATGTACGCGGCGCACGCGGTCGCGTGCAGGTCCTCCTCGTCCTGGACCGGGTCGCCCGTAAGCCGGCATGAGCAGACGACGAGGGTCGGCGCGCGGTCGAGCTTCGCCGCCGACTCCGGGCCGGCCGCCTGCTTCAGGTGCTCCAGCGCCTCCGGGCCGACGACCCGGAACCGCCACGGGTTCGTGAGGTGGTGGTTCGGCGCCCACCGGGCCAGCTCGAGCAGCTCCTCGAGCGTCTCGCGCGGCACGGGCTCGGGCTTGAACGCCTTGTGGGTGCGCCGGGTTCGGATCGCGGTCTCGACGTCCATCGGCGGAACGGTAGTGCAGACGTCAGCTCGGCCCGGATGCCCACCGCTACGTCGGCAGACGCCGGCGGTAGACGAGGAAGCCGGCGGCGAGGACGACGGCAAGCAGGCCGAGGCCCCCGAGCACGATCTGGCTGGTGCTGGGGCCGCCGTCGTCGGCCGAGGTCTGCTCGAACGCGGGCGCGGCGGCTGCGTCGGGGCCGGCGGACGAGCGTCTCTCACCCTCGACCGCCGAGTCGCCCCGTTCGGCGTCACGCTTCCCGGCCTTGGCCCTCTCTGCCGGGCGCTTGCCGCCCGATCGCTTGCCCGAGGCCCCCTCGCCACCGCCGGCGGCACCGGGCGCACGGCGCACCGGGTCGAGCGGGAAGGTCTCGCGACTGACGGCGAGCAGGACCTGACTCGTGACCCAGACAGGGGTCTGGTCGCTGGCCTTCGAGTACTCGTAGCGGCCATCCCCCGCGCGCCGGGCGGCGAGGAACCCGAACGGGCTCCGGCCGTCCTTCCTCACCGCGGCCGGATTGGCGCCTGCCGCGATCAGGCCCTGGACCGCCCAGGCCGTCGATTGCGAGTTGGAGGGGCCGCTCTCGGCGAGCGACCAGCCGCCATCGCGCTCCTGCACGTGGTTCAAGTAGCGGACGCCGTCCGCGGCCGATTCGCCGCCGCCTCCAGCGGCATCGAGCGCCTGCAGGGCGGCGCCGGTGCTGTCGGGGTCGCTCGGCTCGTCGGGTTGAAAGCCCCAGCCGCCGTCCCGGTTCTGAGCGCGACGCAGCCAGCTCGCCGACCGGGCAAGCTCGGATCCGCCGGCCCCGGTGGCCCGCAGCGCAAGGATGCCGAAGGCGGTGAGGTTGACCTGGCCCTGGAAGGAGCCGCTGCCGCCGCGCCGCGCTCGAAGCGCCGCCACCAGGTCACGGCCGGCGAAATCCCGGGCGCTCGAGCCGGCGCCGACGAGGGCCAGAATCGTCCGCTCGAGATCCCCGGTCGAGCGCACGCTGCCGGACTTCCCGCGCAGGTACTCGATCGGATTTCGGGCGCCGAGGTCGAGTGGGTTGCGCCCCGCGGCCTCGAGTCCCAGAACCGCCCAGCCGGTCATCGCGGGGCTCGACGAGGCCCCGGGGGCCGTCCCGAAGCCTCCGTCGCGATTCCGCACGCCCTGGAGCCACCCCCGCGCCTTGGCCGCGCTCGCCGCGTGCGCCTCGGTCGCGGCCGATGCGCCCCGTGCTCCGGCAGGCGCGGCGAGGGCCGCGCCGGCGCCAACCGCGGCAAGCACGAGGATGGACGCGGTCGCGAGCCGCTCCCGCCAGCGGAACTCCGAGCGCTCCCGGAAGCGCACCAGCATCCGCACCAGCGCGGGCCCGGCGACCAGGGCGAGCGCGACGTTTCCCGCCGCGTGGGCGATGTTGAACGGAAGGCCCCGGGCCGAGAGCGCCAGGTAGCGGTCGAACGACTGCTCGCCCCCGTAGGTGACCATCACCGAGAGGTCGAGCAGCGCTCCATAGGCGAGCCCGGCGATTCCACAGGCCACGGCGAGCCCGAGCCGGCCGAACCGCCGGCCCGAGACGGCGGCGAGCGCAGCGCCGCCAACCCCCACCATCCCCCAGCCGGCCATCTGCCACGGCGTCCACGGTCCCTGGCCGAGCCAGAAGTTGGAGACCAGCGCGGCGAGCGCGCCGACGACGAAGCCGGGGCCGGCCCCCACCGCGTAGCCGGTGAACAGGACGATGTCGGTGGTGGCGACGACGTTCGGGATCGGAGCGAGCACCAGCCGGCCCGCGACGGCCAGCGCCGCGAGGGCCGCGACCAGGGCGACGATCCGCGACGGGGGGCGCGAGCGCTCGTACCAGGCAAACCCGCCAACGAGCACCGCGAGCAGGATCAGGATGCTCCCGAGCTCCCACCTCATCGGTGCCTCCCTCCGACCTCCGCTCGCTCCCCGGCGCGGCGCAGGAGCTCCGCCCCCCGCTCCGGCGTGATCGCGCCGTCGGTGTCGAGGATCCGCGCCACCTCGGTGGCGAAATACCAACCGCCTGAGAGCACCTCGGAGCACGCGCCGTCGGCGATCAGCTCCCCCTCGCCGAGCAGCACCACGCGCTCGGCGAACTCGGCAGCGAACTCGACGTCGTGGGTTGCCACCAGCACCGCCGTTCCTGCGGCGCCGAGCTCCTCGATCCGCGCCGCCAGCTCCTGCTTGCGCAATCGGTCCATGCCGCGGGTCGGCTCGTCGAGGCAGACGAGCCCGGGCGGGCCCTCGTCCGGGCCGCGCCCGGCCATCACGATCGCGAGCGCGAGGCGCTGCCGCTCGCCGCCCGACAGGTCGCGCGGGTCGGTGTTGGCCGCCCAGGCGAGGTCGACCGCCTCCAGCGCCCGCGCCCCCGCCTCGCCGCAGAGCTCGTCGCGGACTCGCTCGTGGACGAGGAAGTCGTCCGGGCTCTGCGACAGGAGCGCGCACTTCAGGGGCACCTCGATGCGCCCGCGGACCGGCTCGAGGATTCCCGCCGCGGCACGCAGGAGAGTGCTCTTGCCCGCCCCGTTGCGCCCCATCAACGCCACGCGCTCGCCGCTCGCGATCGTCAGATCTATCCCCGTGAGCACGTCCCTGGCCCCGCCGCCGGGGTCGAGCTCGACCCACACGTCCTTCACCTCGAGCGCGGGAGGCGGCGGGATCGGCCGATCCGGCGGCTCTGTCGGGTGGGGCGCCGAAGGCACTGCATCTGTCGCGACGAAGTCGCGGCCGCCCGGGCGGGCGATCTCCGCCGCCTCCCGCAAGGACCCCAGCGCCTCGCGGGCGGCGCGGACCCCGACCGGCAGCGGACGCAGGCCGGCGAGGTCGAACAGCCGCGCCCCCGGGGTGGCGAGCGCCGGCTCGCCGGCGAGCGCCCACTCCAGGAAGCCGCCCGGCTCGCCGTCGAACGCGACCGCACCGTCGCGCATCGCGACCGCGCGGTCCGCCGCGGCCAGGCAACGCTCCAGGCGATGCTCACAGACGATCACCGCGGTGCCCCACTCTTCGTTGAGGCGGCGCAGCAGCCAGATCAGCTCGTCGCCCGCGACCGGGTCGAGCTGCGAGGTGGGCTCGTCGAGCAGGACCAGCGCGGGGCGCGCGACCAGCGCAGCGGCGAGCGCGATGCGCTGCAGCTCACCGCCCGACAGGGTGTCCGTGGTGCGGTCGAGCAGGTCGGGGATCGCGAGCGCGAGCGCCACCTCCTCCACGGCCCGGGCGCGCCGCACCGCCGGCTCGCCACGCAGCTCGAGCGGCAACGCGATCTCGGCCCTGACCGTCGTCGAGACGATCTGCGACTCGGGATCCTGGGCGACGAGGCCCGCGACGCCCGCCAGCTCGGCGGGTCCGTGCTCGCGCGTGTCGATCCCCGCCACCTCGACGCTGCCGGCGATCTCGCCCCCGTGGAAGTGCGGCACGAGCCCGCAGGCCGCACGCAGGAGCGTCGACTTGCCCGATCCCGAGCGCCCGGCGAGCACGACCAGCTCGCCGGGGTCCACCCTGAGCGTAACCTCGCTGAGGGCGTCGCGCCCGGCATCCGGATACCGGTAGGTCAGCCCGTCGATCTCCAGCACGTGCGGCGCGGGGCTGTGATCAGGCATGTGCCCGAGCCTGCTTCGGTCCGCGGCCACCCGCCGGCGAGGGTCTCGCGCCGGCTGCTCGCCGCCGCCGGCGTGCGAACGGCAGCGCAGCGAGGAGCGGCAGCGCGGCAGCCAGGGCGAGGGTCGCCGGATCCGCGTCCAGCGCCAGCTCCGGGTAGGGGTCGAAGCCGCCGACCCCGGCGAGCCGTGCGGCGACGCCGCCGGCGGCAATCAGGGTCCCGGCGAGGATGAAGCCGCGGTCGTGGCGCGAGCGCCGGCCCGGCTCGGCGGAGGCTCGCCCCGGAATCGCGTAGCCGCGAAGCTCGAGCGTGGCGGCGACATCAACGGCGCGGTCGAGCGAGCCCTCGACGAGGCGGCGGGCGAGCGCGGCCTTAGCGATCGGCGTCGCACCCGGGCCGCGCAGCGCGGCTGCCTCGCGCAGGCGAGCGAGGTCACCGGCGGCGACGGGGACCATGCGCGCGACGAGCGTTGCGGTGAGCGCGGAGCGGCGCGCGAGCGGCCGGATCACCCGCAGCACCCGGTCGGGATCGACGCACGCCGAGTAGACGCCAAACGCCATCATGACGACGAGGATGCGCTCCGCGAGCACGGCCCCGGCGGCGATTGACTCGAGGGTCACGTCGAGCGATCCGAGCACCGGCACGTCGAAACCGCGCACGAGCACGGTGGCCCCGCGATCGGTGACGAGCGCGTTGACCGCCACGATCATCACTCCCAGCGACAGGCCCCACCGGAGCGACAGGGCGAGCGCCGGGCGGGCGCCGGCGGCGAGGCCGGCGACGGCAACCGCGGCGGCAGCGCCGGTGAGCACGATCGGATTGGAGAAGACGAAGGCGACCAGCGTCAGCGAGCCGAGATAGACGGCGGCGGCGGGCACGGACGCCGCCTGGAGGCGTCCGCGGCGAGGCGTGTATGCAAGCGCGCTTCGCATCGTGGCCTCAGCGTCCGATCTGCTCTCCCGCCACCGGCAGCGCGAACTCGCCGCGCGGGTCGACGGCGGCGGCATAGCGGTCCCGAAGCGAGCCGGTGTCGAGCAGGTCGATCGCGGCGTCCACGCCGGCCTCGTCGGTCCCGGTGACGACCCAGGTCGGCTGCTCCTCGCCGAACCGCACCGCCGCGACGAGCCCGGACCCGGGGCCGGCGCGAAAGACCTCCTCATCGCGTGGACCAAGAGCCACGAGGTCGTAGCCGCCGGAGGGCTCGGGCTCGAAGTCCGCGAACACCCCGCTGTGGGAGGGGCCGTCCTCGATCTGCGCGGCGGCGCGATCCTTGCGCACCTGCTCCCAGGGTCCAACCACGACCCGCAGCAGCTCCTCGCCGAGCTTCGCCCGCTCGGTCGAGATGCTCGCCGGAATCCCCTCGGCCTCGAGCCGGTCGGCGACGGCCGAGCAATCGTCCTCGGCGGCAAGGCAGTCGATCCGCACCGGGAAGGCCTTGCCCTCGGAGCCGTGGACGAAGGGCTCGGGCCAGGAGCCGACCACGGCGGGCGCGCGCATCGCCGCGGTCCACTCGCGGTAGTCCCACCACACCCGATCGCCGCCGTACACGCGCACCTCGGCGGCACCGACCGACGACTCGATCCCGTTGACGAAGAAGAACCAGTCGAACCTGCGCCCCCCGCGCTCAGTGCCCTCGACGCCGTCGATCGACTGCACGAAGCCCCCGCCGTAACGGGTGGTGATGTCCGCCTCGGCGTCGAGGAAGCGCATCACGGTCTCCGACTCGGGCGGGTCGCTGAGCGTGGCGTCGACGAGGCGCTCGGAGCCGAAGTCGCGCGTCACCGTCAGGGTGGCGTCCCCGCCCGAGGTGGCGCCGGGGCCGAAGCCGCAGCCAGCGGCCGCGGCGGCACACAGGAGCGCCGCGGCGGCCACCATGCTGCGGCACGGACTCACGGGCCGAGCTTCACCTTCTCGCAGGCGCGCACCGTGTCCTCGGGATCGACCACGGCGACGTCGCGCCGACCGCTCCCGCAATTGATCCGATCGGGAGCTCCGCCGCGGGCCTTCACGAGGTCGTTCTTCGCCCGCGCCTTGATCCTGTCGGGCCCCTTCGTCCCCTTGATCACGTCCGGCTTGTCCGTTCCGGCGATCAGCTCCCCCTGCTCGTCGGAGCACTGGCCAGGGTCGCCCACGCACACGGTCGCCTCGTTGGACGGGATGTTGGCGCCCCGCATCGCCCGCAGCGTCGCATCGTCCGAGCCGACCGGAACGCTGGCCCTCCCCTGCGCGTCGGTCGTCGCCGGAGCGCTGCCGCCGCTGACCATCGCCCCCGCCGCCGGCGTCACCGTGCCGTCATCGGCGTACTGGACCACCTCCACGGTGACCTGACCCCCGGGCTGGGCGGAGCCGGGCGCCTCGAGCGCCAGCTCGGGCGGGTAGGGGAAATCCGGCGCCAGGTACCACAGGACCTCGTCGCCCTTCTCGAGCAGGAGCTGATCGCCACCCACCTGGGCGCCCGCATGGTTGTGCTTCAGGTACCACGAGGCGGCGCCCTGGGCCTGGAAGCCGCCGATCCCGCACACGCCGAGTCCGAAGGCGAACGCGTCGGTGACCGAGAGCGGGCGAAGCTCGCGCGCCGTCGCGGAGGCGTCCTCGACGATCCCGAGGCCGGTCGGGCCGGACACCTTGACCGGGTTGCCGCTGCCGCCGGTTCCAGGCCCGAAGCACAGCGCGTCCGGGTCGGTCTTGATCTTCACCGTTCCGGTGTACTGCTGGAGCTGGGCGAGCGCCTGGCCCGAGGGCCCGACGACCCGCAGGTCGGCGCCCACGGTCTTCGGCTTGGCCCCGGCAACCGCGGGGACCGTGATCAGGATCGCGACCGCGCAGGCCAACACCAGGCCGAGCGGTCGGTGAAAGGTACGTATTGGCATCGAAGCCACCCTTTCCTCGAGGGATGTCATGGCTCGGCCGGGGCAGGTCTCCTGGCTTCCGGGACGGGCGCCGCGCCTTCCCGGGACGGCTGGTGGCCGCCCCAGTGGCTGACTTCGCGTCTTGCGACGCCTCTTACCCGGTCACAGTGGCGGGACCGCGCCGGACTCTCACCGGACTTCCCTTTACCACCGGCCGTATGTGGGCAAGGAGTCTAGTCCTTGCGCGCGTCTATCTGCTTGCGGAGTTCGTCCACGACCTCGGGCATGTTGCGCTTCATCGTGTCGAGCTCCCAGTGCGCGATCTTGATCACCCGCAGGGGCGAGGTCGCGATCACGCTCGCAGAGCGCTGCTCCCCTTCGAGCAGCGCCTGCTCGCCGAACACGTCGCCGGGCCCGAGATCAGCCAGGTGCCGGCCTTCGCTCTCCACCTTCGCGGCTCCATCCTCGATCGCGTAGAAGTCGTTCGCGTACCCGCCCTCCTTGACCACGGCCGCCCCCTCGGGGTGCGATTCGAGCTCCGCGAACGTCGCGACCTTCTTCAGGTCGTCGTCCGGGACATCCGCGAACAGGGGGATGCTCTTGAGCTGGCTGACGTCCACTCCACTCTCCTCCGAATCGGCTTCGCCAGGGAACCTAACCGATAACGGCGCCGTTTGCGGGAGCCGTCAGCGAGGCAGCTCGCGGCCCAGCCACTCCGAGTAGAAGCCCTCGAGGTCGGGCAGGAAGTCGTGGATGACTGGATACCCCGGCGGGACGGCCTCGACCTCGAGCATCGTCCGGCACCCGGGACAGAAGTACTCGCGCAGATGGTTCCACTCGGGGTCACCGGCCATCTTCTCCGGGTAGATCTCGCGCAGCGACTCCTCGTCCGCGCGGACGTTTATCAGCGCCTCGAGCTTCCAGTTCTCGCGGTAGTCGCAGAACTCGTGCCCGCAGTCGCATTTGATGATGTAGCGGACGCCGGACCCGGCGCTACCCGCCGGCGATTCTTGATCGCCGGCGGCCACGATGTAGAGGTGCTCGCCGAAGGGGAGCACGATGCGCTCGTCCCACTCGACCCGCTCCTGGAGCAGCTCCACGTACTGGTCGAAGCGGTCCGGGTCCTTGTAGGACGACTGGATCGCCCGCACCTGGGAGCGCGGGAGGCGCTCGTCGACGAGGTCGCGGAGCGTCTCGCGGTCGAGCTTCATCCTATGGTGGCCTCCTGGGCCTGCAGCGCCCTGCTCAGCTCCACGGTCGGGGTCGGGACGGGGAAGTCGAAGTCCTCCGGCAGGTCCCAGAACTCGCGGAACTCGCGCGCCCAGCTCTCGGAGAGCCGGATCGACTCCGCGTACATACGCTTCACCGGCTCGATCATCTCGCCGTCGAGGATCCGCCGGCGCTCGGCCTGCATCCACTCGCGCACCGGAACGGCCTTGCGCCCGCGCTGCTCGCGCATCTCCGCGCGCCGCGCCTCGGTCGCGCCGGCATCGCCGGCGACCACGCCGTACACCGACTCCGCGTAGCGCGGGAGCAGGTACTCGCCCTCGACGTCGGCCACCACCGACTCGTATGGGCGCTCCAGCGGATCGCCGACGCCGGAGGCACCGCGGAACATGCACAGGTAGAGGTCGCCCTGCCGCATCACCTCGGGCAGGGTGGTCGTATCGAGGTCGAACTGGTGGTCTCCCTCGATCGCCCGCGCCAGCTCCGAGTCGGCGGGGTCGGGCTCGTGCGTCGGGTACGGCTCGCCACGCTCGATGAGCTCGAAGATGTTCGTGTTGCGGACGTTGTGGCGGTAGCCCGTTGCCGCCGGATAGCCGCCCCACAGCCCGGCCTGGATGAACATCCGCCCGTTGCCGATGTTCTGCATCTCGTAGAACGGCGTCTTCCACGCCAGCCGCAGCGCCTCGTAGCCGGAGCCGCCGCGATGGCGGCCGGGGCCGGCCGTGTTCGGCTTCACCCGCTGGCCGAGGTAGAGGAAGGGCTCGATCAGCTCCCACATCTCCATGTCGCCCATGTCCCCTTCGGGGTTCCACATCGCCGCGGCGTAGTCGAGCCCGTCGAGGACCATCTTCGCGCCGCCGCCCACGCATGAGAGGCCGAAGTTGGTCGTCGCCGACTGCTTGCCGTACTGGTCGATGCCGCCGCCCTGGAAGGCGTTGCCGGTCAGCCCGTAGGGGGCGAGCACCTCCTCCACGAAGCCGCGGGCCTGAAGCGCGCGCGACACCGACTTGATGAAGCCGGTGAACGAGGGGATCAGGAACGCCCACGCGATCCCGGTCGAGGCCTGCGGGTTGCAGTGGTTGGTCCACGTCCCCGGCGGGAAGTTCGTTCGCAGCCCGAGGTAGGCGCCGTCGTTGACCTTGTCGTTTGGGATCAGGGTCTGCGTGAGCTGCACCCAGACGGCGCCCTGCATCGCGGACGGCGTGCAGTTCGAGGAGTGATATCCCCACGACGAGGAGCCCTCGTAGTCCATCTCGAGCTTCGCGTCGCGGGTGATCCGGATCTCGACGGGCGCGTGCATCATCGTGTCGACCCGCGCGTAGGAGGGCAGCTGCTCCTCGTTCCCGAGCTGGTTCTCGGTGAAGGCCGGCGCCCGGTAGCGGCCGGGGATCAGCAGCTCTCGGACGCGGCTCTGGAACGAGCGTCGCCCGTCCTCGATCACCTCGCGGATGAACTGCTTGTAGGAGTCGACCCCCTCCTCGAGGATCACGCGCTCGACCGCCTCGCGGACCATGTGGCAGCCGGCGATGCGGGTCTTCTCGTCGAGCGTCCAGTACATCGGCGTGCGGGTGCCCTTCAGCCCCGCGAGCACGTGGTCGCGCCACAGCTCGTCGTTCGAGCCGATCTTCTTCGCCGGCAGGTCGATGCCGTCCTCGAAGCGCGAGATCGGCCCGACCGGCACCGAGCCGGGCGTCTTGGCGCCGATGTCGATCTCGTGCGTGACGCCCGCGGCCCACCCGATCAGCTCCCCCTCCCAGAAGATCGGCACGATCGTCTGCACGTCGGCGTTGTGGACGTCGCCGATCATCGCGTCGTTGTTGGTGAAGATGTCGCGCGCCTCGATGCCGGGGTTGTCCTCGTAGCCCTGCCGGATCATGTACTTGATCGCGTCCGACATCGTGTGGACGTGGACGATGATCCCGGTGGAGAGCGCGACCGAGTCGCCCTCCGGCGTGTACAGGGCGAAGCTGAGCTCCCCGATCTCCTTCACGATCGGCGAGGCGGAGATGTTGAGCGCCGTCTCGCGCGCGCTGACCAGCCCGCCGCGCAACCGCGAGAACAGCTTCTCGAAGCGGATCGGGTCGCGGCCCTTGAGCTGTAGCTCCTCGATCCCCCAGTAGCGCCCGGTCTCCGCGAACAGCCGCTCCGACTCCTCGAGCATCTCCCGTGCGGTGCGGCCCTCCCAGCCGATCCCGCCTCGTTCCTCGGCCAGCCGCTCCAGCTCCCGGGTCCGGTCTACGATCGCGATCGCTAGCTCCCTTCGCTCTGCTCCAGGTGGAAGATCCGGTTGCGGTCCAGCCTCGCCGTGCGGCCGGGCGGGATCGCGAAAGTGTCGGCCGGCGACTCGATGATCGCAGGCCCCTCGACGGTGTGCCCTGCTCCGAGGTCACCCTGCTCGAAGATCGGCGTCTGCGTCCAACCTCCCTCCCACCACACCGCCCGCTGCTGCTTCGGCTCGGGCACGCCGGCGGCCTCCTGCTCGTCGGGGAGGGCCGGCTTCTCGACCTCCACTGCGCCCGTGACGATCACGTTCGTGACCAGGTAGCCGAGCTCGGGGGAGCGCGCCGAGCGCGCGTAGAGCTTCCCGTACGCCTCCTCGAAGGCCGCGATCAGGTCGTTGACCTGCGCGGCCTCCTCGAGCTCGTCGTGGGGCGAGAGGATCTCGATGTCGTTGAGCTGGCCCATGTACTGCATGCGCACGTAGCGGCGCAGCTCGATCTCCTCCTCGGGGACGTCCGACTTCGCGAACTCCTCGATCACCTTCTCGCGCAGCATCTCCCAGCCGCCGTTGATGTAGATGCCAAGGCCGGCCTTGACGTCATCATCGGCCCCGGGCTCGACCGGCATGTCGATCGTGAGGTCGTAGCGGTACGCGTAATCGCCGCACGCGCACCCGAAGGCCGAGAACCCGGCGGCCCACGCGGGCACGAGCACCTCGCGATACGGGACGTCGCGCGTGTACCCGGCGGCGTGCAGCGGCCCGCCGCCCCCGTAGCACAGCAGCGTGTAGTCGACCGGGGAGTAGCCCTTGCCGAGCACCTGCGCCACGGCCTCGTACTTGAGCGTCTCGTCGAACAGCTCGACGACGCCGGCCGCCGCCTCCTCGACCGACAGCCCCAGCGGCTTCGCGATCTGCTCCTCGACGGCCGCGCGTGCCCGCTCGGTGTCGAGCTTCACCTCGCCGCCGAGGAAGTAGTCCGGGTTGACCCGGCCGAGCACCAGGTTGAGGTCGGTGACCGAGGCGGTCTCGAGCCCGGACTCGGGCCAGGAGACTCCGATCCCCGCCCCGGCCGAGTCCGGGCCGAGCTCGGGCCGCCCCGAGTTCGGGTCGATGCGGACGAACGAGCCGGTCCCGGCGCCGATCGAGTCGACCTGGACGAGCGGGATGTTGAGCAGGAAGCGGCCGATGTCTGGGATCTGGCGGATCGCGAACTCACCGCCCGTGATCAGGGCGATGTCGAAGCTCGTGCCGCCGATGTCGGTGCAGACGATGTTCCGCGAGCCCCCCGAGTCGATCCTGTCGGCGAGGTAGCGGGCACCGATCACCCCTCCGATCGGGCCCGAGATCAGCGTGCGGGCCAGCTCCTTGGCGTCGATCGAGATCGTGCCCCCGTGCGCCGCCATGATCCGCAGGTCGAACTTCGCCCCCGCCTCTCGCGTCGCCTCGCGCACCCTGCGCAGCTGCTCGCGCGAGGGCTCGGCAGCGTAGGCCTCGATCAGGGTCGAGTTGAGGCGGGGGAAGTCCCGGCGCATCGGGTAGAGGTCGGAGGAGAGGAAGACTGGGATCTCGGGCGCAACCTCCGCGGCGATCTCGCGGATCCGGTCCTCGTGCGCGGAGTTGCGGTAGCTGTACAGGAGGTTGACCACGATCGCCTCGACCCCGGCGCCGGCAAGCTCCTCGACCCCGGCGCGGGCCTCGTCCTCGTACAGCGGGATCGCCTCGTCGCCGAACAGGTCGACGCGCCCGCGCACGCCGCGGATCAGCTCCCTGGGGACGAGCGGCTCGTTGTGGTAGTGGGTCGCGACGTGGAGGCGATCCGAGTAGGGGTAGCCGAGGTAGGTCTGGATCCCGCGCTCGAGCCGCAGCATGTCCTCCATCCCCGCGGTCACGATCAGGCCGACCCGGCGACCCGTGCGCTCCAGCAGCCGGTTCAGCATCGCCGTGCCGGAGTAGATCCCCGAGACCATCTGCGGCAGCGCCGTCTCGGCCTCCAGCCCCCAGTGGCCGAGCGCGTCGCGGGCGGAGCTCATGAACCCCACCGACTCGTCCTCGGGCGTGGTCTGCGCCTTGCCGACAACGAACTCGCCCGAGCTGTCGACTATGAACGTGTCGGTCATCGTCCCGCCGGCGTCGATCGCGAGCACGCGCGGGTCGCGGCCGTCGGGAGAACCCTCGCTGTCTGCGGCCTCCACGGCGCCAGATTCTGACACCGTGTCTGACGCGGCGTCTGGCCGGCGGGCTCAGCCCTTGAGCACGCCCACCCCGACCACGAGCGTCAGCACGACCGCCGCCACGGCGATCCCCACGAGGCTGCCGGCCGCGTAGGCGAGCATCTCACGCTCGCCGCTCGGATCCCCTTCGATCAGCCAGGTAAACAGACGCGACGTCATCAGGGCACCTCTCTTTCTCGGGCCTGCGGGGTTAGCTGACGGGCTCGCGCCGAAAGAGCAGCGCTACGGATCACTCTGATCCGATTCGCCCCAAGGGGGTAAACCCCCTTCTTGGGTCCCCCGCTCCCCGACCGAGCCGGTCGGGGATTCGGCAGGTTGGTGAGCGCGGCAGCCTATAGCGCCGACCGGAGGGATTGCAACCGGTACTCGTGCGCTTGTGAGCTGTGCCTCTAGCCGCGCGCGGCGGAGACCACAGCCGGCGGGGGCTCGATCTCGTCGATCGGCTCGAGGCTCTGCTTCGCCTCCGAGACCGTGATCGGCCCGGCGCTGGGATCGCCGCTCGGCTCGATCTCGAAGCTGCCGACGATGCCCTTGTTCACCTTCACCTCGAACAGGGCCTCGACGATCGCGCGCCGGGCGTCCCCGCCCCGCTCGATCGCGTCGAGCATCACCTGGGTCGCCTCGCCGGCGTACGGGGCGTAAAGCTCCACGGGCTGGTCGGCGAAGTCCTGCTTCAGGTCCTCGACGAGCGGGCGCCCCGCGGGGGGAAGGCTCTCCGGGTCGCGCCCCGGGACGCTCACGAACATCCCCACCGAGGCCTCGCCCGTGTCGTCGATCGTCGCCTGCTGAGCGAAGCCGTCCGGGGCGAGCAGCTTCACCGAGCCGTCGTTGGGGCCCAGCGTCGAGACCTTGTCCTCGATCAGCTTCGGCCCGTTCTGCTCCAGCAGCCCGGCGAGCAGCACGGCGTCGGCGCCGGAGCTCTTCGCCTTCTGCATCAGGTCCGCGTAGCTCTTCGCGTCGGGGTCCCAGGCCTCGAACCCGGCTATCTCCATCCCGAGCTGTTCCGCGGCGCCGCGGAAGGTCGTGCCCTGGCCGAGGCTGACCGGATCGCCGCCCGCGTAGAGCACGAAGGGACGCTCGATCCCCTTCCGCCGAGCGAACTCCGCCAGCCCGGCGCCCTGCGCAGCGTCGTTCGGGACCACCCGGGCATAGTTGCGGCGCCCGGTCGGGTAGTAGCGATCCGGGTCCCCGCTGGGGCAGGACTCGCTGGGCTGCGTGAGGCAGATCAGCGTGTTGCCGGGTGAGACCATCGCCACGCCGCCGCCCTGGGCCTCGTTGAGGATCGGGATGATCAGCGCGGCACAGCCCGAGTTGTAGGTCCCGATCACCCCGACGACGTCCGGGTTCGACGCATACGCGCGGGCGTTCCCCTTGCAGGTCGCCTCATCCCACTCTCCCGTCTTCGCGATCGAGTCGTCGCAGGCCTGGAACGCGAGGCGCGTGTCGCCGGCGCTCCAGTCGCTCTGCTCGAGCACGATGCGGATCGCCTCCACCATCTGCTCGGAGCGCTCTCTCGAGGCACCCTGCATCGGCAGGTCGGACGCGATCACGGCGTCCGGCTGCCCCTCGCCGCCGTACTCGACGGACCCGCAGGTCGCGGACGGCAGCGCCTCCACCCCTGTGATCTCGCCTCCGTCATCGTCCCCGCACGCCGCGACGAGCATCGCCAGCGCCGCAACCAGGGCGGCGGCGATCGAGCGCTTGTGGAGGCGCGCCGGCACGGAGCGCGGCAATCTAGCCGCCTTCAGCCGGCGACGACGCCGTCGACCCCGCGCGCCACCTCGGGGCTTGGCAGGCCGGCGAGGTCGCGCACGGCGCGGTACGCCATGTCGATCGCGGCGTCTGCGTAGGCGCGCGGCGCCGAGTCCGAGTTGGCGATCGCCACGCGGCCGAACGGGCGGCGTGCGGTGTGGCTGGGCAGCGGGCCGTCGGGCCAGAAGCGGTCCCAGGGGCGCGAGTACTCGTACGCGTACCCGTGCGCCCAGCGGTTGACCGTGATCGCCTCGATGTCCCGCGCCGGGTCGAAGCCGCCGGGGCCGAGCATGCGAGCGAGCTGGTCGCGGATGCGGCGCTCCATGTCCTCGAAGGAGGTGCCGAGCAGCTCGGCGCGGCCCGCCTTGCCCTGCTCGCGCGGGGGGAGCCCGGGCTTGCAGGGCGCCCGCGGCAGGTGAAGCAGGATCGGCTCGTCGGGGCTCTCCGGGAAGCGGTACTCGCCCATGCTGACCGGGAAGTCGAGGCTGACGCTGAGCCAGTACATGCTGGGGCAGCGCGCGGCGGAGAGCTTGAGGTTGGCGAACGACGTCCAGTTGCGGATCTGGACGTTCGTGTACACGAGCGCGAGCTTGGTCGCGTAGGCGAGCGCCTCGCGCTGCGCGCGCGGCAGCTCCTCGCAGATGTAGGGGATCATCGCGTTCCAGCACGCGAGCACGACGTGCTCGCCGCGCACGCTTCGCAGCTCTCCGTCCTGGACGTAGGCGACCTCGACCTCGCGCGCGCGCCCGGGCGCGCCGTTGTGCCGCACACGCGCCACCGGGCTGGCCAGCCTGATCCGCACCCGGTTGCCCTCCGCGTCGAGGCGGCCGTAGTCCACGTTCGCCGGTGGCACGCTCTCCATCCCCTCGCCCGGCACGGCCTCGGGGATCAGCGCGCGGACGATCGAGCGCGCGACGCCCGCGTTCCCCTCGGGGAAGTGGTGGACGTAGGGGTCCGACGAGTACCAGACCTGGTGCGCGGTCGGGGCGTTGGTCCTGAACGGCTTCGAGTAGTCGAGCCCCAGCCCCCGGAACCCGGGATAGCCGTCGGCCCAGGCGTCGATCGCCCCGACCGCGTCGATCCCGTATCCCCAGTAGTCGTTCGAGATCCGCTGCAGGTAGGTCATCGCCTGCTCATGCGGCTTGGCGTAACGGCGCAGGTACTGCTCATAGGTGAGCTCCGTGAGCCGCTCCTTCTTCTCGGTGTCGGTCAGACCCGGGAGGAAGTCCGGCGGGTGCTCGTACAGCTCCAGGAGGTCGGCCTTCGCGGCGGCGAGCAGCGGCGCATGCTCGAGGATCTCCCTGGGGCCGTCCCCAAGCGCCAGGTAGTCACGACCGTAGTGCTCGCGGTCGAAGAACACCCGGTGGCGAAGGCCGTGGCGCTTGTTGAAGCCGCGGTCGAAGTAGCGGCGAAAGCGCTTCAGCTCGACGCCGACGTCGTCGAGCAGCTCGAGGGCCGGACGCTTGAATGCGGACGGGGTGTCGAGCGTCTG
>Ga0184637_10000736_pt1 | contig 23595 bp, 22 predicted proteins | sample PLM3_127_b2_FD_133143 | JGI IMG/M metagenome (GOLD analysis project Ga0184637, IMG submission 133143) | Groundwater sediment microbial communities from an aquifer in East River, Colorado, USA - PLM3_127_b2 | ecosystem: Environmental > Terrestrial > Soil > Riparian zone | place: USA: East River... | reverse complement strand
CGCGATCATCGCGCTACGCTGCTGCAAGCTCAGCGGCCGCTTCGAAGACTTCTGGGAGCGCCGCGCTGAGCGTCGGCTGGCCGCATGACCGCCCCTCATCTCACAATCCTGACGTGCGCCCCCGCCCGCGCTCGGGTGCACGTTGGCACGGGCGCCCTCGACGACCGGGACTTCGAGGCCATCGAGATGGCGGTGCGCCGCAGGGCGATGCGCGAGGCGGCCCGCGTCGTGGAGCGACAACTGAACGCCGACACCTCGGACCAGGTCGGCCCGATGTTGCCCTGCGCGTGGGGGAAGTCGGCGCGGTACGCCGGCCCGCGTGGCGAAAACTTCGGGAGCGTGCTGGGAAGGACAGAAAGGAACCTCCTGTCCTCACAGGAGGTTCCCAGAATCGTAGGAACTTGAGAGGCGGGGGCTAACGCCTCATGGCGGCGTCATGAGAGACATGCTTTCCGGGCTCAGTATCGTCATTTGTGTCCACGTACCGCCAGCGTAGCTGTACAACCCTGACGCCGTGGCCGCGTACAGTGTGCTTCCCGTGGCCATGGTTTGGGTGGGCTGCGAGGTGGAGAGCTGCGCCCAAGCGGTTCCGTTATGTCGCCAGATGCCGCGGCCCGCATCGAAGGAGGCCACGAGGAAGTTGTTCCACGATCCTATGTCGTAGGGATCCCAAGGCGTCAGGTTCTGCCAACTCGTCGCGTCACGGGTCCACAAACCCCTTCCAGAACCAAACGCCACCACCAGTTTCGAGCCCCAAAGGGACATCCGTGCCGGCTCCCAAACCGCTAGCTGCCTCCAGGACCCGTTCCTGAGCGCAAAAAGGCCTCTCCCCGCATCGAAAGCAGCGACCAATTCCGCGCCCCACGCGACGACGTCGTAGGGGTCCCACGTCGTCAGATTGGCCCAATTGGCACCGTTGTATGTCCAGAGCCCGCGTCCGGAGCCGAAAGCCACGACCAGTTTGTCACCCCAATCCACGACCTTCACGGGGTCCCAGGACGTAAGGAACTTCCAGCCTCCGTTGTCATAGGTCCATAGTCCGCGGCCGGAGCCAAAGGCGACCACGAGCTTGTCTTGCCAGGATGTCATGAAGGCGGGTTGCCACGGGGTCAGAGAAGCCCACGACGCGCCGTCGAAACTCTGAAGGCCCAGTGCGGCACCCAAATCCACCCCGAGCCCCTCGTCCCAAGCAGCAATTTTCCCGGGGTTGAGCGCAGTCTCTTCGATCCAACCACCGGAATATCGCCACAGGCCGTTGCCGCCGAAATCAGCCATGAGGTCGGCATCCGTCGTGACCTGGAACACCTCGTTGGAGAAGGAGCTTTCACCCGTTCCCGACGAATTATACGCGGTCAGGGCGAAGAAGTACGACGTTCCGGGCTGAAGCCCGGTCATCGTAAAGATCGTTCGCTTACCCAGGTCGAATTTGGCGTTGTAGTTACCGCTGGTGAAGCCGACATGGAGATAGTAGCCACCCAGGCTGGGCTCGGCGTTGGCGTCCCACTCGAGCGTGACGCGCGCCGCCGAGGCGGTAGCGCCATGAGTCAGCAACATGGCAAACGCAAGCAATGCCAGACGCACTCCAAGCATCGTCCGCGATTGCGATTCTCCGAATATGGTGGACATCATGCGATTCTCCTTCCCATTCCGCGCGATGCCCACGCCGCGAAACGCGGTCGTTCGAGCCTCCGCGCCCGGCAACCCTGCAGCCATATCCCCCAACCTCTTGGTGGAGTTAGGCCAGTCGGTTTTGCGTCCCAATGTTTCCAATGGTTTCCCCAGTTCAGGCGACAACACTTCCAAGAAGGGCGAGTGGGGTTTCAACTCACTGCTTCGACCACTGTCCTCCGCTTTCCTTAACTGCCTTGAAATCCTAACAGTGCAACCGGGCGGATAACTGCGATCCAAGTTGTACACTTTTCCCCCGGGAGAGCGTAGGGGATACACCACATCCTTGGCGTGGTAACCCAGGTTGGCCTATGAGGTCATTCTTCTCGCGAGGCAACGAAAGGCCCTCGCGAGACCCGAGCCGGAAGCGGGAGATGCTCCGGCGGAGCGCCCGTCAGCACGCATCCTCCAACAACCGCAGGGAGAGACCGCGACGATGGACGGTACCGATGATGAGAACCGGTCCCGCATCCTAAGTTATTCCAGTAGGGGCCAGCGCCAGCGACGTCTTCGACAATCTCCAGGAGCCGTGCTCAGGTGCTCCAAGCGTGACAGTGCGAGTCGACGGACTCGCTCCCCGATTGCATCACGGCTGTTCAGGAATCCAGTCAAGCTCGGCCTTGGACGCTCGGCGAAGCGGAAGAGTGACGAGCGTAAGACAGAGAATCGTGGCGATGCAGACGGCCAGAAATCCAGCCCCAGCACCGCGCGAGCGATCGGTGTGCGAGGCCGACTCTTGGCTCGACTCGATTGACTTCATCTCGCTCGGTGCCCCATCGCCACGAGCTCATCCCCGAGGTGTACGGAGCTCAAAAGTAGGTTCGCCCACGCGGTTCCGAGGCGGAAAACGCGGCCGCCGGAAAGATTCATTCGCCACGAGGCGTACGCCTGGGGTTCAGGCGCCTGGGGGCGACCGAAGCGCGGTAAGAACCGGACCCATTCTCGCAAATACACGGTGTTAGACCAGCAAGCGGAAAGGGTAAGCCCGCAATCTTCGGCTGCTCGCGAGAGCCCGGCGCGCGTCAGGAAGGTGAGGTGCTCCGGGGGGGCTACAGTGAGGGCTCGCTCTTTGAGTAGCCGCATGGAAATGCCGTTTCGATGCACGGTTCCGATCAATGCGACGCCACCCGGACGGAGGAGGCGCCGCACCTCCGACAGGAGGCCGCGAACGTCGGGGACGTGCTCTAAGATGTCCCAGAGCACGACCGCGGCGAAGTGGTTTGGCGGCATCGGGTTCTTCGCCAGATCGGCGACGATGATGTGGTCGTTCGTCCGCTGTCGAGCCCTTCGCGCCGCCTCATGGGACAGCTCGACTCCGAATCGCGGTTCCCAGCCCCGCGCGCGCGCGAACTCGAGAAACGGCCCGGTCCCGCAGCCAATGTCGAGAAGGGGGCCTCGGCCCGTCCGTCTCTCCGCGAGGTCGAGCAGACGAGCCCACGTGCCCCACGAGTGGCGGTGGGAGTCGGCGGCGTCGCTCCAGCAGACGCTGGACATGGTGTCTCCGCCCTGGCGTCGATAGAATGTTTTAATCTCCTCGGACGACGGTCTCGGATAGACGAAGATGCTCACGCACTCCCCGCACTCGAACAGGGAGTACCCGTTTTTCTCGAACGCCGGGACGGCGTGGTCGCTAGCGCAAAGCGGGCAGTTCACGATCACGGAGGATTTCATCATCGCAGGGCGAGCGGCTCGGAGCAAGTTGCCATGCTCCGAGTGAAGCGAACGATCCTCGTTCTTATCGTTCTGCTGGCATCGTTCTTCGTGCGGGGCTTCGCTTTCTTTCAGTATTCGTATCCCACGGGCGCGGACTACGGGCACCATACGTACTTCGCCGATCAGTATTTGGACGAGGGGCGGTTTCCGGCTCGATTTCCGTTTTATCAGCTCGGCCGGCCGCGCTGGTCCAACCTGCCGGGAGGGGCGCTGACCTACTCGCTCGTCTCCGCCGTTTCCGGCGCGACCGCTTTCGAGCTCGCTTCGTTGACGAGCATCTTCGCCATCATCGAAGTGGCGGGCGTCTACCTTCTCGGCCTCAGAGTGTTCCGACGCTTCGACGCTGCGTTCGTGGCCGCGCTCGTTGCCGGGCTCGTTCCTTCGGCCGCCACCATGGTCGCCTGGTCGGCCTACGCGAACATTATCGCGCTCGCCTTCATGCCCTACGCATTCCTGGCGTTGCTCGACTACTGGGAGTCGCCGACCGCATCCCGGCTCGCTCTCGCTGCGGTCACCATCTGTGGGGCTGCGTCCATCCATCACCTCTCCACGATGTGGATGGGGTTGACCTTCGTTCTGTTCTCCTTCGTTCTCACGATCGTCCGACCGCTCGAGGCCTTGCGCCGCCTGCTGCCGCTGGCCGTCGTCGGGGTCGTGGTGGGGCTTCCGATTCTCGTGAGAATCGAAGAGCTCCACGAACTGTTCGCCTCCGCCCAGCTCGAGACCGCCGCCGATCGATTCGTCGAAGCGAGGGTTCGCTGGAGCAACTGGGCTCAGCTCGCGTCCGCCGCCTCCCTGATGTTTCTCTCCGGCGGCATCGTGAGCCTTCTCCGGCGTCGTGAAGTGAACCTTCCCCACCGGGTTCTCGTGTTGAGCTACTTGCTCGTGAGCCTCGTTCTCGCTTTCGGCTGGTGGTTCGGTTTCGAGTGGTACTACATCCGCGCCCTCTATTTCCTTTCGATCCCCATCGCGCTCGGAGCCGCCTCGCTTCTGTTCCTCTGGCCTCGGAGCTTGCTCCAGCTCCTCGTCGCCGCGTGCCTCGTGGTCTCGCTCGGAGTGGGAACGTTTTTTCAGGCCGAATCGACTGCACGCTATTACGAGGTCCTGTCCCCCGGGGTGATGGAAGGGGTGGAATGGCTGCGCGATTTCAGCGGACCGAATGACGTGGTCGTGGCTGGAGCCTTCCTCGGCTTTCACCTCCCCCGGCTGCTCGAACGGCCCATCATCGTTGGACTGCCTCCCGATTTCGTGGGGAATCCCGACGATACCCTGCCGGCAAAGGATGCGTTCAAAATCCTGACGGGCGAGGACGGAATGGAGGAGGCGTTGGTGCGGCAGAACGTCAAGTTCGTGATTCTGCGCGCGAGGGGGGAGGACCTCCCCGACCCTTATCGCGCCCGCGCCGTCATTGCGGCCCAACGTCACTTCCTACTGATGTTTCAGAACGAGGACGTCGTCATCTTTGGAGCCCGACCCCGGTGACGAGGTCCAGGACGCTCACCCTCGGGGAAGCGTTGAGTCTTCTCATCGTGTCCGGCAGCGTCAGTCTCACGATCAGCCAAACGCTCCGGTTGGATTTCGAATCGCCCGCCGCCAGGCTCTCGGACGCCTCGTTCGTGGCGGCGGCCGTTCTCAGCATCGTTCTGGCATTGGGCCGCTCTCGTTCGAAGTTCGGGCGGCCGCCGTCCGCGCTCGTGGCCGGACTGGTTGCCCTCGGCGGTGCGTCCGCGGCGTTCGGCGCCGTCGTCGTGCACTCGCGCGAGCTCGATCTCTATACCAAAGTGGCAGCCGGCCTCTTGGGAGCTTCGCTCCTCGCCCTCACGGTGGCGATTCGCGACGACGCTCCCCTGGCGGCAGCCTCCGCGCGTCCGTCCCTCCTCGACCCGGTATGGGTGTTCGTCACGGGGAGCGCGATCGCCCTTCGCTTCCTCTCCCCCGGCTCCGTCTGGCTCGAGTGGGTGGTAGCCCCGGTCTTCGTCATGGTCATGCCGGGATGGAGTCTCGGGGCGTTGCTCCTTCCCATCGAGACCGGCTGGATGGAGCGGCTCTTCTGGGCGCCCGTTCTCTCGATAGGCGCCCTGGTGCTGGCTTTGATCTGGCTCGACTGGGCCGGGATCACGATTACCCCGCTCTCGATCCTCGTCGTCACCTTCGCGGTCACTCTTGCCGGTGCCGCCCTCGGGCGGCTTCGTTAATGTGCTCCATCAAGCTCACCACCGCTTCGCCGTTCTCGGGCTCGATGCCGGGCATACGGGAGCCGTCAAGGACGCCCGCAGTGAACCTGCGAAAGACTTCCTCGTTTCCGTAGTCCATGGATCCGGACAAGTGCCGGAAACCCGAGCCGATGAATCCCAGCACGTGCGCCGCGACACCGCGGAACGACGTGTTGAGCACGTCGAGGGAGCCGTGCGCCCGGTCGTCGGGAAGCTCGGTGTAGACGTCGCGAAAAAGGTCGACGACGGCGGTCCGCTTCGATCCGAGAAGGACGAAGTGCCATTCCGAGAGAGCACCGGTGAAGAACATGTTGAGCACCGCAGGAATGCCTTGTCTGGATTCGAACTGAGCCGAGACGTGTGTGGGGGTGTTGTCGGATGAGGCGAGGGGAGACCCGACGTGGATGCACGTCGGTGTGGCATCCGTCAAGAACGCCAGCATGAGGTAGAGGAGGTGAGGGGATTCGTCCGTGAACAAGCCCAAAGGGAGCTCGCGGTACCAGCTAGGAAGGCGCCGCCGGTGATTGCTCGACTGAAACCCAACGAGTGCGCGAAGCTCCCCCAGCCGCCCGGCTCGGTACAGAGCGAGAGCGCGGCTCGGCGCACGAGCGAATTGGAAGTTGTGAACCACCCCTATGGAAAGTCCCCCCGCGCGGGCGGCCTCGATCATCCGGTGGGTCTCGTCGACGGTCCCCGCGAGGGGTTTCTCGACGAGAACGTGCTTGCCCATGCCGAGGCAGAGCATGGCGAGCTCGTAATGCGTATCGGGTGGCGTGCCGATGACAGCCGCGTCGACCCCGTCGCGAAACCAGGGCTCGGTCAGGCTATCCGCGAAGTGCCGGAGACCGAACTTGCGCGTCAAGGCCTCGCGATCGATGCGATCGAGATGACCGGGCTGGGTCAAGAGGCCGACGAGGTCGAGCTCTGGCTGCACCCGCGCCGCGGGGAGGTGACGGTTCAGGCTCACCCACCCTCCGCCAACGAAGGCGATCGAAAGCCGCCGCTCAGCTGTGCTTTTCTCGACCGTTCCCATGACGCGAATAGAGCTCGACGTAGCGATCGACACACCTTTCCCAATCGAAGTGCTCGACCGTCCATTGACGCGCGGCGACTCCCATACGCTCCCTTCGGCCGGGTTCCCGAACGAGGGACTGGATCGCCTCGCGGATCGCCTTCGGATCTCGCGGGACGAAACGTGCCACGGTGTCGTCCAGGTACTCTCGATTCTCGGGGTTGTCGGTGACGATGACCGGGAGCCCGGATGCCATTGCCTCTTGCACCACGAGGGGGAAGCCCTCGCCTTCCGAGGGGAGCACGAGAACGTCCGCGGCTCGGTAGACCTCGGCCAGAGTCGTCTGATCCAGTTTCCCCAGGGTCCTCACGTTCGCGCCGTCGAGCTCGTCACCGCAAAGAATGAGCTCGAAATCGTCCGCCCGCGCCTCCAGGAGCAGGTTCACTCCTTTCTTGCGCACGAACCTCCCGACGAACAGGACGGCGAAACGCTCGAAGCCCCATTTTCTTCGCAGGCTCTTGCGCGCCTCGGCGGACGGGGGGTGGAAGACCTCCGTGTCGACACCGTTCGGCACTTTCGAGACGGAAGTCCTCGAGTCTACCAGTCTGCGGACCTCGCGCTCGACACGATGGTTCAGCACGGTCACGGCATCGACCTGACGGCAGCAGAACCGACCAATCGTCTCGAAAGCGAGGCGTTGGGCTCCGTCGAGAAGTGGGTGCCGGAAGGGGACGCTCCCGACGTGCTCGGTCAGAACCACCGGGAGGTGGAGCCGGCGCCCCATCCGCGCCGCGACCACCGAGCTCATGAACAGCATCCCGTGTACGTGAACCGCGTCGGCGCTCGCGAGGACGTCTTTCAGTGTTCGTCTCAGAGAGATTGGATCGAATATTGGGTAGGGTATACTATATTTTTCAAGAACATTCACTGCCGGCACGCCAATCCGGGTCTTGATTCCTTCTCGATGAACGCCCGTCGGGATTCCGGTGTCACAGGTAACCATTGTGGTCGAGTGGCCTCGAGATGCCAGGCGCTCCCATAGCTGACTCACGACGAACTGAATGCCGCCGGGATGAGGCGGCGAGTAGTGTGAGACGAGGACGACATGCATAGGGTGATTCGCGCTCTGCAACGTTCTAAGTTCGTTCGCTCGGCCGCTGTCCTGGCCGGGTTTTCGATCGCGCCGGCTCCTCAGACCGCTGCGCCGCCTCCGACCCTGCGGCTCGAATCCGTAGAGGCCGTCAAGACCCACCGGGAGCTGAAAACCGTTCGGGTGGTGATGCGAAACATAACCTCGGAGCCTCAGTCCGGCGTTCTCTGGTACGTGCTCGCCGCCCCGGGAGAGCCGGAGCCGTGGCGGGTGAACGCATACGCCTCTCCGGAACGAGCGGTTCGAATCGCTCCAGGAAAAACGGGCACCATCGAGCTCGCCGGGCCGGGCTCAGCGCTCGACGGAATCTACGAGCTATCCGCATGGCTTCATGGCGTCGTGCCGGGTACGTCGGAGCGGTTTCACAGCGATTTCAAGGCGTACGGGCAGGCTTTCGTCGTGGGCCCTCCCTTCTCTTTCGCCATCGATGTTTTGCCAGCTGACGCCACGGACGGCGCCCCGCTTCTCGTGCGCTTTTCCGTACGGAACAACGAAACGGTGGACGCGAATATCGGCTTACTCTACCGGATCAGCGGCGTGGATGAGAAGGTCTCGCCCGCGGGGCCTTTCAGTCGGACCGCCAGGATCTCAGCCGGCGTCGACTACGTCGTGACGGCGCAGCATCGAGAGCCGCTCCCGCCCGGACGTTTCAAGGCCACAGGCTGGCTCTTCGAGCTCTCCGGGGCGAAGCCGTCGCTGATGGCGGTTCGCGAGCAGGTTTTCCAGCTCAAGGATTGAGCACCGCCGGTTTGTTCACGACCCGATCCGCTCGGCGCGCTCCCGAGGTCGTCCCTTGCCCCAGCTCCAGCATGAGCCGAAGCGTGCGGAAACCGTCGCGCCACGTCCGAAGATGCGATGGACGGGATCTTCCGTCGGGGCGCAGAACGACGGGGATTTCCGCGATGTTCAGACCCATCTGGGTTCCCTTGATGACCATTTCCGCGGCGAACTCCATGCCGGTCGCGCGAAGCTCCATGCGCTCGTAGGCGGACTTCCGAAATCCTCGCAGCCCGCAGTAGATGTCGCCGACGGGAACCGAGAACAGGGCCCGAGCGCACCCCGTAAGAAAAGGGTTTCCCAGCGTGCGGTGAAGCCAGGGCATCGCGCCCCTGCGAATTCCACCTCGAAATCGGTTGCCGAGCACCACGTCGTGACCCCCGCGCAGTCTTTCGACGAACGGCATGATCGAGGTGAAGTCGTAGCTGTCGTCCGAGTCGCCCATAACGATGAGCTCGCCTCGCGCCGCCCGGATACCGCCCATGAGGGCGTTGCCATAACCGGAGGGGCGGACGTGCACCACCCGGGCGTTCATGCGGGCGGCGATTTTGGGGGAGCCATCGGTGCTGCCATTGTCGGCGACGATGATCTCGCCCCGGAGATGGTTCCAGGACAGGGCGGCCCGCGCTTTCGCGATGCAGCGAGCGACAGTGGCGGCTTCGTTCAGACAAGGCATCACGATGGAGACTTCGACGGTCTCGGCCGCAGGAGCTTCTTCAAAGTAGGTTTTCACGACGGTTGCCATCGGGCGTTCCTCGGTTCTCGGCGCTGGTTTCGTGGTTGAGGTCAGCTCGAAGTCCTCAGTTCTCGCCTTAGCGAGCCTCGCCCCCTTTCCACCGGAATCGGATACCAACCTGCTCCGTGGTGACGGCGAAGTCGCTGAGGAGCAGATAGTCGCCGCGGACTCCGAAGACCTCGAGACGGTAGCCGGAACCGAGCTTGAAGCCGAGCATGCCCAATCCCGCCAGCAGAGGCTCGTTGCTCACCTGGTCGTAAGACTGGATGCCGGTATCGAGCTGCAGCTGAAAATCCGCGATGGATCCCAAATCGCCGGACGCTTTGAACTGTCCGTAGTGCGCCCGATAGGAAGCGGGGGAGAAGAAGCTCGCCCCGAAGTTCTGGTCGAACCCGAAATGTCGGAACACGTAGCCAGCCTCGATGGGCAGCTTCGGCGTCACCAGCTTGCGGTAGCGAATCCCGGTCTGCACGTCGAAACGGCTGTTGTCTCGAGCGAGGTTGTCGTTGATGTCCCAATAGCCGACGGTGCCGTCCACGACCCAGCTCTCCGCGATTCGCCCGGTTAGCGTTCCCGATACCGCGTTCAGGAGGATTCCTTCATCGAGAGCCTGCGTCGTGTAGCGGAAGCTGTCGCGGTCGAAGCTCAGGTTGCCGCCCCATCGTCTTCCCAGGCCGAACTCCCAGGAGGCGCCGCCGATCGCAACGTAGTCCGTCACCCCGAGAGTGTTGTTCCTCCGGTCGACTCCCAGCCGAAAGTTGACCGCTTGCCCCGGCGCCGTCGATACCGAGAGCGCGCCGTACATGGAGCCGATGGAGCCTCTTCCCTGGGCGCCGAAAAGGGGCTCGCCGTTGAAATCCATGCCGTACCGAGCCGCCCCGATCCGCATGTGCCCGGTGTCGAAGAGCCAGAAACCTGATTCGACCCATGTGGTGTCGAGGGCGTTGCCGTTGGTGTCCGAAAGCTGGTCGTACGACAGCATGACTTCGGGCGCTCGGGCGTTGCCGGACTCCCGCTGCAACCGCTCGACGTCGTCGTTTCCGGGAAGCTGCTGCTCGAGCCGCCGCGCGCGGCTCTCCGCCGCGGCCGGCTCGCTCCAGAGCTCGACGTATCCCAGACCGATCTGGGCGGCGGTGCTATCCGGCTCGACCCGCAACGCGTTTTCGTACCACTCGCGAGCGAGCTCGCCCGCACCGGCCCAGTGATAGGTCTGCGCGACTCCCACGATGGCATCCACGTTCGAAGCGTTGCGCTCGAGAACGCTCTTGTACTCCGCCCGCGCCGCCTGGTAGTCGCCGCTTCGGGCGTATTTGTTCGCCAGGGCCAGCAGCGCCTCGAGCTCGGCCGAGTCGCGTCGCGCGCGCCCGGGGTCGATGTCCACCGCGAAGGAGGCCTTCGCGGCCAGAGCGTCGTGCTTGACGACCGGCTTCACACCGAGCTCTTCCACGTACACGGCGGGCAGGATCGCAACGCCCGGAGATGCCGCGGTCGGAACGGTTCGAACCGGCAGGGCGGCGGTGGCTTCGGCCTTCGCGGGGGGCTTAGTTGCGGTGCGGGTGGCCGCGCTCTTGGTAACGGGCTTCCCCGGCGACGCCCGTTCTTTGCCCGCGTCTACCTGCGACCGAGCGATTTGAATCTGGCGACGGCGCTCCCTTTCCTTTCGGGCAACTTCGGCGAGAGATTGCGAGGCCGCCGGGAATGGTAGAGCGACGGCGAGAGCGACGACGACACAACGAAGCAGGACAGGTTTCATGGGCACCTCCAAAAACCTGAGCCCTGGGGGGCCTTAGTTGTTCGAACCGTTTTGCGAATCGACGATCACGCAAAACTCATGCCGGAAAACGATTCATCCCGTAAATTTTTGATTGCTGAATGCTTAGCTGGATTCTACAACACCGGGCGAGTCCAAAAACGTTGGGAAAATCACACACTAGGCCAAAATTTTTCACTCTCTGCGGACGCGGAAGGCGGAAAGCCGCCCCGACTTCCAGAGAAGCTCGAAGGATCCATCGTCTTCGAATCGGGGGGCCGCGTCCTGTGGGTCGCGCACGAGCAGGTGGGTCACGTCCCACCGATCCATCAATTCGCTTCGGTCGCGCGGCCTCCAGGCTGTCGGAGTGAGCCCTCGGACCCGACCGTGAAGCTCCAGAACCTGCCCTGGTTCTCCACGAGCCCGAATCAGAAACCGGTCATCCTCTCGTTCGATGTCGACTTCCTTCGAAAAGAGGGGCTTCACGTCGAGCTCGACCGTGCGGGCCATTCCACGAGAGCGGAACGGCTCATAGAGGAACTCCAGGTCGAACGTCAGGCTTCGATCGCGGCATGCGACTTGACGAGCTCGGACTCCGGGAAAGGGCTCGATCAGGACGACCCGATCGCTCTCGGCTCGCCACCTCAGGGTGAAACCCTGAGCGCTGCCCTCCGCCTCCGTGGCAACGGTGCTGGTTTCCTCCGGTGAAACCAATCGTATTTGAAGAAGAGGGTAATACTCCTCGCGGTCGTGGACCCAAAGGGACGTTCTCCCGGGATTGCGCAGCAGTTTGAGAGCCTCTCCATCCAGCACCTGTGACGCGTGAAGCATCGTTTGGGCGTCGACGCTTCTCATTCGCTCCTCGCTGTACATGTACCACCGGAGTCGGTCTCCAATCAGGGTGGAGCGGCCGGTCAGCCCCTGAAACCACCAGCCGTCGAGGTTCGGATTCGGTGAAACCACCCAGACCCGACCTTTCGCGGTCCGTCCGAGATCGCGCATCGCTTCCGCCTCGATGAGTCCCAGTGGAGCGTAATGCGAGTGCTGTGCCGAGAGATCGCGGTAGTCGACGAACGGCGCGAGAACCAGGACCAGGACGAGGGCGCGAGGAAGTTTCCGCTCCCGCCGCTCCCCCAGAGTCGTGCCCATCAGGATCACCACGCCATAGCCGAGGAATGTTCCCGCCCTGGCGATATGGAGGGGTGGGGTCTGCGCGAACACGAAGAGCGAACCCACCACAAAGGGAAGCAGCCACGGCAAGAGGTTCCGCGGCCACGGGGGACGGCTTTCTCGACCTATCGCGATCGCGAGAGCGAAAGCGAGGAACATGAGGCCGTTCACCGCGGGATGGAAGTAGATACCCTGGGCGACCTCGGCGAGCGCCACCTGGTAGCTCTGGAAATGGAGTTGGGGATCCCAGGCCGGGGCGTCGACCGCACTGGCGATATTGGCATACGCGGGAACCGCGGGAACGGCGGCGACTCCCGAAAGGAGCGCCACCGCGAGAGCTCTCGAAGCCACGGCGCGGGCCGAGCTCCTGAAAGCGTGCAGTAGAAAGAGGCAAACCGCTGCCCCCAGGAAAAAGGGGACGCTGTAGAGGTGGAAGAGCGCCACCCCCCCAAAGAGGAACGCCGCTCCAATCCGAAGCCCGTTCCCCTCGCCCGGCGGCGCCGCCAATCCCTTATGAAAAAGCGCCAGAGCCAAGGCGCCGGCGCCCACACCGGCGAACTGAGCGTAGCCCCCCCACAAGAGCTGGTTCCAGCCGTTCGGGTTGAGGGCGGCGAACGCGAAGGTCCACACTCCCGCTCTGCGGCCGGCGGTCGCGCCAGCGTAGGCTCCCAGGCCGAGCGCCTCGAAAAGGAGCAGAAGGACGCCCAGGGCTTTGATGAGACCGAGGAGGCGCGCCGTGTCCGCTCCACTCAGGCTTCGGAGGAGAAGCATCGCAAAGGGAAGAGCAGGCGGGTACTTGAGTGGGCCCTCGGGTCCGTTTCCCTCGAGAGCGTAAGAGAGCCCCAGCATGTGTCCGGGATCCGCGCCGGGGGGAAAGGCGGAGCGGGAAAGAAGAATCCCCAAGGGCACGACGCTCGCGACCAGGGTCAAGACGATGAGGAACCAACCCGAGGGGGGACGCGGGCGGCCCCTCGGGTCGCTCACCGATTGCCACTGGTAGCGCGGGATTGAACCGCCGCGGGCGAGTACGCGGAACCGAGGGGCGTCGAGAAGAGCCGCGCAAATTGACTCCAGGCGAAGACCCCGTACGCGAGCGCATAGAACGCCATCGCCAGGGCGGAAAGGAAGAAGCCGCCCAGCCAGAGCTCCGTGACTGCCCAAAGGCCGTACCCGGCCATTGCCACCTCTCCCAGCACCGTCGAGTCCCACCTCAGATCGTAACGACCGTAGCTGTAGCCGGCCTTCCAGGCCTCCGTCGCATTCTTCGGGGTTCTATCGAATTCTCCCGGCCGCGAGGACGAAAGGCCTTGAAAAACGGCGACGGTATTCGAAAATGAGGTTCCCACCGCAAGGGCCAGTGCGACGAGCAAGTCCGACGCGAAGCCGGCGAACCTCCGCCGCTCGTTCCAGTGCGCCGCGACGAGTGCAACCGAGGCCAGCACCAGGGTGGTGGCGAGAAGGTGAAGCCAAACGGGAACGTAGCCTCCGGACGGGTGGGAATCGGCCAGCACGACTCCAGGCCATAGCAGAACGAACCCGAGCAGAAACGGCTGGAAGAAGTAGCTCGTGAGATGCAAGCCAGAGGCCAGCTTCTGAGCGAAGCTCGCGTGCGAGCTCAGGATTCGCCCCAAAAGCTTCCGTGCGGTTTGAGTCGAACCGCGGGCCCAGCGCCGTTGCTGTCGCTTGAAAGCAACGAGGGTCGAAGGAAGCTCAGAAGGAACGCTCTCGTTCTCCAGGTAGACGCCGCGCCACCCTCTCAATTGGGCCCGATAGCTCAAGTCCAGGTCTTCGGTAAGCGTGTCGTCCTGCCATCCTCCCGCGTCGACGAGGCAGGTCTTTCTCCAGATACCGCCCGAGCCGTTGAAATTGAAAAACAGGCCGCTCTGGCAGCGTGCGGGCTGCTCGATGAAGAAATGCTTGTCGAGCAGGATGGCCTGGCCGCGGGTGAGCGCGCTCGTTTCCCGGTTGAGGTACGCCCATCGGGACTGAACGAAACCGACCTCGGGGTCATCGAAGACGCGTAGCGAGCCGAAGATCCTCCGAAGCCATCCGGGAGGAGGGACGAAATCCGCATCGAGCACGGCGACGAACTCTCCACGCGCTCGTGGCATAGCCGCGGCGAGTGCGCCCGCCTTGTAGCCGGATCGGTAAGACCGATGCAGGACCTCGACGTCGACGCCGCTCGAACGCAAGACCTCGGCCAGGTCTCGGGCTATCTTCTGGGTCTCGTCGGTCGAGTCGTCGAGGATCTGGATCTGCAGGCGGTCGTTCGGATAGTCGAGGCGGGAGGCGGCGAGAATCGCGCGCTCGATGACGTAACACTCGTTGAACACCGGGATCTGGACGGTGACCGACGGGAGGTCTTCGTCGGCGCCGACTGGCCGGGCGGTCTCGCCCTCCGGGCGTTGAAAGAACCAACGACGACGGGACCCGACTCGCAACGCCAACAGCGTCCCGGCGTGGACCGCATATGCCGACAGGACGACGACGTCGATGCAGTAAAGGACGAGAAGAATTTCCATGCTACTCGGCACCGATATCGCGCCTGGCCGGCGCACTCGTATCCATCGAACAACGAAACCTCGCCGGCGATTTTGCTCGGAGAAAACTAAACGGTAGCATGTCGCGCGGGACGGGGTCAATTCCAGGGCCGTAATTCGAAGAGGCCCGTCGAGGAGGACGGCCTCCGCTTCGAGCGACTCAGGGGTCCGGGATCGTGGCGCTGACCTCGTTCGAGAAGCTACTCTCGGCGTGACCCGAGCTCGCGTACGCGGTCACGGTGAAGAAATAGGTCTTGCCCGGCTCGAGGCCGATGAACGTGTGCGAGGTTCGATTGCCGACGTCCTCGATGACGGTGTAGAGCCTGCTTCCGATTCCGTAGTAGACGCGATACCCGTCGACCTCGGGCGACGTGCTTGGGTCCCATTGCAGCGCGACCGAGTGCGGGGTCGGTGACGACCCGGCTCCGAATGTTTGCGCGCCGGGAAGAGCGAACGACGGCACGCCCTCGTTATCAAAGGCCGGCGGGATCTTGGCGATGTCAGCCGCCCATGTCGGCGCGATTGGTTGAGTGCCGCCGCCGAGCCCGATTGCGCTGGAAGGAGACACTCTTCCGAGCCTTGTCGCAGTAGCTACCCAGAGCTTGTATCCACCTCCCCCAGCGCAGATTGTCGAGGGCGTGCTGTAGACCACGAGAGAGTGCGGGTTTCCTGTTCCGCACGCGGCGCCGAGGACGCGCGCACAGGGCGATGGGGAGCTTGCGCAGGCGGGAGTATTGGTGCACGACGCGTTGTTGTTTGCCAGGGCGACGAGGTGGCCGAGCCTATCCACGACCTCGATCGCAGGATCGACGTTCGATTGCCCGGTGCCTGTGTCGTCTATGGTGTCGACCCAAATGGACACGCTTCCCGTGGGCGGGCAGTTGAAGGTCCACAGGTCCCCGATAGCGCCGTCCGAGTAGCCGCCGCTTGGAATCCAGTTGCTGCGAAACGCGGCGTTGTCCGGGGTCTGCGCGAGGAGCGCTGCCGAGAGCAGGAAACCCGCAATCACCCCGGCGAGCACGATGCCACCCTTCAAAGCAGCCCCCCCAATCTCGCAGTATAGCGAACGATGCTCGTCAATTTCCAAGGCGACTCGGTTACCAGCTGTAATGCCAGCTCACACTTCGCTACGCGGCGCCATGTGATAAGCTGCGCGCTGGGGGGGATTCGGCGTGTACTCTCGTCTTTCCACTATCGGAGCATGTCTCGCTGGACTCATTCTCTTGACGGCGGTGGTATTGAGCCAAGACGTAGTGCGCACGAACTACATCCCGAGCGGGGACTATAGCCAGGGCATGTTGGGAGATTTGTGGAAGTTCACTTGCCCGTCCGGGGGGTCGGTCTCGCTCGCGGTCGATACGAAGAACGACAATGGAAACGGGACATCGAATCTAAATCTCCGCTTCGAGATCGCGGACCAGAGGGGCAACTTGCTCGCCCTCGGCGACGAGGATATGGATTGCAAGTACGACTCAGTCTGCGGCTACGTTTGCCCGCAAGTCGTCGACCTCGCCTGCGGTCTCGGCAACCCCCACACAATCGTCATCTATAGCTATCCCTCGAACCCGAGCAATACGCTCACGGGCCAGCTCTGTACGGGAGGCGGTGGCTATGATCTCATCGTTTCCGCCGTCGATCGCGAGGGCGCGAACGTGACCGAGAGGGCGCTCGCGATCGGCGGAAGCGCAAGGAGATTCAAGCCCACCTGGGCGGGTGGTGTGGGCAGGCAAGGGCCCGCCCTCGATGACGAAGGCGTCCCTTCGTTCTTCTTTCCGAGCGCGAAGACACTCGGCCCGCCACCGGACTAGCTCGAGTCGAACGCGACGACCGCACGTCGCACCACACCCGTTCAGCGAAGAAGCCCTTCGAACGCTGACGCGATCTCTCCAGGACCCCCGCAGGAGTCCTTGCGGGACAGCTTCTGTGGGGATTTACACTCATCTCCGGAGCCTTTATAATCGATGCAGACAAAAAAGCATCTCGCAAATTTTCATCGAGTTCACATAGTCGTCGCTCGGCGACGGATGGGTGTGTCGATGAGAGCGAGTGGGCGAGGCGAAACTCCGACAGATGAACATTCTAGGAGTCAACGCCTATCACGGCGACGTCTCCGCGGCGCTGGTGCGCGACGGGGAGCTCGTCGCCGCGGTTGAAGAAGAGCGTTTTCGGCGCGTCAAACACTGGGCGGGCTTCCCCGCGGAGGCCATTCGTTCGTGCCTCGAGATCGGCGGCCTGAACCCGGAAGACGTCGACCGGTTCGCGGTCTCGCGGGATCCGAAGGCTCACCTCTGGCAGAAGGCCGTCTACGCCGTTCGGCGGCGGCCGGGTCTCGGTCTCCTCCGGGACCGGGTTCGGAACCGCTCCAAGATCGCGAGCCTTCCTTCCGAGATCGCATCGAGCCTTTCGCTCCCCGAAGCTCGGGTGGAAGAGCGGCTCCACTGGGTAGAGCACCATCCGGCGCACCTCGCGAGCGCCTTTTTCCTTTCTCCTTTCGAGGACGCCGCGGTCTGCGCCATCGACGGCTTCGGGGATTTCGTGATCACGTCGTTCGCCATGGGGCGAGGATCGAGGCTCGAGGTCCTCGACCGGGTTTTCTTCCCTCACTCGCTGGGCCTTCTGTATCTCGCCGTCACGCAGTATCTGGGCTTTCCCAAGTACGGCGACGAGTACAAAGTCATGGGACTCGCGCCTTACGGAGAGCCGGACTTCGTGGAAGAGATCCGGAAGCTGGTCGCACTCGAGCCAGGCGGTCGGTTCTCGCTCACGCTCCCTTTCTTCAAACATTGGTCCGAGGGAGTCTCGATGACCTGGGACGCGGGGGAGCCCACGATCGGGCCGGTATTCACCGACGAGCTCGAGCGCCTGCTCGGGCCCGCGCGGCGGCCGGACGAGCCGATCACGACGAGGCACGAGGCCATCGCGGCGTCGCTCCAGGTGGCGTTCGAGGAGGGCGCTTTCCACGTCCTGAACGCGCTCTACGAGAAGACTCGTTCCAAACGGCTCTGTCTCGCCGGCGGTTGCGCCATGAACAGCGTCGCGAACGGGAAGATACGCAGCCGGACGCCTTTCGAGGAGGTCTTCATCCAGCCGGCGTCAGGGGACAACGGGACCGCGCTCGGGGCGGCGTTCTATGTCTGGAATCACATCCTCGGAAAGCCGCGGGGCTTCGAGATGAAGCACTCGTATTGGGGGCCCTCGTTCGACGAGCCGGAGCTCGAGGGCTCGCCGCGGCGATTCGAGCGTACGCAGGATCTCGTGGACTGGACTGCGAAGCGGATCGCCTCGGGCAAAGTCGTCGGTTGAGGTCGTTCGAGCCGGTCGTCATGTGCGCGAGCGTGCTGAACTCGCCGTTGTCGTGGAGGAGCACGATCTGGTTTCCCGATCCTGGGAAGTCGTTTCCGGTACAGAGGGGGCGACATTCCATCGCAGCGCTGGGTGTTGGCACTTCCCGGCGCCCGGGAGAATCTGACCGACCATCGGATTCTCGGGGAATCCCTTGCCAGCGACGACCCACGACTCCGTCCGCGACCGCAAGGAGCGGTTCGGTGTAGATATAGAAGTCCCCATTCGTGTCGTCCGCGTTTTTTCGGTCCGACCCGTTCACCTTCACGCCGACGTCGTAGGCGTAGCGTTGATTCGCGGCCAGACGGTGGTTGTCCCCGATCTCGTGGCCTCCGTTGCTGCCGGTGAAGAGAATGCCGCCCGGATTCAACATCGGATTCTCGAGAGGGTAGATGTAGGTTGGGCCGGGGGGGGACCCGATACTCCGAGCACCCCAAGAATCTCCAGAGGGTCAGGAATACGCACGCTAGAAGCCTCAAGACGATCCGTGCTGGCACGATCGCTTCGGCCGGAAGCTCTTCCAGCGCTTGAAGGTTGTGGAAAAGCCGAGCTCCTTCGCCAGGTGCACGGATGGGTGACCGAATCATCGACCTCGAGGTCAAGCCCGATCGCTTCAAGGGCGGGATGCCGAACAGGGATTACGCGGTCGACCTGTAGCCTTTTTCGTTCAGTTCAGGGGCCGGGACTTACAGGAGGTTGACTTGTGGGCCCAAAAGTTTCAGAATAGTCCTGTGGGCACCGAAGATTCGTTGGACTTGGCAGGAGCCCTTGGTTGCGGAACCCGAGGCTTCCTCTCAGGTCCTGTCGGTTTACATCCCGAACAAGGATCGGGGAGGCAATGTGTTCGATGCTGCTCCGTGGATTAAGGAGGCTTCAGAGATCCTTTTTCGGATTGGAGACGGAGCCACTATCACACCACCGCATGATGGAGTGACGTCGGATGAGGCGGGCGCGCCGAAGTGGGAGAAGACGGTCATCATCTATACGTACGTCACGGAGGCTTTTCGCGGAGAGCTGCCCAGGCTTCGGAGCTTTCTTCATCGCTTTGGTCGCGAGACCAATCAACGCGAGGTGGGAGTCGAGCTCAGGCGGTGAGGGTGGGTTTTCAGAGTCAGGAAGTTCGATGACGCCTGAGTTGAACACGCTGGTCGGAACAGAGGCTGAATATGTCCTATCGAGTCAAGGTTACGAGTCCTTCTTTTCGGCGGATTCGCCACAGTGGCCATAGTGCAAAGACCCATCCCAAGGTAAGCCCGCAGGAGGTCGCTCAAGCATTGGGTGCGCAGGAGGTCGAGCAGGTCTCGGTCGGCGGGTCGCCTCATGCACTGCACGCTATTCGAGCTGATATCGCAAACCGGCTTGTGTCGACGGGAGGAAGGCCTTCCTTGGTCGGGACGACTAAACGACAGAAGATTCCCCTGACGCCAGAGGATTGGAGGGCATTGGAGCGCATTGCTTGCGAACTCTCCGAGCCAAACCACCGGATTACTGCAGGACAGGTCGCAAGTGCACTCGTTCACGAACGGCTAGCGCGGTTTGGCAAGGATGAGTAGTGTTCCGGTACGCGAGGCCACGGGCCCGGCACTCGGCGCGCATGCACGGCGCGAAGGAGCGGCGCGCCTCGCGCCTGGCTTCCATAATGAGGCCGCCATGGTGCACGATCTCGGACACGCATGGAAGCTCGCGCGCCATCGCGGCTGCTTCCTTGAACCTCTACATAGCCAGTCACCGCCACCATGCCACGTTGGAGCCCAAGGAGGTTCCCAAGATCGTGAACGAGATCCTCATCGAGCTCGTGGGGGCCACTCGGAGCCGGAGGGATGGATTCCCCTGTATGCGTATTCCTGCGCGCGAAAGCTCATAAGAGGCGGAGTCGATCTGTCGGCCGGGCGTGCCGCACAGAGGGGTGGTTCGGACCCTCCATCCATTCATGGCTGCGGAGTTCCCTCTTTCGCTCTCGACCCGGCGCTCTAGCGAGGTCTCATACCACTGGTCGTCGATGCTTCCGACCCGGGGGACGTTTTGAGCGCCTACGCATCGCTCTTTATCGATGAGGAAGTGCGGGTCGAAGGGTGGGTTAGAGACATCGGAGATTTCTCGCGCTTCCTCGACGCCATCAGCTTCTCCCATGGCCAGCCGGTGAATCTCGCGAACGTCGCCCGCGAGTGCGAGGTCGAGCGGCGGACGGTGGCGGGCTACCCGGACGTTCTCGAAGACCTCCTCCTGTGCTTTCGGGTAACCTGGTCTGCGGCGCGCGCTTCCGATAGACGAGGCTCTGCTCGCGGTGCGGCGCCGATCTGTCGTCTTTGATGGTATCTGGCGACGAAGGCCCATCGGTTGCGCGAGCGGGCGAGAGAGCGTCTCTTCGAGGGAAACGCCCGCGAGGCGTGGGAGCTCGCCCGGACGGCCCAGAGCTCGGCGCCGACTCTGGCCGGAAAACGCCTGCAGCGTCTCGCGCGGTGGCTCAGCGAGGAGGAAGCGCGCGGGAGGGCGCCGTCTTACGAGATTCATAGGAAGTTAGATTCATCATGGTCCATCGTGGGTCTTCCGCGCCGGGGGGCCGCTGGGCGGATGGTCCTCCAGGCTTTCGGGTGCTTCCTTGCGAGTCTCTTCCTGGCGCACCTCGGCATCGGCTTCGGGCTCGCCTTCGCGCGAGAGGATCACTGGTACACGCTCTCGGCTTTTTGTTCCAAATTTCTACGTTTTCAGACGATTGCTAACATTCCTCGATGGCACCCGGCGCCCACCTAAACATCAGCGGCATCTCCGGGGTCGCGACCAAGACGACTTACGCGAGCTTCCTCCTTTACCGCCTCTTTCACTCAACAATGCTCGGCGAGGATGCGGTCAGTACCAAGGCCCTCGTTTACAACATCAAGGCGAAAGACCTTCTCTTTATTGGCGGGTTGACAGAATAGACAATTCGAAATTACAAACTCCATTTTGAGCGAAGCGAGCCAGCGGTTCACTGCTTCGGACCCGTGGCCGGGGTGAGCCCCAAGGCGATGAAGCCGGGAGGGGCGGCGCCGGCGTTGGCCTCGCAGAAAGCCTTCGCGGCGCTCATCTGCTGCTGGACCCACTGAAGGCTGGCGTTGCTGCCCGAGTGGGGGACGCCGGCGACCGAGCAGGCGAAGCCGGTGTTGCCGCAGGCGTCCGTCGCCTGGGAGACGAGGAGGTAGACCCGTCCATCGCCGTTTCCGCTCCTTTCGCGGCGAAGGCGAAGGTCGGCGTCGAGATCGGCCGCGTCGGGGGCATGGTGACCCTCGCCGGTCGCCTCCTCGGGCTCGTCGCTAAAGACCGCGGTCACCAGAGACTCTGCGACTTGGTCATCGCACCCATCGGTGGCGGTGGCCTGAAATCCTATGGGGACCAGGTCGTGGTTCGGCGGCCAGAGGATGTCGAGGACGACCGAGGAGTTCACGTTCGGAGCGATGCTGTCTTCGACGAGGACGACGGCATCGCCGTTCTGATCGGCGGTGCTCACGACGTTTCCGGAGCAATCGGAAGCGCTCGCGCTCACCTTGACCTCGGCGGGGCAGCTCGTGAGATCCGAAACCATCACCCGGCCGGTGACGCGGATATCCCGTTCGCTCAGGATTTGGAGGGGATCGAGATCGACGGGTCCGAGCTTCGCGTTGCTCGTGGGATTGGTGGCCGATACCTGGAGATTCAGAGCGTCCGGATCGAGGCAACAGTTGTCATGGATGTCGATTTGGAACTCCACTTCGGCCTGACAGCTTTCGTCGACCTGAATCGGCTGCTCGACGTTGGTGACGGTGACGTCGATGGTCTGGGGGTCGCTCGCGACGCCGAGATCGTAGGGGGCGTCCTCCGTTCGCGTGGGGTCGACGTTCGTCGCCATCAGGTAATAGGCGCCGGGAACGAGCTCGAGGCAGACTCGTTCCGTCGCTCCCGGGGACGTTCCCTGATGGGTCTCGTTGAGGACGCGAAGGTCCTCGTTGAGGACGTAGAAGTCCAGGTTCTGAGTCGATAGGCTCGAGAGGTCGATTCGGAGTGATTCCGGTGAGCCGAGGTCGATCCGATAGACGTCCTCGATGCCGTCGCCTCGGACGGCTAGATCGCCGACGTCGGCGTTCTCGAGGCTCGCGTGAACCGTCGTCCCGAGGGCAATGGCCTGGTGGCTCCCGAGGGTGTCGTTCGGCTCGATCTCGTTCACCACCCCCGGCCCGGAGGGGGAATTCGCCGGAAGCGGTAGGGGAGGATCCAGAACCACCCACTCGGTTCCCGAGAACATGGCTACGTCGAGCTGCCTTCGGGGGCTGAACCCTGGCGATGCGAACTTGATGTTGTTGAAGTACATGGGAAAGCTGCGGGCCCCGGGGTCCTCGGGGCTCGATGTGTTCAGAGACGAGTAATGGAGGTGGGGCGCCGTGGTCGTGCCGACGTTTCCGACGGCGCCGAGCTGAGCACCCTGCAAAACCATGTCGCTGCAGTCCAGGAGGTCGTTCGAGCCGGTCGTCATGTGCGCGAGCGTGCTGAACTCGCCGTTGTCGTGGAGGAGCACGACCTGGTTTCCCGATCCTGGGAAATCGTTTCCGATACAGGGGGGCGACATTCCATCGCAGCGCTGGGTGTTGCACTTCCCGGCGCCCGGGAGAATCTGACCGACCATCGGATTCTCGGGGAATCCCTTGCCAGCGACGACCACGACTCCGTCCGCGACCGCGAAGAGCGGTTCGGTGTAGATATAGAAGTCCCCATTCGTGTCGTCCACGTTTTTTCGGTCCGACCCGTTCACCTTCACCCCGACGTCGTAGGCGTGGCGTTGATTCGCGGCCAGACGGTGGTTGTCCCCGATCTCGTGGCCTCCGTTCCCGCCGGTGAAGAGAATGCCGCCCGGATTCAACATCGGATTCTCGAGAGGATAGATGTAGGTTGGGCCGGGGGGGACGCGATACTCCACGAGCTTTACGCCAAGAATCTCCAGAGGGTCGCTACAGACATTGACCGGATTCTCGAACTCCTTGAAGCAGAGGACCATGTCCACCGTGGCGGGGACGAGGTTGATGTCGAGGAGCTCGATGGGGAAGGGCAAGGCGACGTTGGCGTTCGCGGGAATGAGGGCGCCGTCCGCGTTCAGCGCGATCTGGGGCGCGGGGGGATCGACCGGGAACTCGGTCGCGACCTGTTCGAACGTCTGGGGTGTGATGGGAAGCGGGCCCAACATGGAGTTTCCGTCCTCGTCGAAGAACTCGGCGCTCCCGCCGGTAAAGGTGAGCGCTTGCGACGCGCAGTCGTTGTTGTCGGAACAGGCGTTCCCGTCATCCATGCCGCCAACACATTTGTTCGAGCCTCCGCACACTCCGGTTCGAATGAAGATCTCCCACGTAATGAGATTCTTCAGCGGAAGGTGCTCGATCATGGAAGGATCGTCTCTTTGAACTGACTTTCCGCAGGTCAGCGGCCGGATATCTGCCCCCAGCGATGGCTTTTTGGTGAGCCGTTTCATCCCGGCTCCACTGAACCTGCCTCGGCCCTGCGTATCTTGACCGCAATGGGGGCG
>Ga0184637_10000735_pt1 | contig 23597 bp, 23 predicted proteins | sample PLM3_127_b2_FD_133143 | JGI IMG/M metagenome (GOLD analysis project Ga0184637, IMG submission 133143) | Groundwater sediment microbial communities from an aquifer in East River, Colorado, USA - PLM3_127_b2 | ecosystem: Environmental > Terrestrial > Soil > Riparian zone | place: USA: East River... | reverse complement strand
GTGCCGACTCCCTTCAGGAACTCGGGCCAGGTCTTGGCGCTCAAGGCCGCAGCGTCAGCCGCCACGGCCTCGAATCCGCGCTTCATGTTGATGCCGTGGTCGCCATCGCCGATCGCCTGATCCAGCGAGGTCAGTTCCTCCGCGTGGCTGTCGATCACGGCCGCCACCGCACTCACCAACGCCAGACGCAAAGCCGCGGAATCCTGCATCGCTTCAAACCCTGCCTGAAATCCTATTTGTCCATCATCCACACGATCACCCGATCCGCTCGCCGTCGATGCCGAAATAGAGCGGCTGGCGCAGCGAGATATCGATCGCATCACCGACCGCGAGATCCACCTCCGGATCGACCAGAGTCACCAGCTTGTGCTCGCCCACCGCCAGGTGCAGGTGGTTCTGGTCACCCAGATGCTCGATCCATTCGACCTTGGCATGGGCGCCGCCATTGGCCCGCGCAATCGCCACATGCTCGGTCCTGGCGCCGATCGTCCTGGTGCCGGCGGGCGCGTTGTGGCCCGGGAACGCCTGCGGCGGCAGCAGATTGATCGACGGCATGCCAAGCCGTGTCGCCACATAGATGCTGCGCGGGGATTCATAAATTTCGCGCGGCGAGCCGATCTGCACCAGCCGGCCGTGGTCCAGCACGCCGATCCGGTTGGCCATGGTCATGGCTTCGGTCTGGTCATGCGTCACATAGAGCACGGTGGCGCCCAGATCATGCTGGATGTGCTTCAGCTCCAGGCGCATCTCGGCGCGCAGCTTGGCGTCGAGCGACGACAGCGGCTCATCCATCAGGAAGATCGACGGATTGCGCACCAGCGCCCGGCCGATCGCCACGCGCTGCATCTCGCCGCCGGACAGCCGCGTGGCGCGGTTGTTCAGCTTCTGGTCGATGCGCAACAACTTGGCGACTCGCTCGACACTCTGGCGCACCGTCGCCTCGTCCACCTTGCGCACGGGAGAACGCAGCGGAAAGGCAAGGTTGTCGTAGACGCTCAAATGCGGATAGAGCGAGTATTGCTGGAAGACGAAGGCGACATTGCGCTCCGCCGGCGACCTGCCCGTGGCGTCGGCGCCGCCGATCGAAATGCGGCCGTGGTCCGGCTTTTCCAGCCCGGCGACCAGGCGCAAGGTCGTCGTCTTGCCGGCGCCGGTCGGACCAAGCAGCACCACGAATTCGCCATCGGCGATGGTGAGGTCGATGCCGGTGACGGCGGTGACATCGCCGAAGCGCTTCTCGACTTGTTGCAGACGGACCTCAGCCATGGGCGGCCCCCTCGAACAGGGCGCTGCGGATGGCGCGGCCGCTGCCGTGATCGAACAAGGACAGGCGTTCCGATATGAAACGCAGCCCCACATTCGCGCCGGGCTTCGCGTCGCCGGTCGACTTGGTCCGCGCCTTGATCTGGCCAAACTCGGTGTTGACGGTGACGATCTGCGTGGTGCCCAGATATTCGCTGCCATAGACCGATCCGCGCAGCGACGAACGGTCATCGAAGCTGATATGCTCCGGCCGCACCCCCAGCGCCAGGTCGCGCGGCGCGATATCTTCATGCACCACCGGCATCTGCACGATGGCGTCGCCCAGGCGCGCCTCGCCGGAACCGCGTGCGAGACCAGCATTGAAATTCAGGAAGTTCATCGGCGGTGAACCGATGAATTCGGCGACAAACTTGCTGACCGGCCGCGCATAGATCTCCTGCGGCGGCCCGAACTGCTCGATCAACCCCTTGTTCATGACCGCGATCTTGTCGGCCATGGACATGGCCTCGAGCTGATCGTGGGTAACATAGACCGTCGTCGCCTTCAGCCGGTTGTGCAGCCCGCGCAATTCGCCGCACATCAGATGGCGGAACTCGGAATCCAACGCGCCCAGCGGCTCGTCCATCAGGAAGCACATCGGCTCGCGCACGATGGCGCGGCCGAGCGCCACGCGCTGCCGGTCGCCGCCGGACAGGCCGGAGACCGGCTTGTCCAGAATATGCTCGATGCGTAGGATGCGCGCCGCTTCTCCGACCCGGCGATTGATCTCCGACGTCGCCATGCCCTGGCATTTCAGCGAAAACCCGATGTTCTTGCGCACGTTCATGTGCGGATAGAGGGCGAAGAGCTGGAACACGAAGGCGATGTCGCGTTCCGCCGCGCGCTTGAAGGTCACGTCGTCGCCGCCGAGCAGGATGCGGCCGGAGGTCGGCAGTTCCAGCCCGGCGATCATGCGCAGGGTCGTGGTCTTGCCGCAACCCGACGGTCCAAGCAGGACGAAGAACTCGCCATTCTCCACGACGAAGTTGGAATCCTTGACCGCGGCGAAATCGCCGAAGCTCTTATGCAGATTCTCGACTTTGATTTCGGCCATCGTCTACTCCGGGAACTTGCTGACGATGGTGAACATCAAGGTGCCGGCCAGCACCGTCGCGAACGACCAGCTATAGAGCGTGATGGAGAAAGGCTGCACCAGCATGAACACGCCGAGGGCGATGAGACCGATGGCGACATTCTCCATGACAGCCCGGCGCGCCCAGCGCGGCCAGCGTTTCTTGACCGGGGCGTTGGCGGCGGATTGCGGCTGTCCGTTCATTTGCGCACCGCGCCGAAGGTGATGCCGCGCAGCAGATGCTTCCGCAGCAGCACGGTGAAGACGACGATCGGGATCAGGAACAGGGTCGTTCCGGCGCCGACAGCCGGCCAATCCATGCCGCCCTCGCCGATGATGGTCGGGATGAAGGGCGGCGCCGTCTGCGCCGCGCCCGAGGTCAGCAGAACGGCGAAGGCATATTCGTTCCAGGCGAAAATGAGGCAGAAGATCGACGTGGCGGCGATGCCGGTCGCGGCCTGCGGCAACACCACCTTGAAGAAGCTCTGCAGCCGCGTGTAGCCGTCGATCATGGCGGCTTCCTCATACTCGCGCGGGATTTCGTCGATGAATCCCTTCAGCAGCCACACGGCGAGCGACACGTTCACCGCCGTGTAGAGCAGGATCATGCCGAGGGCGGAATCCGACAGCCCGACCTCGCGGTACATGAGATAGATCGGGATCGCCACGGCGATCGGCGGCATCATGCGCGTGGACAGGATGAAGAACAGCAGATCGTCGGCCAGCGGAATCTTGAAGCGCGAGAAGGCATAGGCCGAGAAGACGCCGAGCGACACCGCCAGGAAGGTCGAGCCGAAGGCGATGATCAGCGAATTGACGAAACGCGGCACATAGTTCGAGGAACCGGCGATCACCATTTCGCGCCGCCGGGTCACCTCGTCGCATTCGCCCTGCGGCGGGCCGAGTGCCGCGATGTATTCGTCGGTCTGCCGGGTGCGGGTGGTGAAGAGGTTGCAGTAGCCTTCGAGCGAGGGATCGAACACGATCTTCGGCGGATAGGAGATCGAGTCCGGCGGCGTCTTCCAGCCGGTGGCGAAGATCCAGACCAGCGGCACCATGGTGACGACCGCATAGAGAATTACCAGGAAGCCGGCGATGCGCTTCGAATTGGCGGACGGTTCGACGACCGAATGCGCGGTGCTGACGGCCCCACTCATCGCTCTTTCACCTTATTCAGGGCCTTCACGTAGACGTTGGCGAGGCCGAACACGACGACGAACAGGATGATGGCGAAGGCCGAGGAATAACCCGTGCGATAGGCTTCGAAAGCCTGGCGCTTCAAGGTGATCGAGGCCAGTTCCGTGGTCGAACCCGGGCCGCCGCCGGTCAGCAGCACCACCATGTCGAACATCTTAAAATTCTCGATGCCGCGGAACAGCACCGCCAGCATGATGAAGGGCAAGGCCATCGGCAGCGTGATCGACCAGAACTGCCGCCACCTGGAGGCGCGATCCACTTCGGCCGCCTCATAGATATAGTCCGGGATGGAGCGTAGTCCCGCCAAGCAGATCAGCATCACATAGGGCGTCCACATCCAGGTGTCGACGATGACGATGGCCCACGGCGCCAAGGTCACCGAGCCCAGCATCTCGAATGAGGATGGCGGGATGCCGGTGAAGAACGAGACAACGTAGTTGAACAAGCCGATCTGCGGCTGATAGAGGAACTTCCAGAAATTGCCGACCACCGCCGGCGACAACATCATCGGAATGAGGATGATGGTCGTCCAGAAGGCGTGGCCGCGAAACTTGCGGTCGATGAGATAGGCCAGGCTGAAGCCGATCAGGGTCTGGAAGAAGATGGTCCAGAACACGAAATGCGCCGTCGCCTGCATGGCGGCCCAGACTTCCGGCGAGCTCAGAATGTCCTGATACCATTTGACGCCGACATTGACGACCGCCCGGTTCGGCCGGTTCGACGCGTAGTTGGTGAAGGACAGATAGATTGTCCAGATCAGCGGAAAGATGTTGATCGCCAGCAGCAGCACGATCGTCGGCGCCACGAACAGCCAGGCGATGGAGCGATCGGACAGGCCGCGAACGGCTCGTCCCAGGCTCGGTGGCGTCGCGCTGGCAACGCGACCTGCTATGGCGTCGATATCGGGCATGCTGATCCTGGCTCCTGCGGCATCCCCGGCGATATAACCGGGGATGCCGTCGCGGGAGTTTGTTCGAACTGCTAGATCTTGCCTTCTTCTTCGAAGATGGCAGTCCAGTCGACAATCAGGCCGTCGAGCGCCTCCTTGGCCGTGCCCTTGTCGGCCACGACATAGTCATGCATGCGCTTCTGCATGGCCTGGAGAAGCGAGGCGTAGGCCGGCTCCTGCCAGAAATCCTGCACGCCGCCCATGGCTTCCAGGAACTGCGCCGCGAAGGGTTGCGAGCCCTTGAAGCCCGGGGCGTTGAGCACGGCGTTGTGGCAGGCATAGCCGCCGAGCGACCACCACTTCTTCTGCACGTCCGGCTGGGCGAACCATTTGATGTAGGCGAGCGAGCCTTCCATGTTGTCGGTATTGGCGACAACCGAGATGCCCTGGCCGCCCAGAGTCGAAGCCGCGACCTTCTCGCCCGGATTGACGAAGAAACCGGTCTTCGACCCGACAGTCTCGTCCTTGGCCATGCCCGGCATGAAGGCGAACCAGTTCATCATCATGGCGACCTGGCCCGACTTGAAGGCGTCGAGACCTTCGCCCATGTAGCTGTCGGTGTAGCCCGGAGGCGTGCAGCACTTGTAGATGGCCTTGTACATCTCAAGGCCCGCGATGGCGTCGGCGGAGTTGACGGCGCCTTCCATGTCGTATTTGCCGGGCGTGTTCTCGTATTTGAAGCCATACGGATAGAGCGCCGAGGTGACGCCCATGGTGATGCCTTCCGAAGCACGCTCGGTGAAGATCGCCGCGCCATAGACCGTCTTGCCGTCGATCTGGCGGTTCTGGAAGAACTCGGCCGTGTCCTTGAACTCGTCCCAGGTCTTGGGCGGCGCAAGGTCACGATTGTATTTGGCCTTGTATTCGGCCTGCAGCTCCGGCTTTTCGAACCAGTCCTTGCGATAGAACCAGCCATTGGCGTCGCCCATCGCCGGCAGCGCCCAATAGTTCGGCGTGCCCTTCGGCCACGTCGAGTAGGCATAGACGGTTGCCGGCGCGAAGTCCGACATCTTGATTCCTTCCTTGTCGAAGAAATCATTCAGCTTCACGTAATAGCCGTTCTCGGCCGAGCCGCCGAGCCATTGCGAATCACCGATCAGCAGGTCGCACAGCTTGCCGCCGGAATTCAATTCGTTGAGCATGCGGTCGGCGAAGTTCGGCCACGGCACGAACTCGAACTTCATCGTGGTGCCGGTTGCCTTCTCGAAGTCCTTGGACAGTTCGACCAGAGCATTGGCCGGATCCCACGCCGCCCAGCACAATGTCAGTTCATCCGCCTGTGCTGCGCCGGTCGGCGCCATGGCAATGGCGGCAGCCAGCGCGCTCGCGCTCGCCAGTAGCTTCCTCATGTCGGTTTCCTCCCACTGTTGCGGTTTACTTCTCCGGCGCCCTGCCGCCGGGAGCTCCCTGCCCCGCTTTCTGCGCGGTGACCGGGAATGCTTTGCTTTTGATGCCGTCGCTGCCGCTTCCAGTTGGAATCAAGCGACCTCGCCGTGATGTTTAGTATTACGTATAGTACTAAACAACACAAGGCCGCGCGTGAGCATTCGGGAAAAAATCGTCGCTGCATCGCAGCAAAATCAAGATTTTATTGTGCAGGCGCACAATGACTGTCGGTCGCCGCTCCCAGAATCCCTAAACTCGCCCGCCCCGCACGCAACATACCATCAGAATATTTGAGGTAACTCCCTCATTATTGAGTTGCGCCTGTCAGACCGCTTCGGCACAGTCGCCTCATGTCCAATCGCCGCAGACGCACCACGCTGGTCGATGTCGCCGACGTTGCCGGCGTCAGCTTGGCCACGGTCGACCGCGTGTTTAATCACCGGCCCGGCGTCAGCCCGCGCACGGTGGAGCGCGTGGAACAGGCGCTGGTGCGCCTGGGCTATCGGCCCGATCCGGCGGCCGTGCGCTTGGCGCGCGGCATCCAGTATCAGTTCTGCTTCGTGCTCCCGACCGGCACCAACAGCTTCATGAATCTGCTGGCGGGCCAGGTCGAGCGTACCTTGACGGCGCTGGCCGATCAGCAGGCCTACGGCGATCTGGTGCGCGTCGACGTCTTCGACCCGGCCGTGCTGGCGGAGACGCTGCGCGGCCTGATCGGCCGCTATCACGGCGTTGCGACGGTGGCGCTGGATCATCCGCTGGTGCGCGACGCCATCAACGCTCTGGTGGATTCCGGCATGAGCGTGGTCACGCTGGTGTCCGACGTGCCGAATTCGCGCCGTCATCGCTTCGTCGGCATCGACAATTCCGCCGCCGGCCGCACCGCCGGAACCTTGATGGGTCGCTTCGCCGGCTCGCGCAGCGGCCCGGTCGGGCTGATCGCCGGCAGCTTGGCGCTGCGCGATCATGTGGAACGGATGTTCGGCTTCCAGCAGGTGATCGCGTCGGAATTTCCGTCGCTGCGCACCCTGCAGGCGCTCGAGGGCCGCGACGACACGCAGCGCTGTCGCGCCGTCGCCGAAGAGCTGCTGGCGGAACAGCCGGCATTGGTCGGCATCTACAGCATCGGCGCCGGCAACCGCGGCATCGCCGACGCGCTGGAGGCCGCCGGGCGCACGCGCGATGTGCTGTTCATCGGGCACGAACTCACCGACCATTCGCGGCGCTATCTGATGCAGGGCACGATGGCGGCGGTGATCAATCAGGATTCCGGGCACGAGGCCCGATCGGCTGCGCGCATCCTGCTGGCGCAATGCGCCAATCTGCCGGTGGTCGACGATCAAGAGCGGATCCGCATCGACATCTTCCTGCGCGACAATCTGTATTGATTGGGGGCGCAGCGCATGTTCGTCGGCATCGATCTCGGCACGTCATCGGTCAAGAGCGTTCTGCTCGACAACAAGAGCCACATCGTCGCCACCGCGACGGCGCCGCTGGAGGTACAACGCCCCGCTCCCGGCTTTTCGGAGCAGGATGCCGAGACTTGGTGGCAGGCGACGCTCACGACCTTCGACGATCTCGCGCACCAGGCACCCAAGCAGATGGCGGCCGTCGCGGGCATCGGCCTTTCCGGACAGATGCATGGCGCGACGTTGCTCGACAAGGACGGCAAGGTCCTGCGCCCCTGCATCCTGTGGAACGACGTGCGATCGTCCGAGGAATGCCGGCACCTGGAACAACGCCTGCCGGAGCTGGGCCGCATCACCGGCAACCCGGCAATGCCCGGCTTTACCGCGCCGAAGCTCATGTGGGTCAAGAAGCATGAGCCGGAGATCTTCGCGCGCGTGGCAAAAGTGCTGTTGCCGAAGGCCTATCTGCGCTTTCGCCTGACCGGCGAATATTTCGAGGATATGTCGGACGCATCCGGCACCTTGTGGCTCGATGTCGGCAAGCGCCGCTGGTCGGACCAGGCGCTCGCCGCGACCGAAATGACGCGCGATCAGATGCCAGGTCTGGTCGAAGGCAGCCAGCCGGCGGGAGCCTTGCGCGCCGAGCTGGCGCGGCGCTGGGGCATGTCGCGGCCGCCGATCGTGGCCGGCGGCGCCGGCGACAATGCGGCGGGCGCCGTGGCGCTGGGCGCCATCAGTCCCGGCGATGCGTTCGTGTCGCTCGGCACATCGGGCGTTCTGTGGGCGACGACGGCCGGCTTCGCGCCCAACCCCACGGCGGCGGTGCATGCCTTCTGCCATTGCGTGCCCGACACCTGGCACCAGATGGGCGTGATCCTGTCGGCCGCCTCTTGCCTGTCCTGGCTGTCCGGAATCGTCGGCATGCCGGAGGTCGAACTGCTGCGCGAGCGCGGCGAGATGCTGGAGCGGCCAAGCTCGGTGCTGTTCCTACCCTATCTTTCCGGCGAACGCACGCCGCACAACGACGCCGACATTCGCGGCGCCTTCGCCGGCCTGTCGCATCAGACCGATCGCAAGGATCTGACCCAGGCGGTGATGGAAGGTGTGGCCTTCGCGCTGAAGGACTGCCTCGACGCGCTGCGCGACGCCGGAACCAATCTATCGGCGGCGGACGCGATCGGCGGCGGCTCGCGTTCAGGCCTGTGGTTGCAGATCATCGCCAATGTGCTCGACCTGCCGATCCATCGCCTGGCCGACAGCGAGGTCAGCGGCGCGATGGGCGCGGCGCTGCTGGGGCGTATGGCGGCGACCGGCGAAGAACCGCGCGCGGTCTGCAAGCCGCCGCGGCGCAGCGAAACGATCGAACCAACCAGGATCATGCGCGATGCCTATGCCGAGGCCTTCGCGCGCTACAGAAGATTGTACCCAGGGATCAAGGAGGCGACCCGATGAGCGCAGGAAAATTCTTCAGCATCGACCAACCCATCGCCTATGAGGGGCCAGCCTCCAGAAACCCCCTCGCCTTCAAATGGTACGATCCGGACAAAATCGTGCTCGGCAAACGCATGGAAGATCACCTGCGCTTCGCCGTCTGCTATTGGCACAGCTTCTGCTGGACCGGCACCGATCCGTTCGGCGGCGAGTCCTTCCAGCGCCCCTGGATGCAGCCGGGCGACGGGATGCAGATGGCGAAGATGAAGGCGGATATCGCCTTCGAATTGTTCCGCCTGCTGCGCGTGCCTTTTTTCACCTTCCATGATCGTGACGTGGCGCCCGAAGGCGCCTCGATCGCCGAATCCAATCGCAACGTACGGCAGATCGGCGAGCATTTCGCCCGCAAGATGGAGGGCAGCAAGCTGAAGCCGCTCTGGGGCACCGCCAACCTGTTTTCCAACCGCCGCTATATGGCGGGCGCCGCGACCAATCCCGATCCGGACATGTTCGCCTATGCGGCCGCACAGGTGAAGAATGTGCTGGAACTCACCCATGAGTTGGGCGGCGTGAACTACGTGCTGTGGGGCGGGCGCGAAGGCTACGAAACCCTGCTCAACACCGACGTGAAGCGCGAGATGGATCAACTCGGCCGGTTTCTCAACCTGGTGGTCGAGCACAAGCACAAGATCGGCTTCAAGGGCACCATCCTGATCGAGCCAAAGCCGCGCGAGCCGACCAAGCATCAATACGATTTCGACGTCGCGTCGGTCTACGGCTTCCTCTGCCGCTATGGCCTGGACAAGGAGGTCAAAGTCAATATCGAGGCCAACCACGCGACCTTGGCCGGCCATTCCTTCGAGCATGAAATCTCGCTTGCCGTGGCGCTGGGCATCTTCGGTTCGGTCGACATGAATCGCGGCGACGCGCAGCTCGGCTGGGACACCGACCAGTTCCCCAACAATGTCTCTGAGGCCGGATTGGCGATGTACCACATCCTGCAGGGCGGCGGTTTTACCACCGGCGGCTTGAACTTCGACGCCAAGGTGCGGCGCCAGTCGCTCGATCCGGACGATCTGCTGCACGCCCATATCGGCGGCATGGATGTCAGCGCGCGCGGCCTGCTGATCGCCGCCAGGATGATCGAGGATGGCGCGCTTGCCCGCCATGTGAAGGACCGCTATGCCGGTTGGGACACGGCGGAAGGCAAGGCGATGTTGTCCGGGCAACGTTCGCTGGCCGACATCGCCGCTTCGGTCGAAGCGAAGAACGCCGAGCCGCAGCCACGCTCCGGCCGACAGGAGTATCTGGAGAATCTGCTGAACAGTTACGTCTGACCACGCCCATCAAGCCCGGCGGATCGCAGAATTCGCAGGCCCATCTCGGGAGGAGAACAATATGGCGATGACCAACATCAAGGGCCCGGCGATTTTCCTGGCCCAGTTCGCGAGCGACACGCCGCCCTTCAACTCGCTCGATTCCATCTGCAAATGGGCGGCGAAGCTCGGCTTCAAGGGCGTGCAGATGCCGAGCTGGGACGGCCGCCTGTTCGATCTGAAAAAGGCGGCGCAGTCGAAGGCCTATTGCGACGACGTGAAGGCGAAAGCCGCCAAACACGGCATCGAGGTCACCGAGCTATCCACGCATTTGCAAGGGCAGTTGGTCGCGGTGCATCCGGCCTATGACGCGGCCTTCGATGGATTCGCGGCGCCGGAAGTGCGCGGTAACCCGAAAGCGCGCCAAGCCTGGGCCGTGGACCAGATGATGCTGGCCGCCAAGGCGTCGCAGAATATGGATCTCACCGAGCACGTAACCTTCTCCGGCGCGCTGGCCTGGCCCTATTTCTATCCCTGGCCACAGCGGCCGGCGGGATTGGTGGAAACCGCGTTCGACGAACTGGCGAAAAGATGGCGTCCGATCCTGGACGCGTTCGACAAGGCCGGCGTGAATGTCTGCTACGAAGTGCATCCCGGCGAGGATCTGCACGATGGTGTGACCTTCGAGATGTTCCTGGAGCGGGTCGGCAACCACCCGCGCTGCAACATCCTCTATGATCCGTCGCACTTCGTGCTGCAAGCGCTCGACTATCTCGAATACATCGACATCTATCACGACCGCATCAAGATGTTCCATGTGAAGGACGCCGAGCTCAACCCGAATGGCCGCACCGGCGTTTATGGCGGGTTCCAATCCTGGGTCAACCGCGCCGGCCGGTTCCGGTCCCTGGGCGACGGCCAGGTCGATTTCCGATCGATTTTCTCCAAGTTCGCGCAATATGGCTTCGACGGCTGGGCCGTGCTGGAATGGGAATGCTGCATCAAGCATCCCGAGGAAGGTGCCCGTGAAGGCGCCGTCTTCATCCGCGATCACATCATCCGGGTGACGGAAAAAGCGTTCGACGATTTCGCCGCCGGCGGCGCCGATCTGAAGGCCAACCGCAAGATGCTCGGCATCCACGGCTAAGCACGATCAAGGGGAGGAACAGCAGATGGCGATCGAAGGTCGCAGCAGGGAAAGCGCGGATGGCCGCGTGCGTCTCGGTATGGTCGGCGGTGGCGAGGGTGCCTTCATCGGCGCCGTGCATCGCCTGGCCGCGCGCATGGACGATCACTATGCGTTCGTGGCGGGCGCCTTGTCGTCGACACCGGACAAGGCCAAGCGCTCCGGCGCGGCGCTGGGGTTGGCGCCAGACCGCATCTATTCGGACTTTGAAGCGATGGCGAAGGCCGAGGCGAAGCGGCCGGACGGCATCGAAGCGGTGTCGATCGTGACCCCCAATCACATGCATGCACCCGTCGCCAAGGCGTTCCTGAAAGCCGGCATCCACGTGATCTGCGACAAGCCGCTGACCACGTCCCTCAAAGAAGCGCAGTCGCTGCAGAAGGCCGCGGCGGCCAGCAAGCGCATCTTTGCCGTCACCTATAATTACACCGGCTATCCGATGGTGCGGCATGCCCGCGCGATGGTGGAGGACGGCGAACTGGGCGATCTGCGCGTGGTGCAGGTCGAATATCCACAGGACTGGCTGACCGAAAAGATCGAGGCAACGGGTCAGAAGCAGGCCGCCTGGCGCACCGATCCGAAGCAATCGGGTGCCGGGGGATGCATCGGCGATATCGGCACGCACGCCTATGACCTTGCCAGCTTCGTCAGCGGCCTGCAGCTCGAGGCGCTGAGCGCCGACCTGACCAGCTTCGTCAAGGGCCGCAAGCTGGACGACAATGTGCATGTGATGATGCGCTTCAAGGGCGGCGCCAAGGGCATGCTGTGGGCCAGCCAGGTGGCGCCGGGCAACGAGAACGGCCTGAAGCTGCGCGTCTATGGCACCAAGGGTGGCATCGTGTGGGAACAGGAGCATCCGAACCAGCTGACCTGGGCGCCCTATGGCCAATCGCCGCGCACGGTCTCGCGCGGCACCGGTGGCGCCAACGCCGCAGCGGGGCGCGTGACCCGCGTGCCGCCCGGCCATCCCGAAGGCTATCTGGAGGGCTTCGCCAATCTCTATACCGAGATCGCCGCGGCGATCCGCGCGGCGCGCAAGGGCAAGAAGCCGGATCCGGCTGTCACCTTCCCGGGCATCTCGGACGGCGTGCGCGGTGTCGCCTTTGTCGAGGCGGCCGTCAAATCCTCAGCGAAGAATGGCGTCTGGGTCAAGCTCTAGGCTGACTTAGTTTTCTTCGCTTTCCGCGCGATAGGGAACGGCACGCTCCGCCGCTTGCCAGATCGCCGGCATCGCCGGTCTGCGCTGCTCCTCGTACAGATGCCCGACGAGGCCGGCGCAGCGTGCGATCAGACCGAAGCCGCGGGCGATCTCGGCCGGCACGCCGCAATCGCCGAGAATTGCCGCAATCGCGCCGGTCGCATTGATGGTGATGTGCCGTTCGTAGACGGTATCGACCATGCGACCGAGCGCCTCGATCGCGGCAACATGCCGCCCGGCGATATTCCGCGTCCGCGCCAGTTCCAGCAGGCGCAGAGCGCGCGGATCGTCCGGCTTGTGGGTCGGGTGGCCAAATCCGGGAATCGGTTGGCGCTTCGCACGATGTTCTTCCGCGATCCGCCGCGCCTCAATTTCGCCGCCGCTTTCGGCTGCCGCGATCCGCTGCAGCAGCTCGGCGCACCCCTCCATGCTGCCGACGAAGCGACTGCCGACGCCGAGCAGGCCCGCGGCAACGGCACCCTGCAGGGCTTCCGGCGCGCTGGCATAGGTCAAGCGGGCCGCGAGCACGCTGGGTGTCAGGCCGTGCTCCATCAGCGCGACCAGGCAAGCGTCGATCAACACCGTCTGGTCCGCGCTCGGCATGCGGCCGAGGATCTGGAAAAAGATGAGTTCGGTGAAGCTGTGATGACCGATCAGCTCGGCACATAGGCTCCTGCCCCGGATGAACACATCGTCTGGACGGTGATCGGCAATGCCGGTCGAGGAAGTTTCAGGCTGGGCGCTCATGGCGATGGCCGCCTCCTTCACGTGCTGTCTGGTCTTTCAATTCTTCGTCGGCGAGCCGGCGTTCCATCTCGTGGCGCTGGATCTTGCCGGAGGCGCTGCGCGGAAAGGCATCGAAGGGAATGAAATGGATGGCTTTCGGCTGCTTGAATCCGGCGAGTTGTTCCCGGCATCGCTGCCGCAGCGCGTCCTCGGTCAAGGTATCATCGCGGCGCGCGACAAAGGCGACAGGAACCTCGCCCCACTTCGGATCGGCGCGCCGAACCACAGCCGCGTCGGCGACCCGTGCATCCTGCAGCAGCACCCGCTCGATCTCCGCCGGATAGATGCTCTCGCCGCCCGATTTGATGAGATACTTTACGCGGTCGACGAAATCGAGCGTTCCGTCCGGGTTGCGCACGAAGACATCACCCATATGGAACCAGCCACCGCGGAAATCCTCCGCATTCGTCTCCGGTGCCCGCCAATACCCGCTGAACAGCGTCGGTCCACGCATGCAGAGCTCGCCCGGTACGCCGATCGGCACGTCGCGATCCCCGGCATCGACCAGACGCACTTCGCAGAACGGGCTCTGCTGCTTCGACAGCCGCGCCGGCGCCACGCCGATGGGGATGAGATTCGATGAGCAAGGCGGGCATCCCGTTTCGGTCGCGCCGAAGGTGTTGGCGTAAGGCGCGCCGAGCAGGGCCGTGATATCGGCGATCTCCGCCGGCGGGACCAGGTCGGCCATGACGCCGCAGACCTTCACGCCCCTGGCGCAAATGCGGCGCTGCTTCAGTTCGGCGGCGAACCGGCCGACCATGCCGGGCATGAGCAGGAGCCAGCCGAGCGCTTCCGTCGCCACGATATCGGCCAAGCGCGCGACATCGAACCCATCCACCACCAGGACCGTGCCGCCGGCCATCAGCGTGCCAAGGGAAAACTCCGCGGCGCCCATGTGATAGAGCGGCGACCAGGCGACAAAGGCATCCTCGGCGGCGATGCCGAATTCGGCGCGCAGCACCATGTTGCGCGCAATTTCGGCGCGGTGACTGATGATTGCACCCTTAGGCAAGCCGGTCGTGCCGCTGGTATAGAGGATCAGCAGCGGAGATTCCGGGTCGAGTTCCGCCGGCGTAAGATCGGCGCCCGGATCGCCCTGCAGCACGGCCGCCTCGTAAGCCTCGCCGAATTCCAGCACGGCTGAGGACTTGCCCCGCCACGCGGCAAGGCGATCGGCATGCCGGGGCGAGACGAGAATAACATCCGGCTCCACCAGCGCCAGACAATGCGACAGCTCCGGCGCCGCCAGGCGCCAGTTCTGGCAAGCGACGATCGCGCCGAGCCACGCCGCCGCCAGGAAAACCTCCAGATATTCCGCTCGGTTCTCGGAAAGCATCGCGAGGCGTGCGCCCTGACCGACCCCGCTTTGCCGAAGCCAGGCCGCGAGCCCGCGCACGCGTCGACCGAGTTCGGCATAGGTCAGCCGGCGCCCGTCCCCGATCAGCGCCGGACGGTCGGGGTGAAGGCGCACCTGCATCGCAAAAAAGCTTGCGACCGTGCTTGCCGAACTCCGGCGCATCAGGGAACGCGCATCGGCGACGCCCAACGAATCCGCCATCTCCGTCGACCTCATCGCCCGACCATGGAAGGCGCCCCGTTCCGACCGATCAATCGACAGGGCACTGATCTTGTATACCATTTCCGCTGCCAATGAAGGAGCCGGGCTTGGCTATTTCCGAGCACAATGAAGGGGTGTAGGCTTGGCGTTAACTGCGCCCCGGCTGCACTGCGGCCGAGACAGAGCGCCAGAATGGGAGGAACGCCATGAAGCTCTATATGCATCCGGTGTCGATGACGAGCCGCCCGGTGCGGCTGTTTGTCGCCGAAAACGGCATCGACATCGAGGAACAGGTGGTCGATCTCTTCACGGGTGAGCACTACAAGGACCCGTTCGTCGCCATAAATCCGAACCGGATGGTTCCGGTTCTGGAGGACGGCGAATTGCGGCTGACCGAGAGCTCGGCCATCCTCAAATACCTTGCCGACAAAATCGATTCCCCAGCCTATCCCAGAGATCTGAAAAAGCGCGCCAAGGTCAACGAGATGATGGATTGGCTGAACACAAATTTCTATCGCGACTATGCCTACGGCTTCATCTATCCGCAGGTCTTTCCTCACCATCGCCGTCCGAGCGATGAAATGCACAGCGGCACGATCGCGTGGGGCAAGGAGCGAGCGCAGGGCTGGCTTGCGCTGCTTGATCAGCATTGGATCGGCCCGAAGAAACCCTATCTATGTGGCGACCAGATAACCATCGCGGACTATTTCGGGTCCGGTCTGGTGACTTTGGGAGAAGTGATCCACTGCGATTTCAGCGGCTATCCCAACATCCAGCGCTGGCTGGGCAACGTGAAAAAGCTGCGCAGCTGGCCGAAGGTCAATGAAGTGTTCTACGGCCTGGTGGAATCCGTGAAGGGTCAGCAGTTTGTGACCATCTAGGATTCGAAGGCGCGGCCGTCGCTGCTACCGGCGGATAATGATGGAGTGTCGCATGATCAAGGGTCTGCACCATAACGCCTATCGCTGTCGGGATTCGGAAGAGACCAGGCGCTTCTATGAGGACTTTCTCGGCTTGCCGCTCTCCCAGTCGCTGGAGATCACGGAAACCAAGAGCGGCCGCAAGACCGACTCCCTTCACACCTTCTACCGGCTGGATGACGGTTCATACCTCGCCTTTTTCGAGGCGCCGGACATGTCTTTCGAGTTCAAGACCCAGCACGATTATGATCTGCATATCGCGCTCGAGGTGACGCCGGACGTGCTGAAGCAGATGTTCGCCAAGGGCAAGGCGGCCGGGATCGAGACCCGCGGCGTGTCCGATCACGGCTTCATCGATTCCATCTACTTTCGCGACCCGAATGGATATGTGATCGAACTGACGGCCAAGCGCCCCGGTCACGATCAGGCGATGGATCCCGCCGCCAATGGCGCCCGGCGGAAGCTCGATTCCTGGCAGACGGCCAAGCGGCGCGCCAAGGCGGGCTAGGCAAGCGGTCGCGTAACGCGGAGCTAGGGGCCTCGGCGCAGCACGGCGACCAAATAACGGCAAGGCGCCGCGCCCGGATTCTCGAAGCGGCAATCGGCAGGTGGGCCGAGCCGGCAGCAATCGCCAGCGCTGAGATCGTGGCTGGCTGCACCCTGGGTGAAGCGCAGCCGGCCGCCGATCACCACGATCTGCTGATCCTCGATGACATTAAAAGCGGCGGCCGGATAGCTGATTGCAGCGCCCGGTGGTAATTCCGCCCACACCAGTTCCAGCGGCGTCGAAGCACCCGGCGGCGTCAGCGATCGGCGCTCGAACTCCGTCTCGGGATCGCGCCACACCTGCTGGTCGCGGCGGCGATGCAGCGCGCTGCCGCCCTGCCCCTGCTCGGCCCGCGCCAGCAACTGCGACAGGGTCAAGCCGAACGCCGCCGACAGCCGACCCAGCAAGACGGCCGTCGGGCTGCTTTCCCGCCGTTCGACCTTGCTGATCATGGCGCGCGACACGCCGGACCGCTGCGCCAGTTCGTCCAAACTCCAATCTCGGCTTTCCCGTTCCGCGCGGATCCGCAGGGCGATCTGCACCTCCAGCGAATCCTCTATGATAGTCTCCATATTTCTACTATAGTAGAAATATATCGACGCGACAAGAATGTCATGCCCATGCAAATACGAGACGCCACTTCGGCGGACCTGCCCGCCATGCTCGCGATCTACAACGACGTGATCGCGACGACGACGGCGATCTACGACTACAGGCCGCGCACGATAGAAGCGCACGAAGCCTGGTTCGAGACCAAGCGCGCGCAAAATTGGCCGGTGCTGGTCGCCGACCATGATGGCGCGGTCGCGGGATATGGCAGCTATGGCCCCTTCCGGCCCTGGCCCGCCTATCTCCATTCGGTCGAGAACTCGATCTATGTCGCCGCCGACCAGCGCGGCCGCGGCATAGGTTCCGTGCTGTTGCCGGAGATCATTGCGTATGCCAGCGGACGCGACTTCCACACCATGATCGCCGGCATCGACGCATCGAACGAAGCCAGCTTGCGCCTGCACGGCAAGTTCGGCTTCCGCAAGATGGCGCAGTTCCACGAGGTCGGCTGGAAGTTCGATCGCTGGCTCGACCTCGTCTTCCTGCAACTCATGCTGCGCGATGCGCCTCAGAGATCGGCATAGATCTCCAGCACATTGCCGTCCGGGTCGCGAAGGCAGCACGGCCCGCCCCCTGCCCGCCGCCCCCGTATCTTTTTTGAAATCCATTTGACTTAATTTTTTAACCGGTGCTAGCGTGACGGCACAGGGAAGCACGAAGGTCGAAAATGGCCTTGAAGGGGACCAATCAGGAATACGGCCGGCCGTACAACCGGCGGATCGTGCTGGAAACGATCCGGCTGCACGGCCCTATCGCGCGCGGCGACATCGCCAAGCGCGTCGGCCTGACCGTCCAGACCGTCTCCACCATCATCCGCGAACTCGAACTGCAGGGCTTCATCCTGGGCGCGCGCGAAACGCCGAAGGGCCGCGGCTACCCTGCCACCTCGCTCAACATCAATCCCGAAGGCGGCTTCGCCATCGGCGTGCATGTGACGCCGCTGGGCCTCGAGGCGGCGCTGATCAACCTGGCCGGCGAGGTGATCGGCAAACGCAAGCGCGAGCTGTCGCATCTGGCGCCGAACACCGCCTTTCGCGAGATCGGCAAGCTGGTCGCAGCCTTGCGCAAGCTGCGGCCGCGCGGGCGGATGCTCGGTATCGGCCTCGCCATGCCCGGCCCCTTCGACGTCGAATCCATGAGCTTCGTCGGCCCCACGACGCTGGAAGGGTGGAAGGGCGTGCAGGTGCGCGAGCGTCTGGCGAAGGTGACCGGCCTGCCCGCCTTCATCGAGGTCGATCTGGCGGCGGCATCCCTGGGCGAACGGCTCTACGGCATCGGCCGCGACTTCCGCGAATTCTACTACCTCTATTTCGGCGTCGGCCTGGGCGGCTGCATGGTGCATGACGGCAGCCCGCTGCGCGGCGCCCATGGCAATGCGGGCGAGATCGGACATCTGCCGCTGGTGCCGAACGGCGAACCCTGCCCCTGCGGCAATCGCGGTTGCCTGGAACGCTATCTGTCGCTGGAAGCGCTGGAGCGGCGCATGGGCAAGATCGGCCGCAATGGCTGGATCAAGGAATCGGCGCCCCTGTTCCGCAGCGCCGTCGCGGCAATCGAGAACCTGTTCGACCCGGAGACCATCATCATTGGCGGCCTTGCGGGCGAAGCGCTGCTGAACGACCTGCTGAAAGCCGCCTCGCCTTTGCCCCACTCGATCGCGGAGCGGCGTGGACGCGCCGCCCCGCGCGTGACGCTCTCGACCAGCGGGCCGGATGCGGTGCTGCGGGGTGCTGCGGCGCTGGCGGTTTCGGGCGTGCTGTCGCCCCGCTTCGGCGTGCTGTTCGCACAGGATGAAGAACGCGTGCAGCGCGACCCGATGATGCATTCCGGCAAAGGGACGGTGGCGGCATGAGCGACAGCCAGCCCCTGCTCCGGCTCGAGGAGATCGCCAAGAATTTCGGCGCCATCGAAGCGCTGCGCGGCATCAGCTTCGAAATCGCGCGCGGCGAAGTGGTGGCGCTGCTGGGCGATAACGGCGCCGGCAAATCGACCTTGGTGAAGATCATCTCCGGCGGTTTGCAGCAGACCTCCGGCAAGGTGATCTTCGAAGGCGCCGAGTGCAACTTCGCCTCGCCCGCCGAAGCCAAGGCAGCCGGCATCGAGACGGTGTATCAAGACCTGTCGCTCTGCACCAATGTCGACGTGGTGGCGAATTTCTTCATGGGGCGCGAGATCGTCAAACGCTATTTCGGCATCCCGATCCTGCAGGAGGCCGAGATGGAGGCGGCGGTGGCCAAGGTGATGGCCAATGCCGGCACCAAGATCCCGTCGCTGCGCACCAATGTCGAGCATCTGTCGGGCGGCCAGCGCCAGGCGATCGAGCTCAACCGCTTCGTCCATTGGGGCGGCAAGCTGGTGCTGCTCGACGAACCCTTTGCCGCGCTTGGCGTGGAACAGACCAGGCGCGGCCTGGACATGATCAAGCGCATCGCCGCACAGGGCATTGGCGTCGTCATCATCACCCACATCATGGCGCAGGCCTTCCAGGTGGCAGACCGCATCGTGGTCATCCGCCAGGGCAAGGTGGCCGGCAATGTGGCACGCGGCAAGACCAGTCCGGACGAAGTCGTCCAGATGATCACCGGCGGAATAATCACTGGCGGGGCCATCCAGGGCCCAGCCCAAGAAACCACAGCAAACCCTCAACACACCTAGACAGAGGAGAAGCGAGATGAAGCGTCTGTTGCGCACGTTGATCGGCGCTCTGGCCATCCTGGGGGCGGCAATCGCGTCGCCCGCCTGGGCCCAGTCGAAAGGCACGATCTATTACATGGTCCCGACCCTGCTGGACGAATTCCAGACGGAATCGGTGTCGGCGATCGAGAAGTTCCTGAAGGATGTCGGCTATGAGCCGGTGACGCTCAACGCCGACAACAAGACCGACCTCCAGCAGAGCCAGATGAACGACGTCATCAACCTGAAGCCGGCCGCGATCATCCTTGCCGCCGTCGACTTCAACGCTTTGAAGCCGTCGATCGAGAAGGCCCGCGCCGCCGGCATTCCGGTGATGATCTTCGATCGTCAGATCACCACCACGCCGTCCGACTTTACCTCGGTCGCCGGCACGGTCGAGATCGGCTATGTCGCGGCCGGCGAAATCGAACGCCTGCTGAAGGAGAAGAACGGCGACGTGAAGGGTAAGGTGCTTCAGGTCCTGGGCGACCCGGCCGATCCCTACACGCTCGACATCCAGAAGGGCTTCGAGGAGAAGATGAAACCCTTCCCCGGAGTCCAGATCATCTCCTTGCCCGCGATGCAGTGGGAGGCCTCCAACGCCGGCACCATCGTCGCCGACCAGTTGCTGGCCAACCCGGACATCGATCTGATCTTCGTCCATGCAGCGCATCTGGCGGTCGCCGCGGTGGCGTCGCTGGAAGCCAAAGGCAAGAAGCCGGGCGACGTGCTGCTGGTCTCGTCCAACGGCGCGCCGGTCGGTCTGGATTTGATCCGCAAGGGTTGGGAACAGGTCGAAGTCGAGCAGCCGCTCTACGCGCAGGCGGCGGCGATCGCGATGTTCGCCGACAAGGTGGTGAACAAGCAGGAGCTGAAGCCGGGCACCTACAAGGTTCTCGGGCTTGACTCAACGCTCACCATCGAAACCTGGGGTCCGAATCTGAAGATCCCAGGTGCTGCGATCACCAAGGACAACATCGACGAAGCACGCTTCTGGGGCAACATGAAGGCCCCGACCGACCCGATCACGCCCGTCGAGTAGGTCAATTAGGCGCTGCCCCCGGAACGCGTGGTTCCGGGGGCGATTTTCCGGAGTTCGATTCATGTTGTCCAAAGATCGCAGGGCGCTCATCGAGTTCGTGCTCGACAATCTTGTCTGGCTGATGCTCGTAATCGTGCTTGCCGTCTTTTCGCTGACCATTCCCCAATTTTTCCAGATCGGCATCTTCGCCAACATCGTCGAGCAATCGACCTTTGTCGGCGTCATGGCGATCGGCCTCGGCATTGTCATCATCGCCGGGAACATGGACCTCTCGGTCGAATCCGTCGCGGCCCTGACCGCAATGGTGACCGGCATCCTGTTCTGTTCGCAGGGCATCGGCCTCGGCTACACCTTGACGCCCGAATGGCTGGTGCTGCCTGTATCTTTGATCATTGCTCTCGCCGTCGGCGCCTTGATCGGCGCGACGAACGGCTGGCTGGTCGTGAAGCTCAAGATGAACGCCTTTATCGTCACCCTCGCCGCTTATATCTGGGTGCGCGGGCTGGTCGTTGCGATCTCCGGCGGCCGCTCGGCGCAGGATCTGGCGCCGTCGGTGCGCTTCATGGCGATCGAGACGGTGGCCTACATCCCGCTGATCGCCTGGCTGGCGATCGCCTGTTTCGCCCTTTTCACCTTCATCATGGCCAAGACGCCCTTCGGCCGCCATGTGACGATGATCGGCGGTAGTCCGGTGGCGCCGTTTCGCGCCGGGATCAAGGTCGACCGGCTGATTTTCATCACTTTCGTCGTGGCGGGCGCCGTCTCCGGCGTCGCCGGCTGGCTGCTTGCCATCCGCACCTCCGGCGCCACGGCCAATCTCGGCGTCGGCATGCTGTTCAACGCCTTCGCCGCGGTGGTCATCGGCGGCGTCAGTTTGAAGGGCGGCATCGGCCAGCTTCCGGGCGTCTATGCCGGCGTGCTGCTGCTCTCCTCGATCCACACGGCGATCAACCTGATGGGCCTGCCGGCGCACTATACGCAGATGATCCTGGGTGCGCTGGTGCTGGCCGCCGTGCTGATCGATACGTTGAAGCTGCAAGTCCGCCAAAGGTTGGCATGAGGGGGTTGGCATGAGGGGGCTCGCATGACCGGTCGTCTTCAGGATCGCGTCGCCCTTGTCATCGGCGCCGCGCGCGGCATCGGCGCAGGCATTGCCGAGCGCTTCATCGAGGAAGGCGCCAAGATCGTCATTGCCGATAGCGAGACGGCCACCGGCGAAGCGACAGCTAGGCGCCTCAACAGCCGCTTCGTTTCCATCGACGTCAGCAAAAAGGCCGATGCCGAACGCGCCGTCGCGGAAGCTCTGAACGCCCATGGCAAGCTCGACATCCTGGTGCAGAATGCCGGCATCTATCCCTGGACCCTGATCGAGAATATCGACCCGGACGAGTGGGACAAGGTGATGGCGGTCAATCTCAAGGGCACCTTCCTGGCGGCGCAGGCGGCTTTGCCGCACATGAGATCCCGTCGATCCGGGCGCATGATCTTCACCTCCTCGATCACCGGCCCCCGGGTCACCAGCCCCGGCCACGGCCACTATTCCGCCAGCAAGGCCGGCATCAACGGCTTCATCAAGGCGGCGGCGCTGGAATTCTCCGGCTACGGCATCACCGTGAATGGCGTCGAGCCGGGCAACGTCCTGACCGAGGGCATGAAGGCGCATCGCAGCGCCGCCTTCATCAAGTCGATGGAGGATGCTGTTCCGCTCGGCCGCCTCGGCACGCCGCGCGACATCGCCAATGCGGTGCTGTTCCTGGCCTCCGACGACGCCGCCTATATCACCGGCACCACCATCATCGTCGATGGCGGGCAGACCTTGCCCGAAGGCAAGGATTTCCGGTTGACCCCGGATTGACCGGCGATGGCTCCGGGATCAGGAATGGTGTTGCAGAAAACGCTCCACATCGGCGCGGCGCGGCAGCGGCTGGATGGCACCGTAGCCAAGCGTCGACAAAGCCGCCGCGGCATTAGCGAAGCGCGCCGCTTGCGCTGGATCCTGGCCGGTGACCAGCTCGGCCAGAAACGCGCCGGTGAAGGCGTCGCCCGCGCCGGTCGCATCGACGGCCTCGACTTTGAATCCGGTGATCGTTTCATGTCCGCCAGCCCGCGCCAGATGTACGCCGGCCTTGCCCAGTGTGACCACGACGATGCGGCAGCCGAGTCCAAGAAAATGATCGGCGATGCGAGCCGGGTCGCTCAAACCCAACAGCGCCTCGGAATCCTCCAGCGAGGTTTTCAGGAACTGTGCCTGCCGCGCCGTGCGATCGATCGCCGGACGCGCCGCCGCGACCGACCAGAGCCGCGTGCGCAGATTGGTGTCGTAGGACAACGGCACATTGGCACGACGCGCCACCGCGATCGCATGATCGACCGTTTCGCGCGCCGTTGCGCTGATCGCCTGGCTGATGCCGGAGATATGCAGATACTTGGCCGAGGCGATCAAGGCGTCGGGCACGTCCGCCGGGCCCATCAGGCTGGCCGCCGAATCCTTGCGGTAGTAGGTGAAATGGTGCCCGCTTTTGCCATGCGTCACCAGATAGATGCCGGTCGGCGCGGCCTGATGTCGCGAAACGGCGGCGACATCGACTTGCTCATCACGCAACAGCCCTTCGATCGCGTCGCCGAACGGATCGGCGCCGAGCTTGGCCATCATCGCCGTGCGCGCGCCGAGACGCCGCGCGGCAACGGCGACATTCATCGTATCGCCGCCGAAGCCGGGCAGGAATCGGCCGTCCTCCTGCTGGTTCAATTCGTAGAGCGGTTCGCCGAGTGTGACGATATCGACCAACATGTATGCGGGACCGAATCCGGAAGCGTTACAACGGCGCTATGCTTGGAGAGCCTGGCAAGCCAGGTCAAGGCGAGATTGCGGAATACGGAGGTGTCCCGGCCATGAGTCGCGGCCGCTTGCAGGAACGCGTCGCCCTGGTGACCGGTGCGGCGCGCGGCATCGGCCTGGCCGCGGCCCGGAAGCTCGCCGGCGAAGGCGCCCGCGTGCTGCTGAGCGACATCGACG
>Ga0184637_10000734_pt1 | contig 23614 bp, 28 predicted proteins | sample PLM3_127_b2_FD_133143 | JGI IMG/M metagenome (GOLD analysis project Ga0184637, IMG submission 133143) | Groundwater sediment microbial communities from an aquifer in East River, Colorado, USA - PLM3_127_b2 | ecosystem: Environmental > Terrestrial > Soil > Riparian zone | place: USA: East River... | reverse complement strand
CTATTTACATTTGCACATGTATTTCATATGCGGAAAAGAAAGGTATTAAGCGATAATGAATGGACCGGATGGTTGCGGTGGAAGAAGAGTGCTTTTGAACAAGGCACGATAAAAGATTTATGGAAAACTAACATTGACATGGAGAAATGGTTCGATCCTGATTTTCAGAATTTTGTCGAAAATGAATTAATTCCAATTGGTAAGAAATAGACTAGCAAAAATAATTTCTGTGCTAATACCTGTGTAGGTTGTGGTACTATGATTTGTCCGATAAGTCTAAAAGAACCTGCAAATTGCAAATGTGAAAGTAAGGATATTTGTTGCACGTCATGATTTAGAGTTCGACCACTTTCTCATCCATTGCATCAAGTTTATTACTGATTCTACTAATTCTTGTCCCTTAGTAGTAAGTCTGTATTCTACTCGGGGAGGTATTTCGTTGTATGCTAGTCTTTCTAATATTTTACCTTCTTCTAATTCCTTTAATCTGCGGGCTAGTGTCTTACTGCTAAACCCTTTCAGTAATTTTCTGAACTCCTTGTATCTTACTGGCTGTGTGGAGCAACAGAGAGGTATTAACATCTCCATCGTTCCCCTTTTGGTAATTAACTTCCGAATTTTAGCTGTTTCTTTCATCAATATGGTTGCATTATATCCTTCAAAACTACACTCATTCTTATACATTGGGAGTTGGTTTACTCCTTGTCCCCTTGTTTCCGGCATGTCTCCTAGTTTACTAAAGTATTCTCAACAATTTAAATAGTTTCTGTAGTAAACAATAATGCTGTGAAACAAGAGACGTTGAAGGCAAAAATTAAAGAACGATACGGGAAAATTGCCTTAGAAGGCAATTCAGAGAGTTGTTCCGGGCCTCAGTTCTGCAGCTCTACTGAGGCCGATCCCAAAATATCGTCAGTTGCCGTCGGCTATAATAGCACGACATTAGAATCCATACCAAAATCATCGATACTTGGTCTAGGCTGTGGAGCTCCAATTAATTTCGCTAATTTGAAGACAGGAGAAATTGTGGTAGATTTAGGTTCGGGTGCCGGAATAGATGCATTCCTGGCGTCAAGAGAAGTTAAGGATAGTGGTAAAGTGATTGGAATAGACTTTACTGATGAGATGCTACATATAGCAACTTCTGCCGCCAAGGAAAATGGATTTACCAGTGTTGAGTTTCGAAAAGGAGACATAGAAGATGCCATTCCAGTAGAAGAAAATTCCGTGGACGTTGCAATAAGTAATTGTGTTATCAACTTGGCTACTGATAAGGTAAAAACTTTCAAAGAGATATATCGAATTTTAAAGAAAGATGGAAAAGGAAGAATTATAATTTATGATTTAGTTACAAGCAAACAAGTTAATGGAGAATCAATCAACGCAGAAGATTGGTGTAGCTGCATTGATGGAGCATTAACAAAGGAAAATTACTTTAAGAGCATACAAGAAGCCGGATTTCAAAATATTAGAATTTTGAATGAAAAGATGTACATAGAACCAGATGACAAAAATAATAGAAAAATTACAAGCGTAGTCATTGGAGCAGTAACATATTAATGAAATTCTTTAAACGAGAACCCACAAAGTTAATTCTCTTTGTCTGCGTAGAAAATACAGGAAGAAGCCAAATGGCAGAAGGTTATTTCAATAAATATGCTCCAAAAGGATACGAGGCAATAAGTGCCGGAACAAGACCAGTTTCACAAATCAATCCAATTGCAGTTCAAGTTATGAGAGAATCAGGCATAGACATTAGTAACCAAAAATCAAAGGAGCTAACAGAAGATATGATGCGTAATTCCTTAAATATAGTAAACATGGGATGTGTGGAAAAAGAATCATGTCCAACGCTTTTCTTGCAGAATTTGGTTGATTGGAACATTGAGGACCCAAAGGATAAGCCGATTGAAAAAGTGAGAAAGATAAGAGATGAAATTGACCAGAGAGTAAAAGAGCTTGTCGCAAGTATCAAGATTCACCAGTAGGTTAACATCAACTCAAAAAAAATTCTTTGCTGAACTTATTGGCACATTCGTTGTAGTAATGTCCGCGACGGGTTCAGTTGTTATTGATGCAAAACTTGAAGGAATACTGGGCATTCCCTTCATAGCATTTGCCCCTTTTGTGGGTGTTGCAATATGTGTATATCTTTTTGGTAAAGTTTCTATGGCTCATTTTAATCCTGCTGTTACTATTGGTTACTTGATCACAGGACATCTGCGAAAGAATTTGCTAGCATGCTATTTTGGTGCCGAAATAATAGGTGCTTTACTTGCAAGTGTTTTTGTAAAGTATGCCATTGGAACGGAAGCTAATCTAGGGGCAAATGCTCCAAACTACAACTTTTCTCTTCCTTTCATTTTCGGGGTAGAAGTTTTGGCATCAGGATTGTTGATGGCTGTTATATATGCAGTGGTTCTCACAAAAGGATTAAGAGGCTTTAGTGGTATTGCAATCGGCGGAATAGTTGGATTGGATATATTCTTCTTTGGACTTGTTTCCGGTGCTTCAATGAATCCAGCACGTTCTTTGGCTCCAGCTTTGATATCAGGTTATTTATGGGATTTGTGGTTATATTGGACTGCTACTTTTGTTGGCACTTCACTAGTTGCATTAATTGTAAGAAAGAAAAAAATTAAATCAAGAATCAGCTGAGAACTCACACTATCACGTCACACTATCACATCAATAAATACAACTGAGCATTATTCTACTCATGCCAATATCATTAGAAGAATTTCAGGAGGGTAACTTTGTTGATGGGTCTTATGAACATGTCAGGATTGTAATCGTATTATACTATTTAGTGCTTTGATTATTATCTTCTGTATAAATGGTGTCTCGGGTTTCTGTCCCGTTCCCCGAAGCACTATTGCGGTATAGGGGAAAGGCCAAAAAACGGAGCTGGCCGAAAAAAGCCCCTTACCATACAGGAGACTTGCTAATAACTTGTTACCATTTACTTCTTTTACTACATTCTGAAATCCAAAATCGTTACAATATTCCAGGAAATAATTTCATCTACTAAGGTTCCTCTAATTGACCAGCTAACTAACAAGTGATGTCAAATTATAGAGGCATTGTTCCATCTTCAGAGTAAATTTGTCCCGGCATGTTCATTGATCTATGTATCATATACATAAATGAGAGAATGGCAGCTAATATCATCCAACCGGATAGACTCAACGGAAGAGCAAGGAACTGAAAAGATCTTTGTCCTGAAATCGAAATGAGATGAATATAAACATCTTCTACCGTCCTTATACCTAAAGATATAATAATCAACCAGATTGGGGGTTTACTAATGTGTATAAACCGCACTGTTCGCCCCAGAATTGGCGGTAACATCAGTGGTAAATACATGGCTACAGTCAGACCAATGAAACCTATAGCAATAATGTGTATCCACATGTCATACAGAAAAAATATATCTGAAAAGAACACTGAAATAATTGATAATATAATTCCTATAAAGAGTACGTAAATGATAGCTTAACATTATCATGAAGCAGAAAATACCCACACCTAATATTCTGCAAAAACTGGCAAGTGAGGAGCCAATAGTGTCAATCAATTGCGGTATACTTGATAATGATACTGTTATAGAGAAAATAACCGATACGAGTATAAGACCGTATGATACGTAGACTAGTTTTATCGATGGTATTGGAACATTTCTAAAATGAGGAACTATCAAATAACCAATACCCATTATTATCATTGTAATAAAACCGTCAAATTGTAGTAATTTGTGCAAGTGTATCGTGCTAATTAATTCTGCTGGTAAAATCACACCGTATATGGTCATCATCCAGATCGAACCTATCATGGAACCTATTATCAGCATAATAAGCGCTGTAATTACAAATGGTTTGCTCGGATTGAAAACACGGGTATTGTCCAAATGTGAATACGGGTTTTGTAATCCACTGACGCTATAAATACATGTATTTACATGTTTTGAAAAGAAAAACAGTATTGATCCTCAATCTACTTATATTGGTGCACGACATATGATAGTGAATGATGCTTTTCAACGAGCACATTATTCGGTGTAGTGAATGTGGAAGAGACTTAATAGTTAAAGATACTGTAAATAACGATGTAGCATTCCTTAGTCACCTGAAGTTAGATCACGGAATAACTTATTTTCCACAACGTATGACTATGACTAAGAGCAAAAGCACAATTAATTCTCGACAAGAATTAAAATATGCCAATACTTGAATTAAGATCTAAAATTCGTAGTTTACCGTCAATTGTGATGATTTTGATAAAATTTACTTAAAAATAAAAATAATCTCTTGGAATATTTTAGATTATTGGTTTATCCAGTCCATTCACTGCTCTAATTATTATTATTATCATTATCATTAGTAACTACTGATTTCAAGGAAAAACTATAATATTTCTTAAATAAACAAAACTAAGGAATTAAAGATCATAAAATCCTACTCCATTGCAGACATATACAGAGTCGAATACGCTATATTATATAAGGCATCGTAGTATAGTACATTGATTTATTTGAAACAAAATAGTTTCCCCATGAGGGATTGGCACGTTAAACATATGGAACAGACTCTTATTAGATTTGTGAGAGGTCTATCTGAGAATGCATCTCGATGGGAAGTAAAACTAAACAACAAGTATGGGAAAATAGGCAGAGTTTGTAAAAGAATCGATTATGACATAAAACACGGTGTTAAGAACGAAGAGGTCTTAACATTTTTGGAACTAATAAGAACCGAGTCCATTTACTATGATGTTAGGTCTCCTGAAGGTTCTATGGAAAGATTGAATGAACTACAATCATATTTTAAAGAATCACCACAGTTATATAATAACTGGAACGTTGTTACCAGATAATAGTTAAATAATGGAATACAACTATATCGCATGATTATCATAATTCATCAGTTTTAATGGCAAATGATTTTGATCATATCAACCATTTTTTGTTCAGGTTTTATCAAACATTATCACGTAGATAACAGGGAATTCAAAGTACTTTGTTGGATATCTCTGGAATAATACTTGAGTCCATATCTTTCAAAACTGGATGAATCTTGCGCGATATTGATTTTCTCAGTTTACTAACACCGTATCCGGACTTGGGCGATACAAGTACTGGGTCCACTATATTTAGTTCCGTGAACGCCCTTCTAACATTATCAAAATCAGCTTTGTCTATTTTTGAAAAAACTATTGCAATTTTTTCTTTATCTACATTCAACTCTTCTAACACATTCATACAGCTGTCATATTTTACTTTTATTTCATCTACCGATTCTGACGAGTCAATAAGAAGGATAATCATGTCCGCCTGAAGTGACTCTTCCAAAGTAGACTTAAAGGCCTCAATCATGTAAGTAGGAAGTCTTCTAATGAATCCGACAGTATCTGTAAGCAAAAGTTTCTGTCCGCCAATAATAAAAGACCTTGTCGTAGTCGAAAGCGTGGTAAATAAATTTTCAGATGTTTCATTACTTTCGAGAGTAAGCGAGTTAAATAGAGTAGTCTTGCCACAACTTGTGTACCCAACTAGAGAAACTATTGGCATTCTGTCATCCACTCGCTGATTATGGTAAAGATCACGTTTTCTTTTCAATTCTGCCAACTTTTTTAAAATAAATGTCATTCTCCTCTTTAAGTCCCTAAATTTTACGTCAACTATATATTCTCCACTGCCACCTTTGCCTGGTCTTTCATTACCTATTAGCAGTTTCGCATTTTCTCTTATCCTAGGTAGCTCGTATTTAATTTCTGCAAGCTGAATTTGTAATTTTGCTTCTGAAGTAGTAGATCTAATGTAAAACAAGTCGAGGATAAGCCTTTCCCTATCTACCACCTTTACACCTGTTGCCTTTTCTAAATTATAGACCTGTTTGGGTGTCATATGTTCATCAACAATAATCTGTTCATACTTGGTATGTTGAAGAAATTCCTTAATCTCGTCGACTTTGCCCGATCCCAATCCATATCGCGTATGCTTCAGGTTTTTTTGGGTAAAGCACTTCACAATATTATGACTGCCTAATGATTCCACCAGGCCTTTTCCTTCCTGTATACTGAAATCATCAGGATATGTTACCAGTATAACATTTTGTTTAATTTTCAGAATGTTTCAGGTCCGGACCAGTCCATAAAATCATCAGCTAAGTAATCGTTTTTATGTCCTCTTGAACACACATGAGAAGATATTGAATTAGTGTCTAATTTGGACCCTTTTTTGGTATCCTCAGGTATATAAACACCGGGAAACACCTCACCACAGTTTTTACATTTTAACATCAGCATAGGCATTTATTTTAAACTAATTCATATACGGCTTCATACTATTAATATCTACCTACGGTAAGTTTCAAATAAAAGAACTAACTGTTTCCAATCATCAAACATAGATTATGACTAGGTCACATTTACGGGAATTAATTACTAAGACCTAAGACATGGTCTAAATAAATGAAAACTAACAAGAATTGAATGTTCCATGTTCTAGTACCCACAGAGCCTTAATAATTAATCATAAATTTACTGAATTAGGTCCAAGACCATTTTCAATTCATCTATTTCATTCTCTATTGCTTGTTTGTCCGTCTCATCTCTACCGTGTTGTGCTGTGTACTTTACCAACCTTTCACATGCTTCAATCTGTCCTAATATTAAATCCTTCTTATCATGACACAAACTATGGTAACTATCAATTAAGGAATACGTTACTTTTCTTTTCTTATTTTCGCATCCACAGGTTTTTGCCATAATGCCATAGGGTTATTCTGCTTCGCTAATATTCAATTTACTAAGACTCCGTCATTCGAATCAAACCAGAATTCTAGGATCAAACCATGAACATAATCATAAAATAGTCTGTATGACTCATGAGCTGATACAGGCATCGATTCTATTGGATTATTACCACATAAAGGACAAGTATTGGGAAGGATAAAGTTGGTAAGGCATGTAGCGCACCAATGACATGATTTGCAGATCAAGAAATTTCTCTTGTCAATTAACTTATCTTTGCTTTCATAGAGCAACGGGTAAATCTTCGAAGAGGTCAATATGAACCATAGCCTAACACTTTTTGCATATTGATAGTTAACATTAATCATATTCAGTTTGGAAGCATTTAAGTATATCTAATACTTGGATTAGGAACAGATAATATAGTGGTTTAGAAAATATGTATAAACTGCTTGGATATTACGAATATCACTGCTATTACACAGAAACATAACAAAATGCTATTGTTTTCCTTTAATCTACGAATGTTTCCAATTGTTGGAAATTGTGGCGTTTAACTTTGGTTAGTTTCATTACATATTTTTGTTACTGAGAGCAGGAAATTTTTATCTTATGCCACACAGCTCATTTTTTAAGTGAAGCTTATTCGCCTCTATCAAGACTCATCCTGTGTGCTAATAACTTTCAAAGGCTTATGTGACTCGAAAACGCCATCTAAATTAGTAAATGATAGTTGTGACGTTCTCAATCTGAAATAAAACTGATTGGATAATATGAAATGAAAATAATAGCATGGTGTTATAATTGCCAACAACAAATATCCTTTAACAACGTATCGAGAAATAGAAATGGTGTGGCAATTCCGGTGGATGATTATGGTAATCTTCACAGTTGCAAACATAAAAATCGAAAGCCTGGATTTCAAAGTCAAAAATGTTTTAGATGCGGACAAGGCATACATTTTGATAAAAATTACAGGTCAATTTCGGGAAAATATATTCCACTGGATTGGAACTCGGGCAAACGACATGATTGTAACGAGATGCCGGATCTAGAGGTCAGAGAGTATAGGCTTTCCCAAGAATTAATGAAAAAAAATGTAATGTAGCAACAGATGTGCCTGGCTAAAACAACTGCATCACACATTACAACAGCGACAAAGGAAAACTTCACCATCACAAACAGCCATGGGGGATTACTCTAGACAAGTGTATTATTGTAATTTGATTATCTCATCCCAAGTACCAGTTGTTGATAACATATAGAATTTACCAAGATCTGCAGATTCTAAATTTATAATATCTCCAGCTGTAATTTGAATTTGAAATAATCTGTTCAAGAATTGCAGGAAACTTGGTCCTGCCACTATGCTCCTGGCTTGTTTCTCGAGTGGTTTATTGTAGTATTTTTGTAGTGTGTCCATTAGTCCCAAACTACTAAGTTCTTCAACTAATTCGTACAAATCAATAAACTTTGAATTCCTCTTGTAGACCATAATAGTTGCCATGGTAAAATCTCCTCGTTTCCTATATACTACGAAGTATAATATAACATTTCGCTGTTCAGACACGCTATACCTATTCTTTGAAGTTACGCTGAGGTCCTTGAGAATCTAGTTTACGCAGGTTATGTTCGACAAGTTGTTCGGTCATGGCATTAATAACACTTGTTGAAGAACGAGCGATATAGTGAGCATTTGTATTTCTCCTGTTCAATCTGTGGAAAGGAATTCAACAATCTACTTGGCGATGTGATTTATTTGAGCACAGTAAAGGGAAAGCTAGAATTCTGTTCAGATGAATGTTGCAGAGATTACCTAAAGAAAAATCTCTAGATCTAGACCTCTGTGTGTTAATACCGATTCCTTTATGATAGTGTTATCTAACATAAAATAGAACGACTAGGATTTGTCAATGTATTACCAGAAGATTGCAAAAGTTTTGAAATAAGTACATCAATCCAAAAATTAGGACAAAAATTATTACCAAAATAAATCTATTGTGGAGTAATTGACCAATCCTATTATTGGAAACGTATGTGATTAATTGATAAATCTCATATCTTGATTATACTATAAAAATAATGCAACTAAGTGTGGAAAAAACTTTAAAAAAAGTACTAAAATCAAACCGCTGTCCGAAGTACCACTCCCACTAACAACTGATCCCTAAAATGAGCACATAATTATCCAGTTTATTTACTCCTAAAATAATACTGATTGTTAGAAAAATCAGGTAACTAATTTTCCAATCATATTTGGTAGATGTAAAAAATAAGATGGATAACCATTAATAGACGTAGACGTAACGAGACCTAGTGAATAAATCCGCAAAATGTATTGAACAACAGCATGATTTGTGTGATGGAGATATAATAGAAATGATCAATAACTCAAGGGTAACAAGAATTTGTGAATGTCAATGTCATGACAATATGTACAAGCTCGTAAGTAGGATGAAGGCCGCAAATAATCAGTAATTAGAGAACCCATACTCGACTGAATAAACTATAGTATAAGATTATGAAGAGTTATAGAATTTCATATTTACCTGAAAACACACCAAGATAGAAATATCATTTTGTCCGAACAAGCCCGATAAGACTTATTACCTCAATTAAAATCAATAAGATCTTGCAATCTGCATAGTTAATAATTTATGTAATCCGAATTGGTTCTGGCAGGTAACGTGACTAATTGGTGATTGCTAATCTCAATTAGCAAGCAAATTATCAACCGATGCAGCTGCCAGGATTCGGAATCTAGGCCGACCAAGAACCCCATCCTATCAGCCAGATCATTTAACTTTATAAATTAAGTGCTGTATTACAACTTACATGGTAGATCTAGTTTATGGTCGTGGAATAACCGACATTGTTCGAGAGATACCCCTTTACGTCAGCATATTCAAGAAATTTGTCGGTATCAAGTTGTTTCATACAAAGCCAGCGCTATACGGCTCAGCCGATATAATTAATGTTTGTAACCTTCACTGCTCACACTGTTACTGGTGGTTAAATAGAAAGGAGGATAATCAAGATTTAAGCGTTGATGACTGGAGAGCAACAATCAGGAAAACATTCAAGAAACAAAACCTTTTTGTTGTCACATTGGTTGGAGGAGAACCAACTATGAGACCAGAGATTATAGACGTATTTTGTGAAGAGATGCCTAGAAGGATATGTGTTGTCACAAATGGCTATTTTCCGTTGAAAAGGATCAAAAATCTTTACTTTTATTGGATATCATTAGATGGGACTGAAAAAGCTCATGATACTATTAGAGGAAAGGGTTCCTATGCCAAAACCAAGGGTAACATTCTAGATTATATTAAAGGACCGCCTCGGAATGGCAAACCTGCTTGGAAAGATATTTGGATCACAATGACTATCAATACGGTCAATTACTCTACAGCTATTGACTTGGCTGAAGAATGGGTTGGAAAAGTCAACAAAATAGGATTTCAGTTTCACACTCCATTCATGAAAGGAGATCCTCTCTGGTTAGAATTTGGAAAATTACGTAATGATCTGGTCGATAGGCTCATAGAACTCAGGAGAAAATATCCAGATTTTGTGATTAATAGTGAGAAACAACTATCCCTAATGAAAGGAAATTGGGGAGGTAATGGAACAACTCCTGTTCAATGTCCGACATGGGCTATCCTTTCTTTAGATCATATGGGAAGAGTTAAGCAGCCTTGTTGTATTGGTGGTGCTGATACCAAGTCACTAAAGCCAATCTGTGAAGATTGTGGTCTTGGCTGCTATTCGGTATTAGTTGCAAATGGCATATCAGGTGCATGACAATGCACATCTTTGGTTATGTATTTATTGGCTTGCTTTGACACGCCATAAAATAGGTTATCGTTACTAATGATAGGATGGCTTTATCATTACTAATGATGGTAAGAAACTGACACAAAGATAAAATCGGAACTGATAATCACTGCCACGGGAATGACGCACAGTGTGATATACGCAACTATGATTTACTATTCAGTAGAAAATTTAGTTAGAATTTCGAATTTGAAGATGGGTTAACTAATTAATTTTGGGAGTGGTTTGATTCATACAACATTCAATACATACTTCAAAATAAGTTGATAAATCTCAGTTTTATATTTTTTACATATTATACGTAATTTTTCCATTTATCTTATTTGCAATATTAGGTGTTTAATAATATGTGTATAATAAAATATCATTCTGTTCACTTGAGACTTTCGCAATAATTAAGATTTAGTTTTATGACAATTATGTTGAAATAAATACATTTAATTACATATTTGATACTAATTTAATACTATTTCTCTAATAAATAACAATTTGTATGCGATTAAGTTTTTAATCGTTTCCAAAATTTGGAAAATATTATCATTACCAAGGAATTAAGATAATATTATGTACAATGTTTTTATTGAATGTTTTACCAACAATAATTGATTAAATCATGAGAAGAAGAATGGAGATAATGGCAAAGTCAACATCTGCAAGGAATGGAAATGAGCGGATTACTACAAATAGAGATAATATTAAACATTTGGAATACTTTAACAACAGTCAGTGGCGACATAGTGACAAATGTAGACAGTTTACAAATAAAGAGTGTTCTTTGGTAAGATTTAAGAGGAACGCATAGTTACCGTCATCTAGTTAGTCGTGTAAATCTCAGAGATTTATTGACAACAAGTTTTTTTATTAAAATTGATTGTATATCGGTGGCGATAATCTAACTTCTAAAGCACTCAAAATGTTATCTACACAACTATTTGTAATGAGAGAAGGGATTCTTAACTTTGTTTCTATAGGCAATAAACAATTTATGAATTCTAAAATCGCTATTCGCTGCCCGATGTCATTCTCCTCACGGCACTTTTCAACTAAGCTGATCAGATATCTAGTATTTTGTGTCATTTACTTACTTATATTACGGACACATCGCTTAAGAATGTTTAGATCCATTCCATGTCATACAAATAATTTTCCATAATTGAGAACCTATAAAACTATTGTCATACTGATGTTACTACAGGATGGTCATACGGCCACATCATTATGCCAGTTACAAACACAAAGGATGATATAGTATGATGTGTACTAATTTATTGTTTATAACTAAAATTCAAGTGAATAGATTTGAAAATATTGATGATTTCAACAGAATACCCTCCCATGCAGGGTGGGGTTGGACGCTACTGCAAGCAGTTAGTCGATTCGTTAAGAAGCGAAGGCATGCAGGTATTTGTCGTATGCAATGAAGATGGAAACGGAGATTACAGTGGCATTTCACCTAATAATCAAAATAATTCTAAAGTCCTCTTAAAAATAGTTAAAGAGGTTGAACCAGATGTAGTCCATGTTCAGTATGAGCATGGACTATATGGAATACATTTAGATCCAATAAATCCTAGAAAAACACACACAAATATAGAATCATTTTACAAAGAGTGCACAGTTCCTATAGTCACCACTTTCCATTCGGCTTACACTTTCACCCAATGGATGAAATTGGTAGTTCCATTAAATAATAGAATATTTGGGCGCCTTGGGACTTTTCTTAGGATGGTTTACGACTATTGGACACATCTACTAAATTATGATTCATTTAATTCCCTAAACAGGCAAAAAATAGGCTCCAATAAAGCCGGAGTTGTCTTTTCTAAATATCTAGCCAATATTATCCCCGGTAGTACTTTGATATATCATGGGGCAGAGCCTAGCATTTCACCTCCCTTAGATAGAAAGGAGGCAAGGAAAATGTTCTTACTTCCTGAAAATGCAAACATTGCCTTAGCGGTGGGCTTTATGACCGCAACCAAGGGATGGGATATAATTGGAAAAATGAAGATACCTGAGGGCTGGAAAGTTGTAATAAACACCTCACAAAACCATTACGGAAGGGAAAAACTAAAGGAGAAATTTGAAAATGAAGGGGTGATCAACTTGAACAGGGGTTTTCTAAGTGATGAAGATTTGTCATTGCTCTTCTATTGTGCCGATGCTCTGATTCTTCCTTACAAAGTTACATCTGGTTCAGGTGTCATGTACGATGGGTTAGCTCATGGACTTCCATTTATTTCAAGTAAATTAGAATTTTTCAAAGAATTCTCCGATATGAAGTTAGGGATCATGGTTAATCGTAATCCAGTCGAGTTCTCAAATTCTCTTCTAAAACTTAAAAAGAATTACAAGCTATACAAAGATGCGGTTGTAGACTTTAGGAAGCATCTACTCTGGAGGGAAGTTGCCAAAAAGCATTTCTTGCTCTATAACTCGATTATTGATTATGCTAGTTCTCCTCTCATAGGAAAAATTAGTAGATAAATTTAACCTGTTATTTGGAGAACGTTATAATATAGTAGAACTTGCCAAAAATGATATCGGAGTCTAATGTTTCAATTAGAGTTTCAATTAGACTTACCAAAGATAAGTTATAATCTCTAGCTTTTCTCATCGCTGAGCAGTGCATTCTTATATGTGAGAGAGAATACATTAAGATGTGGACGGGCCCGGAATTGAGTAGTAATATTTTTTCGGAAGTCGAAGTTGACTTTAGAGAGAGATATAGCAATTACCTAAGGACTATGAAACAACGAATCTACGACACATATCTAGGATTCAACGAATTGGACGATGAAAGAAAAATGGTTAATCAGCAAGTTGTAAGGACGCCTGGACGTAGAGGCGAGATTATTAAGAATGAAGAGATTGATAAAGAATTTTCCAGGCGATATGTTGAGTATAAACAAAGTAATGAAATATTCTGATTGAATTTGGATTCAATGAGATCTTCTAGTCCGAAAGTATTATTCAATTCAACCTATAAACAATAAAAAGAGTTTCTTAGTTTTAGCATAAAACCAAAAAAAATACGGGCAGCAAATTAAGCCCAAACTAGTAGTCTTAGTCTTAATGTTACCCTTTTACTAAAGACTATTACTTACGTTCGTGTGATGGATCTTTTTTAATTCACACAATTGTTGCTTTTGCGAAGCGATCTCCCACACTGGTAATTCTTATGTTCGTTTTCTGTCCACTTTTTGCACCTTCAACAAATATTACAAAACCCTGGATTCTAGCAATTCCGTCGCCCCTCCTACTTATTTCTGATATTTCAACTTCGTATTCCTTTCCCATTTCTACTGGTTTTGGACTTCCAAAACCACTTCTATAACTCATAGTTAGGATAATGTCTGTTCTTTCCGTAATATTAATGAACGTAATTAACTCCATTTTGCTAAGGACATCTCACTTCAACTTATATTTCGATATAAAATACCATTGAATAGTATCAGAGCGATTCTTGAGACGTAAATTTCTGTTTTAAACCGGTGTACACTCGAAAAGCACTACAAACATAAAGAATTTTTGCGGTAACTAACTTTTCATAAATTTAGAGCCGATAATAGGCTTTATTCGTATAAGGGCCAATTAGTGCTCGTGAACCAAGAATGTCTTTGTTCATCTAAATTATTTTCTAATCCCAAAGACAACCTCTAGCCCTCTCGTTCTGGAATGGCTATATGTAAATGACTCGTTTTGAGTTATAGGAAAGCTGGATAATTGTTCATATTTGCATGCAGGACATATGTTGTTTGCTCCCAATAACTGATTTATGTGTAATTTACTGAGACATGTTGCAGTCCAGAGGCAATGGCCACATAGAAGAAATATACTTTGATTAATTTTCATATTACTTTGATTCATTAATGTTTGGTTTGTTGTCATTATTTAATGTGTACATCGCGTGTATTATCTAGCTTTGTATTATTACTAAAAGTAGGTACACCTTTAGCTTGTGATAATTGAATAGTTTTTCAATTATGTTCTTAGGAAAGTATAGCTCGGAAAAAGAATTTTACATCATTTCAAATAGTTGAGCTTGAATATTTTGGGCTTGGTTGGATTCGAATCAAATTCTCCTTCAATTAGCAATTATCATGATATAGTTATCCCTGACTGAATTTAGTCGGCATTAATTAGCCTTACTTTCTTTAATTGCATCGGCACATTTATCACAATACTTCTCTATTATTATTGCTCCTATAGTACTGTATTTGACTAACTTGGTCGCAGGTTCTCCGCATCCTATACAAAATCTTGAATTTTTTTCTGCACTTGACGTAAAGGGCTCAATACTTTTCAGTGTCTTTTCTATCATTCACATTCACTCTAATCATATAGAAAGAATGTACATTATAAACTAAATAGTACCATTATTCGTGCTATCTGCAATTAGTAGATTAAGGAGAATGGGCAGGACATTTCACTTGTGTTTATAATCATATCCACACCTGTTTTAGCCTGATGGGTTCGGAAACGGAAACGTCTTTTGTCGCAACCAAACTACCAATCTCGGTCAATCGACTGTTTAAACCTTTTATCCTACGCTATTAATATACAATTACTAATTTCTAACCAATTAGTACCAAAGTACAGAAACTGATGGGGTTTTTGTTTTCTTTACGGGTACCACCATACTAATCTTCCATGACCCCATCAGTGTTTACAAATCAATATATGACAACTCACCTAATAGTAATCTCCGCAACGTCATAACTGGAGGGCAAATACTCTGCATTATTCTCAAGCCCACCAGTTTTGTCATTAACTCAAAAAAAATTATATCAATAATTGAATCCGACAAACTACACAATGAATTAAGAATTTTGGGTTGATCTTGTATCAAGTTTGTATTCACGAAAACTAAAAATTAGATATCAAGAAAGCAAGAATATTATACCTAATCGTAATATAGTTAGATTATGACAAGAACTGTAAAACCAGATGGCTTACCAGGGGAATTTAAATGTCGAACATGTGATATTTCATGGTCAAGTTTTATGCAGAATAACCTCCCATGTACAGATAAAACAACGAGATTTGGACTACACAACTTCGATTTTAGTAGGCCGATTCTTCTCGAAAAACCTCAGACAGACCTATTTTAATAACGTTTGTCGTAAATCAGCTGTCGTGGCTTTTTCTTATCCGGCAGCTATCATCTGCTTATTAACTTCAGCAAGTAATTGCCTCAAATCGAATGGCTTTTGCAGAAGGCCATCTATTTCCTTTCGTAGTATACTCTTGGAATCCATCAAATAAGTATGGTTGTTGATGTCTCACCGGGAACCGTAGTTTTAGCAATTGGTATGCAAACCTGGAATAGGACATAAAAATATTTTAAGTGTGCTTAAATCAGTGCTATACTTGAATATCGATCTTGCTTAAACCGGTCAATTTTCAATTAATTTCCCGCGCTAGACAAGTGTCACAATATTTTTCCACAAGTGTGGCATCAACCATGTCATAACTTGCAATTTGAGTTGCTACACCACCACACACAGAACAATAACCGCCTGCTTTCTCAGACATAAATCTTTTTTTTACACTTTGAGATATTTTAGGGTTTGAGAGAATGTTTTGAAGATGCTCGAGTTGCTCCGTAGATCTGTTCACTGGTCGCACAGTTGGGTTTGGTCTATCTTTATTACTACGATGATTATTTCCGTAAAAAGAATCATGCATGCTTATCATACACGCTGATCATATATCTGTGTATTCGAATAGTAGCAGACATTATCTGATCCTAACATGATTTTGCTAATATTTGGAAACAAAGAATTATTTCTATACGTTTAAACGACTGAAGGGCAATTATTAGAGTCGAATTTACAGGTCTCGCCGTCGGGAGCCATATTGTTAACAGTTCTGATCCAATCCCAGAGGGATATGACTACTATTTAATCGGAACATTTTTACTTTTCATATCCTCGGGCTGGATTCTTTTTAATATATCACCAGTGTTCTTCTAATGGTATTAAGAATAAACTACTGATAACTAGAATTGCTACAATCATTCCTATTGTGCAGATGTTCGATTTTATGTATTTTAATGATTTCATATGACTATTTCGCATAGGCACTATTACTATCATTGTAAACATTCAAGCTGAGAACTTACACTGGATTTTGAATTCTAAACTTCGTGTTATAACATGATAGAAATTTTGAGTGTTAAAACAAATTATCAATTCAATTATTTCGTTGACATCCGTCGGGTTATATCTGGTTTTCAGATGGTTCGCAGTTATAATATTCGTAAATTTGTAAAACGGCTACTACGACTAAAAGACTTAGAAAGAAAATTAATACTATGATCTGGTAAAACGCTAATCGCTCGTGTCTTGTATTGTCAATTCCTAATAAGAAAATATTTTATCCTAGTCTTTGAGTCATGGTTTTTGTTTCATATTTGCAGTAACCGAATAATGATGTAATCTCATATGTGGAATAGAATACTGCATAGTGTTAAATAACCTATGGTGTATCTATTAATATGGGCAATACATTCGACAAAATAAAGAGGGTATTTAGAAATACTGCAGAGAAAACTACAGATTCAGCAGAGAAAGTTGCTGATCCTGACGTGTATATAGGTTCAAACAATGCAAATGAAAATAGAGGGAATGAAAAAGGTGGAAAGGAGCCGATGAACCCAGAAGATATTGCAGAACGCAAACCTACTGCGGTTACGAGGGATAATAACCAGGGCAGTACAGGTGACCCAGTTTAATCATTACTTTTTTAAGATATACGTTTGAAACCATTTGTAATTATTTAACGGTTAAACTAGTTCTAAAAAGATCATTGATAAACAAAACTAACAATTCCTCAATATCTTAATTTTTTATTCATCCTACCCCATCTTCGTTTAATTACTTGGATTTTAACTTTTTAGAAGTGTGCCGCATCTGTCAAAAACTAAAACTAGGATTTTGTTACTGTATTTTTAAACTGTCTACCGCGTCCATAATAACTTGAGTAGCGTGTGTTCCAAAATTTACTTTACAATAGTTTTCATTTTTTAGCTTTGAATCAAACCTGTTTGTCCTTATCAGCTGTGAAACCCTATTTACTGCAGCTAGATAATTCATAGAAGACATCCAAGTCAGTATGATTGTACATTTATCGCAAACTTGAACTTTAACGCTACTCCCATATATTTCCCCACAAAAGACGCATTTGTTATATACTATTGAAGTACCGGATCTGGGTGCATTAATACCAAAATGAACTGTATTAAAGCACTCGATACATAAGTGCTGATTACATGTAGAACATGAGTGATATTCTTCATGTTTACTACATTTTTCACACACTGTCATTGCTTACAAGCACCGTGCAGAAGCCATCATCAAGAATCGATTGTTGTCATGAATTAATATATTCATTATTTATCTACTAGTATTATTAATTAGATAATCTCTCATATATCTAGTTACTCTGCAAATAAATGCAGGCATGACAAGTGTTTAATTATTATTTTTGATACCGCCTTGGAAGCTTGTGAATGGAGTCCAATTAATTTTTGGGTTCAAATATCTTTTGTAAGTAATAATGAAAGGAAATGATACTAATAACTGAGATTAAATTGCCAGATCAGGAGCCGTAGGGAACGACAGCGTTAACAATTCGGATCAAGTAAGAGTGAATTTTTCTGAGACTATCTTGACAGTTCTTAATCCAATTTATCAAAGAACAATATGATAAAACTCAAATTTGAAGGCTACAATTCAAATGAAATTAAAAAGTCTAGTATACTAAAATAGAATGATTTCCAGTACACCTGTATGACGTCTTCGGATATTCCAAGATGGAATTTGTCAGGTGATTGGTTTGACGTGTGTAAATGTAAAATTCCCTGTCCGTGCTCTTTCGCTCAAACACCTAGTTATGGCGACTGCGATGGTGTATTGGCCTATCATATCAAGAGTGGACAGTACGGTAACATATCACTCGACGGTCTTAATGTTGTGGCATTAGCCGACTTCCAAGGGAATATTTGGGCAGGTAACACCAAGGCAAATATCGCGGTATTCTTCGACGAATCGGCCAACGATGAGCAAAGGGAAGCCTTGAATATGATTTTTACCGGGAAAGCTGGTGGTTTTATGGCAGAATTTGCAAAGTTAATCGGCGAAGTCCGGGGAATAGAATATGCTCCTGTGAAGATTGAAGTTGCCAATGACCTATCAGAATGGAGTGCGGAAATACCAGGAAAAGTAATCGCCAAAGGTGAAGCCTTAACTGGTCCCATGACTCCGCCCGGCAAGCGAGTTCAGACAGTCAATCTTCCTGGTAGTGAAGTAGGACCTGGCACAGTCGCAACCTGGGGGAGAGCTGTTGTAGATGAAGTGAATGCTCCAGAAGTGCATTACCAATGGAAGAGATCAGGTAGATCCAGCAAACACATTCCTTTCAATTGGAGCGGTCCGTAAATCACAGCTCGGCAATTGACTTACTCACGCGAGTAATAGCTGTCCTTATTTTATGTCGTTTTATTTGATAGCTTGAATTTACTTTAGAAAATTATAATTTTTTTACTTATCTCAACTGCAGTGATGGATATTATCAACATCTCAAACCAGATATTATGAAAGTTAGTTCAAAATTAGCTTTCTGATATAAGTAATGGACAGGTAAGCTAAGTTTTTCTTTTTGCTGTGATAGAGATTTTTAGTTTTAGACTAATAGATAGAGTCAATATACAAAAATAGTAATTAAATCAATAAAGTTTAATTGTTTATTTGTTAAAATATCCTATTGAACATAATGCCTGAAGTTAGCAAGTCTTTTCATCCAGACGACATAGATGTTTCAATTTCCGAAGTCATAGATGGTATATATCGTATTTCCGGTTTTGTAGAAAGATATGGTATCACATTTAATCAATTCTTGATCCAAGATGAAAATCCTACCCTTATTCATACCGGCCCTATCGGTATGTATAGTAAGATAGAGGAAAAGGTAAAGGAAGTTATAAACCTTGAAAAACTAGCTTATGTTGCATTTTTACATTTTGAAAGCGATGAATGGGGCGGCATGGAGTTTCTCAAATCGCCAAAGGCAAAGCTGGTATGCAGTGATTTGAGTTCCAAGTTAAATCTAACAGGTTGGTATAACGTTCCCTGTGATCATATCTCATTTTGGGATAATGAAATTCTCAAAACTGGCAAACATACCCTTAGATTTATCATGACTCCACATGTTCACCATTGGGATAGCATGATGATCTTCGAAGAAACTACGAAATCTTTATTTCCATCGGATCTTTTTATTCAAACCGGAAACAATAAGCCAGTAATTTCTAATGATCTTTCAGATGATATGATTCAGTTGTATAGGGCTACAGGAATATTTGGGAGCGAAGAACCGGTAAGGCAAACGACCAGAATGCTTGTAAAACTTGAACCCAAGATTGTGTTACCAATGCATGGTTCGTGTATAGATGCTTCCATGTTTCCCTTATACGCAGAAGCAATAATGAAAAATGAATTTGCATACTCAGGTACCATACTGGGACAAAAAGTACCTATAGTTACATGAGATCGATAGATAAAGACATCAAAGAAAAAAAATCCGAGGATCCTAAGTAACTCTTTAACGAATTCGCCGGGCATAGAATTAGGTTTTAATATTTGTTAGCTATTAGGCTTTTCCGAATCTTTTTCAGAATCGACAGTCTTTTGGACTTTCTTTTGATTCTCTAACTCATTCAATCTTTCTTTCTGAAAGCTTTCAATGACTGATATACTATTTGCAATTTTCCTCAAACTTTTTTCCATACTTTCAATCTGTCCACTTTTCTTTAGAGCCCAAATCAATAGTATCCCGGATACCATACCGCCGAAACCAATCAAAGCTAAAGAGGAGACACCTGCAACTGCTGCAATGTTTCCAATTTCAGTAGGTTGGGTTTCTATCTTTGGACTTACCGCAATAGCAGCTATAAAGCAAATTACACCAGCCGCAATGATAATGATGGCAATGATATATCCAACATTTCTCCAAAAACCCATTGTCTCTAAGACCAGAATAAGACTATAATTAATCTGAATTTAGTAACATCATTACCTAAATTTGTTCTAACTTAATGATACTTAAAGTGGTTCCGTAAGCGTCGGGAATCATATTGTTAACAGTTATGATCCAATGGGAGAAGAATGATGAAATGGTCTCTAAAAGCGAATTCCTAACTTGAAGGCAGACTTAGTTACTCTCCAGTTATTACCACATATAAATAACTTGTTGTCTAAATTAAGAACAATGAGTCAAAACCAAGATTACGTTGAAGCAGCTAAAGTTAGTGAAATCAGTCAGGGACATATGAAACATATAGAGATAAACGGGAAAGAAATTGTAATAGCCAATCTTGACGGAAAATTCTATGCATTTGCTGATAGATGTGGTCATATGAATGCTAGACTTTCACGCGGAAATATTAATCAGAATGTAGTTACATGCCCTTTCCATCATGCAAAGTTTGACATTACCTCTGGGAAGAAGAAAGCAGAGCCCGTATTAGAAATTCCGCCTGGAATGGAACCTTACCTCCCTCTTGGCAAAAATATATGGGAGTTGTGGCTCAAGAGATGTCATTCATTAAAACATACGACCAAGAGACCTATGAGGTTAAAGTAGAAGGAGATAGTATCAAAATAAGAGCATAAACCACCTTTTTCTTCTTTTTGTTTTAATTAATTCAATTGCTATGTCTCAATATCTAATGCTTTCTTGCCAATTCGTTCAAATTCCTTCAAATAGGATTGGTTTTTCGACCGCCACTTTCTGGTTACAAGATCTTTTGTCAGTAACCACATGTCTGCAATAACATAACTCTGCCACTGGATAAATTCATCTTCCAACTCTTTATCATGTTTTAATATGAAACCTAATCTATCATAAGTAGACGCTACATTTCTAGCTGCATCTTCTGTTGCCACATCGAGTTCAAAAATTAAATTATCGTTTCCATTTCCTTGCCTTAACTGATTTAAGAGTTTATTTTTTCTGAGTGCCCTTCTTGATTGAACAAATTTTTCATCTTCTATTATTCTGGTGATATTAGTAATATTCGAAAAAAGATCAGATTGTCTCTTACGTTTACCTTCTTTATATGACCTTAATATTCTGGCTAGTGACAATATCATCGCAACTACAGAAAAAATTAATGAAGATAATACAATAGGTTCCAACGGAATATAGCTATTATATACATTATCATATAATTAAACTTGATTTATTTAATTAAATCTGCTAATGGCGGTTACTTTTTGCTAAATAAATTCTGATGTTCCTCTTTCCAATATATCTGATAGACGTTGCATTAATTAATTAAAGGCTCTTGTAATGATAAATTCAGCGATTGCTCACCGTTAACCCAATTGATGCGATTCTATGGACGTTGAGACGAAACGAGAAAGATGTTATTAAGCTCTATAATTCCTTATCGCCCATTATGCAAGTTGCCACTGGTGCTTCCATGCTCAATTTTGGCTATTGGCTAGGAGATGCAAACAATCCAGTTGACGCTCAAACTAATTTATGTACCCTAGTAGGAAAACTTGCGGATCTTGGGTCATCTAAAATTCTAATTGATGTTGGAAGCGGCTACGGAGCACCAGCGCTTCAATGGAGTGAGGAATATAAAAATGGGAATATCCTCTGTGTGAATATTAATTCTCAGCAGCTTGTTAATGGATTCAAGATGGCCTCTAGCAAGATTGAAAATGCGCGAGTATCTGATGCTCGTTGTCTACGAACGCACATTACTTGCATTAATAGCAGTTCTTTATGCTTGCCATTTGCAACTAGTACTGTTGACAGGATCATTGCATTAGAATCTGCGCAACATTTCAAACCATTTGACATGTTTATTGCCGAGAGTTACAGAATCTTGCAACCCAAAGGGTTACTAGTAATAGCCATGCCTGTGACTGTTTCGTTAGATAATGTCTTGAAAAAACTATTTAATCTCGGCATTCTCAATCTGACTTGGTCATCAGAGCATTATGGATTTGAATACGTCAAGTCAACTATTAGAAGATACGGATTCGAAATAATGAATGTAACTATGATTGGTACACAAGTATTTGAACCACTTGGTCTTTACTATACTCAAAACAGGAAAGAACTTCGGCTGAAAATTATGGCACATTATCCATCTTATATTGAGAAAATTCTTTGGAAATCATTGGTAAAGATGATGACTGTATCTAAAAAAGGATTAATAGAATACATTGTATTAAAAGCTCAGAAATTATGAAGTAGACCTTCATTGCTCATATTTCTCCTACTTTCTGTCATAGAATTAGATTAGAGTCAGTGAAATGTCATGGATTAGGATCTAGCCTAATGTGATTCCCATGCTTTAAATCTCAAAAATTAGATTAAGTACAAGATAATGAAGGGATATAAAACAGCGATCGAAAAAGACACCATAGATAACTCCAACTTTAGGAAGGTTTTGTACAGTTCCAAGCATATTCAACTTGTTCTGATGAGTCTGTCACCTGGAGAGGAAATAGGAGAAGAAATTCATTCTGGAAATGATCAATTCTTTCGTATTGAGGGTGGTCATGGAAAATGCATTATAGACGGTAATGAATACGAAATCAAGGATGGCGATGCAATCGTAATTCCAACTGGAGCAAAGCATAATATCATTAATATCGATGGCCAAGCAGATCTGAAAATGTACACACTTTATGCTCCACCCCATCACAAGGACGGAATAACAAGATCTACTAAAAAGGAAGCAGAAGATAACGAGGCAGAATTTGACGGAAAAACAACTGAATAACATATTGAGTGTAGCTAATCATAGAAACGTACTAACTGTTCATAACACAATTCATTTCTCCTATATTTTTCTAATCTTAATTTTATTAATTCAAATAGTAATTACAGTTGCAGTAGGTACATAAAATTCGTTCTCTTTTGTAGGGTTTTATATGGCTTATACATAAAAGAGGATAAGGATTAATAGTAACATTAAGTTTCATTAAAGCTACTGTAGAGT
>Ga0184637_10000733_pt1 | contig 23626 bp, 37 predicted proteins | sample PLM3_127_b2_FD_133143 | JGI IMG/M metagenome (GOLD analysis project Ga0184637, IMG submission 133143) | Groundwater sediment microbial communities from an aquifer in East River, Colorado, USA - PLM3_127_b2 | ecosystem: Environmental > Terrestrial > Soil > Riparian zone | place: USA: East River... | reverse complement strand
AGCGTTCCCATGGTAGACGTCGCCTCTGGCTCACGCGGCCAGAAAGCGCTCACCGAGAGTGTCTTCGGCGTGGCCCCGAACCGGCATCTGCTCTACGAAGCGGTAAAGCACTACCGCGCCGGCCTTCACCGAGGGACCCACGCGACCAAGAATCGGGCGCTGGTCTCGGGCGGTGGCAAGAAGCCCTGGCGTCAGAAAGGCACCGGGCGGGCGCGGGTGGGCTCGTCGCGAAACCCGCTCTGGAGGAAAGGCGGAACGGTATTCGGCCCGCAGCCGCGGGACTACGGCTACAAGTTGAACGGCAAGGTACAGCGAGGAGCGCTCCGCTCCGCCCTCTCCCTCAGGGTCAAAGAGGACGCCGTGACCGTGGTTCATGGCCTCGGTCCCGACAAGCCGAGCACCAGGACGCTCAAGGGAAGGCTCGACGATCTCGGCGTTCTGCCGGGCCGAGTCCTGCTGGTCGAGGTGAAGCCCTCGGAGTCGCTCCACCTTTCGGCACGCAACCTCCCCAAGGTCGAGGTGAAATCGGTCGCGGGGCTTCATGCCTATGACGTTCTCGCGGCGAGGAAGATCCTGCTGTCGGAAGAAGCCGCTGCCCAGCTCGAGGAGAGGCTTTCGCGATGAAGATGCAAGACGTCATCTACGGACCGCTCGTCACCGAGAAGGCGGCAGCTTCGAAGGACGACCACAGCACGCTGAGCTTCAAGGTCGCCCCGAGCGCGAACAAGACGGAGATCAAGAGGGCGGTGGAAAAGCTCTTCGGCGTCAAAGTGCGCGCCGTCCGGACCGCGAGCGTAGGGGGGAAACTCAAGCGCTATGGGCGGTTCGAGGGGCGAAGGCCCGACTGGAAGAAGGCCTTCGTGACTCTGCGTAAAGGCGAGAAGATGATCGAGTTCTTCGAGGGAGTCTGATACACCGATGCCACTCAAGAAGTACAGCCCCACGTCGCCGGGCCGGCGGTTTTTCACCGTCCAGAGCTTCGAGGAGCTTACGGAGACGAGGCCTCTCAAGTCTCTCACCGAGCCCAAGCACGAGCGGGGGGGGAGAAACCACAACGGACGCATCACCATGCGTTTTCGAGGGGGCGGTCACAAACAGCGGTACCGCATCATCGACTTCAAGCGCCCCAAGGCCGACGTGCCGGGGAAGGTGGCGGCGATCGAATACGACCCCAACCGCTCGGCCCGCATCGCCCGGATTCACTACGCCGACGGAGAGAAGACCTACATCCTCCATCCCGTGGACTTGAAGGTGGGCGATACGGTTGTCGCCAGCAACACCGCCGATATTCTTCCGGGCAACTGTCTGCAGCTCGAGTTCATGCCCCTCGGCACCACGGTGCACAACATCGAGCTCAAGCCGGGAAAGGGCGGCCAGATGGCGCGAAGCGCCGGCGCGGGCGCGCAGGTCGTCGCCAAGGAAGGACAGTACGTCACGCTCAAGCTTCCGTCGGGCGAGGTCCGCATCGTTCACAAGCGGTGCCGGGCGACGGTTGGTCAGGTGGGCAACCTCGAGCACGAGAACGTCTCCATCGGCAAGGCTGGGCGCAAGCGGTGGATGGGGCGAAAGCCTCATAACCGCGGTGTCTCGATGAACCCCGTCGATCATCCACACGGCGGAGGGGAGGGTCGCACTTCGGGAGGACGACACCCGGTGACCCCCTGGGGTGTGCCCACCAAGGGATACAAGACCCGCAACAACAAGCGGACGGACGAGTTCATCGTGCGCCGCCGCGGCAAGAACCGAGGTTAGAGCATGTCCAGATCGCTGAAGAAGGGCCCTTTTATCGACGACAGCCTCCTGAAGAAGATCGAGGCGATGAACGACGGGGGCGACAAGAAAGTCGTGAAGACCTGGTCGCGCCGATCGACGGTGATTCCCGAGATGGTGGGACACACTCTCGCGGTCCATAACGGGAAGAAGTTCATTCCGGTGTACGTGACCGAGAACATGGTAGGCCACAAGCTCGGCGAGTTCTCGCCGACTCGCACGTTCCGCGGGCATACCACCAAGACTGGAAAAGAAGCGAAGCTCGCGGCGGCCGCGGCACCAGCGAAGTAAGTCGAGCGGAGGAGAGATGGTAGTAGCAAAAGCGACCGCCAAATACCTGAGAGGATCGTCTTCGAAAGCGCGCCTGGTCATCGATCTCATTCGCGGAAAGCGCGCGGCGGAAGCTCTGGCGATTCTCCAGAACACCAACAAACGGGCCTGCAAGCCGCTCGAGAAGGTGCTGCGCTCGGCCATCGCCAACGCCCAGCAGAAGGCGGTGGAGCAGGCGAAGCGCATCGACGAGGACGATCTGGTGGTGACGGCCGCCTTTGCCAACCAGGGTCCCTCATTGAAGCGAATCCGGCCGGCGCCCATGGGGCGCGCCTATCGGGTGGTGCACCGCACGACGCACTTGACGGTGCAGGTTTCTGAGAAAGAAGAGGAGTAGAGATGGGACAGAAAGTCCACCCCTTCGGGTTCCGCCTCGGCTACAACAAGACCTGGCGCTCGCGCTGGTACGCCGAGAAGGACTACGCGAAGCTCCTGCACGAGGATTTGCGGCTGAAAGTGCAGCTCAAGCGGCGATTCTCCCACGCGGGCGTATCCCGGGTCGAGATCGAGCGGGCCGCGAACAAGCTGAAGATCAACATCCACACCTCGCGCCCGGGAATCATCATTGGCCGAAAGGGAACCGAGGTCGACAAGCTCAAACAGGAAATCCAGGCCAAGACCCAGCGCGAGGTCTACATCAATATTATCGAGGTCGCGAAACCCGAGCTCGACGCGCAGCTCGTGGCGGAGTCGATCGCGCTCCAGCTCGAAAAACGAATCGCCTTCCGCCGCGCGATGCGCAAGGCCGTCGACTCGACTCTTCGGTTCGGCGCCAAGGGCATCCGGGTGCGATGCGCCGGACGGCTGAACGGAGCGGAGATCGCGCGCTCGGAATGGTACCTCCTGGGACAGCTTCCGCTTCACACTCTCCGGGCCGACATCGACTACGGTTTCGCCGAGGCCTTCACCACCTACGGACAGATCGGGGTGAAGTGCTGGATCTACAAAGGGGAGTCGATCCCGCTCGCTCCTTTGGCCCGCGCAGAGGCGCCGGCGCCGCCCTCGCGCTCGCGCTCGCGCAAAGGGGAGTAACAGGTCATGTTGCAGCCGAAGAAGGTCAAGTTTCGAAAGCAGCAGCGGGGCCGCATGAAAGGCAAGGCCTGGAAAGGCCATACCGTCGCTTTCGGAGACTACGGGCTCAAGGCGCTCGAGCCCGGCTGGATCACCGACCGGCAAATCGAGGCTGCCCGCGTCGCCATCACCCGCTTCGTGAAGCGCAGCGGGCGCGTCTGGATCCGGGTGTTTCCCGATAAACCCGTGACCAAGAAGCCGCAGGAAACTCGAATGGGAAAAGGTAAGGGCGCCCCGGAGGGCTGGGTGGCGGTGGTGAAGCCCGGCCGGGTGCTGTACGAGATGGAGGGGGTCACCGCGGACGTGGCCAAAGAGGCCATCCGCCTCGCGGGGCACAAGCTCGGAATCAAAACCAAATTCGTGACCCGGTTCGAGGAGGCGTAGAACGGTGAGAGTCGAGAAGATCCGAGAGCTCAAGAACGAGGAGCTCGAGACCCGGGTTACGGAGCTCGCGGAAGAGATTTTCCGCGCCCGGATTCAGAAAGAGACGGGGCAGCTCGACCAGATGGGTAAGGTCCGGAACCTGCGCCGCGATCTCGCGCGGGTCAAGACCGTTCTTCGCGAGCGCCAAGCCACTTGAGCCCGGTGGAGAAAAGTTTAGCTCAGTTGATGCAGACGAGAGGTAGGACATGGCGAAGGTAACCAAGGTGGGGGTCGTCACCAGCAACAAGATGGACAAGACCGCCGTGGTCGCGGTCGAGAGGCTGGTTCGGCACCCGCTCTACAAACGGGCGTTCAAGAAGACCTCGACGTTCATGATTCATGACGAGGAGAACAAGTGCAAGATCGGCGATCGCGTGCGCATCGTCGAATGCCGGCCGCTCTCCAAGAGCAAGCGCTGGCGCCTGGTGGAAGTTCTGAACCCATCCCAGGCCGAGCCGGAGCCTCCTGCCGAGACCGCGGCTCCCGCGTGAGTCGGGAAAACGACCGGACTAATTTAGTAGGGATTGAACCATGATTCAGATGCGAACGATTCTCGAGGTGACGGACAACTCCGGCGCCAAGAAGATATCCTGCATCCATCCGCGGGGCGGTGGTGTGGGAAAAATCGGCCACCTGGGCGACGTCATCACCGCTTCGGTGAAAGAGGCGACGCCCGAGAGCCCCATCAAGAAGGGCTCGGTAGTGAAGGCGGTGATCGTGCGGACCCGCAAGGAGCACCGCCGCAAGGATGGAACCTACATCCGCTTCGACAACAACGCCGCGGTGCTCATCAACGACCAGAACGAGCCCCTGGGCACGCGCGTCTTCGGACCGGTCGCTCGCGAACTTCGGGAGAAGAAGTTCATGAAGATCGTGTCCCTCGCGCCAGAGGTGCTGTAGCCGTGTCAACCCGACTGCACATACGCAAGAACGACCAGGTCGAAGTCCGCTCGGGGAAGGACCGGGGCAAGCGCGGGAGGGTGCTGCGCCTCATGCCCGCGCGCTCGCGGGCCATCGTCGAGCGGATCAACATGCTGAAGCGGCATACCAAGCCGAATCCCCAGCGCAACATCAAAGGCGGAGTCGTCGAGCGGGAGGCATCGCTTCACGTGTCGAAGCTCATGATCGTCTGCCCCGAGTGCAACAAGCCGACCCGGATCCGTCACAAGACCCTGTCGGACGCAAGAAAGGTGCGCACCTGCGCCGCCTGCGACGGAGTGATCGACAAATGAGCCGTCTGAAAAAGCAGTATCAAGAGAGCATCCGCCCCCAGCTGATGAAGGATCTCGCGATTCAAAACGTCTGGGCCGCTCCCCGCATGCAGAAGGTCGTGGTGAACATGGGCGTAGGCGAGGCGTCTCAGAACATCAAGCTCCTCGACTCCGCCATGGAGGAGCTCGCGTCCATCACCGGACAGCGGCCGGTGATGCGCCGGGCGAGGAAGTCCATTGCCGCCTTCAAGCTCCGCGAGGGGCAGCCGGTAGGGGCCACCGTGACCCTGCGGGGCAAGCGCATGTGGGAGTTCATCGATCGGCTGGTGAACGTAGCTCTTCCCCGCGTCCGCGACTTCCGCGGGGCTCCTACGAAGTCCTTCGACGGCCGGGGAAACTACACCATGGGTCTCGAGGATCAGCTCATTTTTCCGGAGATCGACTACTCCCGGGTGAGCCAGAGCCGGGGCATGAACATCACTTTCGTAACCACTTCGCGGGACGATCAGGGAGCCCGGCGGCTCCTCGAGCTTCTGGGCCTGCCGTTCCGCCGCAACTGATTCGACTGGGAGGGCAAAAAACTTTGGCCAGCAAATCCGCCATCGCCAAGACGCTGCGCAAACCGAAGTTCAAGGTTCGCGCGAAGAGCCGCTGCCAGAGCTGCGGCAGGCCGCGGGCGTTTCTGAGGAAATTCCGGCTGTGCCGGCTTTGCTTCCGGAAACTCGCCCTCGCGGGCGACGTTCCCGGCCTGATGAAATCGAGCTGGTGAGGAGAAGGGGAACAGATCATGACTAGCGATCCCATCGCCGACATGCTGACGCGAATTCGAAACAGTATCATGGCGCGCCACGAGAAAGTCGATATCCCGGCGTCCAAGGTGAAGGCGCAAGTCGCGCGGATCTTGAAGGAAGAGGGCTACATCGTCAGCTACAAGACGATCGAGGAGGGACCTCAGGGCGTTTTGCGGCTCTTCCTCCGCAAAATGACGGACGGAACCCGGGTGATTCTGGGCATCGAACGGGTGTCGAAGCCCGGCCGGCGCGTCTACGTCAACAAGGATCAGATTCCGCGGGTCCAGGGGGGCCTCGGCATCAATATCCTCTCTACCTCGAGAGGACTCATGACCGGGCGCCAGGCGATCCGCGAGGGCGTCGGCGGCGAGCTCATGGCGAACGTCTGGTAGGGAAAACGAGGCGGATTTCATGTCGAGAGTAGGCGGAAAAACGATTGCGGTCCCGAGCGGGGTCAAAGTGAAATTCGACGCCGATCGGGTCGAGATCGAAGGGCCCAAAGGGAAGCTCGTGACCCGGCTTCCGCGGGGCATCAAGCTCGAGCAGGCGGACGGAGCTTTGAAGGCGGTCCGGGAGCGGGAGACGAGCGATCTCAAGCCGTTCTGGGGCCTCGCCCGGAGCCTCGTCGCCAATGCGGTGCACGGGGTCTCCCAGGGATTCACCAAGGAGCTCGACATCGTGGGCATCGGCTACCGCGCCGCGGTCGACGGGCGGAAGGTAACGTTCGCCCTCGGATACTCGCATCCCGTCGAGTTCCCTATCCCGGAGGGAATCGACGTCAAGGTGGACAAGAACACGCATATCGTCGTCTCCGGAGCGGACAAGCAGCTCGTAGGTCAGGTGGCGGCCAACATCCGCGGCCTTCGCGTGCCCGACCCCTACAAGCAAAAGGGCATCCGCTACACCGGCGAGCAGCTGAAGAAGAAGGCGGGGAAGACCGGAGCGACCTAGCGTCCGCGGGAGCGAAACGAATGAAGATTCACACCAAGACAGAGGCGAGGGGCCGGATTCACCTTCGCATCCGGAAGAAAGTCGTGGGAACCGAGGCGAGGCCCAGGCTCGCCGTGTTCCGCAGCCTCAAGCACATCTACGCTCAGGTCATCGACGACGGGAAGGGCCGCACGATGGCCGCGGCCTCCAGCCGTGACAAGGGCCAGACGGGCGGAGGAAAGAAAGAGGGCGCCTCTGGAGTGGGCAAGCTCATCGCGAGCCGGTGCCGGGAAAAGGGTATCGAATCGGTGGTCTTCGATCGCGGCGGATTCAAATACCACGGCCGGATCAAGGCGCTGGCCGACGCCGCCCGCGAAGCGGGATTGAAGTTCTAAACCCGAAGGAGCGAGAAACTAAGAATATGGTGCGAGCAAAAATCGACGCTTCCGCGCTCGAGCTGAAGGATCAAGTGGTGAGTATCAACCGGGTCACCAAAGTCGTCAAGGGCGGAAAGAACCTTTCGTTCAGCGCTCTCGTCGTCGTGGGCGACGGCCGCGGGACGGTCGGCTACGGCCTCGGAAAGGCGAAGGAAGTCCCCTCCGCGATCCGCAAGGCGATCGAGATCGCGAAGAAGGGTCTCATCCGCGTCCCCCTTTCCGGCGTCACCATCCCCCATCAGGTCACGGGGGTCTATGGCGCCGGCCGGGTGCTCCTGAAGCCCGCGACCGAGGGAACGGGAGTGATCGCCGGAGGCGCGGTGCGCGCGGTGGTTGAGGCGGCGGGGATCAAGGACATCCTCACCAAGTCGCTCGGAAGCGGCAACCCTCAGAACGTGGTCAAGGCCACGATCGCGGGGCTCATGGAGCTCCGGAGCCCGGAGTCGGTGGCCAAGCTCCGGGGCAAGGATCTCTCCGAGGTTACGGGGTAGCCCATGCCTGACAAGACCACGAAGAAGGCCCCGAAGGGCCAGAAGAAGAAGACGGCGGCGAAGACAAGCGGCGTCAAGATCAAGCTCGTCCGCAGCGTCATCGGGACGACTCGCCACCAGCGCCAGGTGGTGCTGGGGCTCGGGCTCCGGCGCATCAACCACACGGTGGAACGAGAGGATACTCCCGAGATCCGCGGAATGATCGACAAAGTCAGTCATCTCGTTCAGATCGTAGAGGCGTGAGGCAATCGTTATCATGAGTCTCGAATCACTCAAACCCGCGAAGGGCTCGATCAAGGCGAAGTTCCGCGTCGGGCGCGGTCCCGGCTCCGGAAACGGAAAGACGGCGGGCCGAGGCCACAAAGGGGCGAAGTCCCGTTCGGGCTACTCCCGACGACGGGGCTTCGAGGGCGGGCAGATGCCCCTCATCCGCCGCCTTCCCAAACGAGGTTTCACCAACATCTTTTCTCAGGAAGTGGCGACGGTGAACGTCTCCGATCTCGACCGCTTTCCCGAGGGAACGATCGTGACCCCGGCGCTCCTGCTCCAGCACCGGGTGCTCCGCAAGAAGCACCAGACGGTGAAGATTCTCGGAAACGGCGAGCTCAAGAAGAAGCTCGTGGTCGAGGCCCATATGTTCAGCGCCGGCGCCAGGGCGAAGATCGAGGCAGCCGGCGGTAAAGCCCAGGAGCTCAAAGGGTGATCGAGAGCCTCAAGAACATCTTCCGCGTTCCCGACCTCAGGAATCGACTGCTGTTCACTCTGGCGATGCTCGCCGTCTACCGGCTGGGAAACCACATTCCCACGCCCGGAGTCGACGCCCGGGCGCTCACCGAGTTCTTCGAGCAGAATCGCGGCACCTGGTTCGGCTTCGTGGACATGTTCTCGGGAGGCAACCTCTCCCGGGTGACGGTGTTCGCGCTCGGGATCATGCCGTACATCTCGGCTTCGATCATCTTGCAGCTCCTCACGGTGGTCTGGCCCTATCTGGAGAAGCTCTCGAAGGAAGGAGAGCTCGGGCGCAAGAAGATTACCCAGTACACCCGATACGGAACCGTGCTCCTGAGTGTCGTCCAGTCCGCGGGGATCGCGGCGTTTCTGCAGAAGACGGAGCTCACCGGAGGGTTGACCCTGGTCGCGAACCCCGGGTTTGGCTTCACCCTGATGACGATTTTGACCCTGACCGCGGGCACGGTCTTCATCATGTGGCTCGGCGAGCAGATCACCGAGCGCGGCATCGGAAACGGAATGTCGCTCCTCATATTCGCCGGGATCGTGGTGGGATTTCCCAGAGCCATGGTGGCGACCTTCAAAAACATCTCGACCGGCGAGCAGACCGTCTTCGGCGTGTTGCTGCTCCTCCTGTTCATGATCGTGGTCGTGGGCGTGATCGTCCACGTCGAGCGGGCGCAGCGGAGGATTCCCGTTCAGTACGCGAAGCGCCAGGTCGGGCGGCGCACGTACCAGGGGCAGCAGACACACCTGCCCCTGAAGGTCAACACCAGCGGGGTCATCCCGGTAATCTTCGCGAGCTCGATCATCGCGCTTCCCCAGACGTTCGCCTCCATGTTTCCGGCAAGCCCGTGGATGGCGAACGTGGCTCAACAGCTCGCCTGGGGCATGCCGCTCTACACTCTCCTCTACGTCGCCGGGATCATCTTCTTCTGCTATTTCTATACGGCCATCATCTTCAATCCCGACGACGTCGCGGACAACATGCGGAAGTATGGAGGGTACGTTCCGGGCATCCGCCCGGGAAAGCGCACCGCGGAGTACATCGACAGCATCCTCACGAGGCTCACTTTCCTCGGTGCCCTCTACCTCGCGGCGGTGTCGGTGCTCCCGGAGTTCATGATCGCGGGTTTCCGGGTGGCGCCGCTTCCCCTCATCGGGCCGTTTCTCGACTCGATCCTTCCGAGCTGGATCACCAGCGGCCTCGGGGTGACGTTCTACTTCGGCGGGACCTCGCTCCTGATCGTGGTCGGGGTCGCTATGGACACCGTCCAGCAGATCGAAAGCCAGCTCATCATGCGGCATTACGACGGCTTCATGAAGCGCGGCCGCATCCGGGGAAGGCGCGGATAGAGGCGGCGCGATGGTGAGACTCATTCTCTTGGGACCGCCGGGGGCGGGGAAGGGCACGCAGGCCCAGAAGGCCGCCCTCGAGCTCGATGTCCCGCACATCTCGACCGGAGTCATCCTACGGGAAGCCGGGGAGAAGAAAACGGAGCTGGGCACGAAGGCCAAGGCGATCATGGATGCCGGACAACTGGTGGGCGACGACATCATGCTCGGAATCATCCGCGACCGTCTCCAGGCGAAGGACTGCGAGAAGGGCTACATCCTCGACGGCTTTCCCCGCACCATTCCGCAGGCAGAGGTCCTCGACCAGCTCCTTTCCCAGAAGACCGAGCCTCCGGTGGTGATCGCAAACCTGGAGCTCGACGAGCAGGAACTCCGGAGGCGCATCGCCGGCCGGAGAAGCGAAAGAAGCGATACGGCGCGCTCCGATGACGCCGAGGAGACGGTTTTGAGCCGCTTCCAGGTGTATCAGGAGAAGACCCGGCCGCTTCTGGACTATTATGGGGACCGCGTGCGCCCGATCGACGGCAAGGGCAGCGTCCCGGAAGTCTTCCAGCGGCTGACCGGGCTTTTGACCGAGGCGGCGACGTGATCCGAAGACGGGACGATCGCGAGCTCGAAAGGATGCACCAGGCGAATGCCATCGTGCTTCGGACCCTGGAAGTGCTGAAGAGCGCGCTCGAGCCCGGGATTACCACGGCGGAGCTCGACCGCATCGCCGCCGCCGAGATCGCGCGGGAAGGAGCGACACCGGCCTTCAAGGGGTATCTGGGTTTCCCCGCGAGCCTGTGCGTCTCGGTGAACGACGAGGTGGTGCACGGAATTCCGTCGCCGAACCGAAGGCTCGAAGAGGGGGATATCGTCAGTCTGGACCTGGGAGCGGTGGTGGACGGGTACTTTGGAGACAACGCCATCACCGCCGGCGTCGGGGAGATAACGAAAGAGTTGAAAAAGCTTCTCGAGGTCGCGGAGGCGGCGATGTACCGGGGTATCGATGCGGCGACGCCGGGCAACCGGATTTCCGACATCGGGCTCGCGGTCTCGACGTACGTCGAGCGGCAGGGGTTTTCGGTAGTGCGAGAGTTCGTCGGGCACGGAATCGGGAGAGCCCTCCACGAGGATCCGCCGGTTCCGAATTTCGTGCAGGCGGGACGCGACCCGAGGCTTTCCGCGGGGATCTGCCTCGCGATCGAGCCGATGGTGAACGAAGGCGGGCGGCACGTGAAGACTCTTGCCGACAAATGGACGGTGGTGACGATGGACGGCAGCTACTCCGCTCATTTCGAGCGGTCGGTGGCGATTACGGATTCGGGCCCCTGGATTCTGGCGGAGCCCCGGGTGGTCCTCGAGGGAGCGAAGTTTGCCTAAAGAAGACGCGATCGAGGTCACGGCGACGGTGGTCGAGCCACTTCCGAACGCGATGTTCAAAGTGGAGCTCGACAACAAACACAAGGTTCTCGCCCACGTGTCGGGAAAGATGCGCAAGCACTTCATCCGCATCCTGCCCGGTGACAAGGTCCTGGTGGAGCTTTCCCCCTACGATCTGACGCGGGGACGCATCGTCTATCGCTACAAGTAAAAAATTCGGGAGATTCGAAATGAAGGTCAGGTCATCGGTAAAGAAGATTTGCACCAAGTGCAGGATCATCCGGCGCGAGGGCGTCGTTCGGGTGATTTGCCCTATCACCAAGCACAAGCAGAGGCAGGGATAAGACCCGTCAGGAGAAATCATGGCACGTATCGCCGGAGTGGATCTGCCGCGGGAGAAGCGAGTCGAGATCGGTCTCACCTACATCTATGGAATCGGGCGTGTCCGCTCCAACTCCATCCTGGGGAAGGCCGGAGTCGGCGCCGATATCCGGGTGAAGGAATTGACGGAAGAGCAGGTGAGCCAGATCAGCAAGGTCATCGACTCCGAGGGCGGCGTCGAGGGAGATCTCCGCAAGGAGATCTCGATGAACATCAAGCGACTGATGGACATCGGGTGCTATCGAGGGCTCCGGCATCGCCGTGGTCTTCCGGTCCGAGGCCAGAGAACCCATACCAACTCCCGGACGCGCAAGGGCCCGCGCAAGGGAACGATGAAGAAGTCGAGGTAACGAGCGGATGGCGAAGAAAGCAGCCAAAGAAGAAAAGAAGGGCAAACGCAAGACCTTCAAGAAGAAGGAAAAGCGCACCCTCCTCGCGGGGGTGGCCCACGTCCAGGCGACGTTCAACAACACGACCATCACCATCACCGACCAGGAAGGCAACGTCGTGAGCTGGGCAAGCGCCGGAGGCCAGGGGTTCAAGGGCTCCCGCAAGGGAACTCCATTCGCCGCCCAGCAGGCGGCGACCCAGGCGGCCTCGGCCGCGAGAGCTCTCGGCTGCAAGAGCCTCGACGTTCGGGTGAAAGGCCCCGGCTCCGGCCGGGAATCCGCCATCCGGGCGCTTCAGGCGGCGGGGATTCAAGTGAAGTCCATCCGAGACGTCACCCCGATTCCGCACAACGGCTGCCGGCCGCCGAAACGGCGCCGAGTTTAGGAGAGAAGAAATTGGCAAGATATCGCGGTCCAGTATGCCGGTTGTGCCGGCGCGAAGGGATGAAGCTCTTCCTGAAGGGAGAGCGGTGCTTCGGGCCCAAGTGCGCCATCGAGAAGAGGAACTTCGCTCCCGGCGCGCACGGGAAGACCCGCCGGGCTCGCATCCAGGGGTACGGTCTGCAGCTCCGGGAAAAGCAGAAAGTGAAGAGGACCTACGGTCTTCTGGAAAAGCAGTTCCGGCTCTACTTCGAGCGCGCGGAGCGCACTCGCGGAATCACCGGTGAGATTCTTCTCCAGTCACTCGAAAGACGGCTCGACAACGCCGTCTACCGTCTGGGGTTCGCGACCTCCAGGGCCTCGGCGCGGCTTCTGGTGCGGCACGGGCACGTCCGGGTCGGCGACCACCGCGTCAACATCCCCTCTTACTCGGTTCGCGAGGGAGAGGTGATCGCCATCAGCCCGAAGTACGGCGCGAACGAAAAGTTCCAGCACTCAGGCGAGGTCGCGAAGAGCCGAGGCATTCCCAAATGGCTCGAGCTCGCACCCGAGGGTACCTCGGGCCGCGTGGTCTCGCTCCCGGCCCGCAATGATCTCGAGCTCCAATTCCAGGAGCAGCTCATCGTCGAGCTTTATTCCAAGTAAGTTTCAGGAGGTTTGTCGAAACATGCTCTGGACAGGATTTCAGAAGCCAAAACGACTCGAGCTCGAGCGCTCGACCTTGACCAGCCACTACGGAAGATTCCACGCGCAGCCCTTCGAGCGAGGTTTCGGAACCACCATCGGAAACTCGCTCCGTCGCGTGCTCCTGTCTTCGATCGAGGGTGCGGCCATTACCGCGGTCAAGATCGAAGGAGTGCTTCACGAATTTTCTCCCATCGCCGGAGCGCTCGAGGACACCACCGAAATCATCCTCAACCTCAAGCGGATCCCCTTCAAGATCCACTCCGGAGGTCCCCAGACGGTCATGCTCCACGCGGAGCGCGAAGGCGCGGTGAAGTCCGGCGACATCGAGCTTCCGGCCGACGTGGAGATCCTCGACAAGGACGTCCACATCGCCACCCTCTCGAGCTCGGGAAAGCTCGACATCGAGATGCGGCTCAAAGAGGCGCGGGGTTACGTCTCGGCGGACAAGAACTTCGACGAGGACCTCACCATCGGCTACATCCCGCTCGACTCGGTCCACTCGCCCATCAAGAAGGTCAACTACGTGGTGGAAGCGGCTCGCGTGGGGCAGGCGACGGACTACGACAAGCTCACCGTCGACGTCTGGACCAACGGCTGCGTCACTCCTCAGGACGCGGTGGGAACGGCGGCGAAGCTCCTCAAGGACCACCTCACGATCTTCGTGAACGTGGAGGATGAGAATGCCTCCGACGAGGGCGGGATCGAGATCCAGCGCGACGCGCTGGCGGAGCATTTGAGCCGCAGCGTCGACGAGCTCGAGCTCTCCGTTCGTTCCTACAACTGTCTGAAGAACGCCGACATCAAGACCATCGGCGAGCTCATTCAGAAGACCGAGGCCGAGATGCTCAAGACCAAGAACTTCGGCCGGAAGTCGCTGAACGAGATCAAGGAGATCCTCGGCAACATGGGTCTGTCGCTCGGGATGAGAGTCGAGGGATGAGACACCGATCCGCTCATCGCAAGCTGGGGCGGAAGACCGAGCACCGGATCTCGCTCCTGCGGAATCTGGCTGCCTCGCTCATCTCCCATGGGCGGATCCGCACCACGGTAGCCAAGGCAAAAGAGCTTCGGCCGTTCGTGGAGAAGCTGGTGACGCTCGGAAAACGCGACTCGCTGCACGCGCGAAGGCACGCGCTCTCGATCCTCCCGCGGAGAGAGGTGGTGACGAAGCTCTTCAGCGACGTGTCGCCGCGGTTCTCCGAGCGTCCGGGCGGCTACACCCGGATCCTGAAGCTCGCCTACCGCCAGGGTGACGGCGCCTCCATGGCCTTCATCGAGTTCGTCGACTACAAATTCGAGGGCGCCGCTGGCGGCGGCGCCACCCCCAAGCCGGCGAAGGCCGAGAAGAAGCCGGAGAACGCGCCCAAGGCTTCGGAGAAGGAGGCCGACGTCGAGGGCGCGCCGAAGGCGAAAGCGGCCAAAGGCGGGAAGTCCCCGAAGGCCCCGAAATCTCCCAAGGCCTCCAGGGAAGCCAAAGGGGCGAAGAAGAAGACTTCGAAAAAGACGAAGCCCAAAGAGTAGCGGCTACTCGGAGCGCGGAACCGCCGCCAGAGCGAATTGGGGCCGCGCGCCGGGCGGGCGTGAGCAAAGCGACGAGCGCGGCCGCGCCCGGAAGCAGAATCTCGAGTACCGGAACCATTCGGCTCGGATGCCTAAAGTCGAAGAGCGCGGGCTCGAAAAACCGCGCCACCGCGAGGCTTCCCCTTCACGCCCAGAAGCGCCCCAGAATCGCGATGAACGCTCCGTGCTCGACTGCCTGCGGTACCACTTGGGCCGGTCGGCGCCGAAGGGCCATGCGACCAATCTCCCGTCGCCGGCAGACCGCCACTGGGCGACGACGATCTCCGATCCCGAGCCCGCGAGGAAGGCAAGCGCGGTGAAGGACGCGAACCACGGCCGCGGCGGAAACGTGGTCCATGGCGCTCTCCGTGGACATCTCGTCGATCGGTAGTCTGTCTTGCCGCAGAGCCTCCCCTTCGAGTTTTACTCTTGACTTCAGCTTGGTTGTCACGCAGACTCATTTCTGAGCGGGGCGAGGAGGATTTCGATGAACCGAAATGCTTTTGCAGTGCTCCTGATTGCTTCGTTGCCTCTCTCAGGCTGCGGCGGCGGCGGCACGGATCCAACCCCTACGACGACGACAACGAGCGCCCCGGCCGTATCTCGAGCCGACATCTCCGTCGAGGTCCTTGGCTTCGCGGCCGTTGGTTCCGGTCAAGGGAATCTCTTTGCCATTGGGCTTCGGATGACCGAGAGGGCGGGACTGGGTGCGAACATCAATTTCATCCGACTCGAGGTCTTCCGCGCCACCGGCGAGTTCGAGGAACGTCAGGAAATCGGTGCGAATGACCTCATTCAACAGACCGGCTCGAACCGCCTCGAGGCGAGGGCTACGCGCGAGTTAAATCCTGTCGTCTTCACCTTCGGGGCGACGATCAAGAAGGGGCGCACCCTCCAGGTTACGGTCGGATTCACCGACGACAGGGGCAACAGAATCGATATCGTGGGAAGATTCGTCTTCAGTTGAACATGGCTGCCCCAACATAGGTAGGCGTGCGAGAAGAATCGCGCGGACGAGACCGCGAAGCACGACGCCGAGATCGTTTCCGCATCGCGCTCCCGGGCGGAGGAAGACCCGGCAGCGTTACAATTGAAAGTCGTGAACGCCCATCGACTGGCCGAGGAGCGCAGCCTGGCCCTCCACCGCGCGATTGCAGACAAACTCGTCTCCGACCCCGAGACTCTCGAACGCGCTCGTGCGCGCGTTCGCCGCTGGCTCGAATCCGCCGAGGTCTCGCCCCACTGGGCTCGCGCCTGGGATGAGGTGCTGTCCAGGCCTCTTTCGGAGATTCGCGCGTTTCTGGTGGACGAAAGCGAGGAGGCCCGGGCGCTTCGCCAGGTCACGCCGTTCGCGGGCGTCATCGACCCTCGCACCCGATGGCGTATCTGGCGGGAAGTCCGCGAGGCGATGGAGCGAGCCCGATGAACCGCGTCGATCTGGAGCACATTATCCGCGCGGCAGCGGAGATCGCGAACGACGAGATAATCGTCATCGGAAGCCAGGCGATTCTCGGAAGCTTTCCGGACGCGCCGAAAGAGCTTCTCGTCTCCATCGAGGCGAACGTCTATCCCAAGAACCGACCGGACCGAGCCGACCTGATCGACGGTTCCATCGGCCAGGGTTCTCCGTTTCACGAGACCTACGGGTACTACGCCCAGGGCGTCCACGAGACCACCGCAATCCTTCCGCGGGGCTGGCGCGATCGTTTCCTTCGCGTGCAGAACGAAAACACCCGCGGCAATACCGGCTGGTCCCCTGGAGCCCCACGATCTCATCGTTTCCAAGACGGTTGCGGGGCGCGAGAAGGATCTTCTTTTTCTCGCGGGCGCGGCACGGCAACGACTCGTCGACCGCGACCGGCTTCTCTTCCGGCTCGACGAGACCGAGCTGGATGAGGTGCGCCGGACTCTCGCGGCGGCGCGGATCCGAAGCGCGTTCGCGTAGGGGGATACCTCGAGCTTGCTTTCGAGCCGTCTGCCGGGCTAGCATCTCTTAAGATGCGAATTCGGTGCGGAGGGCACAATGATGGACATTACTAAGGACATCCAACCGCTCACGGACTTCAAGCGGAACACGACCGAGCTCCTGCGCCAGATGAAGGAATCGGGACAGCCGATCGTTCTGACCATCAACGGCCGCGCCGAGCTCGTCGTCCAGGACGCGGGCTCGTATCAGAGACTACTGGAGCTCGTGGACCGGCTGGAGGCGATTGCCGGGATTCGGAGGGGGCTCGACGAGTCGAGGCGGGGAGAAGGGCAGACCATCGAGGATGCCGTGCGTGAGATTCGAGAAGGTGTCGAACGCTCCGCTGAATGAAGTACGGCGTCGTAATCCTCTATGGAAAGAAGCGCGGCACGTACCGGATCCTGTTCACGGTCAAAGAAGGGGTTGTCGATGTGCTTCACATCCGCCACGCGTCAAGGCAACATCTCGGTCGCGAGGTGATTTAGCACCAATCGGCCGCGCCCCCTCGTGCTTGGTTCGACCGAGCTCCGCCGGTTACGCCTTCGCTTCCTTCTCCGCCTTCCTCTCGGCGACGATCTTCTGGACGAGGTGCGAGGGCACCTCTTCGTAGTGGGAGTACTCCATGTGGAACGAGCCTCGTCCGCCGGTCATGGAGGTGAGCGTGGGCTCGTAGCTGAGCATCTCCGACATCGGGACCTGGGCCTTGATCGACGTGAGGCTCCCCTTGGGCTCCATGCCCTGGGTGCGGCCGCGGCGGGAGTTGAGGTCGCCCAGGACGTCGCCGGTGTTCTCCTCGGGGACGACGATCTCGACGTTCATGACCGGCTCGAGGAGCGTCGGCCTGCACTTCTCCATCGCTTCCTTGTAGGCAAGAGAGCCCGCGATCTTGAACGCCATCTCCGACGAGTCTACGGGATGGTACTTCCCGTCGTAGACCGTGGCCTTGAAGTCCACCATCGGGAAGCCCGCGAGGAACCCTTTCACGCGCACTTCCTGGATCCCCTTCTCGACCGCGGGAATGAAATTCTTCGGAATGGCGCCGCCGAAGACCTCGTTCGCGAACTCGAACTGCGAGCCGCGCGGAAGGGGCTCGAAGCGGACCCAGCAGTCCGCGAACTGGCCGTGGCCCCCGGTCTGCTTCTTGTGACGGCCGTGGGCCTCGAACGTCCCGGTGATGGTCTCGCGATAAGGAACCTTGGGGGGATGGAGCGTCACTTCCACGCCGAACTTGTGCTTGAGGCGCGACACCGCGACCTCGATGTGGAGCTGGCCCGTTCCCGACAGGAGAAGCTCCGACTCGCGGTGAAACTTCAGCATGGGATCTTCCTCGGAGAGCCTCTGCATCGCCTGGCTGATCTTCTCCTCGTCGCCCCTTGACTTGGGCTCGATGGCGAAGCTGATGACCGGCTCCGGGAACTCGAATTTGGGATAGATGATGGGAGCGTTCTTGTCCGCGATGGTATCGCCCGTCTGGCTCTCCTTCAGCTTCGCGACCGAGGCGATGTCTCCCGCCTGAACTTCCGAGACCGGCACCGGGTCTTTGCCCTGGAGCAGGGAAACGGAGCCCAGACGCTCGGGCGCGTCCTTGGTGGTGTTGTGGTACGTGGAGTCGGCCTTCACCACACCGCTCATCACCCGGAAGAGGCTGATTCGCCCGGCGAAGGGATCGGCGATGGTTTTGAAGATGAACGCGGACGCGGGAGCGCTCGACGAGATCTTCCGGCTCACGGGGTTTCCGCTGGGATCCTTTCCCTCCGCTTCCCCCCGGGCTTCGGGCGGTGGCGTCAGGTCCACGAGGGCATCGATTAACGGCCTCACCGCCACGTTCCGGGCCCCCGAGACCGCGAGCACGGGGAACACCTTTCCCGAGAGGACGGCGAGCTTGAGCCCGGTGAGGAACTCCTCCGGACTGAGGGCGCCGGTCTCGAGGTATTTCTCCATCAGCGCGTCGTCCACCTCGGCGACCATCTCCACCAGAGCGCTCCTGGCCGCCTCGACCTCGTCTCTCATCTCCGCCGGGACGTCCTTCTCCTCGTGCGAGCCCTTGTCGTCGCCTTTGGAAAGATAGGCCTTCATCCGGACCAGGTCGACGACGCCGTGAAAATCTTTTTCCTCGCCTACCGGAAGCTGCACCGGCACCGCGGTGCGACCGAAGGCCTTCTGGATCGACTCCAGCGCCCGCGAGAAGCTGGACCGGTCTCGGTCCAGTCGGTTGACGACGAGGATGCGGGCCTTGGCGCCTTCCTCGGCGAAGCTCCAGACCTTCTCCGTCTGGACTTCGACCCCGGCGACGCCGCAGACGTTCACCAGGGCGGCGTCGGCGACGTGGATGGCGACGCGGGCTTCCTGGATGAAGTTTCCGTATCCGGGGGTGTCGAGGAGGTTGAGCTTGGTCTTGTTCCACTCACAGTGGGCGAGGGCGGTCGAAAGGCTGATCTGGCGGGCGATCTCGTCGGCGTCGAAATCGGTGACGGTATTGCCTTCTTCGACCTTCCCCAGCCGGTTCACGGCGCCCGCGTCGAACAGCATCGCGGACGTGAGCGAGGTCTTGCCCGAGCCCCCGTGGCCCACGATCGCCACGTTTCGGATACTGGCAGTATCGTAAATCTTCATCCAGTGGTCCTCTCGAAGCTGAAAAACGCGCGGATTATAACATTCTGTGGATCGCGAAATCAAAATTCCGCGAGGAACAGGGGAACGAACCGCGATCGAGACTATAATCGTTCGAAGAGAGCGATGAGCGCCCTTTCCGCGAGGCTCGCTTGGCCGTGGCGCCGACCCCGGGTCGCAATCGCCTTTTCGCCCCACATGCTCCTCGCTCTTCGGGCGGGAAACGGGGCCCGGCCCATGCAGCCCATACGGATCGTCCGAAGAGACCTGCCCTCCGGGCTTCTCGTTCCGAGCGCGGTATCCCCGAACATTCATTCGGTGCGGGAGGTGGCGCAGCTGGTGTCGAGCATGGTCGACGAGCTCTCGAGCCGCGGGGCGACGGCTTCGGTACTCCTCCCCGGCCTCTCCGTGGTGAGCGCTGTCTCTTCAGCCTCGGGGGAAGCCGCCGAGCGCGATCTAGGCTCGAAGCTCGCCGCCCGGTTCGGGTTTCCCGCCTCGGAGGCACGGTCCGACTTCTGGAGGGGCGGTAAGGGAGAGGTTCTCGGAGCCGCGGTTCGCGAAGCCGTAGTTCGTCAGTACGAGCAGGTGATCGAAGCGGCGGAGTGCCGGCCCGGATGGATCGATGCGGCGAGTCTGGTGCGAGTTCCTTCCTTGGCGGACGGCTCGACGTTGGACCCGGGAACGATCCAGGTTGCGGCGCTTCTTTATCGCGATCACTACGCGCTCATGCTGTTCCGGGAAGGCGAGCTCCTCGACGTTCGCACGCGGCTTCGCTCCGTAGACGACGCCGCGGCGGTCGCGGCGGAGATAGAGAGACTTCCCGCGATCTACGGCGTCCCTGCCCTGGGAGCGGTGAGGCTTTCCGGCGAGGGCGCATCCGCCTGCGCACGCCTGCTTTCGGAGTCTCGGTTCGACACCCGATTGTCCCTGGAGGACGACGGGGAAGAAAAAGAGATCGAAGCGGCGCTCGCGGCCCTTCTGAAGCGACGCTGAAGTCTATCGGCGATGAAGCAAGGCATAAACCTCGGCCGGCCTCCCGCGCGCTCGGGTCTCGCGGTGACGGTGATGCTCGTCGCGGCCGCTGCGGCCGCTCTCGCGCTCGCGTTTCTCTACCAGCGATCTCGAACGGACGCCGAGTCGGTCGCGAGCGAAGTCGGGAGTCTTTCGGAGTCGCTCTCGGAGTCTCCGGCCATGCCTTCCCCGGAGCGGGCGCGATTCGTCGCCGCCCGTCTTCGGCTCGCGCTCGACTCGGGAGTGCTGGGCACCGCTTCCGCAACAGCCCTCCTCCGCCTCGTGGAATCGGCGCTGCCCGAGGGTGTCGTTCTCGAAAGGCTGTCGTTCAACGCGAGCCCGCAGCAGAGTCTCACCCTCGAGGCCGCCGCCCTCGGGGGCGACCCTGTGACCGAGCTCCAGCGCCGGCTTTCGGCTTCGCCTTTCGTGTCGGCGACGAGCCTTCTCGAGGAGCGCCGCCGCCCCGACGGGCGGCTCGCGGTTCGAATCCAGGTGGGTCTGGAGCGGCAATGAGAGGCTCGATCCTCGCGCTCGCTCTCCTGCTCTCGCTCGACGGCGCGCTCTATTGGGGCCTCCGCCGTCTTTCGAGCGAAAAAGCGGATCTCGCGCGCCGGCGCGAAGAGCTATCCCAGAAGCTCGAGGCCGAGCGCGAGTCCAGCGAGCGCGGCCGAAGGGTCGAGGCTCTGCTCCGCGGCGGGTCCCAATCGATGGGAAGAGTGGACGAAGCGCTCGACATCGCCGAGCTTCGAGATCTTCTCTTGGGAGCGGAGCGGGGTCTCGATATCGGCCGAATCTCCCTCGACTTCCGTCCGGCGCAGGACTCGCCGAAGGGCGAGGAGGGAGGACGCGTGAGCGCGAGCCTCGGCGGCTCGTTCGATGCCGTATACGACTACCTCGCCCGCGTCGAGGACTTGCACCTGCCTCTCGCGCCGGAAGCGCTCTCCCTGAGGGCGGATGACTCCGGAGGCATTCTGCTCGCCATCGAGTGGAACGCTCTCTGGAGCGGGGAGAATCTCGGTCTCGACGAGTTATCGCCTTCGGACGTCGCGCGTCTCGAGAGCTGGCTCGCGATCGAGCCGGCTCCGCGTCCCGGCCGCGACCTCTTTTCCGAGGACGTGGTTCCGGCCGAGCCGGAGAAGCCTCCCCTTCCTCAACCGGTTCCTGAGAGCCCCGTTCTGGACTCTCCGTCGAGCGTAAGCGAGCGCTCCTCGTCGCCGCCACGACTCGCGGGTTTCATCATCGCGAGGGCCGAGCTCGAGACGGACGTCAACCGCCGAGTGCTCGCGGCGTTCCGCTTCGAGAACGAGCTTCGCCTGGTGGGCGTGGGAGAAATGGTCGGAAGCTACAGAGTCGAGGAGATCGACGCCCGGGAGAGCGTCCTCCTGGTCCACCGGGAATCGGGCGAACGGCTGAAGCTGTTTCTGGAGTGAGCTCAGAAACGAAGATAGCCCGCGGGAATATTGGCGGCGCGGCCCTTGGCTTGAAGGTTCGTCTTGAGCTCGTCCTTCCGGCCGCGGAGCTGCGCGTTCGCGTCCTGGAGGCGGTTCTGTTCGCCCACGAGGGTCGCGGACTCCTGCCCCGTCATCGGCCTTGTGGCGCCCTCGAATCCGGGCTTTGGAGCGACAGGCAGACCGGTCCCTCCGAGGGCGGAAGCGGACGCGATCTCGGTTTCGAGCTCGGTGAGCCGCGTATCGTTCTTCGCGATCGCCTCGTCGATTTCCTTCACCTGTCGCTGGTACTGGCGTTTCATCCGTTCGAACATCGCGAGCTTGTCGGGCAGGGGAGCGTCCGGGGGAATGAACGCGGGAACGCTGGCTTCATCCTCCTCCGTTCCGCCTTCGGGAACGCTCTCCTCCGAGCTCGCGGAGGAAGAAGAGCCGTACGCGGGACTCGGCGTGGCCGTGGCTTCCCCCGTGCTGGATTCGGCCGGAGTTTCTTGAGGTCCAGAGCCCAGTTCCTTCTCGGAGATGACCTGGGCCTCCCTTCCCTCCTGCTTGTTCTTCTCGCGGCGACTCTTTTCCTTCTTCGCGACCTCGGCCAGGCTCTGGCCGAGCACCAGGGTCGGAGCCAGAATGCAAAGCGCCAGAAGCGTCGTTCTCATGGGTTCTCCCGGATCGATAGGGGACGCGCTAATTATAGATCGCGAGCTTCCCCGTTCCCAAACCGGACCAAGTCAGCACGACACGCACTTGTTGTTGTTCTTCGCGCCCAGCTTCACCAGCAAAGCCACGGTCTCGGGGAACGGCGAGACCCTTTCGATCGGTCCGTTGGCCATGTCGGCGGTCGTCTGTCCCTTTCGGCTCCTGGCCTTCACGTCGGCGCCCTTTTCCACGAGATAGACCACGAGGTCGTTATCTCCCCGCGAAGCGGCGTGGTGAAGCGCGGTATAACCATTGGCGTCGCGGGTATCGACTTCGGCGCCGCACTCTTCGATCAGAAACTTCACCGCCGGCACCCAGTTTCCGGGAACGTACCGATGGGCGTTTCCGGCGAAGGACTGTCCGTAGCCGACCCCCGCGGCGGCGTGTATCGGATAGATATGGGGACCACCCACGGGAACCTCCGGATTACCCAGGTTGAAAAGGTGAGCGACCTTCTTGAACGACCCTCTCAAGGCATCGTCGAATCCGGAGGCCTCCTCACCCCGGCGGCGCCTCGCGGGAGGCTTGAGGGTGGGAATATTGGGGTCGGCTCCGTGAGCTTTCAGGAGACGCATTGCGTCCACGTCGAGCGCGTAGGCGGCGCGCCAAAACGGTGTCGCCCCCGTGTAATCGATCCCCGCCGCGCGCAGTACCCCGAACGTGTACTCCATGTACCAGAGATGTTTTTCGAGACGCACGTTCGGGTCGGCGCCGGCCGAGAGCAGGGCTTCCAGGAGCTCGAGGTGCGTCGCTTTTTGCTGCTGGTTCTCGATGGGGTGAGCGTACGACGCTCGAGGCGCCCAGGTTCGCTCGAGGGCGGCGAAGAGCGGGGTCGTTCCCGCGCTGCTGGCGGAATTGGGGTTCGCCCCCCTCTCGAGCAACATCAGAGCGAGATCGAACTGCCCGTTGACGGTCGCCATCAGGAGCGGCGTCGTCCTATCCCCCGCCGACGGCTGGTTGATGTCGGCGCCTGCATCGAGAAGGGCGAGGCTGGCCTCGACGTGGCCCTGCCGCGCCGCGTGGAGAAGCGGTGTCAGCCCACCCCAGGTCTCGACGAGCTCGCCGTACGAAGCGGGGTTCTCGTCTCGATTCTTGGAGTCCTTGGCTTTCTTGGCCGATGCCGGCTCGGACGGCCGCCCGGCGTCCGCCGCGGATTTTTCCGCCGCCTTGTCCTCGGGAAGCTTGCCGTCGCGCTCGGGCCAATTTCGCTGCACGTAACGGGAAGCCTCGATCGCAGCCTGAACCTGCGTCGGCGTCGGCGTCCAGTCGCCGCCGCCCTTCTCCTGCTTCTTGAACTCGTCGAGGATCTCCGCGATCCGCTTGTTGGCGGCCTTGTCGGCCTCCTCCATCTCGACCACGTCCACGGCGCGGGATGTGACCGCGGGATCTGCCCCGGCCTCGAGCAGCATCCGAATCGTCTCCACGTGGCCGCGGGACGCGGCGAAGATCAAGGGCGTCTGCCCCCAGGACGCTTCCTTCGCGTTCACGTCGGCGCCGGAACCCAAGAGCGCCGCTACGGCGTCCCCCTTCCCCGACACGGCGGCGAGATGAAGGGGCGATACCCCTGAGTTGGTGGTGGTCGCGTTGGGATTCGCT
>Ga0184637_10000732_pt1 | contig 23628 bp, 24 predicted proteins | sample PLM3_127_b2_FD_133143 | JGI IMG/M metagenome (GOLD analysis project Ga0184637, IMG submission 133143) | Groundwater sediment microbial communities from an aquifer in East River, Colorado, USA - PLM3_127_b2 | ecosystem: Environmental > Terrestrial > Soil > Riparian zone | place: USA: East River... | reverse complement strand
GACATCTGCGGCGCCCGCGCGGACTGGAACATGCCCGACTACGTCGGCGAGGCGGTCGAGCGCATCCGGGCGCAGGTCGGGAAGGACGAGGTGGTCCTCGGCCTGTCCGGCGGCGTCGATTCCGCGGTCGCGGCCGCGCTCATCCAGCGCGCGATCGGCGACCGTCTGACGTGCATCTTCGTCGACACCGGGCTCCTGCGGCTCAACGAGGCCGAGCAGGTGATGACGACCTTCGCACGGCACCTGGGCGTCAGGGTCGACATGGTCGATGCCTCCGAGCGGTTCATGCGCGCGCTTGCCAGCGTCGCCGATCCGGAGGAGAAGCGCAAGATCATCGGGCGCGAGTTCGTGCACGTCTTCCAGGAGGAGGCGACGAAGCTCCCGCAGGCGAAATGGCTGGCTCAAGGGACGATCTATCCCGACGTGATCGAGTCGGCGGGCGCGAAGAGCAAGAAGGCGCACACGATCAAGTCTCACCACAACGTCGGGGGCCTGCCGGAAACCCTGCACCTCAAGCTGCTCGAGCCGCTGCGCGACCTCTTCAAGGACGAGGTGCGGGAACTCGGCCTCGCCCTCGGCCTGCCGCGGGAGATGGTGTTCCGCCACCCATTCCCCGGGCCGGGGCTGGGCGTGCGCATCCTCGGCGAGGTAAAGCGCGAGTACGCCGATCTGCTCCGCCGCGCCGACGCGATCTTCATCGGCGAGCTGCGCGCGGCGGGGCTGTACGACCGGACCGCCCAGGCATTCGCCGTGTTTCTGCCGGTGCGGTCGGTCGGAGTGATGGGCGATGGGCGGACCTACGAGCACGTCGTCGCGCTGCGCGCCGTCGAGACGACCGACTTCATGACCGCTCAAGCGGCGTCGCTCCCGCCCGAGCTGCTGGGGAAGGTGGCGAACCGGATCATCAACGAGGTGCGCGGCATCAACCGCGTCGTCTACGACGTGTCGAGCAAGCCCCCGGCGACGATCGAGTGGGAGTAGGCGTGTGTTAGTCCACGTCGTTCCACGACATTCCGTAAGTCGCTGATCCAGCTCTTAAGAAGATGTACGCGAACCTGCGCGCTCACATGCACGGTGAGCTGAAGGCCTGGATCGCTCGCGGCGGCGCGCTGCCCGATGACAAGATGCTGCTCGAAGAAGCGGCGGCGATCGACTACGCGCACGACACTCGCGGCGCGATTCTCTTGGAGCCGAAGCCCGACATCAGGTTGAAGCTCGGGAGAAGCCCCGACACGCTCGACGCGTACTGCATCGGCTTCGCCGCTCCGATCTACCTGGACGTACGCGGCGACGAAGACCGCGCAGCGGAACTCGCGAAACGCGAGCGTGAGTACGAGGCCGACCCGTACGCGTTCGTCGAGCGCGAGGCGACGCGCGCCGGCTTCCGCTAGTCTCTCCTGCCAACTCCTTCACACCCGGGGAAGTGACGCTCGTCACACCCGGGGCACCCAGGGCGTGGCGTCCGTCACGCTCCACACCTGAAGCTCCACCGCGGCGCGCTCGTGCCCGTAGACTTTGTGCGTCGTTCAACCTGGAGATGGATAACGCGATGTACCCGTACCTATGGCCCCACATCCCCTCAGGGACGCGCGGCTCGCGCTTCTTTGAAGGGCACGCGCCTTCAGTTCCTAGAGGCGCTTGCGCGTTGGAACGCCCTGCAGCCCGGCGTGTGGCGCTACTCGGAGGAAGCATGAAGCCCGACGAGCGCGAGAAGTACAAAGGCAACGACGCCGAGATCGTGCAGCGTGCTACCGCTCTCGCGAACCGCATCGTGGATGACGCAGGCCCCGACCTGGACCGGCCCAAGCGGGGTGTTGGCGTATCGCCGTGACGCGTTCTCCCGCCACTGCTCGCCGCTGGTATGAACCGCTGCGCGTTGCTGCCGGCGGCCCGCTCGAATTCGCGGCCTGCTACTCGACCTACGTCGCCGCCCGCGAAGCTGCGTGGCGTGACGCCGCCGAAGCTGCGTGGCGCGATGCGGGCAAGTCGCGCGACTAGCGCAGCACCGGGCGACGTGCCCGAACAGGAGACTTCACCATGAGACCGATCGTTGCACTGCTGCTGCTGATCGTTGCGCTGCCGGGCTGCGCGACGGGCGTCGCCTACAAGTCGACGCGCTCGCCCGACGGCACCGTGATCTGCGAGGCAAAACAAACGGGCTACTCAACCTCCGTGAAGATCAAGGGTATCTGCGACGCCCCCGAGTCGCCGCTGGACTTCAAGTAGGCTCCAAAGATGAAACCGAATCCCAAGATGGTCGCCGCTGCGCGCCGCTCACGACGGTAGATGCGCGATCTGCAAGACCGACACCCCCGGTGGCCGCGGGTGGGTGGTGGATCACAACCGCGTGACAGGATATGTGCGCGGCGTTCTGTGCCGCCGCTGCAAGGCCGCGCTGACGGCCTTCCGCGACTCACCCGAGTTGATACGCGCCGCTGAAGCGTATCGGAGGCGGGTGGGGCGATGAGCGGCTACGCCGACGCCCGCTACGTCGAGAGCGCGCGCTGCGAGAGGGCCGCTACGCCGAGAGCGAGAACGACCGCGAGTACGACCCGCTCCCCGAACACTACCTCGCGCACGTCGTGACGCGTGAGGGCCGCTGGCTTTTCCGCGCCATGCGCGTTCTCGTCGCTGATGGTCACGAGTTCTTCCGGGCTATCAGAATGCTTGGCGGCGAGCCGCGCGTCGTGATGGAATGGCCGTCCCTCGGAATGTTTAGATCGACGCAACCGGGGGCTATCCTGAGCGTCGCACTCATCGTAGAGCGCGACGCGTAGGATGCCGTCAACCCGGGAGGTCGCGTACCGTTGCACGGGTTGGCACACCCCGTCGCGCGGTGGATCTTACCCCGCGCGAGGACGGTACTCGCGACGGTTCGCCGTGAGCCCGCGGGGCGTGAGTGCCTGAGAATCAATGTGTTATATGACGGATTGATCATAGAGTAGGAATGAGCGAGGGCGAAGGCCAGAACACGCACTGGATGCGCGCCGCGCTCGCGCTTGCCGAAGAGGCCTGGCGGCGGGGCGAGGTGCCGGTTGGCGCCGTAGTGGTCGCCGACGGGAAGATTGTCGGGAGGGGCTTCAACGCTCCAATCGAGCGCCACGACCCGACCACCCACGCGGAAATCGCCGCACTTCGGGACGCCGCTCAAACGCTGGGGAACTACCGCCTGCCGGACTGCGATCTGTACGTGACGCTCGAGCCGTGCCCGATGTGCGCGGGCGCGATTATGCAGGCGCGCATCCGGCGGCTCGTCTTCGGCGCGGCGGATCCGAAGACCGGCGCCTGCGGCAGCGTCGTCGATCTCTTCGCCGAACCTCGTCTCAATCACCAAACGACCGCGACGGGCGGCGTTCTGGCGGACGAGTGCGGAGCGCTGCTCAAGCGGTTCTTCGCCGAGCGCCGCAACGGGGCTCGCCAGGGCGGGGAGTGAGGCGGCCGTGCCGCGAATCGGAGTCTCGCTCCCCGCGCAAGCGCTGACGCTGTTCGGCGAGCGCGACGAGCCGCTGGTGCGCTACCAGGTCTCGACCGCGGCGAAGGGCGCCGGCGAATTGCGCGGGAGCCACTGCACGCCGCGCGGACGGCACATCGTGCGGGCGAAGATCGGGGCAGGGCTCCCGTTAGACACGGTGTTCGTCGGACGGCGCCCCACCGGCGAAATCTGGACGCCTGAGCTCGCCGCGAGCCATCCGAACCGTGACTGGATCCTCACCCGCATCCTCTGGCTCTCCGGCTGCGAGGTCGGCTTCAACCGGCTCGGCGACGTGGATACGATGCGTCGCTACATCTACATCCACGGCACCCCGGACACGATGGAAGTGGGCAAGCCCAGCTCGATCGGGTGCATCCGGATGCGGAACCGGGATCTCGTCGAGCTGTTTGACCGAGTCCCGGTCGGGACCCGGCTCGATATCCTCGCCTAACGCACCGCCAGCACGTCGATCTTCGTCGTGCCGATCCACGCCGCGAGCGGGGTGAGATCCGCGAGATTCTCGCCGTACGCGAGCTTCAGGTGGGTGGCGTCGGCCCCCAGCTGGCCGAACGTCGGATCTACCGCGACCCACTGTCCGGCGAGCAGGCTCTCGTTCCACGCGTGATACGCGAACCCTTCCAGCTCCGCGGAATAGACGAGGCCATTGACGACCCGCGTCGGGATCCCGAGGGCCCGCGCCATGGCAGCGTAGAGGAAAGCATGCCCTTGGCATTCCGCCCGGCCCGTCGCCAGCACGTCGAGCGCCGAGAATGAATCGGCCGGTTCCTTTCTGACGTTCCGCTCGAGCCAGCCGAGGATCGTTCGCGCCTGGTCGGCAGCCGATGGGCCGCCGGCTACTGTCGCCGCCAGCTCCCGGATCCGCGGATCCCCGCTCGGGACCGCCGTCGACGGGGTGAGATGGACGCGCGGGTCCTGACTTGCCGCGGACGAGGTGACCTCGGGGATCGGCATGGCGGCGAGCTCGCACTCGGCGCCGGTGGGGGTGGCACGGCAGCGCTGCCCCGAGTCGCCGGGCGGCATGGATGAGATGGCAGGCCCATGGATCGCCAGCTTCACGTAGGTCGCCCGTCGCGGATCGCGGATCGGAGTCGAGGTCCGGATCAGACTCAGCTCCAGCAGCGCGTCGCGCCTGGTCAACGCGCCCTGCACGAGGTAGCGCTTCGCGCGGGCCTCGTCCTCCAGGCCGGCGACGATCACGCCGTTCAGCCCGAGCTCGAGCACCGGGCGGGCCCGGGCGTCGATCCAGGTCGCCGTCCGCAGGGCGAGCATCTCCGTCGTCACCTTCCACGCCTCGCCCTCGAACAGCGTGCTGCGCTCGTACGCCTCGACGCGTTGGACGACTTCGACCAGCCGCTGGGTTTCGCCGCTGAAGACCGTGTAGCGGGACTCCGCACCGAGCTGCAGCCCGCGCCAGGCCGGGATCATCGCGATCGCGCTCGAGGGATAGGGCGCCACAGGCGCAGGCAACGTCTGCTCGGTGGCGCGTCCGGCGTTCGTCACGACGATGCGCAGCGCGTCGCGGTCCCAACGCCCGGCGATCGCAAGCTCCGCGCCGTCGAGATGGTAGAGGTAGTCGAAGGACTCGAGCGCGAAATCCTCGCGCACACGGTCGCGGGCGCGTAGCGTGATGCGCTTGTCGAAACCGAGAAACCGGATGCGCAGGGCGCTTTCCGACCGAATCTCGTAGCGCGCGGGATCGTCCGGCGCGCGGTCGACCCGCACGTGTGCATAACCCACTTTTTCGCCGTTGAAGACGATCCCCGTCCAGTACTCCCGAAACGGCCAATCGGCGAGCCGATGCTGTGGCGGAGCAGGAGGGGGCTCCGCGCTCTGGAAGTACCGTCCCGCGCAGCCGAGCAGCGGCAGCGCGATCGCGGCGACGAGGAGCGCGCGGCCGATGCACCGCATGGGCTCAGCCCTCGAGCGTGCGGCGCACGCCCTCGGCGGTCACCGGAGAGACGACGCCGCGCTCGGTCACGAGCCCGGTCACGAGCTCGGCGGGCGTCACGTCGAACGCCGGATTCGTCACCGCGACGCCCTCGGGCGCCCAGCGCTCGCCGCGGAAGCCGGTGACTTCGCCGGCACTGCGCTCCTCGATCGGGATCGCGTTGCCTTCGGCGACCTTGGAGTCGATCGTGGAACGCGGCGCGGCGACGTAGAACGGGATCCGGTGGCGGGCGGCGAGGACCGCCAAGGTGTAGGTGCCGATCTTGTTCGCGACGTCGCCGTTCGCGGCGATCCGGTCGGCACCCACGACGACCAGGTCGATCGCGCCGCGCTGCATGAGGTGGCCCGCCATGCTGTCGGTGATCAGCGTGACTGGGATCCCCTCCTGCACCATCTCCCACGCCGTCAGGCGCGCGCCCTGGAGGTAAGGGCGGGTCTCGGTGGCAACCACCGAGACCCGCTTTCCGTCATCGCGGGCGGAGCGCACGACCCCGAGCGCGGTCCCGTGCCCCCCGGTCGCGAGCGCGCCCGCGTTGCAGTGGGTCAGGATGCGCGCCCCGTCGGCGACGAGCGCGGCGCCGTTGCGGCCGATCGCGCGATTCACCTCGAGATCCTCCCGATGAATCGCCTGGGCTTCCTCCGCGAGCTTCGCCGCCACCCGATCGGGCGGCAGCCCGCGGGCCGCGTCGAACACGCGGCGCATCCGGTCCAATGCCCAGAAGAGGTTCACGGCCGTGGGGCGGCTGGCCGCGATCTCGGCGAACGCACTCTCGACCGCGCGATAGAACTCGTCGATCGAGGCGAAGGTCGGCCGCGCCGCCTCGAGCGCGATGCCGTAGGCCGCGGCGCAGCCGATGGCCGGCGCGCCGCGGACGATCATGTCGCGGATCGCGGCGGCGACCTCGGCAGCGGTGGCGCAGGAAACATATCCGAGCCGCTGAGGGAGCGCCCGCTGGTCGATGAGCTCGAGGCGGTCACCTCGCCAACGCAGCGTCTCGATGGCGAGCGCCATGGCAGAGCTAGATCACCCGCTCGTTACCGCCGTCGACGGGCAGCTGCGCGCCGGTCGTCTTGGCGAAGAGCGGACCGCACATCTCGGCGGCCAGTTCCGCGACGTCGCGGCTCGTGACTTCGGTGCGCAGGATGTTGTTGCTCTTGTACTGCGCGACGGTCATGCCGTAACGCTGTGCGCGCTCGGCCAGCACCTCGTCGGTCCACAGCCCGGTGTCGAACACCGCGTTCGGATGCAGGGTATTCACGCGGATCCCGTCGGCACCCCATTCCAGCGCCGCGATCCGCGCGAGCTGGTTGAGAGCGGCCTTGGAGGCCGAGTAGGCCGCCGCCCCGGGGCCGGGCGCCGGGACGTTCTTGGAGCCGATCACGACGACGCGGCCGCCCTGCGGCGCTCGCTTGAGGTACGCATGGCACGCCCGCATGAGCAGGAGATTGGCGTCGAGATTGACGCTCATCGCCGTGCGCCATTCGTCGGTCGCCAGATCCTTGATGCTGCGGCTCGCCGGGAACATGCCGGCGTTCAGCACCAGCATGTCGAGGCCCCCGAACGCGCGCACCGTGCGCTCGAGGGCCCCCGCGATCGCGCCTTCATCGGTCACGTCGCAGCGGATCCCGAGATAGTCGTCGCGCCGGTGAAGCGTCTCGACCGCGGGGTTGAGATCGAGCCCTACGATCGCCGCGCCGCGCCCGAGGAGCGAGCTCACCGTGCCCTTGCCGATGCCCGAGGCCGCGCCAGTGACCCAGGCCACCTCGCCGGAGAACGCGAACGGCCGCCCGGCCTTCTTCAGCTTCGCCTGCTCGAGATCCCAGTACTCGACCTCGAAGACGTCCTGCGCGGGCAGCGCCTCGTAGCGCCCGAGGGCCTCGGCGCGGAGGATCACGTCGATCGTATGCTCGTAGAGCTCCTCGACGACGCGCGCGTCCTTGGCGGTGCGGCCGAGGCTCGCCAGGCCGAAGCGCGGGTCGAGGACCATCCGCGGCGCCGGATCGAGCATGACCTTGCGCTCCCTGGCTTGCGGCTCGTGACGGGCGAAGTACTCGCGGTACGCCGCGACGAAGCCTTCGACGTCGTCGCCGAGCATCGGGACGCGCTTTGTCCGGATCACGTGGTCGGGCGTGGCGGGGCCCTGCTGCGAGAGGCGCTTGACGTCCCGATGCCGCGCAAATGCGAGCGTCTGCGCCGTCGTCCGCGTGCGCAGGACGAGCGGAAACCCCGCGATGGCAGAGATCCGTTGGCGAAGGGTGGCGAGATCCAGACCGTCGATTTCCGGCGCCGCGGCCGTGGGCGGGATCACGACGTCCCAGGCACCCTTTCTGGCGAGGTACGCCTCCGCGCGGCCGACCAGGTCGAGCATGCGCTCGTAGGATTCCCGTGCACTCTCGCCGAACGAGAAGACGCCATGCTTCATCAGGACGACGCCGATCGTCCTCGGCGTCGCAGCCCGCGCGAACTCGCGCGCCACGCGCTGGGCAAGGTCGAACCCAGGCATGAGATAGGGGATGACGATGACCGCATCCCCGTAGGCCTCGCGGATGCGCGCCTCGCCGCCGGGCGTGTTCGTGATCGCCAGGACCGCGTCCGCGTGGGTGTGGTCCACGAACTTGAACGGCATGCAGCCGTGGAGGATCGTCTCGATCGACGGCGCGGGCGCCGCGGCGCGGACCATGTGGGTGACGAGCTCGTTGACCATGTCCGGGTCGGACAGCCGCTCGAGCTCGGCGAGCTTGCGAACGTGGTCGAGCCGCACCGGGGAGAAGCCGGCGGATTCGATCGACTCGAGGTCCCAGCCGCTGCCCTTGACGTACAGGATCGTCTCGTTCTCGCCGAAGCGGTTGCGCTCGCCGATCTTCACCGAGGTGTTGCCGCCGCCGTGCAGGACGAGCGACTTGTCACGCCCGAGCAGCCGCGAGGTGTACACGCGTTGCCCGAGATCGCCGGTGAAAGCGGCCGCTTCGGCGTCCTGCCAGAGACTCTGCATCGAGCGTGTGGTCCTCGCGCAAAAGCCGCGCATTAGGAGCCGCGTATTATAGCGGCCGCACTCTCTCACCTCTCTCGGCGATGCGCGAAGCGTCGGTTCGGATTCTCGCCTGGCCCGACGCGGAGGCCGAGGCGATGCGCGTCCGGGACGCAGTGTTTGTCGTCGAACAGGGCGTACCGCCCGAGATCGAGCGCGACGAATGGGATCAGCGCTCCGATCACGCGCTCGCCCTCGACCGCGAAGGTCGGGTGGTCGGTACGGGACGCCTGCTCCCGGACGGTCACATCGGCCGCATGGCCGTGCTCCCGGAGTGGCGCGGGCAGGGCGTTGGCGGCCGAATCCTCGGCTCGCTCGTGGCGCGCGCGCGGGAGCGGGGGATGAAGCGAGTCGTCCTCAATGCCCAGACGCACGCGGCGCCGTTCTACGCTCGCCACGGATTCGTCGCCTTCGGCGACGAATTCATGGAGGCTGGGATTCCCCACGTCGCGATGGCGTGCGAGATTACCTGATCGCGAAGCGCTCCCGGACGGCCGACCGCTCCCGGCCGCGCTCGTCGAACGACCGCTCGGCGACGCGAACCTCGCCGTCGGCGCCGATCAGGAGCGCCGTCGACGAGCGCGTGCCGTAGCCGTCGGCGAGGGTGCGGAGCGCGGAGAGCCGCCGTTCCCACTCGAGGCTGACTCCGGTGCGTGGGAGCTCCGCGTCCGGCGCGGCGCCCGTGTCGTCCAGCAGCGCGAGCAGCGTGTCCACGTCGATGCGGTCAGCCAGCTGGCGAGCGAGGCGCTCCTTCCCGAGCCGGACCTTGGGCCACGGCACGTCGAGCAGCTGGTTCGACAAACCGTAGATGCCCGGCTCTAGGCTGCGGATCTCCTGCTCGCGGTTGGAGAAGTAGCAGAGCGATGCGCCGTCGGCGACGAGCAGGCTGAAGCCGTTGTAGGACGGCGCGTCGGGCCGAAGGCGCTCGAGGTACGACCCGGGTGCGACGCTCGAGCGCAGAAAGTCGCTCACGAGTCGGCCGCGGGAGGGCGCGTCGGGGCGATGGTTGCCGGGATCACGGAAATTGGTGATCGCCGCGAACCGGCCGGTCGTCGTGACGCCGAGCCAGGTGCCATGCTGCTCGAGATCGCGGCCGGCGAAGACCTCGGGGGCGTCCGCCCAGAAGCCGGCCGGCGCGGTGGGCCGCTGGAACCATTCGTCGCGGTTCGCGGCGACAACCAGCCGATACGCCGGGTGCGCGCGATGGGCGAAGAGGATGAGACACATCCGGCGTCAGTCGGTGGTGAACCGCTCGACGTGCCGCTCGGCTCCCGCCGCGAGCAACGCACGCAGGCCGAAGCGTTCCACGGCCAGGGCGAGCTCCTGCTCGAAGCGGTCGGGATCGACGACGTCCTCGTAGATCTCCATCCACGTCGTGCGGTCGTCGACCCGGCTCAGCAGCCGCCCGGCCACGCCGGTTGCCTCGGCAAGCGCAGCCTGCATGGCGGTCACTGCCGCGCGAATCCGCGCGGCATCGGCGGCAGTCCGGTAGTAGATGTAGTAGCTGCGCCTCAAGTCACGGAGTAGGGCAGGTCGCGAAACTGCAGTTCGGGGCCGGACCGGGACCCCAGACGCACCTTGTCGCTCGCGGCGCTCGCCGTCTGGACGACGGCGAGGACGTCGAAGCCGCCGCCAGGGGCCAGCGCCGCGTTGACGACCGTGCCGGCGGCCTGGTCGCCGAGCCCGCCGCTGTAGAGCGGTTGACTCGGAGCCGGCGTCCTTTCGGCCCGCACGTGCGCGAGATACAGGCGCCGCTTGGGCCGGCCCAGATGCTGCGTGCGCGCGACGATCTCCTGGCCCGGGTAGCAGCCCTTCCGGAAGCTTACGCCGCCGAGCAGTTCGAGGTTCGCCATCTGCGGGACGAACTGGTCCTGCGTGGCGTCGGTGATCCAAGGCAGCCCGTTCGAGATCTCGAGCCAGTCCCAGCACGCGGGGCCGACCGGCCGCAACGCCCTCGACAGTTGGTCCCAGACCTGCGGTCCGGACGCGGTCGGGGCCATGACCAGGAAGCGCGCGGCCCCGAGCGAGATGGCCGTGACCGCGTCGCGTCGCGCGACGCATATCGGGCTTTCTGGTGGCGTCCCCAGGAGGCTTGCCACCGCGCCCGCCGCTTGGGGGCCCGATGTGCCCAGGACGACGACGTCAGCAGTACGCTCGGCGATCGTCACCTTCGACCGCAGCACGTACCTCTGCAACCGCTTCTGGATCCCCGGCAGGATCGAGCGCGGCAGGAGCATGCAGAGCGCATCGGGTTCGCGCCAGAGCAGAAAGTTCGCGAGCACGCGACCCTTGGGCGTGCAATAGGCGCCGTAGGCGCCGGCGTCGCCGGCCAGGCCCTCGACGTCGCAGCTCAGCTGGCGGTGAAGGAAAGCGCGCGCATCCTCCCCCGTGAACGCGAGTATCCCGAACTGCGGGACGTGCGCCAGCACGCTGCCCGAGGCGGTCGCGGCGATCTCGCCGGCCGCGTCGCCGAAATCGCGGACCACGCCGTCCGCGACCGCTGCGCCTCGCGTGGCGAGGAAAGCGAGAAAAGTATCGTTCACCGAATCGGCGTGCGGCGCCATAGGGCAGGGGACCGTATCATATCGGCGGGGCCGCAACGCACCGCCCCACCCACCGTGATGTTCCGGACGCTCAAGTCTCTATTCCTGCTGGGAATTCTCGCGATACTCGGCGCCGGGGGCTGGCTCTGGTGGTTCGCCCACTCGCCCCTTCATTTGGGGGCACCGGCGGTCGAATTCACGATCCCGCCCGGGAGTTCGCTCCGCGCGGCCTCGCGCGCGATCGCGCAGGCTGGGGTCGACATGCGGCCCTGGGCATTCGAGGCGCTGGCGCGGGTGGCCGGCAACCCGGCCGACATCAAGGCCGGGCAGTACGAGATCCAGGCCGGGGTGACCCCCCTGGAGCTCCTCAGGAAGCTCGCCCGCGGCGAGGTTGCGCTGACCGAGATCGTGTTCATCGAGGGGTGGGGCTTCAAGCAGCTCCGGGCGGCGCTCGATGTGCATCCCGACGTCCGGCACGACACGAAGGGACTCACCGACGCCGAGGTGATGCGGCGCCTCGAAGCCCCGAACGGGAACCCCGAGGGGCTGTTCTTGCCCGACACGTACCGGTTCGCGAAGGGCGCGAGCGATCTCGAGGTCCTGCGCAGCGCGTACCGCGCGATGGGGAAACGACTCGATGCGGCGTGGGCGCAGCGCCGGCCCGACCTGCCGCTCGCCTCGCCCTACGAGGCGTTGATTCTCGCCTCGATCGTGGAGAAGGAAACGGGGCGCGCGGAGGACCGGACCATGGTCGCGGCCGTCCTGGTCAATCGGCTGCGCGCGGGCATCAAGCTCCAGGCGGACCCGACCGTGATCTACGGGCTGGGCAACGCCTTCGATGGCAACCTCCGCAAGCGCGATCTCGTCGCGGATACGCCGTACAACACCTACACGCGCGACGGCTTGCCGCCGACGCCGATCGCGCTCCCCGGGCTGGCGTCGCTCGAAGCGGTGATGAATCCGGCGCGCACGGACGCGCTCTATTTCGTCGCGCGCGGCGATGGCACGAGCGAATTCTCGCGGACGCTCGAGGAGCACAACCGCGCCGTGACAAAATATCAGCTCGGCGGCCGTCGCTGAGGGCGTCGGGAGATGCGCGGCAAGTTCATCACACTCGAAGGAATCGACGGCGCGGGCAAGAGCACCCACCTCGCCTGGATCGCCGCGCGCCTGCGACGACCGGGGCGAGAGGTGGTCGTGACGCGCGAGCCCGGGGGCACGCCGCTGGGAGAAAAGCTCCGCGAGATTCTGCTGCGCGACCCCATGGACGCCGGGAGCGAAACCTTGCTCATGTTCGCGGCCCGGCAAGAGCATCTCGCGCGCGTGGTGAGCCCCGGGCTGGCGCGCGGCGCATGGATCGTTTCGGACCGGTTCACGGACGCCACCTTCGCCTACCAGGGCGGCGGACGAGGGGTTCCGCTGGACAAGCTCCGCATCCTCGAAGCCTGGGTCCAGGACGGCTTGCAGCCGGATCTCACGCTGTATTTCGACGTCCCCGTAAGCACCGGACAGACGCGCCTCAAGCGCTCCCAGGGGCCCCAGGACCGCTTCGAGCAGGAGAATGCGGCGTTCCATGAGCGGGTCCGGGGGGTCTACCTGGACCGTGCCCGACAGTTCCCGCAGCGGTTCCGGGTCGTCGATGCCGCAAAGGGTCTGGACGAAGTTAAGGTAGAACTCGAGAAAATAATCTCATCACTATGAAATATAATGTTCTACCATGGCAGTCAGCCCCTTGGCGCCAGCTTCACGCCCGGCGGCAAGCGTTGCCTCATGCGCTGCTGATCCAGGGGCGGGCGGGGCTCGGGAAGACCGCGCTTGCGACGGCGTTCGCGCAGCGTCTGCTGTGTGAGGGGGCAACGGATGCCGACCTGGCGTGCGGGCAGTGCCAAGCCTGCCTCTGGTTCAGTCTGGGAAACCATCCCGACTTCCGGCTGATCCAGCCGGAGGCGCTCGACGAATCCCCGCCGGTCGACACCGAGTCGCGGCGACGCGAGGGCGAGGCGGCGAGCCGGCAGATTCGCATCGATCAGGTCCGGGAGGTGCAGGCGCTCCTCGCGATCGGCACGCATCGGCGGGGGCTCCGGATCGTCCTGATCCGGCCCGCAGAGGCGATGAACGTCGCGGCGTCGAACGCGCTCCTGAAGAGCCTCGAAGAGCCGCCGCCGAGCACCGTCTTCCTGCTCGTGTCGAGCGCCCCCGACCGCCTGTTGCCGACCGTGAGGAGCCGGTGCCAGAGGGTGCTCGTGGCGCCCGCATCGGTGGCCGACGCCGTGCCGTGGCTCCTGGCCCAAGGCGTGAACGATCCCGAGGCCGCGCTGGCCTACGCGGCGAATGCCCCGCTCGCGGTGCTCGAAGACGCGGCGGACCGGCCGGCCCGCGACGCGCTCCTCCGGGAGCTGGCGAGCGGCCAGCGCGATGCGCTCACGCTCGTGGACGTCTGCCACAACGCGGGGCCGGTTCGGGTCATCGCCTGGTTGCAGAAATGGGTCGCGGACCTGATCCTCGCCCGGGTCGCGAGCACGGCGCGTTACCACCTGCGGCAGCTGCCCGCCTTGCGGGCGCTGGCGGACGCCGCCGCGCTCGAGCCGCTGCTAAGATTCGAGCGTTCGCTCGGGGCCTGCGCGGCGGTCGCGCAGCATCCGCTGAACGCGCGGCTGTTCCTGGAGGCGACCTTCATCCGCTACACCCACCTTTGGGAGGCGCGACATGCGTGAGGATCCGAACAAGGGCGGCATCCGGCCGAGCGTCCTGTCGCTGACGATCTCGCAGAAGTCGGCGTTGTACGCCGCGTACATTCCGCATCTCAGGCGCGGCGGCATCTTCATCCCGACGACGCGTCCCTATCGCCTCGGCGACGAGGTTTTCATGCTCCTCACCTTGATGGACGATCCCAACAAGCTGCCGGTCGCCGGGCAGGTCGTGTGGATCACGCCGGCGAACTGCCAGGGGAACAAGGCCCAGGGCATCGGCGTCCAGTTCTCCGACGACGAGAGCGGCCACGCGGCCAAACGGCGGATCGAGAGCGTTCTCGGCGGCCTGCTGCAGTCCACGCGCTCGACCCATACCTACTGATGCTGGTCGACTCGCATTGCCACCTCGATTTCGATGAGTTCCGCGATCGCGTACCCGAGATCCTCGAGGAGATGTCCGCGGCCGGGGTCGGGCACGCGCTCTGCATCAGCGTCACCCTGGACAACTTCCCACGCGTCCGCGCGCTCGCTGAGGCGCACCCGCGTCTGTTCGCTACGGTAGGCGTCCATCCGGACTACCCGGATGCCGGGGAAGTCGCCGTCGACGAGCTCGTCGCACTCGCCGACCATCCCAGGGTCGTGGCGATCGGCGAGACGGGGCTGGACTACTACCGGCTGAGCGGTGACCTGGACTGGCAGCGCGAGCGATTCCGCGTCCACATTCGGGCCGCTCGGGCCTGCCGCAAGCCCCTCGTGATCCATACGCGGGCCTCGGCCGACGACACGCTGCGGATCATGCGGGAGGAGGGCGCAGCCGAAGTCGGCGGCGTCATGCACTGCTTCACGGAGGCGCTCGACGTGGCGCGGGCAGCGGTCGAGATGGGCTTCCTGATCTCCTTCTCGGGGATCGTGACTTTCCGGAACGCCGGACCGATTCGCGAGGTGGTCAAGGTTCTGCCGCTGGAGCGAATCCTGGTCGAAACGGACTCGCCCTATCTCGCGCCGGTCCCGCACCGAGGGAAGGTGAATCGGCCGGCGTATGTTCGCCACGTAGCCGAGGAGGTCGCCCGGCTCCGCGGCCTGAGCTTCGCGGAGGTGGCGGCGGCGACGACGGCGAATTTCTTCCGCCTCTTTGGTCTCGCACGCATCAAGAGATTAGGTGAAGTGTGAACTGTAGAGCATTGATTGTTAGCCTGTATATATTCTGTAGCGGAGTCTTTCCGGCGGTCGCCGCGTCAACGCTCGACGACTTGTTCAAGGCGGTGGGAACCAGCGATCTCGGCGAGGTGCGCAGCCTGATCGACCGGGGGATGGACCCGAGCTCGACCAACAAGGAGGGCTTCTCGCTCCTGATGGTGTCCGCCCGCGAAGGCGACATCGAACTGGTCCGCCTCCTGCTCGATCGGAAGGCGAGGGTGGACCAGCGGACGCCGAGCAACGAGACGGCGATCATGTTCGCGGCCTTCCGCGGGCACGTCGAGACGGTCAAGCTGCTCCACGCGCGCGGCGCCGCCCTGAACAAGGACGGCTGGACCGCGTTGCACTATGCCGCCTTCCAGGGGCACGTCGCGACCTGCAGGTACCTCGTCGAGAGCAAGGCCGACATCAATGCGCAGGCGCCCAACGGTTCAACCGCGCTGATGCTCGCGGCGCGTAACGGGCACCCGGAAGTGGTGCGGCTGCTACTGCGGGATGCGGCCGATCCGAACCTCACGAGCGACGCGGGGGTGACCGCGCTGCGTTGGGCGCTGAAGGCCGGGAACCAGGAGATCGCTGAACTGCTGAGACGGGCGGGGGCTAAGGAGTGACTGGGTAGGAGAACCGAGGGAGTGGGAGAGTTAATTTAACATAATACACATTCCCGCACATTCAGCTCGGCCGATCAATGGTAGTCCTCGCGCGGCGGGATGGGCAGCGAGACGACCGCGATCCCTTCCTCGAGCAACGCCTCGGTCTCCTCCCGGGTCGCAGTCCCCCGGATCCCTCGGTGCGGCGCCAGTTCCCGGTGGATTCTCCGGGCCTCCTCGGGAAACGCTCGGCCGACGTCCTCGGTGTTCTGCAGGACATGGTCGACGAAGGCCGCGACCGCGGCAGCGATCTGCGGGCCCGTCGGACCAGGGGGCCGCGTCTTCGCCTCACCTGCCCGCTGTTCAGGGGCGGTCTCCTCCCCGGACCGCCCGAGCTTCGCTGTGGGCAGCTTCACGACTTGACCAGTGGAACAAACGGGGCAAGAGAGCAAACCGGCGAGGCGCTGCTGCTCGAAGTCGTCGCCCGACGCAAACCAGCCCTCAAACCGGTGTCGCGCGGAGCAGATCAGCTCGAAAACGATCACATTCATGACCTCGGTGAGGAGCCTCTCGATTGTACGGGATGCCCCGCACCAGTCCGGCTCAGAGGGCCCCCTCGCCCGAGCCCTGCTCAGCGGTCTGGCGTATGAATTTATAGTTTCTACAACATGCACATAGATAATAGGTCAACTAAATCACTTTAACTACGCGTTGGGCAAACTCCCGTCGGGGTGGCGCCGGAGACTCACGAACTGCCCTTCGAGCACCGGCGCGGCTCCCGAAAGGGGACATCCGTTGGGAAACCGTCGGTTTCCTCCTTTACGTCGTCTCAGACCCGCAGCGAGAATCGCCTTCCCCATCCGTTCGACCCTCGATGAAACGCTCAATCCTGCCCACCGCCTTCGCTGCAGCGCTCCTCGCCGCCTTTCCGGCCGCGGCGCAAGAGTACGACTGCATCATCGAGGCCCGGCAGGTGGTCGATATCCGGAGCCCGGTGGAAGGACTCATCGAGCGGGTCGCCGTGGAACGCGGCGAGGGCGTGAAGAAAGGTCAAGTCCTGGTCACGCTCGAGTCGGGGCCGGAGCGGGCCGCCCTCGCGGTGGCCAAGCAGCGCGCGGGAGCTGTCGGCGCCGTCAAGTCGGCCGAAGCCAAGCTCGACCTCGCGGCGAAGAAGGAGAAGCGCGCCGAAGAGCTCGCCCGGCAGAACTTCATCTCGTCGAACGCGCTGGAGGAAGCGCGGACCGAGCGGTCGCTCGCCGAGTCCGATCTCAAGGTGGCGCGCGAGAACCAGCGGCTCGCCGAGCTCGAGGTTCAGCGCGCGACCGAAGTGCTCAACCTGCGCACGATCCGCAGCCCCATCACCGGGGTCGTGGTCGACCGGTATCTGAAGACCGGCGAGATGGCGACGGCCAACGTGAAAGACCCCATCCTCAAGCTGGCGGAGATCGATCCGCTGAACGTCGAGGTCGTGCTGCCGGCGACGCTGTACGGCTCGATCCAGCACGGGGACCAGGCCGAGGTGTCGCCGGAGACGCCGGTGCAGAAGTTCGTCGCGCGAGTGAAGGTGGTCGACCGCGTGATCAACGCGGCGAGCGGCACGTTCGGGGTGCGCCTCGAGCTTCCGAACGAGAAACTGCTCGTTCCAGCCGGCGCGAAGTGCCGGATGCGGTTCCTGAAGTAGCGCCCGCTACTCCCCTTTACCAGAGAACGCCAGCAGGTCCCCGAGCTGCTCGTCGAGGGTAAGGAGATCGCGCCGGATCGCGGCATGGCTGCGTTCGGCGCGCGCCTGGGCGAGCCGGATGAGCTTTCGGAGGAGCGCCGGCGAGGTGCCGCCTCGCGCCAGGCGCCGTGCAACCCCTCGCAGCAGCCCCCCGAGATACACCCGGCTCAGCTCGTCCTCGACCGAGACGATCGCCTCGAAGCTTCCGGCGTCCCCCTGCCGCCCGCCGCGGCCGAAGAGCTGCCGGTCGATCCGACGCGCCTCGTGCAGCTCCGTCGCGATGACGTGGAGGCCACCCAGCGGCTCGACGCCCCTCCCCAGCCGGATGTCGGTGCCGCGGCCAGCCATGTTCGTCGCGACGGTGACCCGCCCCTGTTGTCCCGCCTGGGCCACGATCTCCGCCTCCTGCTTGTCCTGGCGCGCGTTGAGGAGCTGGTGCTCGAGCCCGGCTTCGGTCAGGAGGCGGCTCAGCTCGTCCGATGCGCCGACGGACCGGGTTCCCACCAGCACCGGCCGTCCCGCTGCAGTCAGCTCTCGGACCCGTTCAACGATGGCGCGCCACTTCTCGTCGGGCGTGGCATACACGCGCTCCCCGAGATCTCGCCGCTGGAGCGGACGGTTCGTCGGCACTCTTACGACCGGCAGTCGGTAGGCGGACCACAGCTCCGGGGCGATCTCCTGGGCGGTGCCGGTCATGCCGGCGAGCCGGAGATAGCGGCGGAAGAACCGCTGATAGGTCATCCGCGCGATCGAGGTTTGCTGGCCGGTGAGCGGGCAGCCTTCCTTCGCCTCGACCATCTGGTGCAGCCCCTGCTCCCACGAACGGTCGGGCAGGATCCGCCCGGTGTACTCGTCGATGATCTGGACCTTGTCGTCGCGAACGAGATAGTGGGTGTCGCGCTTGAAGACGTGGGTCGCGACGAGCGCCTGCTTGACGAGCTCCTCGCGCCGGCGCGTGCCGCGGAACATTGGCGGCAGCATCTCGGCCCACCCCGCGAGCTTCTGTTTCGCCTCCGCCGTGAGCCGCACCTGCCGCTCGCCCCCCTCGACCACGAAGTCCTCGGTCGGCTTGAGCCGGGCGGCCACAGTGAGCGCCGTCTCGTACATCGACCGCTCCGGGGCCTGCTCCGACCGCGCCGAGAGAATGAGCGGTGTGCGCGCTTCGTCGCAGAGCACGCTGTCCGCCTCGTCGACGATGGCGAAGAACAGCCCCCGCAGGACGAGCCGGCTCGCGCGGCTCTCACCCCCCGCGAGCCGCTCGATCGAGAGCTGGATGCGGTTCACCTGGGAGCCGACCGCGGTCCGGTCGCGCAGATAGTCGAACGTGAGCTCCTTGTTGGTGCAGTAGGTGATGTCGCACGCGTACGCCGCGCGCCGTGCGGCGGGCTCCTTGCCGTTCACGATCACACCGACCGACAGCCCCAGCATCCGGTAGACCGGTCCCATCAGCTCGGCGTCCCGGGCCGTGAGGTAGTCGTTGACGGTGATCACGTGGACCGGCAGGCCGGCGAGCGCAGCCGTGCACGCCGGGAGGGTCGCGGTCAGGGTCTTGCCCTCCCCCGTCTCCATCTCCGCGACCATGCCATTCAGGAGGATCCAACCGCCCCGGAGCTGCGAATCGAAGTGGCGCATCCCGAGCGTCCGCCCGGCCACTTCGCGCACCAGCGCGAAGCTCTGGGCGACGACCGGCTCGGTGAAGCCGTCGCGACGGAGAGCGAGCCGCAGCTCCGCGGCGGCGCGCTTGATGCCGGCGTCGCTGAGCCGCTCTGCTTCCGGGGCGTAGCGACGCACCGCCTCAGCGATTCCGGTGGCCAGTACGCGCCGCGCGTGAAGCCGCCGGGCGACCGGCCCGGCGAGTCGGTCGGCGATCCGGTCGAGCAGCCCCGGACGCTCGACGGCCTGCTCCGGATACGCCGCGGTCGGCGCGAGCGCCGGAAGTGCGAGCTCAGACATTGAACCGCGACAGGAAGAGCTGTCTCGCTCGCCGGTACCACTGGAAGCCAAGCGGCTCCCAGCCGTGGTCGAAGCGCACGTACGCGCGGCCGCCCACGTGCAGCTGGCGACCCTCGGTGGGGAGCTCTACGTCCACCTGAAAGTACTTCTGCAGCGTCTTGCGGCCGTCGCGGTCGCCCGGGTCCACGGCGGCATGCCCGCCGCCCTGCGTGCCGAGGGCGGCGCTCGGCAGCTGATCGCTCGCCGAGGGCACGACCCGCTTGAGCGAGCTCTTGACCGAAACGTCGATGTGCTCCACGAGCCGGACGTCCACGCGCCGGGTCGAGTTGCGGACGAGATCGATGTCCTGCTGCGACACGATCGCCCGCACGATGATCGCGTCGACGTTGACGACGTGCGCGAGGAGCTCGCCCTTCTTGACGAAGCGCCCGGGCATGTCCGGCGCCCTGGGCATGACGAACTCGCCCTCCGCCCTGGCCTTGATCGTGAGCTCGCCCGCGCGCTCGCGCGCGCGCTCGAGGTTCTGCAGCGCGAATCGCCGCTCCTCCTCGACCATCTCGGCTTTCACCCGGTCGCCCACGGCGTGCGCGCGATGGCGCGCATCGAGCTCCACCACTCGCGCCTCGAGCACCTTCAGCTCGGTCGCGAGCTCGATGTCGTTCGTCTCGATCAGGGCGTCGCCGGGCTTGACCCACTCGCCCGGCTTGGCGACGACGCGGTTGACGAACCCGTCCGAGCCCGCGCGCGCGAAGCTCTCCTCCGGCAGCCATACCACGCCCTCCGCGGTGGTCCGCATCGGTAGCGGCACGGCGAAGAAGAGCGCGAGGGTCGCCACGGCGACCAATGCGCTGGCAACCATCGCCCGCCCACGCACGCGGCGCAGCTTGGGGTCATTGACGATGTAATTGATGATCTTGCCGGCCGGCAGCACCAGCCACGAGAACGCAGTGAAGCCCGCGAACACGATCCCCAGCAGCAGCGACTGCTCGCCGAGAAAGACCAGGATCGCGACGACGACGAGGATCCGGTAGAAGAACGAGCTGACGGTGTAGCCGACGAACCAGGCGCGTTCGCCCGCCGTCGCGAGCGGCGGCTCGGCCTCGGGACGCTTGAACAGGTACTTCTCGCAGAGATACACGAAGTACTGCGTGCCCCGGGTGCGGAGGTTCGGGATCTCCAGCCAGTCCATGAGCATGTAGTAGCCGTCGAACCGGAGGAGCGGGTTCGCGTTGAACAGCACCGTCGAAACCCCGGCGATGAGCATGACGTTGTAGAGCAACGCCCTGAACAGCCCGGGCTCGGCCGCGAGCCACAGAAACAGCGCGATCGAGGCGATGAACAGCTCGACCATCATCCCCGCCGCGCCGACCGCGAATCGCTGCCACTTGCTCCGGAACGCCCACGCGGAGGAGGCATCGACGTAGGGTACCGGCGTAAGCACGAGGATCATCACCCCCATCTCGTGCACCTCGCCGCCGCGCGTCTTCACTGCGAACGCGTGGCCGAGCTCGTGCACGAGCTTGAGCAGCGGGAACACGAGCCAGATCATTAGCAGGTTCTCGGGCAGCAACACCCGGTCGAGGACGTCCTCGGTGAGCTCGCGCCAGTGGGCGGCGGCGGCGAACACGCCGGCACCGACGACCAGGCACCAGAGCACGAACCCGAACCAGCCCGAGAACGGCCGCACGAGCGGGAGCAGCCGCTCGAGCAGGCGATCCGGGTCGAACAGCGGGATCTGCCACGCGAACACGCTCAGCACTTTCTTCATCAGCGCGCGGTGCTCCTGCTTCTCCCGGCGCCGGAATAGCTCCGCGGTATCGGGTGGAACGTCGCACTGCAGGACGTCGGCGCCGTGCAGCTGGCCGAGCAGCTGGATCACCTCGTCCTGGGTCACCGCGTCGTCGCCGAGCTGCGCGAGCGCCTGGTCCCAGATTCTCTGGACGGTGTGCTTGCCGTCCATCAGGCCGATCACGAAGTAGGCGGCGGGCGAGAAGCGGTGGAATCGCTCCGAGGCGAGATCCTGGAGCACGTACCAGGTCTCGCCCCGGTACTGATGGCGGTGGATCTGGGCGTGGGGCCGCAGCGTCGGCGTCAGCCGCGCGACCCGGTACCAGTTCGGGCTGAAGAGCTGCTGCGACACGGGGCTACGGCAGCCAGGACCAGGCGAGCAGCCGCAGCGAGTCGACCACCTGGCGCGTCCAGATCCAGAGGTACGAGCGGCGGGCGATCTCCACCTTGCCGACGCCCTCCATGTTCGGCCGCATCCGCGGGTCGGTGCGATCGATCTGCGCCTCGACGCGGAAGAAGTTCTTGCCTTCCCGCGGCGTGGACACCGGCGTGACCTTCGTGACCTCGAATCCGATCGGGTCGCTCGCAAAGGCGGAGAGCAGCAGCATTCCCCGTTGACCTGGCTGCACGTAGGCGATGTCGCGCTCGTCGACCTTGAGGACGAGGCGGAACTCGCTGAGAGGCGCGACCTCGAAGAGCACGGTCCCCCGCTCCACGGGCGCCCCCAGCTGCTGGCTCAGGTCGCCGGACACCACCACGCCGTCGAACGGCGCGCTCACCGTCGTGCGCTGCAGCTGCTCCTCGATGCGGGCAACCTGCGCGCGCGCCGCTTCGAGCTGCGCCGTCACGATCTGGACCTGGGCGAGGTTGCGCTCGGCGAACGCCTGCCGCACCTGCTTGTTCAGCTCCTCCTGCTGGCTCAGGCCTTTCAGCCGTTCGAGCTTGAGGTCCCGGTCGTCGAGCCGGGCGAGGAGCGCGCCCTGCTTCACCAGGTCGCCGGCGCGGATCGGCGCCTCGCGGATGTAACCGTTGAACGGCGCGGTCGCCGCGAGTTGCAACCGGGGCTCGAGCACCGTCCCGGCGGAAACGCGGAAGTCGCCCCGCGCGACGATGAGGAATGCCAACGCCGCCGCCACCACGATCGCGGCGAGCTTGAGGCCCGCATGGCGGGGGCCGAAGAGCCGGCGAAGCTTGTCGCGCCACCAGTCGGCGAACCGCCTCCCGAACCAGCGATCCTCCCGGCGATGGACCTCGAGCATGGGGCCGGCCAGGCCGGCGACCGCCTCGCAGAGTTCGATCGTCGCCATGTCGAACGGCCGCTTCGCCGTGCGCTCGAGCGTGATCGCCCCGGCGGGCTTGCCGAGCGCGGTGAGAACGACCGTGCAGCATGCGCCGGAGCCCTGCCCGTCCAGCAGCGCATCGTGCGAACGGCGCACCAGGGGTGCGCTGCCGATCGGCGGCGGGACCGCGACCGTCGCATTCTGGTCGACCGCCTCGTCCATCGCCGCGGCGACCGCGCGCATGAGGTTGGTTCGCTCCTTGAACTGCGCGCTGTGCGAGACGGCGTCGATCTTGATCTGGCCGCCGCGCTCGAAGCCGATGCTCACGCGGTCGCACGCGAGCCGGGTGGCGAGATCGGTGGCGAGCGCGGTCGCGGCGCCGACGAAGCGGTCGTGCGCGGCGGCCGAGGCCACGACCTCGAGCACCGTCTGCAGCTTGTCGCGCGTCTCGCCGACCCGCGCCACCTCCTGCTGGCAGAACATCAGCTCGAGCCCGGCAGCGCCCCAGTGGAGCTGACGGAGCGCGGCCTGCAGCTCGGGTTCCGGACGCAGTGACACGTCGAGCACCACCACCCCGTAGAGATGGCCGACCGCCTCGACCGGATAGCCGATGTGGACGCTCGTCGGGGTCGCCTGGGTACTCGCCTTGCTCGGCGTCACGACCCCGCGCCGCTCGACGAGCGCCTTCTGCGCCGTCGGCGTGAGATAGGCCATGTCCCGGCGCACGTCCGGCCACACCGCGACTGCGCTGTAGCTCTCCGTGCCCTCGGGCCGAAGGAGGACGACGCCGCCGACGACTGCGGGGATCAGACGGCACTGGATTGCGAGCCAGCTCTGGCAGTACTCGCGCGCGTCGTTGGCGCTGGCGAGCACTGCCCAGAGCGCGGACTCCTGCTGGTTCGCCGCCGGTGCGGCCCCGCCTGCGGTCGCGGTGTTCGCGATCGCTCCTGGCCCGGTCGAGGTGAACGCCGCGGACATGACGGGTGTGAGTGCGGCGGTGCTCGTTATTTCAACTGCCCGTAGCGGCTCTCGTATTCGCCGACGAGCTTCGTCAGGATGCCGAGGAGGCGCTTCGCGGCGAACGGCGACAGGACGATCCGGTGTGCGAGCTCGATCTCCATCTCCTGCGGCGTGCGGTCCCAGTTGTTGCTCACGCCGAAGTTCAGGACGACCTCTTCGCGCGTGCTGGTCGCATTGCAGAAGTTCGCGTAGGAGCTCTTGAGGCTCTGGGTGTTCCAGTGGACCTTGGCGGCGAGCTCGGGAGCCTTCTCCTTGCCCTTGTCCTCGACTGCAGCCTTGGTGGCCATCGACTGAGCTCCTCCGGGTGGTCGGCGTCGCATGGGTTCGCGCCCGGTCAACGGCGCTCGTGCGATCAACCCGAAATGCTACCGGCTCGCG
>Ga0184637_10000731_pt1 | contig 23644 bp, 13 predicted proteins | sample PLM3_127_b2_FD_133143 | JGI IMG/M metagenome (GOLD analysis project Ga0184637, IMG submission 133143) | Groundwater sediment microbial communities from an aquifer in East River, Colorado, USA - PLM3_127_b2 | ecosystem: Environmental > Terrestrial > Soil > Riparian zone | place: USA: East River... | reverse complement strand
GTCTCGCTGCGCGACGCGTCGCTGGCGCTCGAAGATCGCTCCGCTTCGCCTCCGGTGACCTGGCGCGTCGAGGATCTCGACGTCACCGCGCGCGGCAGCGATCCGGGCGATCCGATCGCGTTGGATGGCTCGCTCGGGCGCGCGGGTGGAGGTGCGCTCGCGGTCGAGGGGCCGGTCGCGTTCGAGGCCGAGCTCGAGAGCGCCACCGTTGCTTCGGGTCCGTTCACGATCGACGCCAGCGCTGCCGGCGTCCGCTACGGCGCCGACTTCACGAAGCCCGCCGGCACGCGCGCGTTGCTGCGCGGAACACTGACGACCGGTGCCGAAGGCGCGCTCGGCGCCGACGATCTCGTGCTCGAGCTGCACAACCTGGTGGTGAACGGCGCGGTGCGCACCGGGGACGCCGCGGCGCTGTCGATCTCGGCCGCACCGTTCGCGCTCGACGGCTGGCAGCAGCTCGTGCCGCCGCTCGCGATCGCGAACCTCTCGGGTCGTCTGGCGATCCCGAAGCTCGAGCTCTCGGGCGACCCCGGCGCGGCGCGCGGGCTCTTCGTGTTGGACGGGATCGAGGCGCACCCGAGCGACCTCGCACCGATCGCGCTCAGCGGTGAGCTGGTGCTGGACGGCGCGACGCTGCGCACGCGCGACGCGGTTCTCCGCGCGGCCGAGCAGGCGTTCTCGCTCGATGCGCGCGTGCACGAGCTCTTCAGCGCGCCGCGCTACGAGGTGGCGTTCGAAACCGCGGCGGCGGACAGCAATGCGCTGCTCGCCGGCTTCGCGCATCAGCCCGATCGGCTGCACGGCCCGCTCGACGCGAAGGGAGCGCTGCGCGGGCAGCTCTCGGGCGAGCGGGCGTTTCTCGACGCGCTCTCCGGCGATCTCGCGTTCGACATCGAGGGCGGCCGGATCGTCGGAGCGTCGCTGCTCGAGGCCGTGCTCGGTTCGTTGGGGGAGCGGCTGGCCGAAGCCGGCCGCAACCACAAGGACTGGGAGCGCTTCACCAGCGAGCAGTTCGAGTCGCTGAGTGGAACTCTGCGGATCGCCGATGGCCGCCTCGTCACCGCGCCGGTCACGCTGCGCTACCGCGACTACGGCGCCCAGCTCGAGGGCCCGATCGGGCTGGCGGACCTGGCCCTCGACCTGACCGGCACGTTGACCTTCGAGGAGACGCTCGACGCCGTGCTGGCGCGCTCGTTCGGGGCGGGCGACGACTACGTTCCCGAGCGCCGGAGCGTGTCGCTGGCGGCGGTGCGCGGCACGCTGGGTGCGCCGGTAGTGCAACTCGCCGGCAGCTCGGTGGTAAACCTCGCCGCGGGCTATGCGAAGCAGATCGAGCGCGGCGACCTGAAACGCCGGGTCGAGAAGGAGCTCGGCCCCGGCTCGGGCGAGATCGTCGATCAGGGTCTCGACGTGCTCGAGGGCCTGCTGGGCGGCGGCCGGAAGAAGTGAGCTGCGGCCAGCGAGGCCTCGCTGCGTAGGGGTTCCCCGTCAAGTTCGGGCTCCGGCCGGGCGATCCAAGGGGCTCCCAGACGCAACGGGAGTCGCTGGATGTCTGCAAGCGTCCTGTACGTGGACGACGACCGGAGTTTGTGTCAGATCGTCGCGAAGGCGCTCGCGGGCGAGGGCTACTCGGTTCGCACCTGCCACGACGGAGCCGAGGCGCTGGCCGTGCTCGAGGAGCACACGCCGGACCTGATGCTGCTCGACCTGATGCTCCCGCGCCGCGACGGCTTCTCGGTGCTCGCCGAGGTGCGCAAGAGCGACGGAGAGCTGCGCGATCTGCCGGTGGTGATCCTGACCGGCTGCTCGCCGACGCCCGCCTATGCGCAGCGCGCGAACGAGCTCGAGGCGATCGACCTGCTCTCCAAGCCGGTGCCGCTGGAGAAGCTGCTCGAAGTGGTCGCGCGCTCGGTCGCCGGCGCGAAGCAGAGCGTTGCCGCGCAGCCGCGCGGCCAGACGCCGGCCAGCCGGCGCAGCGCCTCGGGAACCTTCGAGCGGGTGTCGTTTCCGGCGCTGCTCCACCACCTGCACGGACTGCGCGCGTCGGGGACGCTGCACCTCGCCAACGCGACGAAGCGCAAGTGGGTCCAGCTCCGCGACGGCTATCCCGTCTCGGTCCGGTCGAACCTGGTGCGCGAGACGCTCTCGAGCCATCTGCTGCGCAGCGGCCGGATCGCGCGCGAGGTGCTCGAGGAGTCGCGGCGCGAGGCGGAAAAGAGCGGCGCGCGCCATGGCGAGATCCTGGTCGCTATGCACGCGCTCTCCGAGGAGCAGGTGACCGAGGCGCTGCTCGAGCAGTCCGACGAGAAGTTCTTCGAGATCTTCTCGTGGCCGAAGGGGACCTTCCGCTTCGAGCGCGGCGGGAGCCTGCAGCGAGCGAACGCGCTGGGGCTCGGTCGCAGCCCCGCCAACCTGATCCTGCACGGCGTGTGCACCCGCTTCCCGCAGGGCCGCATCGACGGCTACTTCGAGACCCACGCGGGTCGCTTCCTCGCCCACGGCGAGAATCCCTTCTACCGCTTCCAGGACCTGCACGTCGATCCCGCCGACACGGCTCTGTTGCGGGGCATCGACGGCAGCCGGCAGCTCGGCGCGTTCCGCGGCGAGGACGAGCGGCTGCGCCGGACCGTCTACGGGTTGATCGCCGCCGGCCTGCTCGAGCTGCGCTCCTCGGCCTCAGCACCGGCGCCGCGCAAAGAGCATCCGTCGCCCCCCGTCGCCGCGCACGTCGGCGCGCACCCCGTGCAGGAGCGCGTTGCGCCGCATCCGGGGCGTGATCGCCGTCAGGACGATCCGCGCCACGCCGAGCTGATGGCGCTCGCCGACCAGCTGCGCGCGCAGGACGCCTACGAGGTGCTGGGCGTGGCGCGTGGCGCCAGCGAGAGCGAGGTGCAAGCGGCCTACGAACGCCTGGCCGCCCGTGCACACCCCGACCGCTTCCAGGACGGGAGCCAGGCGCTGCGCGCACTGGCCGAGGACGTATTCGGGCGCGTGCGGGCGGCCTACGAGTTCCTGAACGATCCGCGCGAGCGGCAGATCCAGGCGATCGCGAGCAAGAAGCTGGAGCGCGCGGAGCAATCGCGGCAGTGCTCCGAGCGCGCGTTCCAGGCGGAGGTGGAGTGCCGCAAGGGCGAGGACGCGATGGCGGCGCGGAGCTACGAGACGGCGCTCGCCCACTTCGGCAAGGCGCTCGAGCTGTATCCCGACGAGGGCGATCACCACGCCTACTACGGCTACACGCTGCACCTCTGCCACCCCGGCGATCCGTCGATGGTGGCGGAGGCGATGGAGCACGTGAAGCGCGGGATCAAGCTGGCGAGCCACCGCGAGAAGCCCTACCTGTTCCTCGGCCGCCTGCACAAGGCGGTCGGCCGCGCCGATCACGCCGAGAAGATGTTCGTACGAGCCGTCCAGATCGAACCCGAGTGTCTGGAGGCGATCCGCGAGCTCCGGCTGATCCAGATGCGGCGCGAGAAATCCAAGGGTCTCATCGGCCGGTTGTTCCGTCGCTGAGCCCGACCCAAGCGATCGGGGCGAGATCGGGGGGCGACTGAATGGCCACCGTCAGCGGTGAGGCGATCTGGCTCGACGGGCGGTTCGTCGATTGGGACGCCGCGCGCGTCCACGTGCTGACCCACACCCTCCACTATGGGCTCGGGGTGTTCGAGGGCATCCGCTGCTATCGCACGGCCGACGACCGCTCGGCGGTGTTTCGGCTCGGCGAGCACATCCGCCGCCTGTACGACTCGGCGCACATCAACCTGATGAAGGTGCCGTTCGAGCGCGATCGGATCGAGGCGGCGTGCCTCGAGACGCTGCGCCGCAACCACCTCCCGGCGGGCTACCTGCGCCCGCTCGTCTTCGTCGGCGACGGCGAGATGGGGCTCAACCCGGGCAACAACGCGATCCGGGTCGCGATCATCGCGTGGGCCTGGGGCAAGTATCTCGGCGACGAGGGCGTCGAACGCGGCATCCGCGCGAAGATCTCCAGCTTCAGCCGGCACTTCGTGAACGCGAAGATGACCAAGGGCAAGACCTGCGGCGACTACGTCAACTCGATCCTCGCCAAGCGCGAGGCGCTGCTCGACGGCTACGACGAGGCGATCCTGCTCGACTCGCAGGGGCTCGTGTCCGAGGCGTCGGGCGAGAACATCTTCGTGGTGCGCGACGGCGTCATCGCGACGCCGACACTGAACAGCGTGCTCGGCGGCATCACCCGCGCCACCGTGATCGAGCTGGCGCGCGACAAGGGCATCCCGATCGAGGAGCGCGCGATCACGCGCGACGAGCTGTACGTCGCCGACGAGGTGTTCCTGACCGGCACCGCGGCCGAGATCACGCCGATCCGCGAGGTCGACCGGCGCACGATCGGCGCCGGCGGCCGCGGCCCGATCGCCGCCACGCTGCAGAAGGCCTTCTTCGACGTCGTCGCCGGCCGCGAGCCGAAGTACGAGCGCTGGCTGACGTATCTGTAAGACGTTCAGGCCGCCGCGAACGCGCCGGGACGGAACAGGATCAGGCCGATCCCCAGAAACTGCGTGAGGAAGGCGAGGATCGCGATGGCGCCTTGAAGCCGCGGGTTCGCCGACGTTGCGCCGATGACGTCATTGCATCTCACCCTATCATGGCATGCACCAGGGGTCACCGGTCGGGGCTCAGGTCCGCGCCGCGGCGCGTCGATTGGTGTTCGGTGGACGTAGCAGGCCGCTTCCGCGAGTACGTGCGCCTCGACCGGCAGCGCGGCGAGGGAGGGCTCTCCCCTGCCGAGCTGCACCGCTGGCGGGTGCTGAGGCAGGTCCTGGCCAGCCACTTCTCGCCCGGCACGCCCGCAGTGACGGTCGAGCAGCGCGAGTCGGTGCGCGTGCCGACGTGCGTGAACGTAAGCTTCGCGACCGACAACGCGCTGGGGCGCTGCGTGATGACCCGCATCTCGCGCCACGGCGTGTTCGTGCAGACCGAGCACCCGCTCGAGCTCAAGGAGCGTTTCATGCTGCGCATCCACGTCGAGCTGCCGCTGCGCGACATCTTCGTGCCGGTAGAAGTGGTTTCCTTGGGCCTCGGTCCCAACTATGCGGTGGATAAGCAGGGGATGGGCCTGCGCTTCCTCGAGACCGACCCCGCGGTGACCCGGGCGATTGACGAGCTGTACGAGCGCTCGGTGGGCTAGAAGCCTCGCGCGCGCCTGCCGGGCGTGGTACTCCGTCGCGGCGATGGAGCGTGCGTGTGCGCATCACTGAGCTCGTCACCCCGGCCGTGCTGGTCGACGCGGCGGCGCTCGAGCACAACCTCGCCGCGATGTCCGCAGCACTGCCCGGACCGCGCCTGCGCCCGCATGTGAAGGCGCACAAGTGCACCGAGCTCGCGCGCCGGCAGGCGGGAAACGGACACCGCGGCTTCACGTGCGCGACGATCCGCGAGATCGAGGGGATGGCGGCCGCGGGCCTCGGCGAGGATCTGCTGCTCGCCAACGAGGTGCTCGACGCGCGGCGCCTCGGAGCGCTCGACGCGCGGGTCACGCTGGCGATCGACTCCGATCCCACCCTCGATGCGGCCGCGCGCGGCGGCGTGCGCGAGGTGCTGATCGACGTGAACGTGGGTCTGCCGCGCTGCGGCTGCGCGCCCGAGGCGGCCGGCCGCCTCGCCGACCGCGCGCGCGCGTGCGGTCTCGCCGTGCGCGGCGTGATGGGTTACGAGGGACACCTGATGCTCCAGCGCGACGTGGCGGAGCGCGCGCGCGGCGTTGCCGCGGCGATGGAGGTGCTGCTCGCGGCCCATCGCGTTGTGGGCGGCGAAGTCGTCTCGGCGGGAGGCACCGGCACCTACGCGCACAACCGCGCGGCGACCGAGATCCAGGCGGGCTCCTACGCGCTGATGGACACCGCCTACTCGGCGCTCGAGCTGCCGTTCCGGCCGGCCCTCTGCCTGCTGGCCCGCGTGATCTCCGTGTCCGCGGACTACGCCGTCGCCGACTGCGGGCTCAAGGCGCTGGGTATGGACCACGGGAACCCCGCGATCGCCGGCGCGCGCGTCTTGTTCTGCTCGGACGAGCACGTGACGTTCGCACCCGAACGGCGCGTGACCGTCGGCGAGTGGGTCCACGTGGTGCCCGCCCACGTCGATCCGACCCTCGCCTACCACGAGCGGATGCACCTCGTGTCCGGGGAGGAGGTGGTCGAAACCTGGCCGATCGACCTGCGCGGCTGGTAGGCAAGCGGCCGTAGGCCGCGCGCAGCGAGCCGAAGGCGAGCGAAGGTCGGGAAGGCGGGCCCAGGCGTTCATCCCACGGCGCGTCCCGCCGATAGAAGGTCGATGACCGACCCCAATCCCGCGCCGCTGCTGGGACGGCTCGCCGTCCATCTGAAGATGATCAGCATGGACCAGCTCGCGGACGCCATCCGCGCGCAGGGTCGCGTCGGCGAGGAGGCTCCGCTCGGCGAGATCCTCGTCAAGCTCGGCCTGATCGATCGCACGCAGCAAGCCAAGCTGATGGCCGCGCAGCAGCAGGTGATCGCGAAGCAGAAGGCGAAGACGGGGCCAGCCGCCGTGCGTCCCGCTCCGCCGGCAGCGCGGTCCGAGGCGCCATCGCTGTTCTCCGAAGAGCCCGAACCTGCTGCACCGCCGCCGCCGGTGGCCGCGAAGCCGGCGCCGCGCCCCGCACCGGCTCCGCCAGTGCGCGCACCGGTCGCCGCGCCGGCTCCGACCGCGCCGCGCGCCGCATCTGTCTCCGCTTCCGGCTCCGGCCCCGCGCCGATCGGACCCGCGTCCGATTTCGCCGTGTCGACCGACGCCGACCGCGAGCGCTTCCTCGACTTTCTGCGCCTCGCGATCGAGCGCGGCGCGAGCGACGTCCATCTGCATCCTGGTGCGCCTGCCGTGATCCGCGTCGCCGGCCGGCTCGAAGCGACCAGCGATGCGCCGCTCGAGCGCGACGCGGTCGAGCGCATGGTGCTCTCCGCGCTCGACGCGTCGCAGCGCGAGACGCTCGCGGCGCGCGGCGAGCTCGACGTTTGCCACACCTTCGCCGGCATCGGCCGCTTCCGCGCGAACCTCTACCGGGAGCAGCGCGGTCTCGACGGGGTCTTTCGCTTCATCTCGGCGACGCCGCCGACGCTCGAGCAGCTCGGGCTCCCGGCGCGACTCGCGAAGTTCACGACCTATCACCAGGGCATGGTGATCGTCACGGGACCTTCGGGCTGCGGGAAGTCGTCGACGATGGCGGCGCTGGTGAACCTGATCAACGAGGAGCGCCGCGAACACATCCTGACGATCGAGGACCCGATCGAGTACGTGCACGCGTCGAAGCGCTGCTTGGTGAACCAGCGCAGCGCGGGCAACCACACCTCGTCCTTCGCCCGCGCGCTGCGCGCCGCGCTGCGCGAAGACCCCGACGTGATCGCGATCGGCGAGCTGCGCGACCTCGAGACGGTGTCGCTAGCACTTTCGGCCGCCGAGACCGGCCACTTCGTGCTGGCCACGCTCCACACCGACAATGCGATCCGCACCGTGAACCGGCTGGTCGGCTCGTTCCCGGCGGATCAACAGGACCAGGTGCGCACGATGCTCAGCGAGTCGCTGCGCGCGGTGATCTCACAGCGCCTGTTGCCGCGCGCCGATGGCAACGGGCGCGTGCCCGCGCTGGAGACGATGATCGTCACCCGGGCGGTTGCCAATCTGATCCGCGAGAACAAGACGTTCCAGATCCATTCGATCCTCCAGACCGGCGGATCCCAGGGCCAGGCGCTGCTCGACAACTCGATTCGCGAGCTGGTGCAGAAGGGCGTCGTCACCGCCGAGGAAGCCGCCCGTCACGTCGAGGACAGCAAGGCCATCGCGGCCTAGCGAGCGAGGGAACCCATGGCCGCCATCGACACGCTGCTGATCGCGCTCAAGGACCGCTCGGGATCGGACTTGCATCTGGCCGCCGGCACCCAGCCGCGCATGCGCGTGAAGGGCCATCTCGATCCGATCGAGGGGAAGGCGGTGCTGGACGATGCGTCGCTGCGCGCGCTGTTGCGCGAGATCACCTCGGCCGAGCAGTGGGCCGAGTACGAAGCGAGCGGCGATCTCGACTTCGCCTACGGTCTGCCCGGGGTGGCCCGGTTCCGCGCGAACTACCTGGTGCAGCAGAACGGCGCGGGCGCGGTGCTCCGGATCATCCCCGAGCAGATCCTCACCGTAGAGCAGCTCGGTCTCCCCGCTCCGATCACCCGCCTCGCCGATCTGAAAAAGGGCCTCGTGTTGGTGACGGGGCCCACCGGCTCGGGGAAGTCCACCACGCTCGCCGCGATCGTCGACCACATCAACTCGAAGTATCGCAAGCACATCGTCACGATCGAGGATCCGGTCGAGTTCGTGCACCAGAACAAGGCGTCGGTGCTCTCGCACCGCGAGGTCGGCTCCCACACCCAGGGCTTCGGACCCGCGCTGCGCGCCGCGATCCGGCAGGACGCCGACGTCGTGCTGGTCGGCGAGATGCGCGACCGCGAGACGATCGCTCTCGCGATCACGGCGGCCGAAATGGGCATGCTCGTGTTCGGCACGCTCCACACCAACAGCGCCGCCAAGACGATCGACCGCATCATCGACGCGTTCCCCGCCAAGGAGCAGAACCAGGTGCGGCTCTCGCTGTCCGAGTCGCTCGCGGCCGTGGTGTCCCAGCTGCTGGTGCCGACCGCAGACGGCAAGGGGCGCTGCGCGGTGCACGAGATCCTGCTGCGCACTTCCGCTCTCCCGAACATCATCCGCGAGGGCAAGATCACGATGCTGAACTCGCTGATCGAGGGCGGCCGCGCCCAGGGCATGCAGACGATGGACGACACGCTGTTCGCGCTGGTGAAGGAGGGCCGCATCCGGCCCAACGATGCCTACATGAAGGCGACGAACAAGGCGCGCTTCGAGTCGCTGGCCGGCTCCGATGAGGCGTCCGCGGCGTAGCAAAGCCCGGCAAGCGCCCGCAGGGCGCGCGCAGCGAGGTGAAGCCGAGCGAAGATCGGACGGGGGTCGCGGACGGCTATGCTCCCGCGGCTCATGAGCGAGCGAACCCGGCGGCACTTCGCGATCGGCGTCTTCGGCGCGCTGGGGATCGCGTTCCTCGTTGCGACGCACTGCTATCTGGCGTGGCGTCTGGTGCTCGAGCCGGCGTGGCCGGAGCCGGTGCGCAGCACCGCGCTGGTCGCGGTTGCCCTGCTCGCCGCGCTGCTGGTGGCGCAGCCGATCGCCGAGCGCACGCTGCGGCGGCCGATGGCCCGCTTCGTAGCGTGGCCGGCCTCGCTGTGGATGGGCGCCGGCTTCTGGCTGCTGCTGCTGCTGTTCGCGAGCGACGCGTTCCTGTGGATCGCCGGCGGCGTGGCGCGCGCCGCCGACGCGAGTCCGTCCGGCGAGGGCACTGCGGCGTGGCGGGCGGCGCTGGTGCTGGGCGCCACGGGGGCCGCGGTGTTGAGCGGGCTGCGATCGGCGCTGGCACCGCCCGGGTTGCGGCGCGAGACGTTCGCGATCGAGCGCTGGCCGCGCGCGCTGGACGGCTTCCGCATCGTCCAGATCTCCGACATCCACATCGGTCCGATCCTCGGGCGCGACTTCGCTACCGCACTCACGCGTCGCGTGAACGAGCTCGAACCCGACCTGATCGCCGTCACCGGCGACCTGGTCGACGGCAGCGCGCACTTGCTCGCCGACGAGGTAGCGCCGTTCGCGGCGCTGCGCGCGCGCCACGGCGTCTTCTTCGTCACCGGAAACCACGACCACTACTCTGGCGCGGGGCCGTGGGTCGAGACGGTGCGCGGGCTCGGCATGCACGTGCTGCGCAACGAGCGCGTGGAGATTGGAGCGCCCGGCGCGAGCTTCGACCTGGTCGGCGTCGACGATCACCACGCGCACCTCGTCGGAAGCGGGCGCGAAGATCTGGCGCGCGCGCTCGCGGGTCGCGATCCCGAGCGCGCGGCCGTGCTGCTCGCGCACGATCCCGCCACCTTCGCGCGCGCGCGGGGCGTCGCGATCGATCTCCAGCTCTCGGGCCACACCCACGGCGGCCAGATCTGGCCGTTCGGGTGGTTCGTGCGGCTCTTGACGCCCTGGGTCGCCGGGCGTCATCGCGACGGCCGCGCGCAGCTCTACGTGAGCCGCGGCACCGGCTTCTGGGGGCCGCCGCTGCGCCTGGGCGCGCCCGCCGAGATCACCGAAATCGTTCTACGCGCCGCGCGCCCGGAGGTACTTCCGTGATCGAATGGAGTGAGCAGCACCAAGGTGCTCCAGATCTACGCCGGCACCGACGAGATCCAGATCTCCGCGATCGCCCGCTCGCTGCTCGCCGGCTAGCGCTAGCGCAAACTTTGCGCCCCACTGGAACCCGGAGCACGCGAGCTGCAGCCCTGCCAGGTACCCGTGATCTCTGGTCAAGGCGGCGATCCGTCCCTCCGATAGGTCCCCTGAGGACCGGTTCGCGCGCGGACGATCGAGCTCGCGCGCCTCCGGCCGATGGGAGCTGGGAATGGCGAAGCGCCAGACCGATTCGAGCGGCCGTCGCAGTTTCGCGGCCCTGCTGCTGATGCTGCTGCCGGGCTTCATGTTCCTCGGACTGCTCGCTCCGGCGGCCGTGACCGTTAGGCCCGAGGCCGAGAGCGAGACAATCGGTGCCGACACCTTTCGCAGCTTCGCCCCCGCGCGGCCCCCTCTGCTGCCCCCGCGCGCGATCGCGCGTGCGGCGCTTCCGGACGCGTCGTTGCTCGAGCCGCTGTTCTCGGGCGCGCGCCTGCTCGCGCAGGAAGCGCAGCGCGTGTTCGACCTGCCCCAGGTCGCTGCCGCGGGCGAAGAGGACATCGCGCTCGAGGAGGAGGACGTCGTCGAGGAGTACGTGGCCGACACGCTCTTCGACGAATCGGTCGAACAGCCGGTGCTGGCCGTCGACCTGACGCCGCTCTGGGATCCTGTGGTCTTCGACGTGATCCCGCCGTCGATCCTGCGCGACGGATACTCGATGTACGACGACTTCCACGGCGGCTCCGTCCGGTTCAGCGGCCCTCCGCCCGCGCCATTCGTCGTGCCCGAGCCCGAGACCAGCGCGCTGCTCGTCCTCGGGCTGATCGCGCTGGCGCTGCGCGCGCAGCGCACTCGCGCGTAGCCGACCGACCGGTTTCGCGACCTAGGCTCGCGACCGTCGCGAATGGACCCATTGCGTCCATTCGCCTGCGACCACGGTCGCGATCATCCCGCCCGGGATCGTGAGCAATATCAAAGTCGGGATGTTGAGCCGCGACGGCACGATGCTCACGACGGGAAAGATCGAGCCCGCGACGATCAGCGCGGCAAAGAGCGAGCGATGGCGGGGCAGGATGCCGATTCCGGCGATGCCGAACCCCAAAATCAACCAATGGCCGACGCTATTGAGCAGAACGACTCGTTCCTTGTGCCAGTGCGCTGGATACAGACCGAACTCGAAGTGCCGCCTGACGAAGTAATCGGGAGATGCAAACTCGCCCAGCCTTTCGATGCATCGCCTCAAGAAGAGCCCCGGGTGTGCCTTGATGAACGCCACGGCCTCTGCCTGCGCAGCGACGTCTTTCGCGGCGATCGTCCCTTCTCCACCGAGCGTATCGAGGTGGGCATAGAAGAGAGTGGTGTTGGGCTCTACGCCGCTCGTCTTGTCGGCCGACCAGAGCGGCAGATAGGGATTGTTGCCCAGATAGAGGTTGTAGCCGTTTCCGGTCGCGAGCAGGACGGTCCTTCCTTCGTGGATTCGAAGCGTGATCAGCCAGGGGAGCCAGATCAGAACACTGAGGCATGCCATCACGGCAGCAGGGCGCGCTTGTCTCGCGAGCACCAGCAGAAGCGCGAAGACGAGAACGTACGGGACGGCCGAAGAGCGCGTGAGCCCGAGCAGGCCCATGCAGATTCCCAGTGCGACGGCCCACTGGAGACGACCGGATTCACGGAGCAGCACGAAGAGATAGACAGCGGTCACGAGCAGGAGGCTGAACAGGCTCTCGCTCCAGAGGAGATGCGAGAACGCTACGAATACCGGATAGACGGCGAAGGCGAGCACGGAGACGATGGCGGCTCGTTGCCCACCTAGCTTCGAAGTCAGCAGGTAGAGCGGAATCGCCGTGATCGAAGCCATCAGCACGTTGACGAAACGGGCGCCTTCGACGCTGGAAGCGACCGCAAGGATCACTGAGTACAGAGGCGGCCACATTCCACCGCCGTAGAGCGTCTTCCAATCGAGACGCCGCAACGCCAGGGCGCGTTCCCAATAGCCAGACTCGTCGAAGAGTGTGGACATGTGATTCGAAGCGACCAGCGACCACGCGACGAATCGAATCGCGAAAGTCAAGCTGAACAGGCGCAGCAGGTTCCAGATCGTTCGCTGGTCCATCGGGCAGTCGAGAATACGCCTCGAACGCCCCGCCGGCTGCTACTTGATCCGGCCGAGGATCGCGCGCAGCGCCTCGCCGACCTCCGCCGCGTCGGCGGGTCGCGCATCGGGCTGCTTCGCCATCATGCGCAGGATCAGCGCCGAGAGCTCCGCCGGGATGCTCGCCTCGATCTCGCGCGGATCCGGAGGCGGCTCGTGCGCGTGCAGGTAGGTGATGTCGCCCTCGAAGAAGGGCAGGGCGCCGGTCACCATCTGGAACAGCGTCACGCCGAACGCGTAGAGGTCGGCGCGGTGGTCGACCCCCTGGCCGCGGGCCTGCTCGGGGGCCATGTAGTACGGCGTCCCGCCGACGACCGTCGTCGAGCGCCGGACCTCCTCCAGCGATTTTGCGATCCCGAAGTCCATGATCTTCACGATCTGTTCCTTCGTGAAGAAGAGGTTGGCGGTCTTGATATCGCGGTGCACGATCCGCCGCTCGTGCGCGTAGTGCATGCCCGCCGCGATCTGCGCGCCGATGCGCGCGGTGTCGCGCACCGAGATCCGGCCGTGGCGGGACAGGATGTCGTTCAGCGCGCGCCCTTCGAGCAGCTCCATCGAGATGAAGTAGGTGCCGTTCTCCTCCCCCGCGTCGAAGATCGTCACGATGTTCTGGTGATTCAGCGCGGCGGCGGCGCGCGCCTCGCGCTCGAAGAGCTCCACCGCGGTCGGATGGTCGCGCAGGTTCTCCGGCAGGCGCTTGAGCGCGACGATCCGGCCCAGGCGCTTGTCGCGCGCCTTGTACACGACGCCCATGCCGCCGCGGCCGATCTCGCCCTGCAGCTCGTAGCGGCTCTCGACGGTCGCGGTCCGGTCGCTGCCCTTCGCCGGCCGGGTGGCGGCCGCGTCGATCTCCGCGCGCAGCTCCTGGATCCGCGTCGAGAGGTCGGTCCGCGCGACGTCGCGGCGCTGGATCGCCTCGTAGGTCGACACCGCCTGCTCGCGCTTGCCCGCGCGCTCGAGGATCGAAGCAAAGCTCTCCAGCACGTCGATCGACGCATTCTCGACGCCCAGCGGCCCGAGCGCCTCGTCGAACTTGGCCACCGCGAGCTCGTGGTCGCCGCGCTCGCTGACGATCTCGGCGATCAGGCGACAGGTGTGGCGGTAGTCCGGGTGGCGCTGGTCCACGAGCTGCAGGTTCGAGATCGCGCGCTCGAGGTCGCCCATGCCGCGAGCGATCTGCGCGGCGTCCTGGTACTCGCCGAGCTTCTCGAGCAGGTCGAGCTCGCGCTCTTCGTTGCCCACCTCGCGCCAGCACTCGAGCGCGTTGCCGTAGTCGTAGATCTCTTCGTAGCAGCGCGCGGCGTCCGCCCATTCTCCGGCCTCGCGATGCGCCGCCGCGGCGTGGGCGAGGTCGCCGGCCTGTTCGTAGAGCGCCGCCGATCCGGAGTGGTCGTCGCCGGTGGCGCGCAGCGCGGCCGCCTGGCCGAGGTCTCCGAGCGCCTCGAGCTCGGCCGCTGCGTCGCCGGCGCGTCCCTGGCGCTCGAGTAGCCCTGCGCGCAGCCGGCGGGCCGACGGATTGCCGGCGGCTTCCAGCGCCGCAACGGCCGTCGCGAGGTCGCCCACCAGGTACGGCTCCACCGCCGACGGGCAATCGCGGAAGATCACCTCGCATTCGCCGAGGTCGACGTGTAGCGGGATCGCGGCGTCGAGCTTCGCGATCAGCACCCGGAACTCGGCGACCGCGTCCTTCGAGCCGACCAGAATCGTGTAGTCGCCCTTCCCGAGATAGAGGTAGGCCATCCCGTCGCGCGTATAACGCATCGAGGAGCGGTCGCCGGCCACCGACACCCGCCCGCCCGCGACGGGTCGCCCGTGGTCGGCCAGCTTCACCTCGATGGCGCACTCGCGCGGCCGGAAGTCGAAGTCGAGCGTGGTGGCGGCGCGCCGCCGCACGCGGATCTTCTGCTCCTCGAGGAAGTGGCCGATGATCTCCTTGCCGGTCGCGTCGAGCAGCGGGCCTCCGACGGTCACCGTGTAGTCGCCGCGGCGCGCTGGGATCCAGCGGAAGGTCGTCTCCCGGCCCGCCATGTGCCGCTCGAAGCGGCGCAGGAAGTCGAGACGGCCCCTGGCGCGGATCTTCTCGCGCCCGGTCTTCTTGTCGACCGTCTTCTGCTTCACCTGGTCGGATCGGGTGGTGATGTGGATGCTGAAGAAGCCCTTCGTCTTCTCCGGCAGCTGGATGTGCACCACCACGGTTCCCCAGCCGCGCAGCAGCGGGAAACCGACGAACAGCGCGAGCAGCACGTAGCTGGCGAAGGCTTCCAGGTTCCACGCGGCCCACGCGTCCAGCCCGCCGGACACGCAGTCGGTCGCGGTGAGGATCTGCACATACTGCGGATCGGATCCGCGCAAGAGGCGTGTCTCGAGCGCGAAGGTTCCCGGGTCGCAAGTGACGCCGGGATGGTCCTGGGGATGGGCGAGCAGCCGGATCACGAATACGCCGTCGGTGCCCAGCACGCCGTTCACGCTGGCGACCACGTCGGCCGACAGCGAATCCTGCCGGTCGAACGCGTAGAGCTGATCGACGTAGCCGGCGAGCGCCGCGAGATCGGTGCCCGGATTCGCCGCGCGCGCGAAGCGGGTCTCGATCGCCTCGCGCAGCGCGTGCTCCACGGCGCCGGCGTCGGGCTCGCGCGGCCGCGACAGCCGCCGCAGCCAGGTGCGCCAGTCGCCGGGCTCGCGGATGCCGAGGAGCACGACCGGCTTCTCGCTCGCCTGCGGCACACCTCCGGCAAAGCTCGTGATCATCGCGTCGAAGTCGACGCGTCGTGCCGCGATCTCTCTCGAGCTCTCCGCAGCCGCGGGAGCTCCAGACACGCGCGACGCGAGCGCGCGTTCACCCGCCGCGCCCAGCGCGTCGCCTGCCGCCTCCAGCACGCCGGCGAGCTGTTCGCGCAGGCCGGGGTCGTCGGGCTCGAGCTTCTTCGCGCGCGCGAGGCTCACCTGCGCGCCGTCGAGGTCGCCCGCCGCCTGCTGGCTCTGCGCGATCTCACGCAGCGCGCGCACATCCTGGACACTGCCGCCGGTCGCCAGCACGTCGATCGCATCCGAGTGGGCCCCGGTCATCCGCAGCGCGCGCGCGAGCGTCAGGTTGGTGCGCGGGTCGTCCGCGCGGACTTCGCGGGCGGTGCGCAGGAGCGGCACCGCCTCTACCGCGCGGTTCGATTCGGTGAGCAGCGCGCCGAGCTCGACTAGCGCCGGGCCGTGCTGCGGTGCCAGCGATACCGCCTGGCGCAGCGACTGCTCGGCGCCGGCCGCATCCCCGGTCGCGCGCTGCGCGCGGCCGATGCCGACCAGCAGCTCGGGCCCGCGCGCGCCGGCGCTCTGCGCCTGCCGGTAGGCCGCGACCGCCTCCACCGGACGACCGAGGCGCGACTCGAGGTCGCCGAGCTGGATCGCGGTGCCCGGGATCAGCGCGGCCTCGAGCTCCGCGGCGCGCTGCCAGTGGCGGCGCGCCTGCTCGGGCTCGAGCCGCCGCGCCGCGCGGGCGCCCGCTTCCAGTGAATCGGCGGCCAGCTCGCCGGGGGTGTCGGCATCGATCTCGATCAGCAGCTCGAGCGCGCGCGGATCGTCGGGCGCCAGCTCCGCCGCCCGGACCAGCGCGGCCCGGGCCGCAGCGCGATCGCCCGCTGCGAGCCGGGCCTGGCTGATCGCGATCTGGACATCGGCCGAGCCCGGCGCGTGCGGCAGGGCCACCTCGAGGAAGCGCAGTGCTTGGCTCGGGTTGCCGCGGACGAGCTGGATCTCCGCTGCGGCGAGCAGGATCGCGGGGTCGGGAACGCGTTTGTGCAGCTCGAGATTGGCCGCGCTGCCGACCAGGCCCCATGCGGTGACGGGGTCGCCGTTCGCGGCGAGCACCCGCGCCCGCTCCGCGGGCGAATCGCCGGGCCGGCGCGCGCGCGCGACGATCGCCTCGCGCGCGTTCATCGCGACCGGGGAGAGCTTGCCCTGCACCGCCCGCCACGCGTCCATGAGGCGCCCGGACGCCTCGAGCTCGAGCGCGCGCGTCGTGCTCGCGAGCTCACTGACGAGCGGGGGCGAAGCAGCGGAAGCGTCGATGCCGAGCGCTCCGGCCAGGCCGGCGAATGCCTCGCTGCACGCGGCGCCGAGCGAGTCGAGCGGCGCCGCGCCACGGCCCGACGCCAGCACCTGGCCGGTGGACGGGGCGTACAGCACGAGCCGCACTTCGATCTGACCGGCCTCCTCGCGCAGGCGCGGGATCAGCGCGTGGTCGAGGCCGCGCTGCGCGGCCGCGTCGAGCCCGGCCGCGCCGGGCAGGGAGAGCGCGACCACTTCGCTGCCGGCGGCGCGCAGCCCGCTCTCGAGCCAGCGGTCGAAGCCGAGCGCAATCGGCGCCAGCGCCGGGTCGGCCGAGGCCGGCGCGACGCCGACCGGCATCCCGGTCTGCGCACCGATCGGTGCGGAGAGCAACAGCCAGCAGCACGCAACCAGCACGGGCAGTCGCGCGCGGCGGAACAGGTCGAGGGCGTTCTTCATTGCCCCAGGTAGATCGGCGTGCACTCGGGAATCGTTGAGCCCGTTTCTGGACTCCAGCGGCGAGTCGCGAGGCCCAGTCGTTGCGTTTTCACAACGATTCCGGGCCCCGGGATTCGCCTACCGACCCCGGTGCGCGCGGTAGCGGCGGATCCAGACATTGGTGGAGCTGTCGTGGCGCGGCGAGCCCGCGCCTTCCAGCTCCGCGGCGATCCGCTTCGCGAGCACCTTGCCGAGCTCGACCCCCCACTGGTCGAACGAGTTCACCCCCCAGACGACGCCCTGCGCGAATACCTTGTGCTCGTACAGCGCGATCAGCGCGCCTAACGTCGCCGGCTCGAGCCGCTCGGCGACCAGCGTGTTGCTGGGGCGGTCGCCCGGGAAGGTGCGATGCGGCACCAGCGCAGCCGGCACTCCTTCGGCGGCGACCTCCTCGGCCGTGCGCCCGAACGCGAGCGCCTCGGTCTGTGCGAACAGGTTCGCCAACAGCTGGACGTGCTGGTCGCCGCGCGGATGCGTGTTCTCCAGGAAGCCGATGAAGTCACACGGCACCAGCGCGGTGCCCTGATGGAGCAGCTGGAAGAATGCGTGCTGTCCGTTCGTGCCGGGCTGACCCCACACGATCGGCCCGGTCGGCCGCGGCGCGGCGCGGCCAGAGCAGAGGACGCGCTTGCCGTTGCTCTCCATGTCGAGCTGCTGCAGGAACTCGGGGAAGAGCGCCAGATACTGGTCGTAAGGCAGCACCGCGGTGGTCTCGGCGCCTAGCAGGTTTCGATACCAGATGCCCTGCAGCGCGAGCAGCACCGGGAGATTGCGCTCGAACGGTGCGCTCCGGAAGTGCTCGTCCATCGCGCGCGCGCCGGCGAGCAGCCCGCGGAATGCCTCCGCGCCGGCGGCGAGCGCGATCGAGAGGCCAACCGCCGACCACAGCGAATAGCGCCCGCCCACCCAGTCCCAGAAGCCGAACATGTTGTCGGGCGCGATCCCGAACTCCGCGACCGCGCTGGCGTTGGTCGACACCGCGGCGAAGTGTCGCGCCACGGCGACGTCGGCGCCGAGCGCCGACACACACCAGTGACGCGCCGCGTGCGCGTTGGCGAGCGTCTCGAGCGTGGTAAACGTCTTCGAGCACACCACGAACAGCGTCTCGGCGGGGTCGAGATCGCGCGTGGCCTCGGCGAAGTCGGACGGGTCGACGTTGGCGACGAAGCGCACGTCGAGCGCGCGCGGGGACGAGCCGCGCAGCGCCAGCGCGGCCATCCGCGGGCCGAGGTCGGAGCCGCCGATGCCGAGGTTCACGACGGCGCGGATCCTCCTGCCGGTGTAGCCGGTCCACGTCCCGGCCCGCACCGCTTCGGCGAACGCGGTGAAGCGGTCGAGTACGTCGTGGATGCCCTGCGTCACGTCGCGGCCGTCGACCATCACGCCCGAGCCGCGCGGCGCGCGCAGCGCGGTGTGCAGCACCGGGCGATCCTCGCTGGTGTTGATCCGCTCGCCGGTGAACATTGCGTCGATCCGATCCTCGAGCCCGACCGCGCGGGCGAGCTCGAACAGGCGCGCGAGCGTGGTGTCGGTGACGAGATTCTTCGCGTAGTCGAGCGTCCAGCCCGCCGCGTGCGCGACGTAGCGCTCGCCGCGCGCCGGGTCGGCGGCGAAGACGTCGCGCAGGTGGATCGCCCCCAGCTCGCTGCGGTGCGCCTCGAGAGCGCGCCAGGCGGTATCGACGGCCTCCACGTCGCCGGCGCCGCTCACCCGCCGGATCGCCTTTGCCGCCGCGTCGCCGGCGCCGCGCGCAACAGCGGTGCGAGGTGGCGTCCGGTGTGGGAGTCCTTCGTGCGCGCGACGGTCTCCGGCGTGCCGCACGCGACGATCTGTCCGCCGTCGGGGCCGCCCTCGGGCCCGAGGTCGAGGATCCAGTCTGCCGTCTTGATCACGTCGAGGTTGTGCTCGATCACCACGACGCTGTTGCCGGCGTCGACCAGGCGCGCCAACACGTCGAGCAGCTTGCGCACGTCGTCGAAGTGCAGCCCGGTGGTCGGCTCGTCGAGCAGATACAGCGTGCGGCCGGTGGCGCGCTTCGCGAGCTCGCGCGCGAGCTTGATACGCTGCGCCTCGCCGCCGGAGAGCGTCGGCGACGGCTGCCCGAGGTGCAGATAGTCGAGGCCCACGTCCGCGAGCAGCGCCAGCGGCCCGGCCACCGAGCGGTGCGCGGCGAACAGCTCGGTCGCCTCGCGCACCGTCAGCTCGAGCACCTCGGCGATCGAACGCCCCTTGTAGCGCACGCGCAGCGTCGCCTCGTTGAAGCGCTTGCCGCCGCACTCTTCGCAGCGCACGTACACGTCGGGGAGGAAGTGCATCTCGATCTGGCGCACGCCGTCGCCCTGGCACGCCTCGCAGCGCCCGCCCTTCACGTTGAACGAGAAGCGCCCCGGCTTGTAGCCGTGCACACGCGCGTCGGGGAGGGTGGCGAATAGCCGCCGGATCTCGTCGAACACCTTGATGTAGGTGACCGGGTTGCTGCGCGGCGTGCGGCCGATCGGGCGCTGGTCGATCCGAATCACCTTGTCGATCGCAGTGAGCCCGTGCAGCGCGCGGTGGCGCCCGACGCGCCGGGTCGACTGGTGCAGCGCGCGCGCCAGCGCGGGATGCAGGATGTCGTTCACCAGCGTCGACTTGCCGGCGCCCGAGACGCCGGTCACCGCCGTCAGCACGCCGAGCGGAAACTCGACGTCGAGGTCGCGCAGGTTGTTCTCGCACGCGCCGGCGATCTTGAGGCTGCCGGTCGCGGCGCGCCGCGCGGCGGGCACCGGGATCGACTTGCGCCCCGAGAGATAGGCGCCGGTCAGCGACTTCGCGTTCCGTTCGAGGCTCGCCGGTGTGCCCGCGTGCACGATCTGACCGCCGAGCACGCCGGCTCCAGGGCCGAAGTCGATCACGTGGTCGGCGGCGCGGATCGTCTCCTCGTCGTGCTCGACCACGACGACGGTGTTGCCGATGTCGCGCATCCGCTCGAGCGTCGACAAGAGCCGCCGGTTGTCGCGCTGGTGCAGCCCGATCGACGGCTCGTCGAGGATGTAGATCACGCCGGTCAGCTCGGAGCCGACCTGGCTCGCCAGCCGGATCCGCTGCGCCTCGCCGCCGGAGAGCGACGGCCCCGCGCGGTCGAGCGACAGATAGCCGAGCCCGACCGCCGCCAGGAAGTCGAGCCGGCCGCGGATCTCCTTCGATACCTCGGCCGCGATCTGGCGCGCGGCCCCCTCGAGCTCGAGCGCGCCGAAGAACGCGCGCGCCTCCTCGACCGTGTCGGCCGAGACCTCGACGATCGTGCGGCCGGCCAGCCGCACGGCGGCGCTCTCGCGCCGCAGCCGCGTGCCGCCGCACGCCGAGCACAGCGTGTCGCCGATGAACTGCGCGTACCAGTGTTTCGCGCGCTCCGAGCTGGCCTGCTTGAAGCGCCGCTCGAGCCGCGGCAGCACTCCCTCCCAGCTCTGCTCGAACTCGCCCTTGCCCGACTTCCCCTGCCACTTCATCGCGAACGTGCGGTCGCCGGCGCCGTGCAGCAGCAGGTCGCGCTGCCGCGGCGGCAGCTTCGCGAACGGCCGGTCCGGATCGATGCCGAGCTGCAACAGGATCTGGCCGCGGAAGCCGTGCGCCCAGCCGGTCTTCTCGGACACATTCGCGCCCCACGGCCGGATCGCGCCCTCGTCGATCGACAGCGACTCGTCGGGAATCACCAGCCGCGGATCGATCTCCACGCGCGTGCCGAGCCCGTTGCACTCGACGCACATGCCCTGCGGGCTGTTGAACGAGAAGCTCTGCGGCGTGAGCTCGGGGAACGAGATCGCGCAGGTTCCGCACGCCATCTTCTCGGAGAAGACGCGATCGCCACCTTCTTCGGTCCACGCGATCAACTGGCCCTCGCCGACGCGCAGCGCGGTCTCGACCGAGTCGGTCAGGCGCGAGAACGCGTCGGGCTTGACCGCGATCCGATCGATCACCGCCTCGACGGTGTGCTTGCGGCGTTTGTCGAGCGCGTCGACCTCTTCGGTGACCTTCATCTCGCCGTCGACGCGCAGCCGCACGTATCCCGCGCGCCGCAGGTCGCCCAACAGCTCGCGGTGCTCGCCCTTGCGGTTGGTGAGCAGCGGCGCCATCAGCACCAGGCGCGTGCCGGCCGGCAGCGACGCCAGCTCGCGTGCGATCTGCTCGGCGGTCTGGCCGCGCACCGGCCGCCCGCAGGCGTGGCAGTGCTGGACGCCGACGCGCGCGTACAGCACGCGCAGGTAGTCGGAGATCTCGGTGATCGTGCCGACGGTGGAGCGCGGATTGGTGCCTGTCGTCTTCTGCTCGATCGAGATCGTCGGCGACAGGCCGCGGATCGTGTCGTAGCGCGGCTTCTCCATCTGGCCGAGGAACTGCCGCGCGTAGGCCGACAGCGACTCGACATAACGCCGCTGCCCCTCCGCGTACAGCGTGTCGAACGCGAGCGACGACTTGCCCGAGCCCGACACCCCGGTGAGCACGACGAGCTGCTTCTTCGGGATCTTGACGTCGACCGAGCGGAGATTGTGCTCGCGCGCTCCGCGGATGAGTACGTGATCGAGCTCCATCGGGGAGGCGGAGGATAACGGGCTCGGGCCGTCGGCGCCGATCGCCCGCCGACGAAGCCGGGCCGTTGTCGAAGCACTGTTGTCCACCACCTCGAGGGCTGGCAGGACCGCCCGCCGGGCTGCCTCAGGTGGCCGTTCAGGGAGCCCGGGGGGTGGTATCTTGGGCGCGAATGGCCATCCGAGTTGGCTGGGATCCGCGGAAGGCTTCCCGAGCCTCCGCCGTTCGTCTGATCAGCGCTCGTCGAGCACGTCAATATGAAGAGCTCACGAAGTCCTCGTAGGCGCCGTCCGCGCTATCGCAACGACATGCTCCACATCGCGCTCGCGACACTGGCGCGGGTAGATGTCCTCGTCAGCTGGAACTTTCGCCACATCGTGCGGCTCGATAAGATTCAAGCGTTCAACGGCGTGAACCGAGAGCGCGGACTGGACGGGGTTGAGCGAGGCCATCTAGAGTCGAGAACCGCACCAGGGCCGACCCCGGAATCTGCGACGGTTCGCATCAAGCGGAGTTGAGCTGCTGCCTAAGGCAGCTGGCGTGGCACAGCGTGTTCCAATCGAACCGTGGTGGTGTTTGGCGTTCAGCTTCGGTGCCTCGGCGACCGTCGGCGGCCTGTGCCATGCAGCTGAGCGCCGATCCGTTGGACAGCAGCGAGTAAGTTCTGTACAAGATTCGGTACACGCGAGGTTTCGATGCCGAAGACGCGGCCCAGCAAGGACATCCGCTCCCTCTCCGAGTTTCGCGCCAATGTCGCTGGGGTTTTGCGGCAGGTGAAGCGCCGGCGCCGGCCTGTCTTCCTCACGCAGCACGGTCGTGGGGCCGCCGTCCTCATGGATGTTGCTGAGTACGAGGAACTCATAGAAGAGCTCGAGCTACTTCGTGACGTGCACCAAGCCGAGAAGCAGTTGGCCACGGGACGCGCGGTTTCTCACTCGAAGGCTCGCGCGCAGGTTCTCGCTCGGCTCCGCCGTTGAATCTGCGCGTCCGCTGGTCACCGTTGGCCATCAGGCGAGCTTACGAGGCCGCTGCTTTCATCGCGCAGGACAACCCGGCGGCGGCCGAACGGTGGACGCGCGGGCTCTTCGATGCCGCCCGGACCGTCTCTCGGTTCCCTCAACGCGGGCGAGTCGTGCCCGAGATCGGACGTCCTGAGATTCGCGAGATCTTCTTCCGCGGTTATCGCCTCGTCTATCGTATCTCTCCGCGTCGCGTGGACGTTCTCACTGTGCGCCACGGGAAGCGGCAGTTCTCCATCGACGAGGTCAGTCAGCCGGAGTAGGGAGGCTGCTTTCCAACACGCTGCAGCCCTCTGGCTCGACGAACCGCTTTCTCCGTCGCACGCCCGGACTCAACCGGTCAGCCGCACCGTCTCCGCCAGCTCCTCGAGCTTGTCGTTGGCATCGCGGCCGCGCCACCACGGCAGAACGGTCACGCGGTCGACGCCCGCATCGGCGTAGTTGCGCAGGGCGTCACCGTCGAGCGGTCCGCCCTTGTGCCCCACCGTCACCTCGAACGCTTCGTCCTCCCGCCCGGCTTCCGCCCGCAGTGCGCGCAACGTCGCGACCCGCTGCTTCGCGCTCGCAGGATCGTGCGCGACGCCGTACCAGCCGTCGCCGAGCGCGGCGGCGCGCCGGAGCGCCGTTTCGCTCTCTCCGCCGAACAGGATTGGCGGATGCGGCGCTTGGACCGGCTTCGGCTCGAACTTCACCGGGCCGAACTCGAAGAAGCGCCCGTGGAACTCGGGCTCCGCCTGCGTCCAGAGCGCCTTCAACGCGAGCACGCACTCGCGCGTTCGACTGCCTCGGGTGGAGAAATCGATACCGGCGGCGCGGAACTCCTCTTCGAGCCAGCCCACGCCGATCCCGAGGCTGAGGCGCCCGCCGGAGAGCACGTCGAGGCTCATCGCCATTCGCGCGGTGACGAGCGGGTGGCGCAACGGGAGGATGAAGATGTTCGTGCCGAGTCGAATCCGGGACGTCGCCGCTGCGATGTGCGTGAGCAGAATCAGCGGATCCAGCATCGGAGCGCTGGGCTCGACGGGGGGCAGGCCATCCTCCGAGTAGGGGTAGCGGCTCTCGAAGCGCGTGGGCAGCACGAGGTGCTCGGGCACCCATACCGACTCGAAGCCGAGCT